>ERZ1740067.676-NODE-676-length-26031-cov-11.245804_pt1 | contig 26031 bp, 8 predicted proteins | sample MGYA00581736_ERZ1740067 | MGnify/ENA primary metagenome ERZ1740067 (study PRJEB43018, sample SAMN04849236) | marine metagenome | isolation source: floating plastic debris | place: Pacific Ocean | collected 2008-08-27 | study: EMG produced TPA metagenomics assembly... | reverse complement strand
GGCAGAACATTCTTGGTCTGGATCAAGTGGGTATCCAAGATAATTTCTTTGAGTTAGGTGGTCATTCTTTGTTGGCTATTCAAGCGATCTCACAGATTCGTCAGACTTTTCACATTGAGATTTCAGTCCGTCAGATGTTTGAGACTCCAACTGTTGCAGGGTTGGCAAATTTTCTAGCAAATTGTCAGCCTTCTGAGCAGGATACTGCTGTCATTACCCCCAGTCTACGAGAGCAGCCTATTCCTTTATCCTTCGCCCAGGAACGACTATGGTTTATGGAGCAGCTGAACCCTGGTAATGTCGCCTACAATCAATCGGCTGCCGTTCGTTTGCAAGGGAAACTCAACATCACCGCACTACGCCAGGGGTTACAGTCAATTGTTGAACGTCATGAAATTCTCAGAACGATATTCCCAATAGTACAGGGGCAACCAGTACAACAGATTGTATCGAGCTTAGAAGTTGTTGTTCCCCTCACTGATCTACAGACGTTTAGCCCAGTGCAGCAACGTGAGGAAGTGAAACGATTAGCAATTTCTGCAGAACAGAAAACGTTTGACCTGGCTCAGGGACCTTTGTTTCGAGCAAGTGTCTTAAAGCTCAGTGACCAAGAGCATGTACTGTTATGGTCTACCCACCATATTGTTTCTGATATGTGGTCAATCGGGATTCTGATTCATGAACTGGCAGTGCTGTACACGGCCCAAGTAGACTCATCACCGCTGTTGTTAGACCCGTTGCCGGTTCAGTATGCTGACTTTACCCTGTGGCAGCGTCAATGGTTGACGGGTGAAACCCTAGAACGGCAGCTAGCCTACTGGCGGCAAAAGCTTGGTGGCAACCTGCCTGTGCTAAATCTTCCTACAGATTACCCTCCACCAGCTGCGCCGAGTCTTCGAGGAGCGACCCTGTCTTTTCAGCTTTCAGCAGACCTTACTGCCAAACTTCAGTCGTTAAGCCGGGAAGTTGGGGTAACTCTGTTTATGACCCTTTTAGCAGGTTTCAAAAGCTTGCTATATGCGTACACAGGTCAGAGCGATCTGATTGTGGGCACTGATGTGGCTAATCGTAATCGGGCTGAGACAGAGGGGCTGATTGGATTCTTTGTGAATTTGCTGTTGTTGCGCACGGATTTGTCGGGGAATCCCAGTTTCCGTGGTTTGCTTCAGCGAGTGCAAAACGTGGCTTTGGATGGCTATGCTCACCAGGATTTACCGTTCCCTCGGCTGGTTCAGGCTCTGCAGACTGATACTGATTTGGAGGGGCAGCGTCGGAGTGGAGCGACGCCCCTGTTTCAAGTTCTTTTTGTGATGCAAAACACGCCTATGGCGTCTTTAGATTTACCAGAGCTGACTCTGACGCCTTTGGATATGGATACCGGTTCTGCCAAATTTGATCTGGCATTGTTTATCTATGAAACGTCTGCAGGAATTACTGTTGCCTGGAACTACAGCACGGATCGATTTGCTAAAGGCACAGTCGATTTGATGGCCCGTCAGTATGAGACCCTGCTTCAGCAGGTAGTCGAGCAGCCAGATAGTCTTCTAGAGCAACTCGCTACCCAATTTACTAAACGACAGTCTGGTCCAAAGGCTACAAAGCGACGCAAAAAGTTTAAGCGAGTTGCTCCCCAGGCGGTGCAGCAATCAACGAACGATCTGGTTACTATCAAATCGCTGATCTGCGGAGTGCTGACACTTCAACCCAAGCACAGCAGTGTAGATCTAAGCTCGTGGGCCAGGGAACATCGCGCAACCATTAACCAGAAGTTGCAGCAGCAGGGCGCACTGCTTTTTCGAGGATTTTCAATCTTGTCTGCCACAGACTTTGAGCAAGTGGCTGAAGCGATCTGTCCCAACTTATTCGGGGAGTACGGCGATTTGCCGCGCACAGGGGTCAGTGATAAGGTCTATGGCTCAACACCTTATCCCGAGGATAAGGCAATCTTATTTCACAATGAGAGTTCCCATTTGCAACAGTGGCCAATGAAGATTTGGTTCTGTTGTTTACAGCCGTCAAAACAGGGGGGAGAAACTCCGATTGTTGACTGTCGTCAGGCTTACCAGATTTTAAGTCCTGAAATGCGAGATCGCTTGGAGAAAAAACGGCTGATGTACGTTCGCAATTACATTAAGGGACTGGACGTTGACTGGCAAGATTTCTTCCACACTGACGATCGCAGTATAGTTGAACAGCGCTGTCAAGCGGCTGATGTTGAGTGGGAGTGGTTGGCTGATGATGGCCTACAAACACGCCAGGTGCGCCCAGCAGTTGTCCGTCACCCACACACTAAAGACTGGGTGGTTTTTAATCAGCTGCAGCTGCATCATCTCTCTTATCTGGATGAACCGACCCAGAAATCTCTGTTGTCTCTCTTTGGAGAAGAGCGACTGCCGCGTCAGGTCTACTACGGTGATGGCTCGCCGATTGAACCATCGGTGTTAGACGCACTGCAATCAGCTTATGAGCAGGCAACAAAGCTCTTTCCTTGGCAGCAAGGAGATATATTAATGCTGGACAATATGTTGATGGCTCATGGGCGTAACCCTTATATAGGTCCTCGGAAAATCACCGTGGCCATGGGCGAAATTATGACTCAATTGAACCTGAGAAGGCTGTTGGCAACTTGATGCGATCGCACCAAGTTGCCCCAACTCCATTTGCCAGACTCACCAACACTATCAACGCCACTGCCCATGTCTTCTTCGACCATTACTGGCTTTAAACTTTCATCCCAGCAGCGCCAGGTCTGGCAGCGGTCCTCTCGCTTAGGACATCCTCAGACTATTCAATGTGGCCTCACGTTGCATGGCGATCTCGATGTGCCGCGATTACAAACGGCACTACAGACCATTGTTAACCGCTATGAGATTTTCCGAACTACATTCCAAGAGATGCCGGGAATGACACTGCCGCTTCAGGTTATTCAAGAGCAAGGATGTATCACCTGGCAAAGGATTGATCTATCTAGCGATGTTGCCCAGGCTGCCGTCATCGCTGCCCATCGCGACATGGAACGGCTAAAAATCAATACAACCGGTCAACCTGAGCTGCGAGCGTTACTTTTTCAACAAAGTGAACAAAATTATACGCTGCTACTCACTCTGCTAGCTCTCAGCGCCGATCTCCCCACCTGTCAGATTCTATTGACGCAGCTGGGACAGGCGTATGATGGTACTTTGCTGTCGGACGAAGAACCGGTGCAGTATGCCCAGTTTTCCACCTGGCAAGATCAGCTGCTAACGGAGCCCGATGAAGATACCCAGGCTGCCCAGGCATTTTGGCAACAGCAGGATTTGTTGTTGCATCAACCGCTGTCTCCGCCACTGGGCTATCGAGACGTACGGCAGGACAAGTCTAGCCTCCAAATACATCGAGTTGAGATTGCGCCCCATGTTGCAAACGCTCTGTTGTCTATGGAGTCCGCGATTGAAACCATTTTGTTAACGGGTTGGTTGATTTTGCTTTGGCGACATACTGAACAATCTGAATTCACCATAGGTGTGGTCTGCGATGCTCGTCAGGATGAGGAGTTAGCTGAAGCCTGTGGCCCCTTTACTCATGTGTTACCGTTGCAAAGTCAGTTTTCAGATACAACTGCTTTTTCGGCCCTGCAACGACAGATAGAGCAGGCATGGCATAACCTGAGTGACTGGCAGGATTATGTGCCGTTGAATCAGCTAAATGATCTGGCATCGCTGCCGATTAGTTTTGAATTTGTTAATCAGCTTGGCTCAGTAACATCTGCGAGGATAACGTTTAATCTTGACTATGTTGTAGCGACCAGGCCATCAGAAGTAAGGTTGGTGGCTAGTCAGCAGGGAAATCGCCTGGAATTGGCGTTTCATTATGATAAGGCTGTCATTGGTGGGGATGTGATCTCAGCTTTAAGCCATCAGCTCCAGGCGTGTTTAGCCGATATTAGTCAACGGCCTACAGCCCCAATCAGTAGCTTTAGCTTGACCAATGAGTCTGTTTTGCCAAAGGGGGCTCAGACTGGTGCGGTTACCCAAAATACGATTTTGGAAGACGCCTACATTCACTATCGTATTGAACGCCAGGTGGAGAAAACGCCCGATGCGCTGGCCCTGGTTTGTGAAGATCAACAGCTGACCTATCACGAACTCAATGCTCGTGCCAATCAGCTGGCCCATTATCTTCAGTCTCTTGGAGCTGGGCCAGATGTGCCAGTTGCCATGTACCTGGAGCGATCGCCCCAGCTGTTGATCACGCTGCTGGCGATTCTTAAAGCTGGTAGCGCTTACCTACCTATGGATTTGGCCTTACCCATAAGTGGGGTAAACTATCGGCTGCAGGATGCCCAGGCTCCTATTTTGGTGACTCGGCAATATCTGTTGGGAGATACAACAATTACCGCTGCCCAGGTAGTTTGTTTGGACTGCGATCGCGAAAAAATAGCCCAGCAAAATGATACTAATCCTGACAGTGCTATTGTTCCAGAGAATCTAGCCTACATTATTTACACGTCAGGTTCGACAGGACAGCCCAAAGGTGTGGCGGTTGAACATCGTCAGCTGGTCACCTATGTTGATCGCATTATGGCTCGTCTAGATTTACCCGCCAACGCCCACTATGCTTCGGTTTCCACTGTTGCCGCTGACTTAGGTAACACCATGATCTTTCCCTGTCTTTGTCAGGGAGGGACCCTGCATTTAATTGCTGCAGAACGAATAGGTGATGCCCAGGCCCTTGGAGACTATATAGAACAGCATCCCATTGACTGTCTCAAGATTGTGCCGTCCCATCTCAAAGCCCTATTGCAAACGCCAAATGCCAAACCGCTATTACCTCGTCAAAGACTGGTTTTAGGAGGAGAAACCTGCACCTGGTCGTTAGCGGAACAGATTCAACACCTGGCTCCCGACTGTCAAAGCTTCAACCACTATGGCCCAACCGAAACTACGGTCGGTGTGCTTACCCATGCAATTAACCCCTCAGCTCAGCAAACAGCATCGACCGTGCCGATTGGCCAGGGTCTTGACAACAGCCATATTTATCTTTTAGATACCGACCTGATACCTGTACCCATCGGCATACCGGGTGAAATTTACATCGGTGGGGCCAGTGTCACCCGGGGCTATCTGAAGCGGCCAGGGTTAACTGCTGACCGCTTTATCCCAGACCCGTTTAGCGCTCAACCGGGAGCCCGCATGTATCGTACGGGGGATGTGGCCCGCTATCAGCCCGACGGTAACCTGGAGTTTTTGCGCCGAGCAGATTTACAAGTCAAACTGCACGGATTTCGGATCGAACTGGGAGAGATTGAGACGCGGCTGCTGCAACATCCCGATGTTCAAGCAGTGAGTGTTGTGGTGCGAGAACACGAGCCTGAAAATGGTTTGCTTGTGGCCTACGTAGTACCACAGGCAGATACTACGCCAGACTCCTCTGATCTGCGGCTATTTCTGCGCCAGCGATTACCCAACTACATGATTCCTAGTTTGTTTGTCACCCTGTCGGCTCTGCCCCTTACACCCAACGGCAAGGTAAATCGGCAAGCGCTTCCTGCACCGGAGCGGATCAGACCTGATCTGGGAAGAAAATATGTGGCTCCTCGCAACCCGACTGAAGAGACGATTGCCGGTATTTGGACCGAGGTTTTAGGACTAGAAACCGTCGGTGTAAACGATAACTTTTTCGAGTTAGGTGGACATTCTTTGCTAGCAACCCAGGTGCTTTCTCGACTGAGGGAATCGTTCCAGGTGGAGCTACCGCTGCGGCAATTATTTGATGCCCACACGGTGGCAGAGATTGCCACCGTTGTTGAGGATGTCCTGTTGGCAGAAATTGAGGCGATGACAGATGAAGAAGCACAAGAATTTATGCAGCAGCAATAAATAGGCAGAATAGGCAGACTATGGTGGACCACATTTCAACTCGAAAGTCCCAACTTTCGGCAACAAAGCGGGCTCTCTTAGCCAAGCGTCTCAAGGGCAACCTTAAGTCATCGTCCCCTAAAATTCCTTGCCGTGAGCCTGGAACCATAGTTCCCCTGTCGTTCTCTCAACAGCGCCTCTGGTTTCTGTACCAGTTCGCACCGGATAGTCCGTTTTATAACGTTCCCTTTGCACTACATCTCAAGGGGAAGCTGGACATAGCGGCCTTGAAACAGACATTACAGACGCTGCTACAGCGCCATGAAATTTTGCGTACGACCGTTGCTGATGCAAAGATTGAGGGCCAGGCTCAGCAAATTATTCATGCCCAGGCTACTCCTCAGCTAAAACAGCGTGATCTATCAAATCTGGGTGAACAGGCTTGGGCGGAAGTGAAGCGCCTGGCGCAGGAAGAGTCACATCAGCCGTTTGATTTATATCAAGGGCCTCTCCTGAGAGTCACGCTGCTGGCAGTGGCCGAGCATGAGTTTATTTTGTTGGTGACGTTACACCACATTATCTCTGATGTGTGGTCTACAGGGATACTCGTAGGGGAGATGGTCACCTTGTACCGTGCCTTTATCCAGGCTAAGCCTGCTCCTTTGCCGCCGCTGCCCATTCAGTACGCGGACTTTACCCTGTGGCAGCGACAGTGGTTACAGGGAGAAAAGCTACAAAAACAGATTCGCTACTGGCAGCATCAGTTTGCCACCCTGCCGTCGGTCTTACAGCTGCCTACAGATCGACCCCGTCCTGCCGTGCAAAGTTTTTGTGGCGATCGCAAAACGTTTTCTCTCTCTTCAGAGTTGACCCAAGGGCTCAAAGACCTGGGCCAGAAGACTGATGCTACGTTGTTTATGACGGTGTTAGCCGCTTTTAAGGTACTGCTGTATCGCTACACTGGGCAAACAGATATTACGATTGGTTCACCCATTGCAAATCGTAATCAAGCGGCGATTGAAGGCTTAATTGGCCTGTTTATGAATACCCTGGCGTTGCGTACCCAGCTAGATGGCAATCCTAGTTTTCGAGAGTTGCTGATTCGGGTTCGGGAGGTGGCTTTGGGAGCCTACAGCCACCAAGATTTGCCGTTTGAAAAGCTCATCGATCTACTGTCGCTGCCTCGGGATTTAAGCCATACACCCTTATTCCAGGTAATGGTGGTCTTACAAAATGCGCCAAGCGCGAGCCTTGATTTACCAGGGCTAACTCTGAGCCTTTTAGACCTACCCAACAATACATCTAAATTTGATCTGACGCTTATTCTGGCGGAAGTAGACGACTGTTTGCAGGGCGTTATTGAGTACAGCACCGATTTATTCGACAGGACAACAATTGATCGGCTACTGGGTCATTTTCAAGTCCTATTAGCTGGGATTGTAACTGATGCCGATACGCGTCTCAGCGATTTACCGTTGCTCACACCAGATGAAGTCTCTCAACTTCATCAATGGCATCAACCACAGGTAAAGCCCCTTACCTCAATCTGTCTCCATGAACTGTTTGAAGCTCAAGTTGCGAAAAGTCCTGAGGCGATCGCAATTACCTTTAAGCAACAGCCGCTGACCTACGCCGAACTCAATCAGCGTGCTAATCAGCTAGCCCATTATCTGCAGACGGAAGGTGTGGGTCCTGAGACGCTGGTGGGTCTCTGTGTAGAGCGTTCCTTAGAGATGGTGATCGGACTGTTGGGAATTCTCAAGGCAGGAGGGGCCTATGTCCCGATGGATCCCGACTATCCCAGGGCGCGTCTGCAATTCATGGTTGAGGATACACAGGTTTCGGTGCTGCTGACGCAGGAAAAACTGCTGGAAAATTTACCGGAAGCTGATGCGCACATCTTCTGTTTAGACAGCGAATGGTCTACCTTGGCCCAAACATCCGCTGAGAATCTTCAAGTAGTAGGGGCGGCGGACAATCTAGCCTACGTGATTTATACCTCTGGTTCAACGGGACGACCTAAGGGGGTGATGGTTTCTCATCAGGCCATTGTCAACCATATGCAATGGGTCCAGTCAGATTTTCCCTTAAATACAACAGATAAATTTCTCCAGAAAACCCCGTTTAGCTTTGATGCTTCCATTTGGGAATTTTATGCCCCTCTGCTGGTGGGGGCTCAATTAGTATTAGCTGAACCCGGCGGACATCAAGACAGTGACTATTTGATTGCCACGATTGTAGAGCAGCAAATTACCCATCTTCAGCTGGTGCCGTCTTTGTTGCGGACGTTATTGGCGCAGGGAGACTTTAGTCGCTGTCGAACGCTAAGACAGGTGTTTTGTGGCGGTGAAGTGCTCTCCAGGGATCTACAGGAACAGTTTTTTGCTCAGCTTGATGCATCTTTGCACAATCTCTATGGTCCAACAGAAGCCTGTATCAACACCACCCATTGGACCTGTCAATCCAGTGAGACGTTAAAAACAGTGCCCATTGGTCATCCAGTGGCCAATGTCCAGACCTACATTTTAGATCCAAACTCTCAGCTGGTTCCTATCGGTGTCCCTGGGGAATTGCAGATCGGTGGTGCGGGTCTGGCGCGGGGCTATCTCAATCGCTCGAATTTAACGGCAGAAAAATTTGTTGCTAATCCGTTTGTTGCAGGGCGTCTTTATAAAACGGGTGATTTGGTGCGCTATCGGTGTGATGGTGCAATTGAATATTTGGGACGCATTGATCATCAGGTAAAACTGCGTGGGTTCCGCATAGAGCTGGGTGAAGTTGAAGCTGTATTCCTGCAACATGTTCAGATCGGAGCTGCGATCGCAATTGTGCGAGAAGACAAACCTGGCCAAAAGCAGCTGGTTGCCTATCTAACCCCACAAAATTCCACTGGCGCTGAAGCCGCTTCCACCATTTCCGTAGGAGACTTGCGTCAGTGGTTACAGTCGCAGCTGCCAGACTATATGATTCCATCCGCCTTTGTCTGGCTAGAACAGATGCCGCTTACCCCCAACGGTAAGGTGGATCGACGGGCACTGCCAGTACCCAGTCTCGACTATGCCAGGTTGGCGGTTCCCTTTACAGCACCAAGATCGCAGCTAGAGCAACAGCTTGCCACCGTCTGGTCCAATGTGCTTGATAGTCCCATCATTGGCATTGACGACAACTTTTTTGAACTGGGAGGGGATTCTATTCTCAGTTTGCAAATCATTGCCCAGGCTAAACAAGCTGGATTACAGCTGACTCTGAAGCAGCTGTTTCAGCACCAAACCATTAGAACTCTGGCAACGGTTGTCGAAAGGATCAAGGTAATTTCAGCTGAGCAAGGACCTGTTACGGGGGCGGTACCATTAACGCCTATACAGCACTGGTTTTTTGATCAGCTGCCTTGTAGGCATCACTGCTGGTATCAGGCACTGTGTTTGCAGCTGCACCAGCCTCTAAATCTGGAGGATATGCAGGCAATTATTCACCAGTTGCTAAATCACCACGATGCCCTCCGATTAAGCTTTCGACAGCAGGGGGCAGGCTGGGGCCAGGATAATCGTTCTCCCATGGCTGCGGATCCGGCATCGGCTGTGGTGACAACCACCCTATCTGAAGGGAGTATAAACCGTGCGATCGCATCGGCTGTGGTTGATTTCCAGACTAATTTGGATTTGACTGTCGGCCCATTGTTACGGGCTGTGCTAATAGATTCGACAGCACCTGAGCATCCCCAGTATCTCCTGTTAATCGCCCATCAGCTGGTTATTGATGAGGCGTCCTGGTCTATTCTGACAAAAGATTTACAAACACTCCTGCACCAGCGATTGCAGGCTCAGCCGCTGCAGCTGCCCCCTAAAACCACCTCATTTCAACAGTGGGCTCAACGGCTCCATACGTATAGCCAGACCCTGGAGTCAGAGCCGTGGTCTTCTCCCAAAACACAGTCTCCTCTTGCGATTGATTTTCCTAATGGAGAAAACACCTTAGCCTCCAACCATACAGTAACTGTGCATTTGGCAGCAGAGGACACTCAACATCTGCTGCAACAAGTTCCACTGGCTTACCATACCCAAACCCACGAAGTTTTGCTGACTGCTCTAGTACAGACCTATGCTCACTGGGCAGGAGAGTCACAGCTAACGGTCGATTTTGCTAGCAATGGCCGTCATCATGCGTTTGAAGATATTGATCTGTCGCGCACAGTCGGTTGGTTTATGACCCTGTATCCAATAGCGTTGGATCTAACGAATATCGACTCTCCGGGACCCGCTCTAAAAGCTGTCAAGGAACAGCTGCGGTGTGTTCCCCATCAAGGTCTGGACTATGGTGTCTATCGCTATCTTAAACAAACAGAGGAGATGGCTGAAACCCTGTTAAGCTGGCCAGCTTTGGATATTTACTTTAGCTATTCTGAATCATTCAAGCCGGATTCTGAGGTAAATATTCCACAGATAAAGGTGGTAGAGTCTCCCGAGTTTCTCCGCAGGCTGCAATACCAACAGTCTCACAAGCTTTACCTTGATAGCCGGATTACCGCAGGTCAACTGCGGCTCAGTTGGACCTATAACCAGTCCCTGCATGCTCAGAGTACGATTGAGACCCTAGCCGCAACGTTTCTTGAAAAGCTGCAGGGACTGATCGATCACTGTCTGAGTCCCGAAGCAGGTGGGTATACACCCTCTGATTTTCCCCTGGCTCAGCTAGACCAGGCGACCCTCGATCAACTGGTTGTACGCTACCCCAATATCGAAGATTGCTATCCCCTGACTCCGATACAACAGGGATTTCTGTTCCATGCCCTCTATGCTCCCGACGATGATGTGTACGTTAACCAAATGCAGTGCCGTCTACAGGGCGAACTTAATATTGCGGCACTGCAACAAACCTGGCAACTGATTGGCGATCGCCATCCGATTTTACGAACAGCATTTGTTTGGGAAGATTTGTCTCAACCACTCCAGGTGGTCCATCAGCAGGTGGTGGTACCGTGGCAAGTCCATGATTGGCGATCGCAATCGCCAGAGGATCAAAAAACAGGGCTGGCCGATCTGCTCCAGCGTGAGCGGTCAGCCGGATTGCCAACCCACGTAGCGCCGTTGATGCGGGTAACCTTAATTCGAGTTGCAGAGACCTGCTATGACATCATTTGGAGCTGCCATCATATGCTGTTAGACGGATGGTCAATGCCCATGGTGATTCAAGAAATCTTCAATCTCTATGACAGTCTTTCCCAGGGTAAAACCCTAGCATTCGCAGACCGTCGTCCCTATCGGGATTACATTGCTTGGTTATCGGCTCAAGATCTCTTAGCGGCGGAGACTTTCTGGACATCTCTGCTACAGGGGTTCCGCTCACCGACATCCCTGGGCTATCAGAAAGTTCAAGGAATGCCTTCCAACCATGAAATTCAGGGTTTGACATTGAATTCTAAAACCGCTGCTGCGATCCAAACTCTGGCACGGCAGCAGTATCTCACTCTCAATACGCTGATTCAAGGTGCTTGGGCGGTGTTGCTCAGCCATATCAGCGGTCAAGGCGATATTGTATTTGGGGCCACAACGGCGGGACGGCCACCGACTTTGGACGGTGCTGACAAAATGGTAGGTCTGTTTATTAATACGTTGCCAGTGCGGGCTCAACTTTTGCCTACACAGGAGATCATGACCTGGATGCAAACCATTCAGACTCAACAAAGTGAGGCGCGGCAGTATGAGTACAGTCCGCTCAGTCAAATCCAACGTTGGAGTGAGGTACCTGCTGGTATGTCACTATTTGATAGCCTGATCGTGTTTGAAAACTACCGTGTCGCTCCTGTGTCCCTATCTGCTGAGACGACGTTGGAGATTCAAGCGGCAGAGGTATCCCATAACAACAATTATCCTCTTACCCTGCGGGTATTGCCTCGAGAGGAATTGGTTTTAGAAATTATGAGCGATCGCACCTGTTTTGCCGCCGAGATCACCGATCGCTGGCTGCATTATCTAGAGGCACTACTGCAATGGTTAGTAGCTCACCCTGACGCTACTCTGGGCGATTGGCAGGTGTCTCTCTCAGATATAGAACGGCAATGGCAAAAAAAACAGGCTCAAACCCAAGCGAAAAGCAATTTGAAAAAGCTCCGCAAAACTCGGCGTAAAGCTGTTCGATCCAGCCAGCAAGAGGAGAATCTTTAACGCGATGACATACCAACCAAAACCTTTTCCAGGCAAGCGTCAGCGGCAACGGATTAGCTTGGCTCCAGAGACCCTGGTAAAGACAGCGCCGCTGCAGTCCGAATCTGTTTTGCCTCTGTTAGTAGAGCCCACGTTGGCTGACTTGAGTTTAACGGACTGGGTGTCCCATAATCGCTCTTCTATTACCAAGTGGCTTCACCACCATGGCGGGATACTGTTTCGAGGCTTTCAAGTACAGGGCGTGGAAGATTTTAATGGCTTTATCCGGGCCATTGCTCACCCCCCTATGCCTTACACCTATCGCTCCACACCACGGTCCCAGGTGCAGGGGCATGTGTATACCTCTACGGAATATCCTGCCAATCGAACAATTCCGCTGCACAATGAAATGGCTTATACCCGTCAATGGCCCTTGAGAATTTCGTTTTACTGTATGCACCCTCCCGACAGTGGTGGGGAGACCCCGATAGCAGACAGTCGTAGGATTCTCGAATGTATTGATCCAGCGGTGCGATCGCGCTTTCAAAAACAAGGGGTGCTATACATTCGTAACTATGGCGGTGGTCTCGATCTGCCCTGGCAAGAAGTGTTTCAGACCCAGGAACGACAGGTGGTTGAGACCTACTGTCGTCAGGCTCAGATTGAATTTACCTGGTATGGTGACGATCAGCTACAAACGCGACAGATTGCTCAGGCTGTGGCGACCCATCCCCACACAGGAGAGACAGTTTGGTTTAATCAGGCTCATCTTTTTAACATCAACGCGTTAGACACCGCCGTTCGAGAAAACCTATTGGCTAGTGTTGCTACTGATCGCCTACCTCGTAATACCTACTATGGTGATGGCAAAGAGATTCCGGCAGCGGTGCTGGATATGATCAATCAAGCTTACGCGTCAGAGGCGATACTCTTTCCATGGCAGGCTGGTGATGTGCTGCTCCTAGATAACATGTTGGCTACCCATGGTCGCCAGCCTTTTTCCGGTGCCCGTCGAGTTTTAGCGGGTATGGGAGATCCTTGGGAAAGCAATGATTTAGGTAAAACTGTGGATGCGATCTCATCCACAGCTGAGGATTAAGTCAATCCTGGCTAGGATACCTGGGTTAACCGTGGTGCATTTAGAAAGCCACTTTCTACCAGATAAGTAAAGTAATTACCCAATAGTTCATTATCAAAGGTTGGAAAGGTAATGGAGCTGCTGGCTAATCCAGCACGTGTATTCTTGGCATCAAAGGGTTGCACTACCGACCGAACAGTTTGTTGGGCAAACGGTTTGTCTTCAGTGCTAACGCCCCCTGCTTCCAAGCTAATGTTTTCTTGCTCAGCAAAAACAGGAATGAGTGGATATAGGGCGTTTTCAGGTGAATTTCCCTTACTGATTAGCGTTGAACGCCACTGATTATAATCCACTAATTCTATCGGGTAACCCAGGGAAGATGCATATCGACAAACGTCAGCCATGGATAGCGGCTGAGGATTTACCAGGTGAAAAACGTTACCCAGTGACTGTGGCTGCTGTGAAAGATGAACAATAGCCTGACTAACATAGTCACAGGGATTTAAATCCAGGCTAACTGGTAAATCCGGCATACTGTCAATTTGAATACATCCTTTGATCATGCGGTAGATGATATCGCCGGTATTACAGATACCTGTTTTACTGTGGCCGGTAATAAACCCAGGACGATAAATACACACGGGCAAGCCGCGATCGCGGGCAATTGTGATCAGTTTTTCCGCTACCCGCTTACTGTGGGCATAGCCACTGCTCGGCATAGCCAAATCGTCGAGTTGACTATCTTCCTGAATTGTCCCAGGGGCTGCACCGCCAGATGACACTACACCAGTACTAGAAACAAAATGAACCGGTTTAATCTTGGTCTGGCTGGCTAACCTTAAAACCTCTTGGGTCCCCAGAACATTAGCTGCTTTAAATGTCTCATAAGGAGCCATGGAGTTAACCAATGCACCACTGTGGTAAATCATATCCAAATGACCTGCCAGTTCCTGAAACTGTTGTTCAGATAGACCTAAGAGTGGTTCAGAAAGATCGCCAACAATAGGAATAACCCGACTGCCAAACCCGTCGTTCCATAGTGAATACGATTCAAGTTTTTGCTGAAGTTTTTGTTTGCCTGCTTCCCTATTAGATGCACGCACCAGACAGTAAATATTGGCTTGGGTTTGCTTTATGAGTTCATAGAGCAAAAAAGTCCCTAAAAATCCGGTTGCTCCCGTCAGCAGAATAGCTTTTGGTGGCGCAATTGGCATATGAGGAAGACCATCAGGTTGAATATCTGCCTCTAAAACAGCTTCTGCAGCAAAGTCAAACGCCATGTCTTCATCGCATGTAGTTCCCGTTGGTGATTGCTGAATTCTCTGGATTTCCTGAGCAATGCTGTCTATGGTAGGCGAATCAAAGAGTTTACGTAGGGCAAGCCTGACTTCAAAGGTATTTTGTAGACGGGTAAACAATTGGGTAATTAGTAAAGAATGTCCGCCAACCTCAAAGAAATTGTCGTGAATTCCAACCTTCTCAATCCCCAAGATTTGCTGCCAAATGTCAGCGATTGTTTTCTCCATCTCAGTTCTGGGGGCCACATAGTTTTTCGCTAGCTCAGGTTGAGTGGGTGCTGGTAGTGCTCGGCGGTCTACTTTTCCACTGGGGGTTAACGGTAATTGTTCTAGCAGAACAAATGCTGAAGGCACCATGTGTTCTGGCAGCTTTTCTTTGAGAAAATGCCGTAATTGTGGGATTAGTTCAGGGGAGAACGTGGCTGCAGCAGAGCTTTGATCGTTGGTGTCGTTGTGCTGCTCTGAAGATGCAATTGATGCAATTATATAGGCTACCAAGGCTTTACTGCCTAGAGTATTCTCCCGAACGATAACTACGGCCTCTTGGACCGATGGGTGTCGTGTGAGTAGTGCCTCAATTTCTCCCAATTCAATCCGAAAGCCACGGATCTTAACTTGGGTATCGATACGCCCCAAAAATTCAAGGTTTCCGTCGGGTAACCATCGACCTAAATCTCCAGTCCTATAGAGCAAGTCTCTGTTACCTGCTGGTAAAGGCTGTTTAGAGTCAGGATATGGGTTGGGTAAAAAGCTTAACGTGGTTTTTTCTTCATTTTTCCAATACCCATCTCCTACCCCAATTCCTGATACGCAAATTTCCCCTGGGGCCGCAATGGGAGCAAGCTGCAGGTCAGAATCAAGAACATAAAGTCTGAGGTTGGCTAATGGCTTTCCTATAAGAACCGTCCGTTGATTTTCTGGTAGAGGTCTGTCAATAACACATTGAGCAATATCATCAGCCGCTTCCGTAGGACCGTAGGCATTAGCGGCTTTAATGGAGGGATATATCTGCAACCACTGATTGACCAGCTCTACAGAAACATACTCCCCAGTAATCATCATCAGCTTTAGTGCCGACAACGATCGCTGCTGGGGTGACAGCTGAAACACATAGTCCAGCAGCCCTTTAAGGACTACTGGAACAAGTTCAACCAGAGTCAACGCTTCTGTTTGAATGACCTGAAACAGTTGTTCTGGGCTACAAACAGTTTCTGTATCGACGATAACTGTTTTGCCTCCGGTCAAAATTGGTCCTAAAAATTGCCAAACCGAAATATCAGATGACGCTGGTGCGCTTTGCAGGAAATTAAAGTCCTCATGTAATGCCAATGCATCTAGTTGAGCATAGATATGATTGACGGCTCCATCGTGTCTGATAATTGCGCCTTTGGGTAATCCGGTCGAACCGGATGTATAAAGCATATAGGCTGGGCCAGTGGCTGGATTGAGCTGCTCCAGATTGTTTTGGGATAATGTTTGGAAATCTTCCTGGTCGTATATCTTGACGTGTGCCAGACTTGTCTGCTTAAGGTCAGCAACAGCATCCAAGCAGATGATGTGTTCTAACTTAGAACAGTTCTCTACAAAATTATCTAGTGATTTAACGGATAGTTGATCTGTGAGTAAAAATCTAACGTCACTGTTGACTAACATATATTGAATTCTATCTAGAGGATAGCCGCTGTCTATGGGCACATAGGCTCCTCCTGCTTTGTGAATAGCCAGAATAGCTATCAAAAAGTTGACGTCTCGGCGCTTACAAATGCCACCAAATTCACCTGGGATTATTCCCAACGTTTGCAAAAATCTGGCCAGCTGATTAGCTTTTTCATTTACCTCTTGATAGGTTAGCCGAGTCGTGTGATCAACTACAGCAATCTGTTTTGGAGTCTTCTCTACCTGTCGCTCAAAGAGCTCGGTGATAGTTTTTTCGATGGGATAAGCCCCATAGCTATCATTAAAGTCCTCTAATAGGCGATGTCGATCGGATTCTGTGAGGAAGGTAATGTCTGATAACCGGATGCTGGGTTGTTTAACAACGCATTTCAATATGTTGGTGTAGCAGTTTGAGATCGCATCTATTGTTCCATTAAAAAATAGCGAGTCACTGTAATCGATGCTTCCACGAATAATTTCATCATCGATATCAAAAGAAATTGTCAGATCGTTGTTCAGACCTGAAATTTCATCATAGGCATGAATATTTTTTAGTAAGACAACAATATCAAAAATCGAGCAACGATTTTGCTGCTGCGGTAGCTCTAATAGTTGAGCTATAGCGTCAATAGGGTAGTTTTGATGGACATAGGCTCCGATTGTGTGCTCTTTGACCTGAATCAGTATGTCCTTAAAGGTTAGCTCTTTGGTGATACAGGTGCGTAATGGCAATACACGATTGGCCAAATTTTCAAGAGCTGTCTCTTTATCAAGGACTGGTATCCCGACAATCAGATCGCTATTGTTTGTGTATTTTTCCAATAGGATGCTGGTGGCAGCTAGCAGAAATAGGTACACCGAATAATAGGAACCCTTACTGAGCTTCAGCACACCCTGAGAAATAGTTTTGTCAAGTTGAAACTGTACAGATTTATTTTTCTTACTGCACACTTCCGACCTTTTATAGTCAGTGATTAGATTAGTCTCAGGAAGTTCTCCTGAAAGTTGATTGAGCCAATATACTTTCTCAGCAAATATATTCTCAGAGATATCTGTACCTATTCTTTCAGCTAACATCATCACTATCCTTATTAGGAAATATTATGCGACACACTCAGAAAATGCTTGTTTTAAAATTGAACAGCCCTTCTGTAACGTAGACATCTCAATGGATAGGGGCGGCAAAATTTTCAGAACAGTATCATTGCGCCCGACTCGTTCAACAATCAAACCTAGCTCGAAACAGCGTGAAGTAATAGTTTTTGCTAATGGCTCTCCTCCAAAATTCGCAAGGTCAATGCCCCAGATCAAACCGATGCCTCGTATATCAATTTCTGGACTGATAGATTTTATTTCTCTAGTTAGAAAATCCTCTATAAAAGCAGCCTTAACCTTGACCTCTCTTTCTAGACCTGTATTTTCTCTCAGTTCTAAAGCGGCCGTTCCACCCACAAATGCCAGCTGATTGCCTCTGAATGTTCCTGTATGTTCAGCTGGGGCCCAAATGTCCAAGTCTGGTTTGATCAACAGCAGCGACATGGGAAAACCATAGCCGCTAATGGATTTTGAGAGAACTACCATATCAGGCACAATATTGGCCCGTTCAAAGGAAAAGAAAGGACCGGTTCTACCGCAGCCCACTTGAATATCATCACAAATTAAGAGAATGCCATGCTCATCACACAGTGTTCTGAGCTTTTGCATCCATTCAATGGGAGCAACAATCACACCACCTTCAGCCTGAACAGTTTCAAATAAAATGGCTGCTGGTTTTTCAATTCCAGAATTGGTATCAGTTAGCACCGACTCTATATAAGCTATCGTGTCGATGGTTGACATAAACCCATAGGGATAGGGCATAAAAGAAACATTGCTGGATGTTCCCCATGTACCCGCACGGATAGACTTGTTTCCAGTTACCGCTATACTTCCTAAGGTCATGCCGTGGTAGGCTCCCATAAACGAAAATATGCCGGTTCTTCGCGTGACTTTTCTTGCTAACTTTAGAGCAGCTTCAACTGCGTTGGTTCCTGTTGGTCCACAAAACTGTATGCGATAATCTAATCCTTTGGGGGATAGCACATTTTCAGAGAATGTCGTTAAAAACCGTTCCTTAGCAGAAGTATGTAAGTCTAACCCGTGGGTGATGGCATCAGCATCTAAGTAGAACATCACCTGCTGCTTGATATAGTCATTGTTATGACCATAGTTCAGAGCGCCTGCACCAGCAAGAAAATCAATATACTCTCTGCCTGATTCGGAGTAAATGATAGAGTCTTTCGCTCGATGAAAGATAGCTGGGAAACTTCGACAGTAGCTCCTAACATTTGATTCGCGCTTTTCAAAAATATTCATGGTACCTATTTACCCTGTAGTGCTGTTTGGAGGTGAGCCTGAGAATCTGGAATTGGACTAATAAATTCCAAAAAAATATTTATCTCCAATCTATGGAGAAATGACGAGACTAGAGATGCTGATGTCGGGATGGATAAGACTTTAATTTTTATCGTTATCCATAGAGAATTCTTGTGCATGACTAATGCGACAAAACGAGCTCAAAATCAAATGCCATTTCTTTGGCTAATGTTTGGCTCAATTGACGATGAGCCGGAGTTAATAACAGAAGGTTTCGAAGCTTAATATTGGGATCAGCCACCATGTCCTGAAACAATATCTCAAAATGCTTCAACATACTGCTAATGGTAGCAGCTTTAAATCGACGGCAATCATAGTTGATACCGAGCTGCAATTCTGGACCAGGGTGCCCGATGATATTCAAAGGATAGTTCGTCTTGTAGAATCCAGTAAAATCACGAAATTCTAGTTCGCCTTCTTCTTTGTTGTCGACTTGGGCAGATGGATAATTCTCAAACACCACAATGCTCTTGAACATTGGAAAGCCGCGTGGTACATCGCTCCATCCTTGCACGTCTATCAGTGGACTATATTCATACTGACGCATTTCAACCAGCTGGGTTTGGAGCTGATTGAGCCATGCTAGTAGGGACTGTTCAGGATCGACATTGACACAAATGGGTAGGGTGTTGATAAATACGCCTACCATGGATTCGGTTCCATCTAAATCTACGGGACGACCAGACACGCCACACCCGTACATAACCTGGTTAGAGCAGCTATAACGGCTCAAAAGCAGTGCCCAAGCTCCCTGAAATAATGTATTTAAGGTGAGTCGATGTTGCTGTGCTAAAGACTGAAGTTGCGCAGTTGTAGTCGTTGAGAGTGAAAAAATTTCCTCATCATATTTTTCTTTGTGGCTAGATACATCATTGTCTTCTATGTATGCTAGAGAGGTTGCTGCCTTAACTCCGCTGAGGGTATTTCGCCAGTAATCTTCAGCTTTAGATAAATCCTGTTTTCGTAACCAGGAGATATAGTCTTTAAAGGGAATGCTAGGCAGTAAAGATACGTCTTCTCCCCGACAAAATGCTTGATAAAGCTGGAAGAACTCTCCTATAACCAATGCACCCGACCAACCATCTAAAATCAGATGATGTTTACTCCAGACGATTTGGTAAGACTGTTCGCCTAGACGAATGATCGTCATTCTCATCAGGGGAGGCTTTGAAAAGTCGAACCCTTGCTGTCGATCGCGAATCAAAAAAGACTTCAAATGCTCTGCCTGTTGCACTGAATCGAGATCACGCCAATCTTCCTGTTTAAGAGGGACTGTTACCTGCCGATGAACGACCTGTAGGGGTTTATCAATTTCTTCCCAGAAAAAGGCAGTTCTCAGAATTGTATGCCGAGTAACGATTTGCTCCCATGCATGTTTCAGCGCATCAATATTGAGACTGCCATGCACAGCATAGCTAAATTGAATGAAATATAGCCCTTCTTCAGGTGCATATAACCCGTGAAAAAGAATGCCCTTTTGCAGTGGCGTAAGTTCGTAAATATCCTGAATGTCGTCTGCCATAAGTGTTTAAGGTTTTCCTTTGATTTTTGTCAGAAACTGATCGAGTTCTTGCTGATCTAAATTGGCTTCTGAAAAGTCAGACGGTGTATAGCCGCCAGCATCTGGAGACTGGCAATGGGTAATAAGCGATCGCAATGCTTGAATATAATTCTCTGCCAATATTTCAATAGTGGTTTGCCGATGAATGGTTTTGCTGTAGGTCCAATTAATGTGCAGCTGCCCTCCCGCGACAATTCCACCAACATCTAATAAATAGGGTCGAGGTCCCTGGGGACTACGACCTGGTTCTGTCGATTCTTGGGCAGGAGCAAAGAGGGACGACTGTTGGAGGGCTTGGTCAGTTTGGCCAAGATAATTAAATCGGACCTCCGCTTGGGGCTGTTGCTGCCAGCCGTTGGTTTCTTGATCACCGAGGTAATGTAGAATACCATAGCCAATTCCCCGATTTGGCACACCTCTCAGCTGTTCCTTAATAGCCTTGAGCATATCTGCAGGGGTATTCGATTCGCTCAGATCTAGGATAACCGGAAAAATTGTTGTAAACCAGCCTACGGTACGTGACAGGTCAACTTCCTGAAAGAGTTCTTCTCTGCCGTGACCTTCTAAGTCAACTAACAGGGTGTGTTCTCCAGTCCACTGGGCAAATGCTTGTACCAATGCCGTTAGCAGCACATCGTTAATCTGGGTTCGATAAGCGGCTGGAACTTCCTGGAGCAGCGCTAACGTTTCCGCCTCGCTCAGGGTGACGGAGATAGTATCCGCCTGGGCTACTCGGTTGTCAGTCCCAGAAAAGTCTACCGGTATAGGCCTGCCCGGCTGACGAGATTGGTTCAACCAGTAGTCCAACTCTTGTTGTGATACCTCAGAGCGTGCGTACTCTGTCAACTGCATTGCCCAGTATTGAAATGATGTAGTTTTAGGGGGCAACTGAATAGCACTACCTTGGCTTAATTGCTGTTGAGCAATCTGGAGGTCTTCTAACAAAATACGCCAGGAGACTCCGTCCACAACCAGGTGATGAATAATTAACAGTAGGCGGTCAGGTTGAGTTGCCCCTAGGTCAAAGTAGACAAATCGAATTAAGGGCCCTGAAGCTAAATTTAAACTTGCTTGTAGCTCTGCGGCAGCTGTTGATATGGCTGTCGCTTGTTCTGCTGCTGCGACCGTTGATAAGTCTATCCGCGTTAATGGGGATACTTCGTCTGGCTCAACGCCATGTTGTCGCCAACCGGTTTCCCCGTCTACAAATCGAAAACGTAGGGCATCGTGATGTTCTAACAATGTCCGCGCCGCCAGCTCTAGTTGGTCTAAATCCAGGGCCTGTTGAACTTCTAATAGAATAGATTGATTCCAGTGATGGGCCTCGGGTAGCTGTTGTTCAAAGAACCAATGCTGAATCGGTGTAAGCGGTACATCACCCAGCACCAGCCCCTGCTCTGCCTGAATGGTTTGTTGAGTATTCGCAACGGCTGCTAGTTCCACAATTGTTTGGTTTTCAAACACCTGCTTGGGGGTCAATTTTAGCCCTGCTTGGTTGGCTCTAGCGACAATCTGAATGCTGAGGATAGAGTCTCCACCCAGCGCAAAAAAGTTATCGTGTATACCTATTTTTTCAACACTCAGGGTCTTTGCCCAAATCTGAGCAAGTGTTTTCTCGGCGTCGGTGCTCGGGGCCACAAAGGGAACTTCCCGCTCTGGTTGTGTCAACTCAGGGGCAGGCAATGCTTGACGGTCTAGCTTACCGTTGGGGGTCAAAGGCAGCGTTTTTAGTAGCACAAAGGCTGCTGGCACCATATAGTCAGGGAGCTTTTCCCTCAACATGTCACGGATCTCGCTGATGGCTAGGTTCGATTGTTTATGGGGCACAACATAGGCCACTAGACGCTGGTTGCCCGATTGTGCTGCGCGGGCAAGGACTACCGTCTCTTGCACCATAGAATGCTGTTTAATGGCGCTTTCAATCTCTCCTAGCTCAATGCGATAGCCACGAATTTTAACTTGGTGATCTACCCGTCCAAGAAATTCAATTGTGCCGTCTGGCTGATAGCGAGCCAAGTCTCCAGTTTTGTAAAGAATGGGTGCTAGTAGAGATCCCCCGTTTTGAGAGGACTCCGCCTGTTGAGCAAATGGATTGGATAAGAACCGTTCTGCCGTTAATTGAGAGCGGTTTAGATAACCGCGCGCTGTACTGGCACCTCCAATGTAAATTTCTCCGGGGACGCCAATGGGGACGGGCTGTAAATCAGCATTTAATAGATAAATTTGGGCATTGGCAATGGGACGGCCAATGGGGACCGTGTCCTGCTGTGGCGGCTTAGATGTCAGAGTGTTTTGATTGATCGGATAGGTGAGTACGCCAACAGTGGTTTCCGTTGGGCCATAGTGGTTAAAAATATGGCAGCTAGGATCATAGCCATAGATTTGCTCAATCAGTTCCCAACGACAAGCCTCACCCCCCAGAACTAAGCACTGCCGGGGTAAAATCTGTTCTGGGTGAGAGGAGGTTAATAGGGCAGCCAGATGGGATGGAACAATCTTTAAACAGTCAATGGGATGGTGGTGAAAATACTCGGCTAGCGCCTCTGGATTGGCTGCCATCTGGGCAGAGATGATATGGAGGCAGGCACCACTTAAAAGGGCTGGAAAAATAGCCGTATTACCTAGGTCGGCAGAAAACGTGGAAACTGTCGCAAAGCTTTTACAGACGGATAGGTTTAATTCTTCTGCGATCGCATGTACATAATTCAGCAATTGTCGGTGCTCAACACCAACACCCTTTGGTTTACCTGTAGACCCCGATGTAAAGATGACATAGGCTAAATTGTCTGTGTCTGCCTTATTAATAGGATTCGATCTGTTTGTCTGGGCAATTATTTCCCACTGACTATCCACATGAACCAACTTCGCTTCACAATCAGGCAGCTTTTCAATCAACTCCTTTTGACCTAAAAGTACTGAAACTTGAGCATCTTGTAGGCGAAATGCCATACTCTCTTTTGGCAAAGCCGGGTCTAAGGGTAAATAAGCACCGCCAGCCTTGAGGATTGCTAATAGGCTAATAATGAATTCAAGCGATCGCTCTAGATAAATCCCAACTACCTGATCATTGGCGATTCCCAGCTCTTGTAAATAGTGAGCTAACTGGTTAGCTTTTGTATTAAGCTCAGCATAAGTTAACCGTTGATCCTCAAAAACAACAGCAATATTATTTGGTGTTTGATTAGCCTGTGCTTCAAACACTTGATGAATACATTTATCTTGTGGATACTCAGTTTGAGTTTGATTAAAGTCAACTAAAACCTGCTGATGCTGATGCTCACTTAGCAATCTTAATTGGCTAAGAGTGCTCTCTGGATTATCAATCGCATCTTCTAGTAGCGTTAAAAACCAACTGGATAAGTTTTTTATGCTGTCAGATTGATAGAGCGTGGCATCATAGCTGAACTCTACCCCTAAATCATCCCCTTTTTGCATACAAAACAGGTTGATTTTTACCTTCTCCCTGCATACGTAACGTTTGTGGAGAGAAAAGGAAACCCCAGCCCTATCATATTGTTCTGGCCATTTTTCAAATTCAAAGCAGAATGGATACAGAGAAGGGACCCAATCCTTTCTATCTGATGTGAAATCTTCCCAAGCAAAATAATCTTGCCACTCGTAAGCATCATGCACGGATTCGCTTACATTCTTTAACACCTGTTTGAAAGATAAACGGCTACCCAAATGACAGGAAAGTGGTAAATATTTTGATAGTGCTCCTAAGGTCCATGCCAACTCCGTGTGAGCTCTACCACTACTCGCTACTCCAATGGTTATATCTTTTTGACCTGTTAATCGCCAAAGTAGAATTTGCCAGCATGAGAGTAGAATGTCACGGATAGAGACTTTGAGACTATTTGCTAGAGATCTAATCTTATCGGCTAAATCGCTGGAAAGACCTACAGGTGCTGATTCTAGTTGAAACCCGAAAGCCTCATGCTTGTTAATGGTTTCAAGAAAACTCAGATCAGGAAAATTGCTGTAAGCTATGCTTTGATTTTGCCAGTATTCTTTTCCTGGCGAGTATTCCTCGTGTTCAAGTAGCTCATGTTGCCATTCAGCGACATCTGCATATTGCATTATTTCGTTATCAGGTTCTTTCTCCTGTGATCTTGATGCATACAAAGTATTGATTTCATTTACGATTTGAGCAAGAGTTAACCCATCTGCTATCAAAGCTGACAAGCGAATAAACAGCAGATGCTTCTGCGGTGAAAACGCTAGAACATGGGTACTAAAAGGAGGGTTTTCTACAAACTCAAAAGTTTGCTGTTTGAGCTGATGGAAAAGCGACTCAGCTTTAGACTTTTGTTCTTGAGGAGATAAACCAACCAGACTTTGCTCATGGATAGAAAATTTATAGTCTTCGGCGATTACCTGTAGTGGCATTGTCATTCCAGGCAAGCATTGAAAAGTAGTGCGAAGAATTTCATGTCGATTGATAATTGCTTGCAGGGTCTGCTTTAAAGTGTCTACATTTAGATACCCTGTTATGAGAAATGATCCCTGGACACAATAAGAAGGTGAAGGTTCTTCTTTTTGTTGTAACAGCCATATACGTTTTTGCTGCGGGGATAAGCGAAACCCTTCAATCTGAGCACTTTGCATATGCATAAACCCTTGGTGCTGCTAAATCCAACCCTCTATTAGAGGATATCTTTCTATGGCTACTGGTGTTCTAAAACTACCAAAGAATATATCTCGACACATACAAAAATCCTTATTCTTTAGTGAAGACGAACCTTGTCTGTACCGAGAAAAAACATTTTTGACCTTGCTTAGCACAGAGAATTTTGTAAAGCTTATAACAAATAATTATTCAGCATAATTATCCTTTGAACTTAAAGTTGAGTATCCATGCCTGCCTTAATTGAACTGAGGAGTATATGAAAGATAATTTTCAAGGACAAAACTACATGACCCTCAAAGCATAGCCAGATGTAATTTATCTGGCTTGGTGATTGTTTGATTTCTAACTTCTGCGAACTAGACCGCTTATATTCCCATCATCTTATCTGAACCTTATTGATTGAGCTACATATACTGCGGTTCATGGATTACGTATTAAGTTAGGGACGTATGATCCTAAGAATTTTTACCCTTATCCACTGATTTAATGTGATGATTGCGACAAAAGATATTATTGATAGTATCTTTCAATAATGCTAAGTATTAAGAATACTAAATGAAACCTTGGTACTTAGCAAGTGTACATGGAAGTTTTCTTCATATTTTATTATTCTAGCTTCCTATCCAATCAATTTAAGTCACATAACATATAGGGTAGAGGGCTTTTAATTCTATCTTCAAGACTGCTGAGCTATAAAAAATATTCGTTATCATAGTTGATAGATAAGTTATCATTAATGATAATTATTCTCAATATAATCTGAACTCTAGTTATCAAATGTGAATAAGGTTATGAGCTAAAAATATTTGATATATTTCATCTGACACTGATTGCAATTTAGATAGGAGGATGTCATGGATTTAGTTATTTCTGAAGATTTCACAGCATATAGAGTTGTCTCTAATCACGAAGAACAGTACTCGATCTGGCCAATTGATCGTGAAATTCCTTTAGGTTGGGATGCTGCTGGAAAGACCGGTACAAAACAAGAATGCCTGGATCATATTGAGGAGGTTTGGATTGATATGCGACCGTTAAGTCTACGAAAAAAAATGAATGAGATGAAGCATTAGCTAGTTCACCTTAAAGAAAAGAAATGGGATGTTGACGCCTGCTACTGGTTCTGGGATGACGATATATCAGACTAGTGGAGCGTCAAATCTAAGAACTGGGATTATCGAGAGTGTTGAGATAGTCTGTATGGAGCGAGCAAATGCCCCATGCAGAAGAAATATATCGTCCGGTTAAGCGAGTCCGAACATCAACACCTTGAAGAGGTGGTCAAAACCCTGAGTAGCAGCAGCCAGAAAGTGCGGCGAGCCCAGATATTGCTCAAAGCCGACATCGAGCGAGCCAACTGGAGGGCACCTCTGTTTATTAGATTTTGGAAGAGCCGAGTCTCATGTGAGACTGTTA
>ERZ1740067.674-NODE-674-length-26179-cov-5.551906_pt1 | contig 26179 bp, 23 predicted proteins | sample MGYA00581736_ERZ1740067 | MGnify/ENA primary metagenome ERZ1740067 (study PRJEB43018, sample SAMN04849236) | marine metagenome | isolation source: floating plastic debris | place: Pacific Ocean | collected 2008-08-27 | study: EMG produced TPA metagenomics assembly... | reverse complement strand
CGTTGTGAGCCCGGCAATGTCGCTTGGTTTCAGGCCGGCATCTTCAAGGGCGTGTGCCGCGGCAGCAAGGGCGAGGCCTACGGATGAAAAGCCTGGTACCTTTCCAATGTCTGTGGACTCTGAGGCACCGACGACAGCATATTGACCGGGTCTCATCATGACCGAGTTCCCTCTCGTTCAGTGGGCCTGAAACACAGCATTTTTCTGTCGCCAAAAAGCCGGAACGTGGCCTGCAGCGGCATATCGATACGCAATGCTGCGGGCGTTTGCGGGCAGTCGACCACCGTCGAGATAAGGCGGGGCCCCTCTTTTAGCTCAACATGAGCAACGGACATTGGGCCGTCGCTTCCCCATTCAGGCCACGGATGTTCAGCGATCATGAAGCTATACAAGGTTGCTTCACCCGAAAGCGCTGCCCATTCAATATGGCGTGAACCGCATTTCGGACAGACCGGCGAAGGGGGAAAGTAGAAGGATTGACACGCCTGACAGCGCGGAATTGATGGGCGCTCGGCCTCGACTGAGTCCCAAAAGGGTTGGGTTTCCGGGGTCACAAAGGGGAGAATTTCGCTAGCAATCAAACTCATATGGCGTGGGTCCCCTTTGTGCCAATGGCGATGTGGATATGCTTTCGTATCATGCCGCTGCACCGTTATCTGAAGATTGACTGTCTAGGCTTTGTTCCAACAGTCGTTTCCGGTCGACTTTATCGACATCAGTATAAAGAAGGGAAGTCCGGAACTCGTAGGTTTTAGGCTTTTTGTAAGCGACAATCTCATTGCTCATGAAGCGGTCAATCTCTTGTTGCGTCGGCGCGCTATTGGCGTCGCTCGGAACAATCACTGCATGCACTCGTCTACCCCATTTCTCATCCGGTAGGCCAATAACGGCGGCTTCTTGTATCGAAGGATGGAGCCGCAGGGCCGCTTCAACCTCTGCTGGGAAGACATTTGCCCCCCCGGTGATGATCATATCTGTCCGCCTATCCGCGATGTAGAGGTATCCTTCGTCGTCCAGCCGTCCCATGTCGCCGACAGAACGGAACCCATCCGGCGTTGCCGGCGATGTCGGTGCACCAAGATATTTGAAACCCGGATCGTCGGTGGCGGCACCATGCATGCGCATATAGATCTGTCCGACTTCGCCATTTTCGACTGTATTAAGATTATCATCCAGAATATGGACATCTGATGCGAAGGGACGCCCCACGGATCCTTTATGACGAAGCCAATCGTCGCCACGAATAATGGTAAGGCCCGTACCATCCGTCGCGCCAAACAATTCCCAGACACGCTCAGCGCCCAGGAAGTCTAACCAACGCTCTTTTAAGGGGCCCTGGCATACCGCCCCTGCGTGGTACATCGATTTGAGCGTACGGAACTTTGTCTTGTCGAGGGTAGGAAGGTCTAACCAACGTTGGATATGCGTTGGGACCGCGAAAAGAAACTCTATCGCTTCATCTTCAATAATGGTTTGTGCACGGTCTGCATCAAATCTATCCATCAGAACGATAGTCTGTCCCTGCATCAATGCCAGGTGGGTGAGGGTTTGCCCGACATTGTGATAGAGGGGGCTATAGACGAGGATCCGGTCTGCGTCGCTCCACCCGAACGTGTCGAGAGCCTTGATGATGGTTGCGTTTGAATTTTGCCCCCACGGTGTCTCATCAACGATGAGTTTTGGCCGACCCGTTGTACCTCCGCTGGGGATCGCACGGGCGGGCAATGGGTTATGATCTGTAGTAGGTGTAATTGACGTGGCGAGGTGAAGAGACTCAAGTGAGATATTTTGAGCGCCCTGTTGTGCCACCACGTGGTCGGAGAGGACGAATATTGTCGACTTCTCTTCCATCATGTTTGCGATTGTTGCGTCCAGGTCCGATTGCGTTGACTTAAAACTGATGGGCGCGACGAAGGCGCCAAGACGCCATGCGGCGGAGGAAGCGATAACCGCGGCGGAACTGTTCGGACTGACAATGATCACGCCGCTTTCAGTGTCGACACCGGCGTCTTTCATCGCGTTGGCGAAGGCATCTACTTTCTCATTATAGCGATGGTAAGAGTACACTTCCTTTTTTTCAGGCGTGTAAACGATCAATGCATCCTTCTCAGGCTGACTGGTGGCGAAGCGCCGAATGGAAGTGGCATAAGGAATGAAGTCGGGCATGGTTCCTACCGTTGTACGGATTTATCGTACCAATCTTTGATTTGAGTTCGGCTACCAATGTACATTCCAAGGGCAGCGAAGAGTAAAAAGGCGAGTGATAAGAGCATTGAATATCGCAGAGCATCATCCTGACCGATCATGGAAAATGTGTCGCTTAGGGCGCCAACGAATAGAGAGCCGAGTCCAATACCGATAAGGTTGTTTGCGAACAAAACGGCGGCCGTTCCAACGGCGCGGCGTTGAGGTTCCAAAATACCCAATATGCTCGCGTAAAGGGGACCTGAGTGAACCGCGCCAACCACCATCCCAATCGCCAGCAAAATGAGGCTGGTTTGAGTGTCTTCGATTAGAAGGGCAGCGCCGAAGAGGGGAATACCGATAATGGCGGCGATAGCGCTAATCCAAAGGTACCAACGCTTATCATTTCTCGCCAGCGCATCGCTCATCCACCCCCCAAGAAGTGAACCGACCGAGCCGCCAATGCCAATGATGAGGGCGAGGGCCGTTCCCACCTCGGCGCCCGACATGTCGTGAAAGCGCTGGTAGAAGGCTGGCAACCACGTTGTTATACCGTACCCGGCAATAGATTGGAGACCCAGCCCGATAGCGACCGCAACGAAAGTTGGCCGCCTAAGCAATACTGACAAATCCTCCCACAAGGAGTTCTGGGTTTGGGGTGGGGGAGCGTGATCTTCCATCCCTCGAATAGGTTCACGGACGGTCCACATGAAAATGACGGCGACTAATATGCCCGGCAGACCAGCAACAAAGAAAGCGACACGCCATCCGTATAGCTCGCTTACCCACCCCCCCATGAGAAGACCGAGCAAGATTCCGACGTATATAGCGGAGGCAAAAACAGCCATAACGCGGCCGCGCATATGCTCGGGAAAGTAGTCTGCGAGCATCGACTGTGCGGGCGCAACGCAGCCCGCCTCACCAATCGCAACACCGAACCGCGCCAGGGTGAGGTGCCAGAAATTCATCGCTAATCCGCATAGGGCTGTCATGCCACTCCACAGGGCAAGGCACAGGCCGATAATATTGCGCCGTGAACGCCGGTCCGCCAAACGGGCGACGGGGATGCCAAAGGTAGCGTAGAACATGGCAAAGGCCAGGCCGCTTAAAAAGCCAAGCTGCGTGTCAGATAGCTGAAGATCCGCTTTCATCGGCTCGAACAGGATCGATAAAATCTGCCGATCAAGGAAGTTTAGGGCGTAGACAATGTAGAGGAGAAACAGAACATAGTACCGGTCCCGCATACGGACACTCTTGGGATCGGTAATGGGCCCGATTCCAATTGAAAACCCTTTTTTGGGGCGGGACGGGGTGGCGGTGCTCATATCCTCATTCATCATTGTTATTGTTGATCACTCACATTTTGCGTGCTGTTATATTTTGAACCCGATTGAGCAGGTCAAACCTCCATCGACGACCAATTCCGCACCGGTGATGTAGCGGGCGTCATCGGATGCCAAGAAGGCCGCGGCGTTGGCGATATCCCAAGCGTCGCCCATATGTCCCAGGGGGACAGCGGCGCTACGTTTTTCGCGCATCTTGTCCACCTCGCCATCCACTTTATCTGTGTAGGACTCAATTATGGTGGGGGTATCCATATATCCTGGCGTGATGACATTCGCCCGGATACCGTTCGGGGCATGTTCAACGGCGATCATCTTCGTAAACTGAACAAGACCAGCCTTTGCAGATGCGTAGGGAGCAAAGGGGACGCCGACCCATCGGCGGTCGGCAATCGAAGATGTATTGATGATGACGCCGCTTTGGCGTTCTTTCATCAGGGAAAGGGCCCGTCGGCAGGTGAGGAAGGCACTGCGCAGGTTGATGGCGATGCCGCGATCCCAGTCATCAACCGACAGCTCCTCTGTCGCGCTGATTTCTGCTATTCCCACATTGTTATGGAGAACATCGATGCTGCCATGGGCGTTTTGGATCACATCAAAAAACGCGTTGACGCTTTCCTCTGATGTCACGTCGATATAGGCGGCTTCACACACGCCGGCTTCGTCGTCGATGATCTTCTTTGTTTCGTTTGCTGCTGATTGGTGGAGGTCGCCGGCTATAACGGTTGCGCCCTCACGGGCATAGAGCACCGCAGCGGCCTTCCCGTTGCCCCATCCCGGTCCAACGGAACCCGCACCGACAACGGCAACAATCCTTCCGTCGAACCGACCCATTTTCGCTCCCAAAATACTGCAATGAACCCTAGAGGATAGGGTACAGGTCCGTGCACGTGAAAATACTATTCGTAGGCCGAAGCGGCAGTTCCTTTTGCCGTGCGGGCGGATGCAGATATTAGGCTAAGTTCTCTGCGTAGAACTGAGCAACCCGCTGCCATGCTTTGTCACCAGCATGCGCGTTGACCGCCGGGGTGCCGCCGAGCGCGATGAGAAGTCCCGCATGCTCATGGTACACCGAGGTCGATAAGGAGGTGATGGCCCCTGTCGGGGGGAGGATGTGACCCGCCCCATCGAACGCAAGGTGCTCCGCCTTCGCGGTACCGCCATATTTCGCGATGCGGTCCAGGGCGCGTTCTGCGCCGTGGCTGCAGGCCCAAATGGCATCGTCGCGGGCTGTGATCATCAATATGGGCGCAGTGGCTTTTTCCAACGGGATCCACGCATTTTCGTCTTTTTCGGCTTCATCTATAAGGTCAAAAAAGAAGGGGACGACGGGCAGGCCGCGGCTTAAATCGATACCGCGGGCACGGCAGTCCTCCGCCGTGGGGACCGGCGTATAGGCATATGGTAGGTCCGCCCCTTTTAGTGTCCATGCGGAAATGCTGTCGGTTTTTCCGGGTACAAATCCCCCGGTCATCACATGCATAGGGACATAGGACACCGTACAGGCAATGTCGTCCGGAAAGGTCGACGCAATCAGAAGTACCGCTTCGCCTCCGCGGGAGGCGCCCTGCAGTCCAACCCTATCCGTACCGGTACGGTGTTTTAGCCAATCTATTGCTTTCTTGAAATATTCAAGGGGAATTTGCGTACACGTATCAGGCAAGCCGGGATAGTTGAAGTACGCTAAATTCAAGACGTTGTAGCCAAGCGACGCCACATGGCGGGCCCAGTATCGATCAATCCCGCCGCTTGACCCCCCCATGACGATGATGCCTTCCTTTTTTGTAGGGGTATGCGGCGCGTAATAAACGCCGCGAAGGCCATCGTCATTCACATCGATGATATCGATGTCAGGTGCGATCTGGTGCCTCTCGTAGATTGCTGAAGCAACCTTTTGATCACCGACATAGGCCGTCATGGTAATATCAATCGGTCCATACGGATTTCTAAAGGCGGGTTGCGTACTGGGGTATCTTTTATACCTTTCCGCCAGCGTCGGTGCGGCCTCGGCGTCGACCGGTATCATGGACCATGCGAACCCCAAGGGATCGATGTCGCGGTAGGTCCCCTGGTGAGAGGGGGTGCTGACGTTTGAGGCCGACCCAAATGTGTCCGCATACATATTCGCGTATGAACGCCAAACTGTTCCACTGTCGTCGGTAAACGAATGCTCCATCCGGACGGGGGACAGGGGGCGACACCCTGTCAGTTCCACTGTTGGCACATTGTCAGGGCGCGCCGTCACATCGGCGAGATTTATTTGAATTCCAGTCATGTCGTACGCTATCTGAATTATCATCGCCGTTCATGGCGCAGCCCTATACCGAACGGGATAAAAGCATGCTGGCCAGGGTAAGCTGTCTGTTGTGGTCGGTCGGCCTGTGATCATATCCGATTTCTGTTTGAAATTGAGAACAATATGAAAACGCTCGGTATACTGGGTGGCCTAAGCTGGCGCTCTACGACCTTCTACTACGAAGGTATTAACGCTGGTGTTGAAGCGGCACTAGGGCCAATGCATTCAGCTCGCATCGCGATGTGGTCGTTTGACCTTCAGTCCTTTTTTGGTGAGGGCATCGATTGGCGATCAGATCCATTGCCGTTTGTTGCCGCGGCTCAGCGTCTTGAAGCCAGTGGTGCTGATGGACTGTTAATCGCTGCGAATAGTGTTCATCTGCATGCAGATGCTATTCAGAGTGAAGTCGGCATCCCCCTCATTCACGTTGGCGATGCTGTTGGTCAAGCGGCACGGTCAAAGTCTATTCGTCAAATTGGGCTCATCGGCATTCCAGCGACCATGCAGGAAAATTTTTATATTGATAGAATAAGTCAATATGGCGTTGAGGTCGTTACGCCGACCGTAGAGCAGCAAACACAATGGGGGGAGTTGATATATGGTGAGCTATTTGCAGGAGAGGTAACAGACAGTGGTGCATCCCTGATGGAAGATACGCTTCACTATTTCGACAACCATGCTTGTGAGGCCGTTATTTTAGGGTGCACCGAGCTTCGTATGTTACCGCGCCCGGTGGGAAGTCTTCCGGCTTTAGATTCCGTAGACCTACATATCGCAGCGGCAACGCAATTCGTATTGGGCAAGGATTAAATATTATGGCGAGAATTGTCAGTTTTGAAGTTGATGGGCGGGAGGGATATGGTGTCCTTGCCGCTGATAATGAAAGTGTTTGTGATTTCACACGGCTCGATCAACGCCACTATCAAGGTGGTGATGCCATTTCGGATGTCATGTCGCTCATTGAGCTTGGGGAAGTGGGGGTGGACTTCGCCAACCGTGTTGCTGCAGACCAAAAAAGTTGGGCGAGCGATGCGCATATTCCTTTATCCAGCGTTCAGTTGAAGGCGCCTTTACCGCGCCCTCTGACTGTTCGGGACTTTGTTTCATTTGAGAAGCACCTGCTGCAATGTGCACGGCAGCATCTTGGGCATGACGAGTGGCGACCGCCTGAAGTTTGGTACAATCAGCCAGTCTATTATCGGGGTAACCCTCTCTCATTTGTTGGTCATGACACAGATGTTCCGGTACCTCAATCAACCCAACGATTTGACTATGAGTTAGAGCTTGGTTTCATCATCGGCAAAGGGGGGCGTGACATCTCTGTCGATAGGGCAATGGATCATCTGTTCGGCCTAACGATATTCAATGATTTTACCGCCAGGGATGTGCAACGAGCTGATGCTGATGTCTATATGGGCCCCTGTCGCTCAAAGGACTATGATTGTGGGAATGCGATGGGTCCGTGGATTGCCACGATGGATGAGATTCCCGATCCTGCCAATCTTGAGATGAAAATTCGTCTTAATGGGGAACAGATAGGGAGTGGCAATAGCGGTGATGCTCACTTTAGCATCGCTGAGATGGTCGCATTCGCCTCACAAGAGACAACGATTTACCCGGGGGAATTTATGGCCACGGGTACCGTGGGGGATGGGGCAGGCCTCGAGAAGGGGATAAGCAGCAAAGAGGGAGACGTCGTTGAGTTAGAGATCTCTCACCTCGGGGTGCTCCGCAATCGTATGGTCAGCTCAAATAGCTGACCAATAAGACAGATTTCTTACTATCGATGGGATGAGGCTGTTCTCAGTTCTACTCCCGACACAGAATGTAGGTTATCTTCGCGACGCAAAATCCACCGCGCCATACCCTCAAGGTGCTCATCAGATATGGCGAAACTGTGCGCAGCCGGTTTGATAAGGCGCAGCTCGATATTGGGTAACTCGTTGGTGAGGTAGAACGCAGCGTCGCGATGAACGAGTAAATCAGAATATCCCTGAAGCAAAAGGACCGGTGTGTTGACCGACTTCAGGGCATCAAGCTGGCTCCAAACCGCGCCGGTCCCCCCAGATCCCGATGGTACGGCTGCTTCGGGAAGTTCTGCAGCCGCCATCGTCATTTCGGCAATGTCTTTAAACGGAGACATTAGGTCTTTGATAGGACGTTCGCTCAGCATCTTAATAAGGGCATTGCGAACATCATTTGCCCGTGGGTCGGTGCGCCGTTGCTCCTCGGGAAAGTACGCCTTCATCATTTCGTCGGTTGCTTCCACTGGCGTTTCCACCTGTCGAGCGAGGCTGCCAAAGTAAGCACGTCTCGCATCATAAACATCAGCATACGATTTTTGGAAGATATCTGGCGTGCCCGGATCGGCGGCAGCAATAGCAATTGACCGTACACGTTCTGGTAAGTCGCACGCAACCTGAAGGGCAAGCGCTGCACCAAAAGACGCGCCCCATATGTGAGCCGTATCCCATCCGACTGCATCAAGAACCGCAGCAACGTCGTTGGCGTGATCGCCGAGCTGGTAGCTGCTTCTATCTTGTAGCTCTGATGACCGACCAACACCGCGTAGATCGAACCACACGCAATCAAAATGCGGTAAAAAATGTGGCAGGTAAAACTGTTCAATCCATTCGCATGGCGGCCCAAATCCGTTGATGAGGAGGAGCGGAGGCCCCGATCCACGCCGCTCGTAAAATATTTCGTTCTCACCCGAATTAATATAGGCCATATGCTCTCACCAAGATCTCGTATTAATAAGTTAGGTGCTGATGAAATTTAGGATTAACTGCCCGTTGAACAGGCTCTTTTTTTCAAGATTCTCTCGCCCTGAAAAATCGATTGCGGCTCGTGCGCTGTCGCCCCACTTTATCGCCATTTCGTCAGGACTGAGAAAGGTGATCGTGTTTTGGTGCATTGCAACTATAGGGCTGTCGGATTTGGGTAGGTTGAGCTGACGACGAAGGGTGACGGCTGCATCGCGTGGAGATGCACTGCGTAGGTATAATGTCTGCACGGTATTTGCGCCATTTTCATGGACCTGAAGTTCGGGGTGCCAAACCAACTCAGGGGTGGCGTGCTCCACAACAAAGCAAAATGTGTTTTGGATTGTTCCATCGGGTAACCAGGCGACCCGGAACGTCGCAACGCCTCTGAGAAGCTCTGTATCAACCTCCCGTTCAGCTTCCGTGTACGATAGATCCATTAGCTCTGCGAAGGCCTTAGCGTTGTGATGGCCGAAAACCACACCAAAAAAACCTTCACCGTCTTTATCTAGATGATTAGTCAGGGCCTCACCAAACGACTCACGCGCCGTCGGAGCCGCGATCTCCAAATAAGCGTCATCAAGCATTGCCAGCGTATTTTTGCTTTTAAATTTGAGATGCTCCCCAACGGGAGTCATCGTAAAGCCGCTGCCTGAAAATAGATCTAAAGCATCGCCAACGGATCGAACGGCGATGATGATGTGGTCGATACCCTGTACGGTCATGTAATCTCAACTGCCGGTCTAACAATTCTGATGTGAAAATCAGTAAAATCTCTTTGCTCCAACGAGAGATGCTAAGAATGATTATCACTCCTCAGAGCATGTTCGAAATTCTACTTACTTCCAATTTTCGGTGGAAGGTGCTGCTGATGTGCAATCCGACATCAGCAGATAATTATCCCTTCCAGCAAATTCAGCCAAAGGTATGAACAGCAGGCTGTTCAGCGAAGGCAGTGCCCGTTAACCATCGATAGGTAAGTCGTTTAGGAGGCGGGCTTGCGAACGAGCATCCATTTCACGGGTAGTTTGGCCTCTTCATTCCCCTGGACATCCAGTAATCGCATGTGTGTGTCGTAGACAACGCCAGGCATGAGTTCGTCCTCGAGCTTAAAACAAACCACGTGATCATCAACATACATGCAATAGTCGTTTTCTTTCCACGTCCATGCGCCGCTACTGTTTATTGACTTCGCGGTATCCTGATAGTTGTTCTCGACGTAAGAAACTGTGGTGTCGTCTTTGGCGTAAATAGTAAGCGATGCGACATCTGGAAATACTGCGAGTACTGGATATTCAAATAGAATATCTGGGACTGGGCCTGGGTCAACGGGGGTTGAGGACGGCTCGTGTGCCATGGCCGTTGTGCCGGCGATAATGGTTGCTGCAAATAGACATAGCTGTCGCTTCATGATTTCATCCTCGGCGTTGTTCGGAGGCCTGGAGAGTATGGTCCACGCCGGCCCGGAGCAATCGATTGGTGCGCCTGTTTTGGGGTCGGCACACACTAGATTCGGAAGGGCAAACCGTTCAGCCCTATCTGTTGTTTTCTAAGTCTATAGTTCGGCCATAACCTTCCCCTTATGGTTCGTCGGTTAATCCGATGTCGCCTGAGGGGGATGGATGCGAGTAGGCCTTTGATGCAAGAAAACTCACTATCAGGACGTTTTGGCTGGTACGGTATTGCCATCTTTACCGCTATTATGGTGGCGTTCTTCACCATGGAAGCCGCTCTCGCCCATGGGGTGGCGGATGACGATAAGCAGTTCCTTGTTGGGGCTGCTGGTGCAAATATCCCCGCCTTTTTATATTTGGGCGCGAAACATATGGTGACGGGGTATGACCACCTCCTGTTCATCGCTGGTGTTATTTTCTTCTTATATCGTTTTCACGATATCGCTGTCTTCGTATCTCTGTTCTCATTGGGGCACAGCATTACACTGATCGTTGGTGTTTTGTCGGGGGTAGGGATCGATGCCCGCATCGTTGATGCCATCATCGGTCTTTCGGTCATTTGGAAGGCGTTCGATAATCTTAGCGGATTCCAGACAGTGTTTGGGGTTCGTCCTAACTTAAAGCTAACGGTCTTCGGTTTTGGCTTGTTCCACGGGCTGGGTTTGGCCGCGAAACTACAAGACCTTGAGCTTTCCAAAGATGGTCTGTTTACAAATCTTTTATCCTTCAACGTCGGGGTCGAGTTAGGCCAGATATTGGCTCTTGCCATCATCCTGGTCTTTATGAATGCGGCCCGCCTGTCGCAAAGGTTTGTGCAAAATGCCACAGCGATCAACTTTATGATCATGGCTGCTGGTTTTGTGTTGGTGTTTTATCAGCTTACGCTGCTTGCGTTAGGGATGGAGTAAAGATATGGCGAATGGTCAAAGAACCGTAGATCAAGTGGCACCTTCCTTAAAGAGTCTCGCGATAGGATCGGCTATTTCTGCCGCGGCGGCTATAATCGTCTTTGTTGCCTTCATCATGCCTGCGGAGTTTCAGCGGGATCCGCTCGGCATTGGGGCCGTTCTTGGGATCAAGGGGCTGTCGTCGTCGGACCAAGGGTCCGGGCAGGGCATGGAAGCCCAACAGTCCAGCGTGAAGGAAGCTGCACCGCGCACCGAGAGTTTTCGTGTTTTCTTGGCGCCGGGGGCTGGGATTGAATTCAAGCTTTTGGTGGATGCGGGTGAACCCATATTGTACAGCTGGGAAATTGACGGTGAGCCAGTCACCTTCGACTTGCACGGTGAGCCGTTGGACGGCCCTGATGGTTACTTTGAGAGTTACGCCGTTGGCGAAGCATCAACCGGAGGAAGTGGTTGGTTCGTCACTCCGTTTGAAGGAACCCATGGTTGGTATCTTCATAACACGAACAAAACGCTGTCGGTTTTCAGGGCGACTGTCACTGGGTACTTCGAAGAAGCAGACTAAGCCATTTCCCTCGGTCTTTCGGGATCTGTCAACGTGAAGGGTACGGCGCCGTTTTCTTTCGGCCGGAGACAAGGTTCTATCGAGATATGATTGCCATCCATGGCTTCCCGATTGGTGGGGGAACCTATGCAACGAACTGAACTCATCGTTTTGTTCACCGTCTGTTTGATATGGGCGTTCCATTTCATTGTCATTAAGCTCACGGTAAGTGCTGTGCCGCCATTGTTCTATGCGGCTGTGCGCATGGGGTTGCTTGCGGTTATTTTCATCCCTTTCTTGCGTATCTATGAGGGGCGTATGCTGCGCATTCTCTGTGCTGGAGTGTGTATGGGCGGCTTGAACTATGCGTTCATGTTCATCGGAATTCAGCACACCTCTCCATCTACAGCGGCGATAGCGGTCGAGTTGCGTATTCCATTTGCCGCTGTCCTCTCTGTCATTTTCTTAGGCGAAAAAGTCGGATGGCGTCGCTCCACCGGTATTGCCCTGGCTTTTTCTGGCGTTTGTTTGATCGCGTTAAAACCAGGAGAGGGAGGGGTCGGCTTTGGGATTGCGTTGCTTGCCATCGGGGCGTTGTTCGACGCCGCTGGGGCTGTCCTGGTGAAAAGCCTTACGGGCGTGCCGATTTTACGGCTCCAGGCGTGGGTGGCACTCATTGGCGCGATTGTCTCATGGCTAGCCACTTTTACTCTTGAAACAAATCAATGGTCAGCTGCCCAAGAGGCGGGCGCGTTATTCTACGGTGCTGTCCTTTACTCCGCTTTCCTATCGTCACTTGTTGCGGCATCAGGGTACTACTGGCTATTGCAACGCCACGATGTCTCCAAAATAGCACCTGGCGTGATGATGACTCCCGTCATGGGGGTCGCCTTTGGTGTTTGGTTGACGGGCGATCAGTTAACGTTTCTTATGGTGGTGGGATCCTTCATAACACTGATCGGCGTTTTCGTCGTTATGTCACGGTCCGCCCGAATGTAGTTGCGACGGACGAACATGGTTCGGTGTGTATGGGATGCGGGGGAGCCAGCCAGTGTTGCCAAAAACCCCCGCAATTGTGACGTTTTTAACCAAGTTTAGGGTAATCTCGTGAGGGTGCAGTCAATTGCTCCGCCTTGGCAAACCCTTTGGTTTTGAGGTTTTTCGTAAAATACGTTGCGATCATAGTCGGTCAAAGTAGTCGTGTTCTGTAAGTTGGTATGCGTGTGCTGCGGCCGAATAAACAACGTAATTGTACATATAAATACCAATGGAGGGGTATATGCTGTTAAGAACCACGGCACTCGCGGTTGTCATGACGGCTGGCTTTCAGGTGAGCGCCGCATCAGCGCAATCCGCTGCTGGCGCCGACGCGGACGGACTAGGCGAAGTCATTATTGTGACTACTCAGCGCCGCGAACAAAATCTTCTGGACGTGCCGGTCAGTGTATCGGTTGTGTCCGGTGATACGCTTGAAAAAGAGGGTGTCACGTCTACGGCCGATCTGGAGGCCCTGGTGCCCAGCTTGGATTTCCCAAGTGGCGGCACTCGGTCTTACACGCGTCCGCTAATTCGCGGTATTGGCGATGGTTTGAACAATGGGACGGACTCAAATGTTGGTGTGTACATTGATGATGTGCCGCTTCCCACGTTCCTCGCCGACTTTGATCTTATTGACGTTGAGCGTGTCGAGGTGCTGCGCGGCCCGCAAGGCACATTGTTCGGGCAGAACTCCCTCGCTGGCGCGATCAACATTGTCACGCGTGGCGCGTCGGATGAATTGCAAGCTTCAGCGCAGCTTGGCTATGGCAGTTTTGATGAGTATGACGTCCAAGCCTATGTATCCGGACCGATTACGGACCGTGTTCGCGGCAAGCTGGTGGCCAGCTATAACGAATTTGGCGGTTTCGTCGACAATACGGCGACAGGTGGACAAATCGATCCGAGTGAAACGATTGGTCTTCGCGGGGTTCTGTCAGCTGACCTTACGGATAAGCTGACGGCGGATCTTACGCTAGACTATAATGATCATCAGGGCTCTTACCTTGAGAGTGTGCCTCTTGGTGAGCTCGAGAAAAACGAACCTCTTGGAAACTTTAGTAACCGTGACACGTTCGGTGCTGCTCTTAAGCTCAACTATGTGGGTGAGAACTATAGCGTTACTTCAATTTCAGCATACAGAGAGTTTACGAACGAGGATCAGTTAACAGCAGCATTAACCGGTGGCGACTTCTTTGGTGGGTTTAATAACGATCAAACTCAGTTCACTCAAGAAATCAGACTGTCATCGAGCTTTGGTGATAATATCGACTGGCTTGTCGGTGCCTACTACTACGATGAGAGTTTTGCCCAAGATCAAACTGCCGAGCAGGTTGGCTTTTTCGACCTTACATTCGAAGGCGAAGGGGAAACCCAAACGTATGCTGTCTTCGGCGATGTGACCTTTGCGGTGACGCCGAAGTTCGATATTGTTGGTGGTTTGCGATATACTTCGGTTGAAACCGAGGGAAGTGTTATCTCAGATGGTTCTGTTATTTTTAACGGTCCTATTGAAAACAATCCCGACATTAGCACAGAAAAAGTCTCTGCACGTGCAGCCTTGCTTTATCGTCTGAGTGACGATGTCACAGTGTTTGGTTCTTATGCAAACGGGTTCAAGCCTGGCCAGTTTTCATACTATTCGACAGCACCCAACGATGCGACAGTGGACTCTGAGGAAGCGGATAGTTACGAGTTAGGCTTGCGCGGATCTGCTCTTGATGGGTGCCTCGATTTCGACGTAACTGGCTTCTACGTCGAATATGATAATCGACAAGTTCTAGCCGCTGTTCCTGGTACTTTTGGGTCAGTTCAGGGATTAACGAACGCCGGGGAAAATTCAACGTCTCAAGGTATCGAATTGGCGCTTGGTTATGACGTCACCGAGAACTTTAGACTGACTGGTTCCCTCGCAACTATGAAAACTGAGTTAAACGATTTCGTTGTCAACGATTTCGTGATCACTGGGTTTGATCTGGTTAACTTTGTCCCTATCGGGATGGATACTGATGTTGATAAGAGTGGGAGCGCCTTCTCGTTCGCACCGGAGTTCCGGGCGACAGTTGGGTGGGATTACACCCATCAGCTGACACAAAATGTGGACGGCTTTATCCGTGGACGTTGGCGTTACGTAGATGAACAGTTTACGAGCGACGATGAGGATCCATTGACACAGATTGAGTCCTATAACTTAATCAATCTCAGCGTGGGCGTGGAAACAGAGAAGGTTGTATTCTCCGTTGATGCAAACAATCTGGCTGATGAGTACTACCCAGTAAACTTGTTTTTGGACTCGGGTAGTGGTGAGGTTGTGGCCGTCCCAGGCGTACCGCAATCCTTCATGGCGCGGGTGCGTTTCCGCTACTAAAGGCACATCTGGCGAGGCGGAGGTTGCTCATGTTGAATGGGCATCTCCGTCCTGCACTGCCTCGGCTGGCGCGCAACTCTTTTGGGGTAGCGCCAGCTTTCTTGTTGGCATGACACCCTATTGTTCCGTAAAGATCTAAAGTATAATGAAAACGACAAAGCTCATCGCGTTTGGTGCCCTCGCTCTGCCGCTGGCTGGGGTGACAATGCCCATTACGGCTTTTATCCCCGCCTTTTATGCGGGGCAGATGGGATTGTCCTTAGGCACTATCGGGATAGCGTTGATGGTGCTTCGCGCGGCTGACGTTTTCGTCGACCTTGGGATTGGGTATTTCTCCGATAGTACAAAGACGAAATATGGTCGTCGGCGTCCTTGGATCGCGGTAGGGGTGGTTCTGCTTATTCCATCGGTGTGGATGGCGTACGTTCCCGCCGGTGAGGTGGATATAACCTACCTTCTTATCTGGGTGGGGATCGCTTACCTTGGTTGGTCGCTCGTCAATATACCGTATTCAGCTTGGTCGGCTGACCTGTCGTCCGAGCCGACGGAGCGCCGACGCATCGCAGGATGGCGAGAAGTCGGTCATCTCGCAGGTATGTTCACAGCATTGATTGTCCCGTTTGTGGCGGCATTTTATGGCCACGGGATCGATAGTGTTACGATGAAATGGCTGGCGTTCGTTGTATGTCCGATGCTGGCCGTTGGTGCATTTTTGACTCTCAGTATTCGCGAGAAGCTAGATGTCCAATCAGAGAAGCCCAACTGGAGTTCCGGTCTCAAATTCATGATGGCGAACAAGCCTTTTCGCCAATTTTTCTCGTTCTCGTTCTTGGTGTATTTGTCCGCCGCGGTGATGCAAGCCACATTCGTGCTTTATACGACATATTATGTTGCATCGCCCACGCTCGCGGGGCCTTTGTTTCTTGGTTATTTCGCCGCCGCTATAGTGGCAACGGGGCCTGCGGTAAAAATTTCAGGTCGTCTTGGTAAGCACAAAACCACAGCGATTTCTGCTGGTGTATGGACCATACTCTTTCTCGGTATTGCAGCCTTGCCCCCAGAACAGCCCATATTGTTCGGCGTCCTTTTTGTCTTGTCCGGTGTGTTCGCTGCGGCCCCGTTGACCTTATCGCCGGCCTTGTTGGCGGACGTTTCGGACTATGCCGCGATGAAGACGGGGCGTCAGGAAGCGGGGCAATATTTCGCTGTTTGGAACACGATACAAAAGGCAACCTCTGCCATTGGTGTTGGCATCGCCCTGCCAATGCTCGGTGTTCTGGGATTTGATCCGCAAAACGTAACCGATGACGGGTTGCAAGCGCTGAGGGTCGTTTGTCTTGTCGTGCCCGCGATACCCTATGTCGCCGCGTCGGTTGTCATTTGGTATTTTCCGCTAACTGATCGTCGTCAGGATATTATCAGGCGGCGGTTGTTAAAGATGAATGCGTCATCAACGACATAGGCGGAGACTTGTTATGTGGCGCGTTGTTTCTCGTAACGGGTTGATTGGATCCGTTATATTCTCATTGATCGTATTGGGCTCCTGGGCATTCTACCCAGATGTATGGATGTCGGACTTGACCGAGGGCGCCATTGCTGCTCCCCAAACACCGTTAACGTACTTTATCTTTTTGGGTGTGATGGGATCAATAATTGGCCCATCTGTAATGGGATCATGGCAGTATGCGAGTTTGCAGGAAACGACTTTTTTCGGTCGTTTCTTGGTTGCATGGCTGATCGCTACCGTGATCAGTTTTGCAGATCTCATTGTCGTGGATTATCTTGTCTATATGTGGATCTATCCCTCCTTTATGCAGGTGGAGGGAATTGAGCCGATGCATAACTATGGAAAACACTTTCTGCACACACTCAATGGTGTGCTTGTTGGAGTACCGATTGCGTTGATCGCCGCGTTCATGACCGGATTTTTGAAACCGAAACTCAAATAAAGCGTATACAGTTTATTATTGAAACCTATCGACATTGGCACTAAATAAAAGTATAATATTGATTATTAGTCTTAAGTAGGTGTGGCGATGTTTGAAGTGATACTCTGGGGCGGACTGGCCACTTCCCTTGCCGTTTCGTTGCTTATCTTTCCAACGTATATCTTCTGCCCACAGATTTGGCTTGCTGAGCTGACAGACGGGGAGGAGCAACATAGCCCGATTTTGGCGATGAGTGTTGCCCTATTGACCGTCGTCATCATGCTCGCTGGAGCGATCGCTTCCGCGGCGTGGTATGATGCCGCGAATGAAATATCGTTCCTACAACGATTTTACGTTGCCTGGGGGGTTATTAGTCTATTTAGTTTGTATGACCTCATTATTATCGACATTTTGCTTTATATGTGGATCCGCCCGCCGTTTATGCGATTTGAAGGGTACCCCACGCTTGGATACTGGCATCATACGAAAGCGAGCTTGATCGGTATCTTCCCTGTCGGTGTGCCACTCGCCCTCATCTCGGCCTTCTTGGCGAATTTTTTCTAGCTTGAGAGGTTGTTTGTTGTCGTTTTTGGACAAGAGGTTGGTTAACCGAAGCCACTTCCTTGCCGAGAAGCTTAACCAATTCGGTACCGCCCTAATATCGTTTCCGGATCAGTCGGGTAATTATCCACTACTGCAAATTGCTCTGCGCTATAAAATACCTCCAAAACCAGAGGGCGCTAGCAATGTCAGTATCAAGACTGGAGAATGATCAATCCGACTATTCGGAGGCGATCGAGTGGCGGCATGACTTTCACGCCCATCCGGAGCTGGCTTATCAGGAGCATCGGACATCTGACCTCGTCGCGAAACGCCTGACGTCTTTCGGCCTCGATATCGAAACGGGAATAGGTGGGACAGGCGTTGTGGCGACCTTGCGAGGTCGCCTCGGGGATGGCCCTACTGTTGGATTGCGCACGGAGTTAGATGCACTTCCCATCTTAGAGAATTCGGGCGTTTCCTACATCTCGACGAATAAAGGGTGTATGCACGCCTGTGGTCACGACGGACACGCTGCCATCATGTTGGAGACAGCCCGCCGCTTGGCAGCAGCGCCTGACTTTGCCGGTACCGTTCACTTCATATTTCAGCCAGCTGAAGAAAATGGCGGCGGTGCTAAAGCAATGCTGGATGACGGCTTCATGGATCGCTTCCCGTGTGATAGCTTTTGGGCGTTGCACAATTGGCCTGGGTTGCCCGTGGGCACAATTGCCGCCCGTGCCGGGGAGATGACGGCGGCGTGTGATAACTTTGATATTGTGGTCGATGGGTTTGGCGGCCATGCGGGCCTCCCACACCTTTCGATTGATCCCATTGCCGCTGCGTCCCAGTTCATCACAAACCTCTATGGTCAATTGGCGCGCCGGGTGAATGCTGTGGAGGGCGGCTTGTGCTCCGTCACCCGCTTTGATTCAGGGTCGGCCTATAACGTCGTGCCGAACCAAGCCCGGTTGGCGGGGACCGTAAGGGCATTGTACGAACCGGCGCGCGCCTTAATCGAAGATACTTTAAAGAGCCAGGCGAAAGCGACCGAAATTGCGACAGGTACGAAGTTTAATGTAGACTACGAAGTATGTTATCCGATTAGCTACAATGATGCAGATGCAACGGATATCGCATTGGAGTGCGCACGGACGCTCGTTGGTGATGATCACGTTGTTGCCGGTATTGCACCGACAATGGGGACAGAGGATTTTGCCTACTTCCTACAAGAGCGGCCGGGATGTCTTGTCCTGTTCGGGCAAGGGGAGGGTGAGGCACCCGCTAAGCTGCATACGCCGGAATATGACTTTAACGATCGTCTTATACCGGTGGCTGTTCAATACTGGCTCACGCTTGTTGATAGGCTTTTAGGCTCAAAAAATGACCAGTAAGAAATTCATCAATGTGCAGGATTATCGCAAGGGCGCGAAACGGGTCCTGCCAGCGCCGGTCTTTCATTACCTTGAGGGAGGTGCGGACGATGAAATAACGTTACGGGAGAATACCGCCGCCTTTGATCGCTATACGTTTGATCCAAGGGTGCTCGTTGATATTGAGAAGATAAGTCTCCGTAAGCGCGTATTGGGTTGCGACCTGGCAATGCCATTAATTTTGTCGCCCACCGGGATGAGCCGGCTGTTTTCCCATGAGCGCGAGCTTGGCGCTGCGCGGGCCGCCCGGAATGCAGGTCTGATGTACTCACTTTCCACGATGGGTACGACGTCTATTGAGGATATTGCTGGCGCAACGGATCTGAAGATGTTTCAGATCTATATAGTGAAGGATCGTGGTCTAACGCGTGAGCATGTCGCGAGATGCCGTGAGGCGGGATACAACGCGATTTGCTTGACGGTGGATACTCCGGTTGCCGGAAACCGGGAGCGCGACCTTCGCACCGGATTTACGATGCCACCCCGCTTTTCCCCGAGCACGTTCCTCAGCTTCGCAATACGTCCAGAGTGGAGTTTGCGTCTACTCACGGACTCAAATTTTCGTTTTGCCAATATCGACCATCGTGTTGACGCGATTGGAGATGGTGTCACAAGCGTTATTGAATACGTAAACGGACAGTTTGACCGGACAGTGACCTGGCGTGATGTTGAATGGCTGGCAGCCGAATGGGGAGGGCCACTTGCCATTAAGGGCCTTGTTACGGCGGACGATGCTGCTGCAGCGCGAGACGCTGGCGCAAGTGCGGTGATGGTATCTAACCATGGTGGGCGACAGTTGGATGGTGCACCGGCGCCCATTGATTGCGTTCCTCGCATCCGGGATCGCGTCGGGTCGGCTTTGGAAATCATCGTGGATGGTGGTGTGCGCCGGGGCGCCCATATCGCCAAGGCACTAGCGCTCGGCGCCGATGCCTGTTCGGTCGGGCGCCCATATTTGTGGGGATTGTCCGTCGGGGGACAAGCCGGTGTTGAGCATATTCTTGAAATACTTCGTAAAGAGATGGAAACAACACTTGCATTGTTGGGATGCCAAGACGTCGATAATCTCAATGCAAGTCATATTTGTGACGTAGAAGGTATCGTTCCGACGTCGATGCTGGGTGTTTCCCCAGCCAAAGCGATGTCGGCAGCGAACGGCCTATAGTGGCCCAACGATGTAACCGAGTGGGCCGGTTATTATCCACCGGCCTTTTCCACCTAAGTAAGCGATGCCATCGTATCTTCAGAACGAGCGCTTCCTCCAAAAACTGGAAATAATGCAATGCATACAAATAAAAAAAGTGATTTAGAGAAAAGTAAGTACACTTTTACATCTGGAATTAGCGCCCTCGTTCGTCTGCCTGTTCTTCAACGCCTGCGTGACCAGATGGCTGGTCGGAGCACGGCAGGATTGATCTCGGGGTATCGCGGCTCTCCCCTTGGAGCTTATGACCTTCAACTATGGCGCGCCAAGGAGGAGCTTGAGAAGAACGACATTCTTTTTCAGCCAGGGTTGAATGAAGACCTCGCGGCGACCGCTCTTTGGGGTGCGCAGATTCATCGCGCTTACGGTGACACGAAGGTCGATGGTGTTTTCGGTATTTGGTATGGCAAAGGCCCAGGCGTTGATCGGTGTGGTGATGTTTTTCGAAACGCTAATATCGTCGGAACATCTCCGCTCGGCGGAGTGCTGGCGGTGGGCGGTGACGATCATGCGGCGCAATCGTCCGTATTTCCTCATCAAACTGATGGAATTTTCCAATCTGTGTTGATGCCGGTCCTGCAACCTGCCAATGTCCAAGATATCCTTGAATTTGGGTTGGCTGGAATCGCCTTGTCGCGTTACTCTGGCCTATGGGTCGGCATGAAAACAATTGCCGAAGTTGTAGAGGCATCCGCCACTATCGTCGAACCAGACGTTGGGGCAGGATATACTGCCCCTGACACTAACCTGCCTCCTCATGGGTTGAATTGGGATCCCACTTTGATCTGGCCCGCTAATCGGATGGAGTTCGAGCGGCGTGTATTAGAGGAGAGGCTACCCGCCGCTCGGCAATGGGCCGTGGCCAACTCGATAAATCAAACGATCTATAAACCCACGAAAACGCGATTGTGTATCTTGACGGTGGGTAAAGCCCACCAAGCCCTTATGCAGGCACTCCACGCCCTTGGCAACGATGCAGCCGAGCGTGCTGCGTAAGGGATCGGTGTCTATAAAGTTGGTATGAGTTGGCCGTTGGAAACTTCAGGTCTAACCACGAACTTTCCGGAAGCTGAGGAATATTTTGTCGTTGAGGAGAAGCTTCCTATTGTTGAGGATCAGCTAAAAGCAGCCCTCTACTCGATCCCTGGCGCTGGGCGCATCACGGGAAAAACCGATGAAACAGGTAGCCCTCTTCTGAAAGCGATCTCTGAGTTTTCGGTTCGTGATGTTGCTAACGCCTTTTTGAACCGCTTGCACTATTTTTCAGATTGGGGAGAGGAGGCCCAAAAGTACGTTAATCGGGCGGAGGAAAACCTTCACCATCTGGATAAAGAGTTCGGGCAGGTTATCTCTTTCCCCGCTCGAAAGCCGTTTTTTTGCTCGGGATGTCCGCATAATACGTCAACGAAAACGCCGGATGGATCTATTGCGGGCGGAGGCATTGGTTGCCATGCCCTCGCGATCTCCCACCCGGATCGTGCCACCGAGATCTTTTGTCAGATGGGGGGCGAAGGGGTGCAGTGGGTTGGTGCCGAAGCATTCTCGAAAACAGACCATATTTTTCAGAATCTCGGGGATGGCACCTACCAGCACTCTGGTATTTTGGCGATACGTGCGGCGCTTGCCGCAGGAACGAACATCACGTTTAAGATTCTGTACAATGATGCTGTAGCGATGACCGGCGGTCAGATGGCCGAGGGAGCTATATCGCCCCAGGGTATTATTAGCCAACTTAAGGCGGAAGGTGTTTCGTCTATCGCTCTTGTATCGGATGATCCTGAAAAATGGCATCGCGTCCGTGACACAGTGCAAGGTGCTGAAATTCTCGATCGCGATGATTTTGAGAGTGTACAGAAACGATATCGCGAAGTGCCTGGTGTCACAGCTATCGTGTATGAACAGACCTGCGCGGCGGAGAAACGTCGACGCCGTAAGCGGGGGGATTTCCCAGATCCACCAAAACGCATCTTCATTAACCCTCGCGTTTGTGAGGGGTGTGGGGATTGTTCGAAAGCCTCAAACTGTATCTCTGTAGAGCCGCTGGAAACGGAGTTCGGACGCAAGCGTAAAATCAATCAATCCAGTTGCAATAAGGATTACTCTTGCACGAAGGGTTTCTGCCCTAGCTTTGTCGAGCTGGAGAATCCCGTCTTACAAAAGCCCGATGCTGAGAAAATAAAGGCTGTTGAGGAAGGGCTTTTTGCGAAGTTACCCGAGCCACAGCAGCCTGCCCTCACTGATGTAACGAATATCTATGTTGCAGGCATTGGTGGTCTGGGTGTTCTGACTCTCGGCGCCATCATCGGCGTTGCAGCGCACCTTGATGGCAAGCATTCGAGCGTTCTAGACTTCACCGGGTTGGCGCAGAAAAATGGCGGTGTTGTTAGCCATGTGCGATTGGCACCACGTCCTGATCTGTTGGCGGCGGCTCGTTTACCTGATTATGGTACTGATCTTTTGATCGCTGCGGATGCGCTTGTTGCGGCTGGCGTGGGGAATATTTCCAAGCTCAATCCCGAGCGGACTGTTTCGGTCGTCGATAACCATGATGCCCCGACATCTGACAATGTGACCGAAAGAGACTTCACGATTCCGTCTTCGATGCTTCGTAAACGACTGAAGCAGCGTAGCCGGGAGGGAGGGTTTTTCTCCGTTTCTGCGGCAATGCTGGCCTCTCAAATTTTTGGCAACGCAATTGCCGGTAACGTTCTGCTCCTTGGTTATGCTTGGCAAAAGGGACTTGTTCCGTTGACGCGCGACGCCATTGTGGGGGCAATCACGCAAAACGGCGCAGCGGTCGCGATGAATGTGAGAGCCTTTGATTGGGGGCGTGTTGTTGCTGATCGCGAAGGCGAGTTAGACGGTATTTTGCCTGGACAGCAAAAGATTGCCCCGCGATCGTCAGACGTCTCGCCCTCATTCTTTGCGTCTGAGCTAGAGGCCTACCAAAGCAAAGCTTATGCAAAGACATATAGGCAGCTTATAGAGGAGACGGAGGCGGTTAGCCGCGCTATGCCGGGGGGCGATCAATATCTGCAATCAGTCGCCCAAAATGCCTATAAATTGATGGCGTATAAAGATGAATATGAGGTTGCCCGACATTATGCCTCTCCTGAGTTTCGTGACGTATTGATGCGTGAGTTCAAGAGCTATGATGGCATAAAAATCTGGCTTGCCCCGCCGGCTCTATCTCTTTTCGGTGATGGCGTTCCCAAGAAGCGTCGCTTTGGCGGGTGGGTGCTGCACGTCTTTAAGCTGTTGCAGCACGGCAAAATTCTCCGTGGCACCTGGCTAGACCCATTTGGGCGCACCCAAGAGCGGCGTATGGAGCGTGACCTCATTGGAAAATATTTCGCGGTTGTCCGACGCTTAAACGGGCAGCTTTCTGACAAGACGGTTGCGGCAGCCACAGCGATCGCCAGCTTTCCTCAGGACATTCGAGGATATGGGCATGTGAAAGAGCAGGCCGCTCAAGCGGCTTTGGAAAAGCTGGAGCAGGATCTTGCCGCGTTCGGCACGGAAGTGCGCGGGGCAAAAGAGGCAGCTTAGCACAAGGACCGTATACACAGTTCAAGTTGGCGCGGTGGTAAGTCGCGCCTTCTACTTCCTCCCCTTCAGGAGAAAAGCATCTATGCGCTGTCGGGCATCTTCGCTGCCGAGGGCGTCTGCCATGGCATGGCACTCCTGGTCCAGTTGTACGTCAAATGGTGTGGAGCGTGCACTATTCAGCAGCGACTTGATAGTCGTGATCGCGTGTTGAGGACCTGTTACAAACTCCCGTGCCAAATTTTCAGCCGTGCCCAATGCGTCTCCAGCTTCCGTTAACTCTGATAACAAACCAAAATCATATATCTTCTTAGCGCCGATAGGACGTCCTAAGAGGGCTATTTGGGATGCCGTGGCACGGGGGAGGGAGTTACCGAGCATATGGGTCGCGCCACCATCGGGAATAAGTCCTGCACGGACATGCGACAAAAGAAATTTCGCGTCGTGTGCGGCGACGAGGAGATCACAGGCAAGGACAAGGCTGAAGCCAGCGCCAGCGGCACCGCCCTCCACCGCGGCGATGACGGGCTTAGGGCAATGGCGGATCGCTTTGATCACATCGTGAAGTCGATTGATCTTTTGGCGCCTTTTCTCAATGGGAAGGTCCCGCCGTTCTTTTAGGCGATTCAGATCACCGCCTGAACAGAAATAGTTGCCCTCACTTGCCAGGATGAAGGCGGCAGTTTCCTTTTTATCCGCCTGGGCCAGGCCCGATAAAACCCCTTGGTAATAATCCTCTGACAGAGCGTTCCTCCGTACCGAGTTTGTGTTCCAAAGAATGGTGTAGCCGTCACGCTCGTCAAGGCGAAAAAGCGCTGTCATCGCTAAGCGGCGCTCAGCTTTGTAAAGCGCTCTAGATGGTGGTCCACATCACCGAACAGATGATCGATCATGACCAGACGTTTGGAAAAGTGCGACAGAGCATATTCGTCTGTCATACCGATGCCCCCATGGATTTGGATACATTCCTCCGAGAGGAGGGCCCCTGCGCGCCCAACCAAGTTCTTGGTGGCACTGACATATCGTTCACGGATATTTCGCGGTGCAGTAAGGTTTCCAGCCAGATTGATGACCGATGATCTCGCTTGTTCGATTTCGATCAGCAGGTCCGCCATTCGATGTTGCAGCGCTTGGAAGCTGCCGATGGGTTTGCCGAATTGCTTCCGCTCGCGGGCATAATCGACCGTCAAATCTTTCGCTGATTCCATTGCACCAACGGCTTCGGCACAAATGGCCAGTGTTGCTCGGGCGAGGACGGCTTCAATCGCGGGGAAGGCTTTCCCGGCATCGCCAAGGCGCGCTGCGGCGTCTACTTTCATGTTGTCGAACGTGACGCGCGCCATTGAGAAGCCGTCAATCGTACGATGTTGCGTCACCGAAAGGCCTGGGGTCTCACGGGGAACGAGAAATAGGGATATACCAGTTTCATCATTATACGCCCCGGACGAGCGGGCGGCGATAAGAATGTCGTCTGCCTCGGCGCCTCCAAAGACATGGTCCTTGCGGCCGGTAAGGGTGAAGCCGCTATCGCTATGCTCCACCTGGGTTTCGACATGGGCGGGGTCATAACGACTATTCGGCTCTGTGTGGGCGAAGGCAACAACCCGCTGGCCGCTGATAATATCGCTCAGCAATTCGTGCTGTGTATCCGTTCCGAGGGCGGCTATCAAACCACCAGCAAGAATAGCGCTGGAGAGAATAGGGTCGATCGCACCCGCGCGGCCGATTTCCTCGAAAACGACCATAATATCTGCGCCGCTGCCGCCTAAGCCGCCATTCTCCTCGTCGAACAACGCGCCGAGGACACCAAGGTCAGCAATTTGAGTATAGATATCTTTATCGAAGGCGTGTCCGTCAGCGATCAGCTGCCGCCGCTTTTCATGGGTATAGGCTTCGTTGAAGAAGCGCCGTAGCATATCGCTCAGCATACTTTGTTCATCAGTCAGATTAAAGTTCATGTCGGAATACGCCTTAGAGCCGAAGCAGTGTTTTCGAGATAATTTCGCGTTGGATTTCGTTGGAGCCGCCGAAAATCGATTGCTTACGATTGTTGAAATAGGTGGGCGCTGCGGCGGGGGCGTGTTCGGGACCCTCTGGCATCATATTGCTCCCCCCCTCCAGGATATCGGGGAGGAACGGGAGAGCGTCAGGGCCGACCGCACGCCGCAATAATGAGGTAAGCTCCTGACGGATTTGAGTACCCTTGATCTTCAGCATAGAGCTTTCAGGGCCCGGTGCTTCTCCTTGCGCGGCGGCGCTGATTAGGCGCAAATTGGTTGTGGTCATCGCCATAAGGTCGATTTCCACCTGGGCCACACGGGCGGCAAATAATGGGTTTTCCGATAATGGTTTGCCGCCGGCCATTGTGTTGGCAGCGACGTGTTTCAGGGTCGCCAGCGCCGCCTTTGACGCACCAATACCGCCAAGGTTCGTCCGTTCATGGGTGAGAAGATATTTGGCATAGGTCCAGCCCTTATTCTCCTCTCCAACCAGGTTTTTAGCGGGTACCCGAACATCATCGAAAAAGACCTCGTTGACCTCAGCATCGCCATCGATAAGCACAATGGGGCGAACGCTCACCCCGGGGGTCTTCAGATCAATGAGGAGAAAAGAGATACCTGCTTGCTTTTTAGC
>ERZ1740067.672-NODE-672-length-26243-cov-18.644074_pt1 | contig 26243 bp, 24 predicted proteins | sample MGYA00581736_ERZ1740067 | MGnify/ENA primary metagenome ERZ1740067 (study PRJEB43018, sample SAMN04849236) | marine metagenome | isolation source: floating plastic debris | place: Pacific Ocean | collected 2008-08-27 | study: EMG produced TPA metagenomics... | reverse complement strand
CTTGATGATGCGCAGGTTAGCTAATTAAGATTTACTTTATAAATTAGCTCTTAAGGTTTAATCCCCAGCCGTTCTTGTTTTGATAGGTATGAATCTTTTGATAGGTAAAGCGTTGGATAGGTAAAGCATTGGGAACTTAACGGATTGATCCTGCTTAACTTGACGCACGCTTGACCCAAACTTGATCCAACGTTTGTCTCTAGCTTTCACTAACCTTTTTTATGGGCTGTTCTCTCTCGTCGTGGCGGCGGTAACTCCTGTCCAGGAGGGTAGTATAAATCTTCAAAAAGCTGCCATCCCGTTTGCTGAATAACGTACTCATGGGTACTCAACCCCTTTTCCTTCGCCGTTTTTACAACGTCACGGTATTCCAGACCAAAAGACTCACACAGCTGCCGCTGCCGAATCCCTTTTGTTGCATCGTTTCCGTTGGACTCAGCCATAAAAACCGTATGTTGCATTTCACTTCGCAATAAATATTTTACCAGCCATCAGAATCAACCAACACAGTCAGCTCATGTGAACGTATTCATCAATGCAAACTCGACGATAGAGACTCTAAATCTTAAGAAACGTCTTATTTCCGTCCGCCTAAAAAAAAGTAATTAGCATGGAAGTATAAGTCCGTTAGCAGTAAGTATTTTATGGCTGAAACTATGGCTAATCAGGGAACAGCGGTTGGGCTAAAAGATGTGCCGGAAACAATGCTTTGGACGCTTCATAACCGCGCCACTGAGGCAATGCGTAGCGATCGCATTTTAACGGACCCCAAAGCGGTAGAAATTTACCAAGAGATTAACTACGATTATGAGCGTAGCTTTGGTAAAGCTGACCCAGTTCATGCCTTACGATCTTTGGTGTTTGATCAGGCGATCGCCCAGTTTTTAAAGCAAGCTCCCGACGGCACCATTGTTAATTTGGGAGAAGGGCTTGAAACCCAGCGTTTTCGAGTATCGGATTCAAGCGCGTTGTGGCTAACGGTGGACTTGCCGGAAGCAATTCAAGCCAGAGAAAAATTTATTGAGCCTGATGCACGTCATCCCCACTTTTCCCTATCCGCATTGGATCGACAGTGGTTTGAATCAGTTCCTAAAGATAAGCCCGTTTTTATTACGGCCCAGGGGCTGTTTATGTATTTCCCTAAGAATGAAGTTAGGACATTAATACAGGATATCTTCCAGACTTTTGACTCGTGCTGTTTGATGTTTGATACGATTCCCCGATGGTTTTCAAAGAAGACCACTTCTGACGAAGGATATGCTTTGACCGGTCATTACGTGGCGCCAAAGATGCCTTGGGGAATTAATCGAAACCAAATCAAATCAACTCTTTCCCGCTGGTTAAACAACGACATCACTATTGAAGATGTTGGCTACCCCAGTTTTACCCGAGGAATAGGGTGGAAAGTTTTTACAGCGTTTTCCTCTCTTCCTATTCTTAAAGACATTACACCCACCATTATTAAAGTGAGCTCAAATAAGATTTCGAATTAGTATCCTAATCAAAGCTTGGAATTGAAGTTCATATTGATTCTTGAGGTTATATATTTCTGAAATCATTCCCTAAAACTTATTTTGAGGGTGGAATACCATGGCTCAAATTACAACGCGAAACGCCCTGAATTTACAAACGGCACCGGGACACCAAGTTTTGGCTAAGGCGGGGAAAAAGCTGCTGCGACCGGGGGGACGACGGGCAACGGAACAGTTGTTTCAGTGGGCAAATTTCCAGGCTGAAGACTCTGTATTGGAACTGGCTGCAAGTTTTGGCCATAGTGCGATCGCCCTGGGCAAAAACTATGGCGTGAATGTCGTTGGTGTGGAGCGAAATACCGACAGCGTTTCCATCGCCCAAAACAATATTGAAGCTGCAAATATTGCCGACCAAGTCAAGATTATCCAGGGGGATATTACCCAGCTAGACGCCGTTTCTGGCACCTATGATTTTGTTCTTGCAGAGGCAATTTTAACCATGCAGTCGGCGGCGACCAAAGCCCAAATTCTGGCGGGTATTCATAATCGTTTAAAGCCAGGCGGGAAATTTCTATCTCACGAGTTGCTGGTGCGTGGTGACGACACTAAAGCGGTGCGGCGATCGCTGTCTTCTGCCATTCGAGTCAATGCTAGTCCCCTGACGGAAGACGAATGGCGCACTGCCTTTGAAACTGCTGGTTTAGAGGTTAAATATCAGCATATTGGCGTGATGGGATTGCTAAATCTTGACCAGCTACTGCGCGACGAAGGCTGGTTAGGGACGTTAAAAATTGGTTGGAATACGCTAACGCAACCCCAGCTTAGGCAGCGAATTTTATCCATGCGTAAAGTATTTCACGATTATCAAGATCAATTGGGTTACATCGTGCTGTGTGCCCAACGTTCAGGAGACCTATCATGACCAAAACTTTGCTGAAGGTATCCCCTTCCCATCTGCAACTGAAAGACGCTGTTGAGTATCCCCAAAGTGGCTTTCTAGCTAAGGGAGTACTGGAGGATGATGCCTGTAAATACACGTTGCTTTGCTTGGCAAAAGGTGCGGCGATCGCTGAGCATTCAGCACCTCGAAATGCAACGGTTCAAGTGATTGAAGGAACGGGGATTTTAACTTTGGAAGGGGAAGACATTCCCCTAGAGCCGGGCGTATTTATCGTAATGCCGGCGCGATCGCCCCATTCCCTAAAAGCGGACAGTGACTTGGCATTTGTCCTAACATTTTCGGAATGATTTTTGCGATATTCCTAGAGCGCTAGCTTAGAGTACTCTTCTGGATGTAATCCGTAGGAACTACAACCTTTGTAAATACTGATCTCAAGTTTAGTTGGTGGCAGTTTCGGGTTTGAGAGGACTGGGATAAGAGGATTATTTGCTATGGAACCTTTTCGGTTTAATTTGTCGGTGAAGCCAGTGGTCAATGAGAAGCTGTCTGCTGTTGTCCCCGCTCTATTTAGCGAGACTGTAAATAGCAATTTACGAGTCAAGAAATGGTTGAAATGGCTGCGACCCACCGTTTCTCACCACCATGGTGTTTATGTGGTGCTGCTGGTGTCGTTCCTCACTGGAGCGGCGGCGGCTCAACATTGGTCGATCGCCACAACGCTAGTGTTGATGTGTGCTTTGGCGGTATTCCAGGCGGAATATCCTCTATCCCTTCAGCTACAAAATCGCCGTAGCTGGAAACCGAGGTATTTAATTTGGGGTGGAGTTTATGGGGCGATCGCCACAGGAATTGCTGCTTATTTGTACCTGCAAACGCCCCTTTTACTTTGGGTTTATCTTGGGGCAATCGCCGCACTAATTATTGACGTCGTTTCCATTCTTTATCGGCAACAAAGAAGTCGAGTCAATGAATTAATGACCTTTGCCGCCGTTTGCTTATCGGCTCCTTTCGCCTATGTGGCTACCACTGGAACCATAGACAGTTCGATTGTGGGTTTGTGGCTCCTAAATACGTTGTTTTTCGGCGGAACTATTTTCACCGTTAAATTGCGAAAGCCCAAAACTGCGTCGCCTTTGCCCACCATTGTCTACCACGTTATTTCCACCGCAGTCATCTTGGGACTATGTTTTGTAGGCTGGCTCGGTTCGTTCACTGCCCTAGGATCTAGTATTGCCATCCTCAAGGCGGTGTTTATTTTGACCCATAAGGAATGGTACTGCACCGTGCCCATTTACCGCGTTGCTGCCTTAGAAACAGTTTGCGGAATTTTGTTTATGGCGATCGCCTCCCTTTCTCTTCTGCCCATAACCCTTTAAAAGTTTTCCCTTTCAAATTAGAGAGAGAAACGGTAAATAAGCAATAAAAAAGGCTGCTAAATTTAGCAGCTTTTCAGGAATTCATTGAAAGCTGAGTGTCATTACCTTGACCAAGGATCGTCAAAGTCGAAGTGCATGCAAAGAAGCATTACCCAGGTGATCGACACGGTAATTGGCGAAAAAACCAATAACCACCGTGGATCCACTAGGTCTAGAAACGTTGTAAGCATAGTTTGCCCACGTATTTTTTGCCCGCAAGAATCAAGGCTTGGCCTAACCTACAGCTCACCTCTTAATAGCTTCAGCGCCTCATCAAGGGTGGGCTTACCAAAGTTAATGGCATTCCAAACCACTGAAAATACAATGGGCGCCAACACAATGAACAGTCGCGACTCAACACCAAAAATCTCAACTTGCGTGGGAGCCGTCACGTTACGGTTGATAAATTGCATGGCTGCGATCGCGCCAAGGAACCAAACCGTGGGAATACCCAGGGCGTGAATCGATAGCCAACGAACGGTGTAAATGGGATAGTCTTTCGCCGGGCGTGGCTGAGTTTGAACGTTACTTGTCATTGCCTGAATCCGCTAAGTCACTAAAAACAACTGCTGAAACTAATCAGCTCGAACCAAAAATACTTGGGAGATTTTTCTAAATTTCCTTATTCCAATGAAGGCGCTGTTTTTGCATCCTGCTTCGCAAAATATTCGTCAAATTGCTCCTTAGCGTTAAACCGATCTTCCACAAGGGGCAACTTATCCGGTCCCGTTACGTTGTAATACTCGCCCGGTCGAGGGGTGCCAAAGGCGTCGTAGGCAAGTCCCGTTGCCACAAATAGCCACCCAGAAATGAAAATTGCCGGAAAATTAACCACGTGCAATAGCCAAAACTGCGGATCAGTAACGATATCCCCAAGGGGGCGTTCTCCTGTAGAACCTGCCATAAACGCTTTCCTTCTCTTGAAACTTGTTGAAAACTTTGCAGCTTTGGTAAATTCCCAGGATTTTTACGGGGGCTGAGTGCCAGCTTGAACCGCTGAGCTTTTGCCTAAGCTTTGCAAAACTTATGATGCAAACAGTGTGTAGTAATTAAGAATCTATGTCAAGAAGCTTGATCACTTAGTAGAAAAATTGTGCATCTATATTGAAATCGATAGCTCCGCAGCCCCTGTATGTAGGAATTTTTGACGATTCTTGGGCGTATTCTGATTGCGTCAGTAAATTAAGATTCATTACTTACTAGAATATCTTCTTGATAAGAAAGCGGCTGCTATCTTCCTTCTGGTGGGACAGAGACCGAGTTCCTGCCTGTGCCGCTCTGGTGTTGTCGAGGTGGGGCTGTACTGTCTGTAATCCTTCTTGCGCAAAGTTGATGGCACGAAACCTATAGGGCGAAATGTAAGTACGACTGATAACTACTGTCAATAAGGTGATTTAAGGTCTTTTGGGGCGGTGGCTGTGTTGAAAATCCCTCTGAAATGTTCCTTGTACTATTAGGTGTGCAACATATTAAATTCAGTTGAATTGGCGGGAACAGCCATGGGGATTCTGGGCAGAGCGATCGCATCGAAGGTGGCATTGGCGCTGACGTTGGCAGTTGGAGTCCCTGCCACGGCGGTGCCTCCCCAGTCCACGGAAGGGGAGTTGACTGCGGATGATCGAGTGTCTGGCGATGGCACTTACTTTGATGTCCACCCTTTCGAAGGGAAGGCCGGTGACACCGTCGCCATTGAGCTGAAGAGTGATGAATTTGATGCGCGGTTAGGGGTCTTTCAGCCTGAGGGAGGACTACTGCAACAGGATGACGACACGGGCGATCGCACCAATGCTTTAATCATTTTCGAATTGCCGGAGGACGGGGTTTATTTTGCTATTACAACGAGCCTGAGGGTTGGTTCACAGGGGCGCTATCAGCTGGATTTACGGGACGTAACCCAAGCGGATCGGCAGCGGGTGGCGGCGGTTCAGCTTACGGGGCGGGGGGCGCAGTCTTATCGTAGTGCTCAGCTCCAGGAGGCGCAGGACCTTTACCGCCAAGCGCTGGAGTTGTATCAAGCTTTGGGTGATCGCGAGGGGGAGGCTCTGATACTGGGTAATTTGGGGCTGATATATGGCGATCTAGGGCAGTTTGCAGAGGCGTTGGAATATGCCCAGGCTGCGTTGGAAATTAATCGGGAGCTGGGTCATCGCTCTCGAGAGAGCACCGTCCTAAGCAATTTAGGCGTTATTTACGGTCGGCAAGGACAGTATGAGAAGGCGCTGGCAAGCTACGATGCGGCGCTAGCACTGGTGCGGGATCTGGGCGATCGCCGGACGGAGGGCAGCGTTTTAAACAATATTGCCACCACCTATGATCGCCAGGAACGCCATGCGGAGGCGCTGGAAAAATACCAGGAATCGCTGGTGATCCTGCGGGAGGTGGGGAACCGCGCTGCCGAGGGCGGCACCTTAAACAATATGGGTGCCGTTTATATGAAGCAGGGGAAAAGCGCCCAGGCGATCGAGCATTACGAGGCAGGGCTGGCGATCTCCCAAGAATTGGGCGATCTCGCGGGAGAGGCGACAGCGTTGAATAATCTCGGTGCCCTTTATGGCGGACAGGCAGATAATTCCAAGGCGCTGGAATATTACCAGGCATCCCTGGTGCTGTTGCGAGAAATCGGTAACCGTACGCGAATCAGTACGACCTTAGCGAATATTGGCATCGTGTACCAAAACATGGGGGAGCTTGAGCCGTCGGAAGAAGCCTGGCGGGAAAGCTTGGCGGTGTATGAGGCAATTGAGCGGGATTTACGGGCAAATGACGAAGACCGCATTACCTTTTTTGAAACCCAAAGTTACGTCTATTCCAATTTGGAACAGGTGCTAGCGGCTCAGAATAAAACAGGGGCGGCGCTGGAGATGGCGGATCGATCGCGGGGACGATCGCTGGCAGAATTTTTGACTCCCAGCGCTGCGGATTCGTCGATCGCTCCAGAGCGATCGACGTTCACCGTTGAGCAAATTAAGCAGCTTGCCCAGGATCAAAACGCCACCCTGATTGCCTATTCCATGGTCAACAAAAACCTGTTTATTTGGGTTGTTTCTCCCTCGGGGCAAATCACCTTTCGACAGGTGGATCCAAACTCCGTGGGGCTTCCGCTGCAAACTCTGGACACGCGGGTTAGAAGTTCCGCCAGCAATCCTTTAAATCAGCCTTTTTTTGGTCAAGAACGCTATCGCTTTTTGGTGTCCAGTACCCGCAGCAATGGTGGAACATCGTGGATTGGCGACCCCAAAGATTTGAAGCGAGCTTATGAGCTGTTGATTAAACCCATTGAGGCGCAGTTGCCCAAAGGAGAGGGCGATCGCCTGGTTATTGTTCCCCACCGTGAACTGGGCACCATCCCGTTTGCCGCGTTAATTGACGGCGAGGATCGCTTTTTGGTGGATCGCTATGGGATTACCGTGACCCCCTCCCTGCAAATTCTCAATAGGGTGCGGCAAAAACCAAAAACTTCACAGGGCACTCCCTTAATTGTGGGCAATCCTAGCCCTATGCCCAGTGAAGGCGGCGGCGCTGCCCTAGCTCCGTTGCCCGGTGCGGAGGTGGAAGCTCAGGCGATCGCCCAAGCTATCAACACCACTCCTTTAATTGGCGACCAAGCTACCGAAGCCACCGTTAAACAGCGCCTGGAAACCGCCAGCATTTTGCACTTTGCCACCCACGGCATTGTGCCCAATAGCGATCGCGATGCCGAAAGCAGTTGGTTAGCCCTTGCGGATACGGATGCGGGAGGCGAAGACGGCAAGCTAACTTTGACGGAAATTTTCAACAGCACCCTTAATGCTCAATTGGCGGTGCTTAGCGCTTGCAATACCAATAGTGGTGAGGTGACCGGCGAGGGGGTTTTAGGATTAGCCCGCGCTTTTTTAAAGGCTGGCATTCCCGCTGTGGTTGCCAGTTTGTGGCAGGTGCCTGATCAATCAACGCAAATTCTAATGGAGGCGTTTTATCAGGAATTGCTGGCGGGGGAAACCTATGCCAATGCCCTTCGCACTGCCCAATTAAAGGTGCGTGCCCAATCTCCTAACCCCCGCGACTGGGCTGCATTTATGGTGATTGGCGATGGCGATCGCACTTTAATTCAGCCTTGATTCTGATGCGCGAACAAGGCGTTACTCGTACACATCTCGCCGATGACCGATTCTCTCAATAGTGACGACTCGAATGGTACGGTCAAATTCGTAGATAACGCGGTAATCTCCAACCCGAAGTTTGTAGAATCCAGCGAGGTTGGCGGAAAGCTGAATATGGCGAATTTCTTCAAAGTTTTCCGCTAGCCAGGTGATTTTTGAGATGATGCGCTTCTGCCAGGTTGCGGGCAGTTTTCCTAAGTCAATCTCAGCTTGTTCCTGGAACTCAACCCTATAGCTCATGAATTTGTTAGCCCCAGTCGCTCCATCACTTCTTCGGTGCTGTAGGTCTTGGACTTGCCTTGGAGGCGCTCTTCACGCCTCTCTAAAAGAGACTGACGAAACTCTGGTTTTAAGGGCAAGTGGGATTCTTCGTCCATCGATATTTCTTGCAGTACTTCTTCGACGGTTTCGCGCATCCACACTTTAAGTAATTGTCGAAATTCCTTAACGGTTAGGTCTTTAAGTTGCATCGCCACATTCCGTTTTTATTGTCATTGTAGTGATCGCACTTTAACCCAACCCTAACTGCATTAATTCTCTCTGTGTAATATTGAACTCAGGTGCATTGGCAGGGTGAATTATGCGGATTTTTGGTGGAGCGATCGCACCTTGGTTCATCAGTAACTCCTTCCATGGTGTACGGCTTCTAGTGCTATACCACAGCGATTATGACAGGCAGCCTCCGTTTAGAAGCTTTATCTGATCCCAACTTTAAAGCGATTATCCTGAAAAGGTTAGAAATTTCAGAGCCAAGAAACCCGCCATATTTCCAGAGGCAAAGCAATACATCCTTTGAAATAACATTAGTGTTTGCATATGTGGGAAAAAATTGGAATCGCTGTTAGCACTCTCCTTGCTGTTATTGCAATATGGGCGCAAATTACAACACCTGAAATTAGATGCAGCCTTGGTCTAAATCCAAGTGGGTGTAGCAACTCTCCTCCAGAAAGCCCAAGAACACAAAGAGCAACTGCCTCTCAATCACCTATTACCCCGCCACTATCGCCCTCTACTACTTCACCATCGCCAACAATATCTATGCTTCCTTCAGAAGATTCTCTGACAACCACCATGGATTCTGAGGCATCGCAAGAGGAAAACCAGGAGGAGCAAATTTCATGGGAGCAGATAAGTAAAGTATGGTTTCACGCCAGTAAATGCGTTGATAATAACAACGTTGAGTATCAGGTTGGAAACGTTTTAGCACTCAACTCTTCTGGAGCTGTGGATATCGCATCAATAGGACTTTCGTGGGAAGAATCAGGATTTTGGAGCACAACAAAATTTAAGGTTGCGGCAATCGTAGCAACAGACTACCAGGTAGAAATTCGACGCGACTCACTGTACTTTGAGGTGAAAAATAGATCGCTTGATGTAAGGTCTGCTGAGGTAAACGGCACACCTACTTCCGAAGCAAGAAAGAAGGGGATTGAGAAGCTTATAAGAGAGAGGGATTTACTTACAAAAACCTCAGTAGACAAGGCAAAAGGAGCCGTAGAGAAATATAATATTTTGAGTATTGAAGGTGAGGTTATGGTTTTAGAAAATCCCGAAGGACAAGGCGTTTTTCAATGTAGAACAATTAGAAAGTTCATGGAGTTAGAATTAGAAAGTTAAGGTTTGAAACGCGCTCAGAAATCTTATTTAGTTTAAGGACTAATGTATTTTACGACATTGCTAGATCGAGCTATGGTTTGTTGCCAGAAGACACGAGATCTCGTTAACGCTTTAGCGTCAATGTTGTCGATCATCTGATTGAGCTGATGCATCAATAACTCCACCGGCAACTGAGCCGAATTAGCCCCGTAGCTGCGAAGAAGCTGCACTGCAAATACGTTTGTCAGTGAATCTAAATACAGACCGCTACCATATCTTTGCGACTCACAGAATAAAGACCATTTTGAGCTGCCGCTTACGGCTTTGAAGCGTTGGCACTAGCAATATAGTGCTCTATCAAGAGCAACACCGCATTAATCAAAGTCATGCAGGGAAACAGTGCCGATGGTCCTCGCGGAATTCGAACCCGAGACTCGAAGCATTTGGAGTAGGGTTACAGCCGACTGATCAAACTCATCGAGCAGTGTTTACCCGAAGAAAAAGTCGACTGATTATCGTGCCCCACCGAGAGCTGGGCACCATTCCTTTCACTGCCCTATTCAAAAAAGGACAGGGGTTTCTGATTGATCGCTACACCGTCACCGTCACCCCATCCCTCCAAACCCTCCAAGAAAAAACATCTACTGCCACCGGTGGTCCATTGGTGGTGGGTAATCCCAGCCCCATGGTGGGCAAACTTATCCCCCTGCCCGGCACCGAAGTTGAAGCCACCGCGATCGCCCAAAAACTCAACACCACCCCCATCCTGGGCGAACAAGCCACCGAAGCCACCATCAAACCCAAACTAGAAAACGCCAGCATCCTTCACCTCGCTACCCACGGCGTTCTGCAAAAAAGCGAGGATGACATCAATAGCTGGCTCGCCCTCGCCAACCCCACCCCCGACGACATCGAAGACAACCGACTAACCATCGGCGAAATCTTCAGCAGCAATCTTAATGCCCAAGTTGCCGTCCTTAGCGCCTGCGACACCAACAGCGGTCAAACCAGCGGCGAAGGAGTCGTCAGCCTAGCCCGCGCCTTCCTCAAAGCCGGCGTCCCCACCGTCGTCGCCAGCTCCTGGAAAGTGCCCGACCAACAGACCCGCATCTTGATGGAAGAATTTTACGATCAGCTACTGGCGGGCAAAACCTATGCTGAAGCCCTCCGCACTGCCCAGCTAAAGGTCCGCGCCCAATTTCCCAACCCCTTCTACTGGGCTGCATTTACGGTAATTGGCGAGGGCGATCGCACTTTGGAGTTGCCGTAAGGGCGATCATCCTTAGCTCGATTTCAGCGCCCAACCCATCAACTGATACAGTTCAAATTCCCTAGCTAAGCTATCTTTCTCAAACGCTTTTCAATGGTGGAACCCTTCAGTTCCATGGTGTATCCCTGACACCGCACCGCCTCCACAACGGAATTTCCCCCACCCTCCACCTTTCTGGAGGGCATTAGCTTAAAATGGAGATAGATTCCGTAAGATTTCGTAACTTTAAATGCCTGCTAGGCAGATCCATGACCTCAACAACCTCCCTTTTTTACCCGGTTGAAGCAGATCTAGACGCAATGACGGCAAATCTGCGTCAGCTAGTTGGTGCAAGACATCCCATTCTTCATGCGGCGGCGGAACATCTATTTTCAGTACAGGGAAAACGGGTGCGACCGGCAATGGTGCTGCTGGTGTCGCGCGCAACCATGCCAGACGGTAAGCTTACTCAACGCCACTGTCGACTGGCAGAAATTACCGAGATGATCCATACCGCCAGCCTGGTGCATGACGATGTGGTGGACGAGTCCGCATTGCGACGCGGGGTAGCAACGGTTCACAGTCGATTCACTAACCGCGTGGCAATTTTGGCGGGGGACTTTCTATTCGCCCAGGCCTCCTGGCACCTGGCGAATTTGGACGATCTGGCGGTGGTTAAACTTCTGTCGGAAGTGATTATGAATTTGGCGGAAGGTGAGATCAATCAAGGTTTAAATCGCTTTGATACGGATCTAACCATGGACGCTTATTTGCTAAAGAGCTATTACAAAACGGCGTCGTTGATGGCAAATAGCATTAAAGCAGCGGCACTGCTAAGTGATTGGAGCGAGGAGGCGGCTAGTCGGCTGCACACCTACGGCAAATACGTGGGTTTGGCATTCCAGGTGGTGGACGATATTTTAGATTTCACCGCGTCGTCTGATGTGTTGGGTAAACCGGCGGGATCAGATTTACGCAGCGGTCACCTAACGGCTCCGGTGCTGTACGCCATGGAAGAAAAGCCTCAGCTAAAGCCGTTAATTGAGCGGGAGTTTGCTGAGGAAGGCGATATTGAAGCGGCGCTAGATATGGTGCGGGATAGTTCGGGAATTGAGCGATCGCGAAAAATGGCTAATGAGCAAATCGACTATGCTATTGAGCATTTAAGCGATTTACCTGCATCAGAATTCCGCGAAGTTCTGGAAAGCTCTGCCCGCTACGTCGTCAGTCGTCTGTATTAAAGCGTTTTACATCGAAACGTTTTATAGAAAGCATCGGCATTCAGCTCATACCCAGGTACTAGCAGCCGGTTGTGAATAAATAAACTGAGCGTTGAACGTGTTTACGGCAGCGCTCAATAGTATCGTTATACAGGTTAATAATTGCCGTAAATTATCGGCAGCTATTATTGATGGCGATCCAACGGCTGAAGGATAATTTTTCATGGCAACCTTAGACGAGCTAACCCAAGGGCTACAGGAACTAGCAGCCCAACATACTGCGCTGGGAACCCGTTTAGCGCTGGCAGCGGGGGAATTGCAGAATTTGGGAACGCCGCCAACGGTGGGCTTGGTGGAGGAAGTGGCCAATTATCGGGAGCTATTTGAAACCCTGCGAAATCGAGCGATCGCCCTAGCTAAGGCTAAAAATATCAACGAGAGCGCCATTCCCCTAAACCTGGTGTCCGTGCGGGAGTTAGAAGCGTTTGTGGAATCCCTAAGCCAGCCATCTTCTCAACTACTGCAAACGGATCCCATTCAAACCCAGCCCCTAATGGGCAACGATATGATCCTCGGCGCAACGCCCCCCGCTGATTGGGTCAGCGTTGTGGGTTTGGAGGTGCTGGTACATATTGAAGGGATTGGCGATCGCAAATTTAGCGACAACGAAATGGCAGGCACCCAAGGGGAAGCTCGCCGTTTGGAAGGACTACAGCTAAGCTTTAACCCCCGCATGGCTGGGCTGGGCATCCGCTATATGGGACATGTGGAAAATGTGGGCGACACCCCGTGGGTGGGCGAAGGTCAGTATATTGGCACGCGGGGCAAAGGACTGCGCCTGGAAGGATTTGCCGCCCAGCTTACCGGTCCCGAATCGACGAAATTTGATATTTGCTACTCAGGGCACTTTGCTGGCTACGGCGATTCCCAAGTGATGACCAATGGTGTTTTGTGTGGCGCTCGCGGTCAAGGATTAACCCTGGAAGCACTAAAAATCTGGATTAAGCCCAAAAACGCATAAATGTAGGGGACGTGCTGTTTGTAGTACGCTCCTATGGTGTCTGGCTAGCAAAAATACATTACGAATCTATCCACTACAGTTGGTCTCGTCCGTGAGGCTTATTTAAATCTAAAACGGGACCAACAGGAGTCACTTGGGTGGGATTAATCGTAATCTGACTTTGATAATAGTGGCGCTTAATGTGGTTCATATTGACCGTCTCCGCCACCCCCGGTGTCTGGTATAAATCTTGCACATAGCCCCACAGGTTGGGATAATCCCGCAACTGTCGCAAATTGCACTTGAAATGGCTGTAGTACACCGGGTCAAAGCGCAGTAGGGTCGTAAACAGTCGCCAATCTGCCTCAGTGGTGCGATCGCCCGTTAAAAATCGCCGCGTCGCCAGCGTCTCCTCCAGCCAATCTAAGCTTTCAAATAGCGGAGCCAACGCCTCCTCATAGGCCGCTTGGGTAGTAGCAAACCCAGCCTTATAAACGCCGTTATTAACAGTGGGGTAAATACGAGCATTCAACTGGTCGATTTCCTCCCGTAATGGGGCCGGGTAATAATCCCCCGGCTTTGCGCCAACCCCATCAAAAGCAGAATTCAACATCCGAATAATTTCCGACGACTCATTGCTAACGATAGTCTCCGTTTGCTTATCCCACAGCACTGGCACCGTCACCCGCCCGGAATAATCGGGCACGGCCTTCGTGTAAATTTGGTGCATAAAATCCACACCATTAACCGAATCAGGAATTACCCCCTTCCCTTCAGCAAAAGTCCAACCATTTTCCAGCATCAGCCAATGCACCACAGACACAGAAATTTTGTCCTCCAAACCTTTTAACTTGCGAAAAATCAAGGTGCGATGAGCCCAGGGACAGGCATAGGACACATAAAGGTGGTACCGCCCCGACTCTGCTTTAAAGCCCGCTTTACCACTAGGACCAGGAGATCCATCCGCCGTCACCCAGTTGCGAAATATGGCATCCTGACGCTTAAATTTGCCACCAGTGCTTTTGGTGTCGTACCACTTATCATGCCAAGTTCCATCAATTAATAAGCCCATGGTTGTGCTCCCAACTGCATCTTATTTGCTTGGATTTGTGTCTTTAAAAGCGCCAATGGATTAATTTTGACAGCATTGTCATCAAAATAGAATCTGTGACTGTAGCTAATTGAGCGACGTACTGGCGACGATTTTTTCGAGCGATGGGTAATTAATCAAACTTCCCCAATAAAAAATCCCCAGAATCAACCGGGGATAAGAATTTACGCAACGTATTCATGGGGCTGTAGCGCCTGGGTTTCCGAAGTCCCTTGTTCCTAGGGAGAGGACACCAGAATTTTACGCAAGTCCCGTCAAAAAGCCATAGCCTTCAAATCCCATAGTTCTTGGATCGGGTAATCAGATCTATCAGATCTAGTAGTTCCAGCGAGCACGGTAGCCCCGGTTATCCAGATGAGTGAAGGTGCGACCATAGCCCAAGCCTCCACTCCACCAGGGATCCAAAATACGCTGCACCGATCGCGGCGACAGCCCACTAACGTTGAAATCAACGCCGTGACCGCTCAGGTGGGTGGAGCGGCTTGCACCTCCCACTGCCCGATTTACCGCCGGAGGACGATACCAACTGGTTACCGAAATCGAGCGGTTACCTACCTTGGTGCGCACCTCCTCCATTCGCTGTGCCATTTTGACAATATTGCGGGAGATACTGGCGTTAACGGGAATACGGCTGCCGCCCTTGGTGGCTTCTGCCCAGGTGAAGTGCCCCCCAGGGATAATCAAATCGTTAGTGCCCACCTGACCATAGCCAGGAATGTTGATCATGCGACCTCGGGGGCGAGGCGGAGTGACTGGTTTCGCCTTTTCCTCTTCCTTGGCTACATCTTTGGCGGCGGCAGCTTTGCCCTTTTCTAGAAGCTCATCAGCATTTTCAAACTTAACGTGCTCCCCAAAGGCATACCATTCGGTGCGGTCCTCAAGGGCATCCACAAGGGTTAATAGATAATGCTTTTCCTCAGGTTTCGCCGCAGAAATTAAAAATGAACCCGGTGCAACGACCACCTTTTCACTTTCAGATAACGCCGACGATTGCACTGGCTTCGTCTTAAAAACCGTATTTCGAATCACCTCCACCTCTGGATCAGGTGCCGGCTCTGGCTCATCGCTAGGCGGCGCGTAGGTGGGAATATTAACCAGGTCCAAATGTCCCTTGAAAACGTACCACTCCACCCGATCATCAAGGGGCTCGAGCAGTTGAACTTTCACATGGGAGTCGGCATCTTCCACTTGCTTAATCTTGTATTCTCCGTCTGCTACAGAGATTTTTTCTCCGTCAGGCAGGGTTGAAGAGTCCACCGGTTGCGCCTTAAAAACCGTGTCTTTAATGACGACAATGGTCAGGTCTTTTTCGTCGCTATTGTCGTTGCCCCCATCTAAACTGCGAGAGCCCAAACTCTCTTCTGCTTGGGGATATAAGGTCTCTGGAGGATCCTGGTAGGACACTTCTGCATGCCCTTTAAATACAAACCATTGTTTGCGTCCACCTAGATCTTCCTGAAGACGCACCCGGTAATGGCTACCACTATCAACAACTTCCGATGCCCACAGTTCTCCCGCTCGAATGTTGAACTTGTCATTGGGAGGCAGCATAAAAGACTGTACTTCGGAAATTTTTAAAACGGTTGGTTGTTTAACTCGAAGAAGCGGCATGGGTCCTCAGTAGTAACGGTTAAGAAAACTGTTAAAAGAATGCCGCGATCGCACCCTGGAGGCGGTCATCGTGCAATCTAAAAAATCAGTCTGAAAAAAGCTGCCTAAAGCCAAAACTTTCTGACTTAAAACAGCTACAGCCCCCAGTCTTCCAGCGTGCTGGTGTTTGGAGGCATATACAGTGAGTGTATTCTGGCTTTTATGAAATCGTCGACACTACGTCACATCTCGATGTAAATCCGGAATTAATCCTAAGAAAAGTAATAAAAATGACGGCGATCGCTGCCATAAAATAACGTTAAAAACATTGCCCAAAAACGCCATTAGAAAACGCCATCAAAAAACGGCTAACCGGGAAAGGTCAGCCGTCATAATACGAGACAAGACGCGATGAGTTCTAAAGCATTGGTTGCAAGAACGTAGACCTACGAAGGTGTCTACTTTTGTGCCACAAGCTTCACGTGAGCATTGGACAAACCGGGGCGCTTCGCCTCGATTAGGGTCTTGTTAATGGCGTACTTCTGGTTGATGGAATTGATTAACTCAGTTTGATTATGCTTCTTCGCAACGCCCCACAGATCTGCGATCAGATCGTAGGAACCGTCAGCGTTACGGGACCATCCCAAATCGTAATCACCCTCCAAAACGGCAACCAAATCAGCCCGCAAATGCTGACCGTTGTAGCCGCGAATATCGGCATTGTCCTTAGTTTGAATGCCCAAGTCCTGGAGGGAAGACTTCAAAACAGCAACGTCGCTAATCTTGGTGCGTAGGGTACTAAAGTGTGACATCGTGCGATTCTCCTAAAAGGATTGCAAGTTGTTTAAATTAGTGCCTGAGTCAGTAGCTAAGTTGATAACTAAGTAATGACCGAGAACACTGGGAAAGTTAATGGGGAGGGATGATTACCAGTTAAAACTAATTCAAATGAAATTGTTGTAACTAACAAAACCAAACCACAAACCCCGTTTGGGAAAGGTGCCAGGAACTTAGTAAAATGACCGTGAAGCCAATTTAATTTTCCCGGCGCATCCTCCTGTGGGAAGCAGGAGAAACTTGTTACCATTCCTGACGGATATAGTCCGCCACGGAAGCCGCTGCTGGTCGGGCCCGCTGCCGTGCCCAATCTCGCAATGCGGTGACCTGTTCGGTCATGGTCTTAGAAAGGGGCATCGTGGATTTTAGGGCAGCAATAATATCGAGCTGCGTAAATTCACGATCCTGAGAAAACGCGTCATACATGGCTGCAATTAACGCTTGCTCAATTTCCGCTCCGGAAAACCCATCAGCCATTTTGGCTAGCTGATCGGTGTCAAAACGCGACAGTTCCGGGCGGCGCCTTCTAAGGTGAATGTTGAAAATATCGGTACGTTCTTCCAGGGTGGGCAAATCCACGAAGAAGATTTCGTCAAAGCGCCCTTTCCGCAAGAATTCTCCCGGCAGCCGCTCAACGCGGTTTGCCGTTGCCATCACAAACACTGGAGATTCCTTTTCCTGCATCCAAGTTAGGAACGAACCGAAAATGCGGCTGGAGGTGCCCCCATCGGAATCGGAGGAGCCGGCACCGCCTGCAAAAGCTTTATCCATTTCGTCAATAAAGAGAATGGCAGGGGAAATAGACTCGGCCGTTTTCAAAGCGTCTCGCAGGTTCTTCTCAGACCGCCCCACCGTGGACCCGTCATATACCCGCCCCATATCCAACCGCAGCAGGGGCAGTCCCCACAAACGAGAGGTGGTTTTGGCAATTAATGATTTCCCGCAACCGGGGACCCCAAGGATTAACATTCCCTTTGGCTGGGGCAAACCATATTCTCGGGCGCGATCGCTAAAGGCATTAGAACGCTGGGTCAGCCAACGTTTAAGCTCTTCCAGTCCACCGACGGAATCAATGGTTTCGTCCGGCTCCATAAATTCCAAAATGCCGTTGCGACGAATGAGTTGCTTTTTCTCCGTTAGCACCACTTCCACTTCAGACTCAGTGAGATTGCCAGCGGTCACATAGGCTTTTCGGTAAACTTTCTCCGCTTCGTCGTGGGTCAATCCCAGGGCCGCCTTCAACAATTTTTCGCGGCTGGCGGGGGTTAGAGATTGGGCACGATGACGACCCATCTGGCTGGATAGCACTTGACCCAGCTCATCAACACTGGGCAATGGGAAATCTAAGACTACGACTTCTTTCTCTAACTCCGGCGGCATTTCAAAAACCGGAGACATCAAGACGATAGTCTTTTTCGTCTGTTTAAAACTGGCGATCGCGTCCCGCACTAAGCGAGTGACTGATGCTGAATTAGACGTTAAATAATGGTGAAAATCTTTTAGGACATAAATTCCTGACTCTTTATCCCCAATAATCCACTGAAGGGCCATTTCGGGGGGAGCCGTGCTGCGCTGGGCAGAGGTTTGGGATTGACCGTAGGGCACAATCCCTTGGGTCACCGTCCATGTGTACATGGGACGCGAGTTTGGTCCAGACTTAATGAGCTTGGCAAGGGCCCGCTCACTCCGCTCCTCCTCATAGGTCATAAGGTAGATCAACGGATATTGAGCCTGGAGGAGAATGCTGAGTTCTTCCTGCATAACGGGAACGCCTAGGGGGGATGGACGGCAACAGACTCGCCCTCGGGTGGCCAAACTCGCGCCAATGAATGTCAAATCGTCCTCAAACAGTGCGATTTAACAGGTCACCAAAGCCTCTGGATCGGATGTTTCCGAACCGGAATCATTATCCTCAGCACTGGATCGATGTAGGGAGGCCGCTCGTCGTATCGACAAACTGTCATCGTCCAGAAGGCTGGGAGATGAATTAAGACCTACCATTTCACCGTCACGAATCACCGATGGGGATTCACAGGCGGGACAGCTATAAACTCGATGGGTTTGACCCAGCGGCTCACTGTACTGATCCACAACCTCGGAGTGCTCCAGGTAAAAGGCTAAGGCGCGCTCGACCATCGAAGACATGGGCTCCGAATCAACTGCGGACCGAATCTTTAATTGGCGGTGCAGTTGCTGGGGTAAATAGAGCGTGACTTTTTGCTTCTCTTGCATAACTTAAAGTTGACTACCCGGGTATGAAGTTCAAGTTAACCACCCCATCCAGTGCTGTCAAGATGGCATGCGGTTATGACGGTAATTTTGAAATATTCCGTAATAAATTATAGAGCAAGTGTTCCAAGTGGACATTTTTATTGGGCTAGGGAGCGATTGCCGTTAGCCGTCTTGAGCTGTTTCTCCGCTTTTTTACCCTATTTCCGCTGCCAAAGTAGGACGCCGAAAATGGCTAAAAGCAATGCTTCGGTGCCTAGAAGTCCATTGAGGGTGTCGGCATCTTCAGGGCGGAGGATGAAGTACGATCGCCACAGGGTGTAGGGCAAAAATTGCAGCAGGATAATGCCGCCGAAGGTGAGGGGGATGGACCAGTCGATGCCACGCCATAGGGCGATCGCTGTTACGCCGTTAAACACCAACAGCACGATATCCATTCCCTGCCACAACAGCGGCGTTGACTGCCAGGGGGTGCCCGTAAGTCCGAACATATTGCCCACGTGAACCGTTGCACCGTAGAGCAAAATCAGGGCGAGGAATTTGGCGTAGTAGCCAGTCCAACGATTTTGTAGGGCATCAGAAAATGCCCAAATTTGCCACTGTTTCTCCATACATTCGGACTCCGCTTTTAATACAGCTTTAATACAGCCAACTGCGATAGGTGAAGTCGCGATCCTTCATTTCGTCGTAGAGCCACACCATGCGGTCCATAAACCAGGTTTTGCCGAGGATGACCCAAGAGGTGCCGAGGATTGTTGCCCACACACTAAGGGTGATAATTCCCCCCAGGGCGATCGCTGCTCCGATGGCACTGACGGCGTTGGTGAAGCGGATTAGGGGCTGATGGTGGCGTGGAATGGGAATTTGTTTTTGGTTGAGCCATACCCGTTCGCCGAGCACAGCTTTCGATGCCCAGTGTTTCGTGGTGGCGGGCTTGGGAAAGATTCGGGGGTTAAGCCAAATCCAGAGGATAACCGCAGCGATGGGAGCGATCGCCAGCCATCCCAGCCAAATTCGGCTCCATAGGGCGATCGCAATTAGGGGCAGTCCGGTGTATCGAGTCCAGACGCTCCAGGGGTTGGCGTGGTGTTCCCAGACGCGGTCTGTCATATGGAACACATTGGCAAGGGTTTGGGCATTCATGGCGAGGGGCAGGATGGGAGTACGGTTTCGCCCGGTAAACGTTTTCTCTGGGCGGCGATCGCTTCAAGGGGCGTCAACATTCCGATAGTTCAATGCTAAAAGTCTTGCAAGATGGACTTCGAAATCCTTAATCTTTAGTGTTGTTTTTACTGAGCTTTAGTTACTTCAATGCCTAACTGACTTTAGATGCACCTTGCCTCGCCATTGCTAGAGCGATTTAGTGCCACAATCCCTAAAACGGTTATTGGCAGCAGGTATGGCAACTCAAGAACAGGCTACGTCGGAAGACACTTCATCCTCTGAATCATCCACGCCATCATCTACACCAGAGGCAGCCAAGTCTGCTGGAGCAGATGCGAATAAAGGAGGAAATAAAACGGGAGAGAAAAAGCGGCAACTTTTGGGAATTGAGCCGATGGCGATTTCCCATGAGTTAGCGATCGGCGAAAAAACGCTGCACTACGAATCTTGTGCCGGATCGATGCCATTGAAGGATGAATTTGGCGAGGTGGAGGCAGAAATATTTTTTACCGCCTATACGTTGAAAGATCAGCCAGCAGAGTCGCGTCCGTTGGTATTTGCTTTTAATGGTGGTCCCGGCTCGGCATCGGTGTGGCTGCATTTGGGGGCGCTGGGACCGAAAAAGGTGGTGATGGAACCGGAAGGCTGGCAACCGTCGCCGCCGTTTCGGCTGGAGGATAATCCCCACACCTGGCTGGACCGAGCTGATTTGGTGTTTATTGACCCGGTGGGCACGGGCTATAGCCGGGCGGTCAGCGAGGAAAAAGATAAGAAATTTTGGAGCTACCAAGGCGACTTGGAGTCGGTGGGAGAGTTTATTCGTCTGTATTTAACCCGCTATGAACGGTGGTCATCGCCGCTATATTTGGCGGGGGAAAGCTATGGCACCACCCGAGCCGCCGGACTTGCTGGTCACCTGGTGGAAAGGGGAATTAATTTCAACGGCATTATTCTGATTTCTAGCGCCCTGGATTTGCGCGCTGTGTTTTTCTTACGCAGCGATGATTTGCCGTTCCCCCTATTTGTACCCACCTACGCAGCGTCGGCGTGGTATCACCAAAAGCTGGAGTCGGAGTTGCAGGGGCGATCGCTTAAGGAATTCCTAGCCGAAGTGGAAGCCTGGTCGGAGCGGGAGTTAACCTTTGCGCTGATGCAGGGGAGTCGCCTATCGGAGGGCGATCGCGAAGCCACCGCCGCGACCCTGGCTCGTTACACGGGGCTGGATAAAGAGTTTGTGCTGGGGTCCGATTTACGCATTAATATTTCTCGCTTTTGCAAGGAATTATTTCGCCCGGAAAAACGCAATATCGGCCGCTTTGACTCCCGGTATAAGGGCATTGAAACCCTCACCGTCACCGAATATCCTGAGTTTGACCCCACCTTTTACGCCATCCAATCACCCTTTACCAGTACCTTTAATGACTACGCCCGGCGTCATTTAGGCATTAAGACCGACCTTCATTACGAGGTGCTGAGTTTTAAGGTGAACAGCACTTGGCAGTGGGAAAACGGCGAGCTGCCCACCACCACCGCGGAGCTTCGGGATGGAATCGCCAAAAATCCGTTTATGAAAGTGCTGGTGGCGCAAGGATATTATGACCTGGCAACGCCTCACTTTGCGACAGACTATATGATCTCCCATATGAATCTTGACGCGAGCCTCCGGGAAAACGTACGCACCACTTATTACGAAGCGGGGCATATGTTCTATTTAGATCAGTCTTGTCTGACTGCGTTTAAAGCTGATATCGACCAGTTTTGGGAGGATAGCTGGCAGCGTTAGCCGCAATGTTTTTAGGATACGGGGGTGGGGTGGGGTGGCGATCGCGCCTAAGCAATATCAAAGCCGTTTTTATTACCCTAGATTATTGCCCTAGATTATTGCCCAAATCATTGCTGCCCTTGATCCCGTGCCCCTGTCTGCGCCACCCATACAAGAATAACTACCTCAAGAAAGGTAGTTATTTACGATCAGCGCCCAATCATTAGCCACTGGTATCTACTGAATAACTCTCTCCCCTTCAGGCGAACCACCCCACAGCCCAAGATTTTACTTTTGCCAATCGTGTGCCAATTTTCTCCGAAAATCTCAAAAAAACATGAATAAAAACGCCTGCTCAAATTCGTTTTTTACTAAATTCACACATTAACTCACATTTATCAAAACTCGTCGCAAGTACGAAAAATGATCGTTTAGGATGCACATATAACTATCAAACGATAGAAACCTTTGCTTCGTTCTCGACCAGAGAGGCAAAGCTCTTCAAAGGAAAAGAGAAGCAGACCCACCTTGATAAAGTTTCAAGACATTGTTCGGTTTTCTTTTTCGCCAATCTGTTTAACAGACCAAACAGAATTTAAGAATTAGCTTGAATGTTATGCCTTTGATACGTTGCTTTTCTAGCCGCCCTAGCCATAGCCGAATCCACTCTGTAGCGTGGTCTCCTTGTGCAAGACACGTCGCCACGGGAGAAAGTGACAACACAATAAGAATATGGATGACTGACCATGCGAAAGAACAACCTGGTCCTGGACAGTTGGACTTTCTCGAAGCAATGCAGGTAGATGCTTTGCATGGTCACCGTCATATTGTTACCTGCATGAAATGGGGTGAAAAAAGGTCGAGAATTATCAGTGGATCTGAAGATAAGGACGTGTTGATTTGGGATGTGGATTTTGATCTGAAAAAACAGCAAGGACCTGTGTCCCGCTTCAGCAAACACCCAGCACGGATTAATGCCGTTGCCCTAGATCAGAATGACGAGGTGGCTATATCTGCTGATGAGTACGGGAATATTTATGGGTGGGAAATCTCCCCAAACCCTACTTTTTGCCGGCACATTAATTGCGATCTTTCTGTAATTTGTTTCGACTTAGCGCCGACCAAAGATTATCTGGCCACTGGTTCTGAAAATGGTCTGGTGCAAGTGTGGGACTGGAGTCGCAATGGCTCAAATACTCCGATGTTAGAGCTTCGTGCAGGTAAGCTTCCTATTAATTCAATAGAGTGGTTGAAATCAGACACCTTAATTGCTGCCAGCCAAGATTCAAATATTTATGTTTGGGAAAATATCAGGCGATCGCAAAATCCTGTTTTAAAAACCCTGTCTGCCCATAATGATCGTATTTTAGATATCGCCATTTCCTCCGATGAAAAAATAATGGCTTCTCAGGCAGCTGATGATACTTTTCGGCTGTGGGATTTAGATAAGAAAATCCCCATTGATATGTACCGATATCAATGTTCAAGGAACCCAAATATTGGCATTTCTTTTAGAAATAACTATTTCCTAAGTATGGGTAAAGGGGACAAGGTTTTTAGAACTTGGAAGCTTGATATGGATCAAGTTTTAGAGGAGTCGCGGAAAAAGACTGATTCTGACAATATAGCCTGGAGCAAACAAGATCGAGTTCAAATTTTGGCTTCTTATGATGCTTGGTCAATAGATTACGAGAATCAGATTCAAGAAGCGTGTCGAAAGGCTGGTTTTTACCCGATTTTTGCGGGGGATTTTGATATTGCTTTATCTTTTTGTTCAAAGCAATGTTCGAAGCTTTCAGAGCAAATTTTGAGCACTTTTTCGGCTGCATTAAATGATAGAAAGCCGTGTTTGCTTTTGATTGACAGTGAGCAACACGAATGTATTTTACAGCTTAGGCAATCAGGTTTGCCAGACGCGGTCAAAATTATTAATATAGCTTCTGAACCTCTTGGTGAAGCTACGTACAAATATTTGGATGAGCTCTATCAGGAAAGAAGACTGCCAGTGGGGAACCCTGCCGAGGAGCCGATATTTAATGTCCCTTCTCAACAGTGGACTAGTGTGTCGAAGCAAGTGTTTAGAGATGTTTTGATAGACGTTTATAGAAGCCGTAAAGAGCTGGAAATTTTTTGCAGAGATACTTTAAACCATAACCTGGAGGAAATTGTTGGTGATGGGGGACTCAAGATCGCGGCCTATGAGTTAATCGAGTTTGCGGAGAGCAAAGGCCTACTGGATGATTTGCATAAGGGCTTTTCGGAAGAAAATCCTGAGCGGTAAATGTCCATAGAAAAGACTACAGCGAATATTATTTTTCCCTATCTGGATCGCAATGGGACTTCAACTTGGCGATCGCGCACTTCTAGGAAAATCAGCAGCGCATTGATATCCGCCGGATTAACGCCCCCAATCCGACTAGCCTGCCCCACCGTTAACGGCTTTACTTTTGCCAGTTTTTCACGGGACTCCTTTGAAAGGGTGTCGATGGCGTGATAGTCGAGATTTTCCGGCAAGGGGCGATTTTCCTGTTTGGCAATGTGCTGAATTTGCTTTTGCTGCCGCTGGATATAGCCGGCGTATTTAATCTCGATTTCTGCACCTTCGGTTTCTTCCCGCGCTAAATCCGCTGCGCCCAGTCCAAATTCTTTCAGGTCTGCATAGTGGAAGCCGGATCGCCGCAGTAGTTCCGCTAGGGTGATGGAGCCTTTGATTTTGGCATTGGTTAGGGTCACTAGGTCCGGGGCGATCGCATCGTGTTCCTTCACCCGAGTGGTTTGCAGACGCTCCTGCTCGGCGGCGATATTGGCTTGCTTGGTTTGGAACAGTTGCCAGCGATCGCTATCAATTAGCCCGATATCATGACCGATGGGGGTTAAGCGGCGATCCGCATTATCCGCCCGCAAAATTAGGCGATATTCAGACCGCGACGTCAGCATTCGATAGGGCTCTCGCAACTCCTTTGTGCACAAATCATCCAGCAAAGTGCCGATGTAGCTGCTTTCCCGAGGCAAAATTACTGGCTCCTGTCCCCGAGCCAGCTGCGCCGCATTGATGCCCGCCACCAATCCCTGGGCCGCCGCCTCTTCGTAGCCGGTGGTGCCGTTAATTTGTCCCGCACAAAACAGCCCCTCCAGTCGCTTGGTCATCATGGTGGGATAGCACTGGGTGGCGGGAATGTAGTCATACTCCACCGCGTAGGCCGGGCGCAGCATCACGCACTGCTCCATACCGGGGAGGGTGCGCAACATTTGAAGCTGTAGCCGTTCTGGCAGTCCGGTGGAGAAGCCCTGAATATACAGCTCTGGCGTGTCGCGCCCTTCTGGTTCAATAAAAATTTGATGGGACGCCTTATCTGCAAATCGAACGATTTTGTCTTCAATGCTAGGGCAGTAGCGGGGACCCTTGGCGTCTACCCATCCCCCATAAACCGGTGACAGATGTAGATTGTCACGAATAATTTGATGGGTTTCCGCCGTGGTGCGCGTCAAATGACAGTTCATTTGCTCCCGCTCCACGTGGGCCGCCGGGTCAAAGCTAAACCAGCGTTGTTCAGGATCTGGCGGCTGGGACTCCATCACGTCGAAATTGACGGACCGGCGATCCACTCGGGCGGGGGTGCCGGTTTTTAGGCGATCGCACTCAAAACCCAAATCCTTCAACGTCTCCGTCAACCCGGTGGCGGCAAACTCCCCAGCCCGTCCTGCCGCCATGGACTTATCACCAACCCAAATCACACCGCCCAAAAACGTACCGGTGGTCAGCACAACCGCCTTGCACCCAAATGCCACTCCAAAGTAGGTCTCGACGCCAACCACCTCATCGTTAGCGCCCAGTACCAAGTCGGTCACCATCCCTTCCCGCAGGCTGAGATTGGGCTGATTTTCCACCACCGTTTTCATCTCAGCGGCATATTCACGCTTATCCGTCTGCGCCCGCAACGCCCACACCGCCGGTCCCCGCGACGCATTTAGAACTCGCTTTTGCAGATAGGTGCGGTCCGTAATTTTGCCCATCTCACCACCCAGCGCATCCACTTCGTGCACTAGCTGAGACTTCGCCGGTCCACCCACCGCCGGATTGCAGGGCTGCCAAGCAATTTTGTCCAAATTCAGCGTAATCAGCATGGTTTTACAACCAAGTCGAGCCGATGCCAAAGCCGCCTCACACCCCGCATGACCAGCTCCCACCACCACCACATCGAATTCGTCTTGAAAAGTTACATCAGTTGCAGCAGCCATGGGGACTAAATTCTTCTAGGTTTTCGATTTGTTGGAGTACAAAGATTGTAACGAGTTGTCTGATTTTCCGCGCGTTACAGCCGTCTATCCTGCCTTCTTATTAAGGCTTGCACTCAGTAAAGACCAAAGTAATTTGTCCTGCCAAATTGAAACAGAAACTCGCATTGCTTTCGCTTAGCCCTTGATACTAGACCGAATCTCCGCCGCTTTTCTTGCTAATTGAAGAGGCAACTATACGCTTCCCTATCCAATTAAAAATTCCTTTTAAGAGCTAATTTATAAAGTAAATCTTAATTAGCTAACCTGCGCATCATCAAGT
>ERZ1740067.671-NODE-671-length-26266-cov-7.387547_pt1 | contig 26266 bp, 26 predicted proteins | sample MGYA00581736_ERZ1740067 | MGnify/ENA primary metagenome ERZ1740067 (study PRJEB43018, sample SAMN04849236) | marine metagenome | isolation source: floating plastic debris | place: Pacific Ocean | collected 2008-08-27 | study: EMG produced TPA metagenomics assembly... | reverse complement strand
CATCTTGGTCTCAACCAACGAGCACAAAAAGTGCCGGGGACAGAGGCAGAGAATGACAACGATGACCAAAGCAAAGAGTGCGCCCGCACTCCCTCTCAACACGATTCTGGACGGTGACTGCATCGAGATGATGAACAGTCTGCCGGAGGCATCCGTTGATCTGATCTTTGCTGACCCGCCCTACAACCTTCAGCTCAAAAATGCGCTGCATCGCCCTGATAATTCTCAGGTGGATGCAGTCGATGATCACTGGGATCAGTTTTCCTCATTTGCCGCTTATGACCGTTTTACCCAAGACTGGCTGAAAGCGGCGCGCCGACTGCTCAAACCTGATGGGGCGATTTGGGTAATCGGCAGCTATCACAACATCTTCCGGGTCGGGGCCGCGTTGCAGAACGAAGGCTTCTGGATCCTGAATGATGTGGTCTGGCGCAAGTCGAACCCGATGCCGAATTTTCGTGGCAAGCGGTTGACGAATGCGCATGAGACAATGATTTGGGCAAGCAAGTCCGAAGGCGCGAAATACACCTTCAACTACGAGGCGCTGAAATCACTGAACGAAGGCATCCAGATGCGCAGCGATTGGGTGCTGCCGATCTGCACGGGCCATGAGCGTCTGAAGGACGAGAAGGGCGACAAGGCCCATCCGACGCAAAAGCCCGAAAGCCTGCTACACCGCGTGATCGTCGGCTCGACCAACCCCGGCGACGTGGTTCTGGACCCGTTCTTCGGGACAGGGACGACGGGCGCTGTCGCCAAGATGTTGGGTCGTGAGTTCATCGGCATCGAGCGCGAGGAAGCCTATCGTAAGGTTGCCGAAAAGCGTCTGGCCAAGGTTCGCAAGTTTGATCGTGAGGCCTTGCAGGTCAGCACCTCGAAACGTGCCGAACCGCGTGTGCCCTTCGGCCAGTTGGTCGAACGCGGCATGCTGCGCCCGGGTGAGAACCTGTATTCCATGAACAACCGTCACAAAGCCAAAGTGCGCGCCGATGGCACGCTGATTGGCGACGATGTGAAGGGCTCGATCCACCAGGTTGGCGCTGCGTTGGAAGGCGCGCCCAGCTGCAATGGCTGGACCTACTGGTGCTACAAGCGCGAGGGCAAAATGGTGCCCATCGACCTGCTGCGCCAGCAAATCCGGTCCGAGATGAAGAATTAACCAAGTTTACCGCCGGTGCCTGTGGCCTGACTACAAGCACTCACTATGCCCCGCCTTTTGGCGGGGCTTTTTTTTACTTGGGTTACCTGGCGTCGTCGTTCAGCCTTAATTCATGGAATCGTCCTGACTTGATCGCGCTATAGATCAGGAAACCCGGCCCTAATGCAGCTAATGCGAGAGTGAGGTATCCAGTGCTGACATCTTCGGGAATTGCGAAGGATAGCTTCAGACATCGGGCATGGTCCAAAACCAGAGTGACTGAGGCGCTTATTATCAACAGGATCAAAGGCCCATAGCGTGCAAGTCTGATAGAAGCTCCCTGTTGGCCTTTCGTGGCGAAGAAAACCAAAAGGCTTACTAGGGCGTAAAACAAAACCACTGTGGCAAAAGCATCCAGAAGTCCGAGATAGTCGGTCGCTGTGCGTGCGCAGCGCTCAACCTGATTTGGATAGTATCCATAATACTCGACGCTCATGAGCAACGTCAGCGCGAACGCAAAAACTGCACAGCATATAACCGCGAAGAAGCGAACGAGGTTGTAGAAGGTTTTCATAGCTACCGCGGCAGCGGATGCAGCGCCTTGTTGTAAGGCTTCCAATCCGTGATCTCGGGATAGTACATCTCGCGCCAGCGCTGGACGCGCGGGTTCATGCGCCGCTTCCAGACGGGTGGGATCATGGCCAGCATCGTCATCACCGGATAGCCGTAAGGCAGTTGCGGGGCGTCGGCCTCGGTATAGGTTTGCAGCAGTGGGAACCGGCGATCAGGCTTGTAGTGGTGATCGGAATGACGTTGCAGATTGATCAGCAGCCAGTTCGATGCCTTGTGCGAGGCATTCCAGCTATGGCGCGGCAGGACGTGTTCGTACTTGCCATCGGCAATGTGTTTGCGGGTCAAGCCATAGTGTTCGACGTAATTGACCAGCTCAAGCTGCCAGATCGCGGTGAAAGCCTGAACGGTAAACAGCCATAGGCCAATCCAGCCGCCAAGCGCCAAAGCCAGCAAGGCAAAGCCCCCCTGCAGGGCCCAGTATTTCCAGAACGGATTGCTGGAATGGGTCCATGGCAAGCCCTTGCGGGCCAGCATCGCCTTTTCGGCTTTGAACGATGAGGTGAGCGACTGGCGCAACACGCGTGGGAAGAACTTGAAGAAACTTTCGTTATAGCGCGCGGTCACGGGGTCTTTGGGTGTCGCGACATAGCGGTGATGGACCAGCAGATGTTCCGAGCGGAAGTGGCTATACAGAACCATGGCCAGCAGCAGATCGCCAAGCTGACGTTCCAGTTTGCTTTTCTGGTGCATCAGCTCGTGGCTGTAGGTGATGCCGATGGTGCCGGTCAGTACGCCGACACCGATGAAAAGGCCGAATTTCTCGAGGACAGACAAATGGCCGGTCGCGCCCACATACCAGATCAGACCAAAGATCGTCAGGAATTGTAAAGGTGCCCAGATGATCGTGATTGCGCGATACCAAAACAGTTGGTCGTCGGTCGTTTCAAGATCGGGGTTTTCGTCATTTGTGCCAGCGAACGCGTCGATGATCGAAAACAGATACCACGTGGCGATGGGCGGCAACAGGACCGTCCAGCCACCATAAACCGCTCCGATAAAGACCAGAGGGATCAAGGCAAGCGACAGCGCAAAGGGCAGCGCGCTTTGAAATTTGGTAATGGTTTGGGACGAAATCATACTCAGCTCCACCTGAACGATACCGGCTTAGTTTTCGGTTAACAGCGACGTCTTTTCAACTCTCTCGTAGCGTCGCATGGGCCAGATCGAAGGCTTTGCGCATCACAGTGGGCAGGTCCGAGGGACGAAACTGCGTATTTGGCATGAATTGTCCACGGGATGGCAACGCGTCTTGGGGCAAGGTCGCCGTGCGCACAGAAAGGCGCAGGTGGAAATGGGTGAAGGTGTGGCGCGCCTCGGCTGGCAGGTCTTGCCAATGTGCGTCGATGGGCGGGACCTCTTGCGGCGCGTCCTCGGACCAGTCGGTGGTGGGCCAACCCAGCATACCGCCAAGCAGGCCTTTGTCAGGGCGCGTCTCCAGCAGCCACGCGCCATCAGCACGGCGAGCGATATAGGCGATGCCAAGGCGGGTCGGTTTGGGTTTCTTCGGCGTTTTCTTGGGCAGATCGGTGGCGGTTCCGTTGGCACGGGCAGTGCAAGGCTCACGCCATGGGCAAATCCCGCAGGCGGGGTTGCGCGGGGTGCAGATCGTCGCGCCAAGGTCCATCACGGCTTGCGCATAGTCACCGGGGCGCTTGGAGGGTGTCAGCTTGCGGGCTTCGGCCATCAATTCGGGTTTGGCAGCGGGCAATGGTGTGTGAATGTCGTGTAGGCGGGCCATGACACGTTCGACATTGCCGTCCAAAACCGTTTCGGGCAGATCAAATGCAATGGCTGAGATTGCAGCAGCGGTATAAGGACCGATGCCTGGCAGTTTGAGAAGTGCGTCATGATCTGCGGGGAAGCGTCCGTCATACTGCTCGACCACCGCACGGGCGCATTTCAGTAGATTACGCGCCCGGGCGTAGTATCCAAGGCCCGCCCATTCGGCCATCACATCGGCGTCCTCAGCCGCAGCCAGATCCGATACTGTTGGCCAGCGCGCTGTGAACCGCTCGAAATACGCTTTTACAGCGGCAACGGTGGTCTGTTGCAGCATCACCTCGGACATCCAGACGCGATACGGTTCGGCCATTTGTCCCGACAAAGGTGGCGCGCGCCATGGCATCTTGCGGGCGTGGCGGTCATACCAGTCCAGCAAGCTGCTGCTTAAATCGGTCGTGTTGTCACGCAATCTTTATGATCCTTGAGCGGTTTGGGCTGGCTCCGCGCCCGGTCTGAGATAGAATAGCGCCAACGTGAGGGAAAGACAGATGGCCAACCGGCAGTCTTATCGCAGGGAAAGCACGACCCGCGGCTTTAAGAGCGCGTCGGGCCTGTTGCAGTCGCGTATCCGCACCGCAAGCCAAACCCGTGGGTTCGCCGAGACACGTCTTTTGACTCACTGGGCCGAGATTGTCGGGTCTGAGATTGCGGCCCAAGCGCATCCTGTGAAGGTGGGTTATGGGCGTGGTGGTCTGGGGGCCACGCTGACGATCCTCACAACCGGTGCTGTCGCGCCGATGATCGAGATGCAGAAAGAGCAGATCCGCGAACGTGTGAACACCTGCTACGGCTACACTGCGATCAGTCGCGTGGTGATCACCCAAACTGCACCGACCGGATTTTCCGAAGGGCAGGTGCAGTTCACCCCCGCTCCGAAGGCCAAGCCTATGATCAGCGCGCAGGTTAAAGCGCAAGCCACGCAAGTCGCGAGCGATGTAATGGATGACGGTCTCAAGCAGGCTCTGGAAACACTGGCAGGCAATGTTCTGTCGAAAGCAAAATAGTAAGAGGCACTTATGAAACCAATTCTTGGATATGCAGCTTTGTTCGCCGGTGCGGTCGCCGTCGGCGGTTACTTTCTCAACTCTGGCAGCCAGACATCGACTGGCCCGGCGCTGGGCGCGGTCAATGCGCAAGCGGCGTCCGCCGAGATCGACACGTCCTCGATCATCGAAATGACGCTGGGTGCGCAAGACGCGCCTGTGACTATCATCGAGTACGCGTCTTACACCTGCCCGCATTGCGCGACCTTCCACCAAGGTGCCTTCAAGGAGCTGAAGGAAGACTACATCGATACAGGCAAGGTGCAGTTCATCTACCGCGAGGTCTATTTTGACCGCTTCGGCCTCTGGGCTTCGATGGTTGCGCGTTGCGGGGGCGAGGATCGCTTTTTCGGGATTAGCGACATGGTCTATGACCAGCAAAGCGAATGGTCTCGCGGCGAACCGGCAGAGATTGCCGATAACCTGCGCCGGATCGGGCGGTCAGCTGGGATGAATGACGAGCAGTTGGATGCGTGCCTGAACGATGGCGACAAAGCGCAGTCGTTGGTGGCGTGGTATCAGGAGAACGCGGAAGAGCATGGTATCAACTCGACACCGTCGTTTGTGATCAACGGCACGACCCATTCCAACATGAGCTATGCGGATTTCTCGGCGCTGATCGACCGCGAAATCGGCAGCTAAGCCTTTGCCTTTGCCCAAGCGGTATCGAACGCGGACCAGTCCGCCAGCTCGAGCCGCACGGGCAGGGTCAGCACCTTTTTCCGAAAACTGTCTGGCAGGCGCACGGCGTCTTTCTCTGTCGTGACCAACTGTGCGCCAAGGGCTTTGGCTTCTGTTTCAAGCCGGGTCATCAGGGCGTCTGTTAAAGGTTGGTGATCTTCCAACGCTTCCGCCCGGTGCAGTGTCGCACCAAGAGATTTCAGCGTGGCAAAGAACTTTTCCGGATGGCCGATGCCCGCGAAGGCCAGAAGCGGCATCCGGGACCAATCCATGCCTGTCATCAGCGGCTTCAACTGACCAGTTAGATGGGGGCAGGGCAAAGGGGGCAGGGTCTGAGCAAACGTTGCCTGTGCGGGGTCAGGCCCGATGGACAGCAGAAGATCGGCGCGTCTAAGACCCACTTCAACAGGTTCGCGAAGGGGCCCAGCCGGTAACACGCGGCCATTGCCGAAGCCCTTGGCGGCATCCACGACAATAATAGCGATATCGTAGGACAGTGCCGGGTTTTGAAAGCCGTCATCCAGCAAGATCACACTCGCTTTGGCCTCGACTGCTGCCCGTGCACCCGCGGCGCGGTCCTTGGCGACCCAAGTGGGTGCGAAAGCGGCAAGCAAAAGCGGCTCATCCCCGACCTCACCTGCGCTGTGGCTACGCTCAACCACCTGCACGGGGCCTTCCAGCGACCCGCCATATCCGCGCGAGACGATATGCGGTGTTTCGCCAGCTTCGATCAGGCGCTGGGCAATGGCGATGGTCGTCGGCGTTTTGCCTGTTCCGCCTGCGTTGATATTGCCGATGCAGATGACAGGCACGCCCACCGTCTCGCGCGCCCCACGGGCGAGCCGCCGTGCTGTGCCTTGAGCGTAAACTGCGCCCAAAGGCGCCAAAAGCCGCGCGCGTAAAGCAGGCTGATCCTGTGGCGTGAACCAAAAGGAAGGCGTGCGCATCAAGCGGCTTCCAGGGTGTCGAGCGTGTCCATCACAAGTGCGATCACACGGTCGGTCACTTCGGCGCCCTGGGTGCAAACGTCCCATGCGGAATGGGCCATGACAGCGGCGGTTTCCGGCAGCATCAACGCCTCAATCGCGCGAGCGAGTGTGGCGGTATCGCGCACGCGCCGCACGGCGCCTGCCTCTATCAGGCGAGTGTAGCTGTCGATGTAATTGCGGGTGTTTGGACCGGCGAGGATTGCCGAGCCTAGGGCTGCGGGTTCCAGCGGGTTGCACCCGCCGCCTTCGGCCATGGAGCGGCCAAGGTAAGTTGTCGGACATAGACGGTACCAAAGGCCCATCTCATCCTCCATATCGGCGATGTAGACCTGTGTCTCTTCCTCGGGCTCTTCATCGCGGGAGCGCAGCTTGACGTTAAAGCCTTGCGCCTCAATCGCTTTTGCCAAACCGGGCCCGCGCGTGCAGTCGTCCGGCACGAGAACCAGCAACAACCGATGCGCGGCGCGGCTGGCAAGACGGTGCGCCTCAAGCACGGTGTTTTCCTCGACCGGTTCGGTATGGGCGGCCAGCCATGTGGGACGACCTGCCAGCAAACCGGCAAGCGTGTCGCGTTCATTCTCGTTACAGGGCAGCGCGACAGTGGTTTCCTGCAACGCGCCGCTGACTTCTACACGCCAGCGCGGCGCACCAAGGCGTTTGATAAGGTCCGCATCCGCTTCACTGATCGCAAAGATGCGCCGCACACGGTCCAGCAGGGACCGGTACATCCCACGCTCCAATGGGGACACTTGAAAGGCGTCCGCATCCGCATTGATCAGGAAAAGCGGGATGCGGCGTTCGTCAATTTCCGAGATGAGCGCGGGCAGCAAGTGCCCCTCGGACCACAAGCACAGGTCCGGCTGCCAATGGTCCAGAAAGCGGGCGATGTTGGGAAGCGCCTCGCTGGGCGCAAGATCATAAATCACGTTTCGTGTGGGCCGAGCGGGCAGCAGATCGACGTCCGGCACCGTCAGAAGGAATTCGACATCCGGGCGTTCCAGTCGGATCCGGTAGGCCAATCCATCAAGGCGGCGAAGCGCATCCGTGCTTGGTACATGCAACCAGACAAGCGGTCCGCTTGGTCGTTGCGCGCGGATGTGTTGGCTTCGGGCGCTTGAGGCCCCGCCGCGCAGCGCCAGATACAGCGCCAGACCAAGCGACTGGCCCATCGCGGATCAGTCCAGTTCTTCGGTTGAGGAGGCTTCGGTTTCCTCGTCCCGGAGCCGGTGCAAATGGGCGATAAAGTATCGCATATGAGCGTTGTCAACCGTGCGCTGGGCTTCGGATTTCCAGGCGTCGTAGGCACTGTCGTAATCGGGGAAAATGCCGACGACATGGATGTCGTTCACATCCTTGAAGGTCTTTTTCGTCGGGTCTACAAGCTCTCCTCCGAAGACAAGATGCAGGCGTTGAGTCATGGGAGCGGCCTTCCGAATTTAGCAATCTGAATTGTCCTGCACCCTAAGCAAACGGGGGATGCGGTCAAGCCAGCCGATCCGATAGCGCGGCATGAAGCGGTGCATTGGCAGCCAGCACGCCCTTGGTCTTGGGGTGCGGATTGTTGAAGCGCAACGGGGTGTTATGGCGGTCCGTAACACGGCCCATGGCTTCGCGGATCAGCAAATCTCCGGCGGCGATATCCCATTCCCAGCTATCGCGCAGAGTGAGCATCGCGTCGAACTTTCCTTCGGCAATCAGCGCCATGCGGTAAGCGATAGATGACCGGAAATGCCGGTCGACGGGTGGGATGTCTCCTTGCCAGTATTCGGGGTCCATGTTCCATTTGTTTGCAAGCAGCGTCGCGCCATCGAGCGCGCTTGCGCTGACTTGCATCGGCGTGCCGTTCAAAGTGGTTCCCTGACCCAGCGACGCGGCATAAAGTTTGTCGCGCATTGGCAGGTAAACGACCGCCGCGATGACTACGCCGTCTTTGGCAATCGCAAGGCTGTGCGACCATGTCCGCGAGCCGTCGATAAAGGCGCGGGTACCGTCAATCGGGTCCACGATGAACAGCGTATCGGCGTCCAGCCGTTCGCGATCATCTTCGGTCTCTTCGGACAACCACGCATAGCCGGGGCGTGCGGCCATAAGGTCGGTGCGCAGCATCTGGTCGACGGCCAGGTCAGCCTCGGTAACGGGGCCGGCGCCATCCTCTTTTTCCCAGATCTGGGGGTCTTCCTTGAAGTAACCTGACGCGATTCTGCCAGCCTCCCGGGCGGCGGCGACCAGCAGGTCCAGATCAGTCTCCGGCAAGGGTCATCCCTTCGACCAGAAGCGACGGCACCACCCGTGACAGATAACTGCGCGCATCATTGGCCGGGATGATCCGGCGCAGCATCTCGCGCAGATTACCAGCGATGGTGCACTCGTTGACGGCATAGGTCAGCTCGCCATTCTCGACCCAAAAGCCAGCGGCCCCGCGCGAATAATCGCCTGTTGTCGGGTTAATGGTCGACCCGATCATGGAGGTCACAAGCAGCCCCGTCCCCATCTCTTTCAACAGATCCTCGCGGCTGTGCGTGCCTTGCGTCAACTCGATGTTTCCGACAGACGGCGACGGCGGCGCGGATGTTCCACGCGCTGCGTTGCCGGTGCTTTGCAAACCCAGCTTGCGGGCATGGGCCAGATCAAGCGTCCATTGTTTAAGGACACCATCCTCGACGATCTTGCGAGTGGCGGTCGGCAACCCTTCGGCGTCGAACGGCTTTGAGGAGGGCATGCGTTTGCGGTGCGGGTTTTCCGCCAATGACACCCCGTCAGGCAGAACCGGTTGATCCATCGCATCGCGCAGCCAGGATGCGCCACGCGCAATATTCGTTCCGTTGGATGCCGCCAACAGATGCCCGATCAGTGAGGTCGAAATACGTTCATCAAACAGAACCGGATAGCTGCCGGTTTTGGGTTTGCGGGCACCTGCACGTTCTAACGCTCGCGTCGCGGCCTTGTGCCCGATTTCTTCGGCAGAGCGCAGGTCGGCCGCAAAAACACGGTGATCGCCGTCGTAGTCGCGCTCCATGTCGGTGCCGGTTCCGGTAATCGCGACGCAAGACAAGCCGCTATCGGTCCGTGCATAGCCACCAGAAAAGCCATTGCTGGCCGCCAGATGAATACGGCGGCGGCCATATCCGGCAGAAGCTGATTGCACTTGGCTGATACCCTCGTGCGTCAACGCTGTCGCTTCAGCGCGCATGGCTGCATCTTGCAGCGCAGCCGGGTCCGGTTCATCGGTAGGATCGGCAAGTTCCATGCTTGCCGCATCCCAGTCGCGCGCCAGTTGATCGGTGTCAGCCAAACCGATATGCGGATCCTCTGGCGCTTCTTTCGCCATGGCAACCGCACGTTCGGCCATCTGCGCAATCGTGTCAGGCTTTACGTCAGAAGAGGACACACAAGCCTGTTTTTGCCCGATCAGCACCCGCAACCCGATATCGATCCCTTCGGATCTTTCGGCCTGCTCCAGCGTGCCTTGGCGCACGTCAATGGTCAGCGACGTACCATCGACCGCCATCGCATCGGCGGCATCGGCGCCCGCCGCTTTTGCGGCGTCCAAAAGCGCATGGGTCAGGGTCTCGAGCGTATCGGCCATCGGCACCTTCCTAATCATCTGTCAAAGCGAGGTAGTCCGATGCGTGCCCTTCCGCAAGGCACGCCGTGCTCAGCGCAAGCGTTGCCCGTTGGCCAGAACATGTCCTTCCGGGTTCACCTCGATCTTCGAGGTCAGCTCATCTTCACCGGTTGGCGTGGTAAAAAGCCCAAGCATCATACGTGCGCCCATCGCCTGTTCCTCTGGCAGAAACCCCAGCGAGGACAGCTTGTCGATCAAGCCGTTGCCGCCTTCCAGCTTGAGGTTCACAGCGCCTTCGGGGCGCGGCATCCCATCAAAAGTGACGGTGTCGGTGTTGTCGAATTCGAACGCGCCGTCGCCGGTCAGTTTGGCGCCAGCCAGCTCAACCAGCAGGTTATTCAGATCAAGCGTATGGATTTCGCCGGGCGTTTCTGCACTTTCCAATGCAGCGGCTTGCTCAGGGTCCATCAGATCGAAGAACCAGTTGGCCTTGCCGTCCATGTCAAACGACACGGTGGCAGGCTCCCGCGGCAGAACTGTGCTGGGATCAAACATGTTCCACAGCGCGTCGGCCATGGTGAACTCGCTCAGGTTCACGGCCAGCCCGAAATCCTGCGGCTCCTCCGATTTGCTCATCGGCATCAGAAAATCAAACCCGTATTCCGCCATTGCAAAGCTCAACGGGAAGGGCAGATCGCCGGTCTGAACGTTCATATCCAGCCCGCGTGTCAGCCCCTTATAGCCGATGCCGTCCTCATCCATGCTCACCGCCAGTTCGCCACCCTCCGACGAGCCGTTTCCGGACATGGTCTGTCCGTTATCGGCAAAGCTGAAGTTTGAGGCGGATTTTCCGAAGGTATAGCCGCCATTGCCCAATAGCCCTGCCGACATCATCATTGCCGGATTGTCGGAAAAATCGCCTTCTGGCAGTGCCGACTTGCCTGACATTGTCACCGCGTCAATCTTGCTTTGAAAGGTCGCGCGCCCCTCGGTTTCAAGGTCGGTAAAATTCATGTTGATGTCGGCAGAGGCCGCGTTCATCAGATAGCTGACCTCCATCACGTCCCTCTGCACAGTCTCATAGCTGCCGGTGATGTCGTTCATCATCACTTCCAGCGTCAGCGGCTGTTTGATGCCTTCCGCCAACACCTCATCAACCACAACGCCGTAGCTGTCAGCAGTCATCGCGTAAGTCATCTCATCCGGCGCGCCGGTCACCAGCATCGTCATGCCGTTTTGCACCAGCCGCATGGTCATATCCACGGCCTCCGCATCGACCGGATCGGCATTCATTTTGATTGTGTATTCGGGCGCCATCGTGACCGAGACCGAGCCGTCGCCATTGTCGGTAAAGCTCAAGCTGTCGATGATTGCAGAGACTTGCCCATCAGGAATTTCCATGAGCATGGCGACTGTTTCGATGTTCAATGTGTCCCCATCGCGGGCTTCCGAGCCGACGGTGACCTCTCCCTGATAGGCGGTCATCCACTCTTTCCAATTGTCCCAGACCTGTTCGGCTGTGACCTCTGCCGTGACGGCTGTGGTGGAGAGAAGCAAAGCAAGGGTGGTGGGGGCGGCAAAGCGGAGCATCGTTTATCCTTTGGGTGCAATCTGTTGCCTCCTAATGTCAGGCTGCGCCGGGCAAAGTGCAAGAGGCGTCGTTTCGCGCAGGGTGGTTTTCACGACTGCGCCAAGCCGCTACACCTGCGTCGAATGCGAAGGGAGTGCGCACATGGATATGACCGGAAAAACCACCCTGATCACCGGGGCCAGCCGCGGGATTGGCGCCGCAACCGCCCGCGTTTTTGCGGCTTCTGGTGCGAATGTTGCGCTCCTTGCGCGCTCGGAAGAGGCGATTGCCGAATTGGCTGGTGAAATCGGCGTCCAGGCTCTCGCAATCCCTTGCGATGTCAGCCGTTATTGGGAGGTTCACGCTGCTGTCGAGGCGACTGTAAGGACCTTCGGCAGCCTTGATGTGCTGATCAACAATGCCGGCATAATTGAGCCGATCAGCCATTTGTCGATCGCAGACCCGGACGCGTGGGGCCATGTCATCGACATCAATCTTAAAGGCGTATTCTATGGCATGCGTGCCGCGATGCCGGTAATGCAGGACGCGGGCGGCGGCACGATCCTCACAATTTCATCAGGTGCCGCCCATGGTCCAGTTGAGGCGTGGAGTCATTATTGCGCGTCCAAAGCCGGTGCTGCGATGTTGACCCGCTGCGCCGATAAGGAAGCCGCCGACAAAGGTCTGCGCGTCATGGGCCTGTCGCCCGGCACGGTTGCGACCGAGATGCAGCGCGAGATCAAGGCGTCTGGCATCAATCCCGTCAGTCAACTGGATTGGGACGTTCACATTCCTGCCGATTGGCCTGCCAAAACGCTGCTGTGGATGTGTTCCGCGGATGCTGACGCGTTTTGCGGTCAAGAGATTTCCCTGCGCAACGAAGACATTCGCGCCCGCGTGGGCCTCACATGATCCGGTTGGAAAAAGACGGCGATTTGTGGACTGCCATTATCGACCGCCCGGACAAAGCCAACTCTCTGACCCGCCAGATGCTCAACGATCTGGCTGATATTGCAGAAGAGGCGCATAGCGCAAAGGCGCTGATCCTGACTAGTACCGGCAAGGTCTTTTCTGCCGGGATGGACCTTGAGGCCGCCAAAGAGGGCCTTGCCACCGATCCTGTTTGGGAACGCCTTTCAGGCGCCATCGCCGCCCATCCCGGCCTCACCATCTGCGCTTTGAACGGCACGCTCGCAGGCGGCGCGATGGGCGTGGCGCTGGCCTGTGATCTGCGTATTTGCGTGCCAACGGCCAAATTCTTTTATCCGGTGATGAAGTTGGGTTTCTTGCCGCAACCGTCTGACCCCGCACGTCTGGCCACGCTGGTCGGCCCGGCACGAGCGAAACTGATCCTGATGGCAGGTCAGAAAGTGACCGCGGATGAGGCGCTTGCAATGGGGCTGGTCGACCGGGTTGTTGAAAGCGATATACTTGTTGAAACCGTGCAAACATTGGCCACCGACGTGCTTTCGGCAGAGCCCGCACATATCACTGGTATCAAATCCCTGATCGCCTAACGCCGCCGCTTTGGCACTTTCGACATGAATTCGGGCGGTCGTTTCCCGACCCACTTAAAGAACTTCTCCAGCCTTGGATGTCGTCGCAGCGCCTCGACCGAGCTATAGACACGTGCCAGTTCCGCCTCGCTTAGCGTTGCGTGGATTTCCTTGTGGCAGATGTGATGGATCAGCACGGTCGGTCCGCCTTTGCCACCTTTCAGCTTTGGGATCAGATGATGCAGGCTTTGCGGCACGCCTTCAGGGATCGGCCGCTCGCACAGGGGGCAGATCGGGTCGGGTACATCACTGTCAAAACGGCTTCCCATGTGCTCAGGACAATGGGATAACAGCCTGACAAGACAAGGGTGTTGGGTATGGATCTGGACAATTTACCGCCATTCGTCGTGCAAGCGCTTGAAATGGCGGAACCCGGGATTGAGCTGGCGAAAAGCTGGCTTTTAAGCCCCGCTGCATGGTCCCAGTTCGGCCTGTTGATCGTCGCCTACATCCTTGCGGTGATCGTCACGCGGCGTGTGTCGCCGACGATGTCCCGCCTGCTGACACCCCCGACCGAGCAAGAGCATATGATCGCACAGGCCCGCCGCTTTGTGTTGATGTTCCTGCCGCTTCTGTTGCCGCTTTTTGCGTATATCTTCACTGCGATGGGCGAGCAGGTTGTTCGCACGATCTTTGATTCAGGCGCGGTGATCGCGTTCGGCAAGCGGGTCTTTTTGTTCATCGCCGCGCGCATCCTCGTCAAACAGATCATCACTGATCCTTTCCTTAAACTGCTGGGACGGTATGTCCTGCTGCCGGTTATGGCCCTTTATGCGGTGGGGCTGCTTGATGACGTCAGCCTCGCGCTGACTGAAACGGTCGTGCAGCTTGGCAACATCTCTTTCTCGGTGATGTCGCTGGTGCGCGGTGCGATTGCGGGCAGTCTGCTGTTCTGGCTGGGACGGTGGTCCAATGACCAGTCCAGCGCTTACATCGGCAAACAGGATATGCGCCCGTCGACGCGCGAGCTGGCGATCAAGGCGGCCGAGATTGCTATCTTTGGCGTCGCGTTCCTGCTGTTGATGAACATCATGGGTATCAACCTCAGCACCCTTGCCGTGCTAGGGGGTGCTATCGGTGTTGGCCTTGGTTTCGGGCTGCAAAAGATCGCGTCAAACTTCATCTCGGGTGTGATCCTGCTGCTTGAAGGCCAAGCGACCGTTGGCGATTATGTGGAACTGGACGGGGGCGAGGCCGGCACCATCGTGAAAATGACAGCGCGTGCCACGATCCTTGAGACGTTCGATGGCCGCTGGATCGTGGTCCCGAACGAGGATTTCATCACAACACGGGTGGTGAATTATTCGGATCAAGGCTCTGCCAATCGTTATGAGGCGGAGTTTTCGGTCAGTTATGACACGGACATTAACCTTGTTCCCGACATTATCGAAAAAGCCGTTCTCAAGCACCCTGATGTGTTGCAAACGCCTGAACCGCCCGACTGCGAGCTACGTGGGTTTGGTGACAGTGGTATTGATTTTGCGGTCGAGTTTTGGGTGAACGGCATTGATGACGGCAAGAACAAATACACCTCTGACGTGCTGTTTCTGATCTGGAACGCTCTCAAAGAGCAAAACATCGAAATCCCGTTCCCGCAGCGTGTGGTCGAGATCAAAGGGCAGTTGCCCCAGTGAAAACAGCCTTGGTCATTGGGGCCGGTCCGGCAGGTTTGATGGCCGCCGAAGAGCTGGCCCGTGCAGGGGTAAGCGTCACGGTGGCAGAGGCCAAGCCGTCTGTCGGGCGCAAGTTCCTAATGGCAGGCAAGTCCGGCTTGAATCTGACAAAATCCGAACCGTTCGAGGCGTTTGCCCCTCACTATTACGAGGCGTCCGATGCCTTGCGTCCGATCCTTGCGGCTTTCGATGGGGATGCAGTGCAGGACTGGGCGCGCGGTTTGGAGCAAGAGGTCTTCACCGGCTCATCTGGACGTGTATTCCCCAAAGCAATGAAGGCCTCGCCATTGTTGCGCGCATGGTTGGCGCGGCTGAGCGAGCTGGGCGTTACCATCCAGACCCGCTGGCGTTGGGTTGAGTGGGATAGTCGTTTTGTTTTCGACACGCCTGATGGCGACTCCATTCTGAAACCCGATGTCACGGTCCTTGCCTTGGGTGGTGCGTCATGGGCGCGACTTGGATCTGACGGCACGTGGGCTGGGATATTCGCGAATAAAGGCATCCCCGTTGCGCCGTTCAAGCCCGCAAACATGGGGCTGGCGGTGAATTGGTCCGCGCATATGGCCAAGCATTTCGGCAAACCTATCAAGAGCATCGCGTTAATCGCCGCTGATCAGCGGATCAAGGCTGAGGCGATGCTATCGGAACGTGGTTTGGAGGGCGGTGGCATCTACGCGGTGTCCCGTGCCGTGCGTGACGGAGCTGACTTGCACATCGACCTACTTCCGGATCTGAGCGAAGATCAGGTCCGCGCGCGTCTGGGCAAGCCGCGCGGTAAGACGAGCCTCAGCAATCATCTGCGCAAGGCCCTGCGGCTTGATCCTGTGAAGCAAGCGCTTCTGATGGAGTTCGCGCGACCTTTGCCGGACGACTTGGCGCCGGTGCTAAAGGTGTTGCCCATTGCACATGCGGGACCGCGCCCGATGGACGAAGCGATCTCAACCGCCGGTGGGGTGCCGTTCGATACGCTGGATGACAGACTGATGCTAAAAGCAGCGCCGGGCGTGTTCTGTGCTGGCGAAATGCTGGATTGGGAAGCGCCCACAGGCGGCTATCTGATTAGCGGATGCCTCGCGACAGGCCGGTGGGCGGGGCAGGCTGCGGCGGGCTGGGTAAATAACTAACGCCGTGCCTGCGCCAGCATGGCCAAACGAATAAGCGCCCGCTCCATCACCGCCATTTGCGGAGACTTCGACGTAGAGCGTAGCGTCAGGTCGGCATCCAGCAGCGTTTCCAACGCGCGTTCCAGACGATCCCGCCCAATGCCTTGGGCTTGCCGCAACATCCGGTCCCGGCGCGGCCCATAAACAGGTGGTCGCAACTTTCCGATCCCTGCAGGCGCACCGCCCGGATCTGACGCGGCCGCATAAAGCTGACGGAAATGTTGGGTTGCGCCGATGCAAAGCCCAACAGGCTGCATCCCTTGCGCCTTGAGCTTTTGCATGACCGGACCGATCTCATTGGTACGCCCCTCGGCCACGATGTTCAGAACGTCGTCCAAATCGGCTTCGGTCGAAGACGGCGCGCAAGCCAGCACATCGTCTGAGCCTACAGGTGTGCTGTCGCCCAGCTTATACAACGCCAGCTTTTCAAGCGTCTGCCGGAAATCTCCTGGCCCCAGCTCACGCGCAAGATTGGTCAAATCGGTCATCGCGCCTTGCTCGATCTGCGCCAGACCAGCGGCTTTCAAATCCGCCTCGATTTCTTCCCGCGTCGGTGGGTTGTCGTAAATCCCCGCTGCATAGGCGTTCGGATGCCCTTCAAAGAGCTTGCGCAGCCCTGAACTGGCTTTCAGCGCGCCGGCGGTCACAATCACTTGCGCATCACCCGGTTGCCAATCCTGCAACGCGGCGGTGATCGTCTTTGTGACCGTTTCGTTCGCATCCTCGACAAAGGCCACACGCGGGCCGGGGAAAAACCCTTGCGCCTTGATCGCATCACCCAGCAGCGCGCCGTCCTTGCGCAACTCGCTGTTGGGGATGCGCGTCAGGCGCATTTCCTCTTCAGCATTGGGACCAAGCAACGCCGCAATCACCTCTTGCCGCTTTAACGCCACCCGCATCGCGTCATCGCCGAAAATCAGCAACCCCGTCCGGTCCGGTTCAGGTTTCGAGAAATAGCGCCCCGCATCCCGCGCGGAGAGCTTCATCGCCAGCTGCCTGCCGTCGCATACAGCCTTGAGACAATCTGATCGGCCAAGGTCACCGTCAGCCGCTCAAACGCATCGTCGCGCGCGCTGCTTGTCGCCACGGTTGAACCGCTTGCGGAGTAGCCGGTAAAGTTGCTGACCTTGCCCTGATCCAGCACCGTTTCGGTGCCGCTGCGGCGGATCTGGTAGCGTGCCGTGCCGATGACATTGAGCCGGTTGATCGACTGCTCGGACGTGATCGCAAGGCTCTCGGTCTTCAGATCAAGCGACACGGCCATGATGAATTCGGGCGCGTCCCCGCGACCCAGCCGGTCTTCAAGCTGTTTGCGCAGGTTGTAGCTGTTGGCGTCATTGGGCGCCTCGATCCCGATCTGGCTGTAAAGCCCCTGCGCTGCGCCGCCGGTACCATGAACAGGTTCAAACCCGCAGGCGGGCAAGGCGATCAGCCCCAGAAAGACGCTTCGACGGTCAAATGACGACATTTACAATTCTACCCGGCACCACGATCAGCTTTTTCGGCGCGGCCCCATTCAGGGCCTTAATCACAGCATCATGCGCAAGCGCCAGCTTTTCAACCTCTTCTTTCGGCAGGTCCTGTGCCACGGTCAGTTCCGCGCGGCGCTTGCCGTTGATCTGGATCGGCATGGTCACATTGTCTTCGACCAGCATTGCTTCGTCTGCGACGGGCCACGGGGCATTGGCAATCAGGCCTTCGCCGCCCAGCATGGCCCAGATATCCTCGGCCAGATGAGGGGTCATGGGCGACATCAGCTGCGCCAGTGTACGCATTGACTGTTTGCGTGCAGTGCCGCCAGCCTTGGTCTTTTGCACCACATTCGTGAACGCATACAGCTTGGCGATTGAGGCATTGAAGCCAAAACTTTCGACGCCTTGCGTGACGTCAAAGATCGCCTTGTGCATGGCGCGCAGCAGATCGTCATCACCTTGCCCTGTACCATCCTCCATCTGCGCGATCTCATCTGCGATGCGCCAGACACGGGACAGGTGCTTGTAGGCGGCCTCTGCACCGGACGCTGTCCATTCCACATCCCGTTCGGGCGGGCTGTCGGACAGCACAAACCACCGCGCGGTGTCGGCGCCGTACTGTTCGATGATATTCACCGGATCGACGACGTTGTTCTTGGATTTCGACATTTTGGCCGAGGGGATCACCTCCACCTCCCGCCCGTCGTCTTTCAGAAACGCCTTGCCGTCACGCAGATCAACCGTCTCTGGATAGTGGTAAACGGGGCGGCCGGTTTGCTGATCGTGCGTTTGATAGATCGCGTGCGTGACCATCCCTTGCGTGAAAAGCGCATCAAAAGGCTCGACCGCCTCAGCAGGCAAATGCCCGGTGATATGCATCGCCCGCGCAAAGAAGCGTGAGTAGAGCAGATGCAGGATCGCATGCTCGATCCCGCCGATATATTGATCGACATTCATCCAATAAGCGGCGTCCTCTGCCACTGTAGGCGTCTCCGCATGAGGCGCGGTAAAGCGCGCGAAATACCACGAGCTGTCCACGAAAGTGTCCATCGTATCCGTCTCGCGCTTGGCAGGCTTGCCACAAGCCGGACACGCGCAATCGCGCCAGGTCGGGTGACGGTCCAGCGGGTTGCCGGGGATGTCGAAGGTGACATCCTTGGGCAGTTCGATCGGCAGGTTTTCCTTCTTTTCGGGCACCACACCACAATCATCGCAATGCACGACAGGAATCGGGCAGCCCCAATAACGCTGGCGGCTCAGCCCCCAGTCGCGCAGGCGAAACTTGGTCACGCCTTGACCCACACCATTCTGCTCACAAAACGCAATCGCTGTGTTGATCCCGTCTTCGCCTGTCTGCTCAGTCTCACCGGCAAAGCCACGCACATAGATGACCTTTTCGGTCTTGGCAGGCACGAACGCACCGCCGCCATCCTCGGGCATGGACGATCCATCATCCTCGGCAGGGGCATAGGTCGACACGACCGGCAGGTCATACTTGCGCGCAAAATCGAGGTCGCGCTGATCATGCGCGGGGCAGCCAAAGATGGCGCCGGTGCCGTAATCCATCAGAATGAAATTGGCGATGTAGACGGGCAATTCCCACGCGGTATCAAAGGGGTGGCGCACCTTGATCCCGGTGTCAAAACCCATCTTCTCGCCGGTTTCCAGCTCTTCCTCGGTGGTGCCGCCCTTGCGGCACTCAGCGCAAAAGGCGGCAATCTCCGGATTGTTCTTTTCCAACTGTTTGGCCAGCGGATGATCGGGCGAGATGCCAACGAAAGACGCGCCCAGCAGCGTGTCGGGCCGCGTGGTATACACCTCAATCCGGTCGTGCCCGTCAGGTGCTTCAATCGCCGAGAATGCGAATTGCAGACCGCGTGACTTGCCGATCCAGTTGGCCTGCATCAGCTTCACCTTGGCAGGCCAGTTATCCAGAGTGTCCAGCGCATCCAGCAGTTCTTCTGAATAGTCACTGATCTTGAAGAACCACTGCGTCAGCTCGCGTCGCTCCACCTCGGCATTTGAGCGCCAGCCTTTGCCGTCGATCACCTGCTCATTGGCCAGAACCGTCATGTCCACCGGATCCCAGTTAACCACCGCGTTTTTGCGGTAGATCAGCCCGGCGTCCATCATGTCGATGAACAGTGATTGCTGCTGGCCGTAATATTCCACGTCACAGGTGGCCAACTCGCGACTCCAGTCGATGGAGAAGCCCAAGGGCTGCATCTGTTGGCGCATGTCGGCGATGTTGGAGTAGGTCCATTCCGCCGGATGGATGCCCCGTTCAATCGCGGCGTTCTCTGCTGCAAGGCCGAACGCGTCGAACCCCATCGGATGCAGCACGTTATGCCCGGTCGACAGTTTGTAGCGGGCGATCACGTCGCCCATCGTGTAGTTGCGCACATGACCGATATGGATACGGCCCGACGGATAGGGGAACATCTCAAGCACGTAGTATTTTGGCTTGTCGCTGGTCCGTGTGGCTTTGAACGTTTCGGCCTTGGTCCAGGCCTCTTGCCATTTCGCTTCGATCTCGGCGGGGGCGTAACGCGACATGCGCAGGGTCCTTCATATGAAAACGCCGGGCATCATGGCCCGGCGCTGTGATAGTTCGAGTGGGCGAAACGGTCTAGAGGGCGTCGTCGCGTAGACGAAGCTGGCGGGCCCGCGTCAGGATCGCATCTTCAATCGCGCGCACCGTATCCGGATCAGCGGCACCAGAGCGGGTCTGCAACGACAGCACCAGGGACCGCGCGTCCAGCGCAGGGTCCTGCACGTAAACCGTCGCACGGTAGGCGCGGCCACCGCCGGGCGGTGTACCAAAGCCCATCACAAGAACACCGGTGAACGGATCAGCGGCCTGAACCGGCATGAAGTTCAGAACGTCCAGCGAGGCGTTCCAGATGTATTTATTCACTTTGACCGTGACATTGGGGTCGTCATTGTTGCCGAACAAATCCCAGATGGTCGAGCTGCGCGTGCGCCCGTCAGGATTAAGGTCAATTTCGGACGCGTCACTGCGATCCAGAGCGCGACCGAAACCGCCGCCTCCGAAGCCACCGCCGCAACCGGCGACCAGAGAAGTCATTAGAATGCCTGCGAAAATCTGTTTGATATACACGGTGATACCACCCGACCCCAGTTGCTGTCTTTGGCTTTACCTATCCAAGCCTGCCGCGCGCGACAAGGTTTAGTTGATGACGTTATATAAAGGGCCTCAAAGGGACTTGTGGCAAAGATGCACCAGACAGTGCTTTGTTGAATTGGCCGACCCACGGCTTTCTTGCATTCAAAGCCCGAACAAGAGAGATAGACTTCATTCTCAATTCGGAGTTCCCCGTTTTGAGTGCACCTTTTAGATAAACGAGGGAAAACATGAAAAAGACTCTCCTCCTCTCGACAGCACTGATCGCCTTCGGCGGCATGGCTATCGCAGATGTTGCCCTGACCGGCCGTGCCGAAATGGGTATCCTTGGCGGCTCCGACGAAGATAACGCAGATTTCTTCACCGACATCGACGTCACATTCACCATGTCCGGCACCACAGACGGTGGCCTGGAGTTCGGTGCATCCGTTGACCTCGACGAAGGTGGCGACGGTTCCGCAGCTTCCGACGACAACACCGACGATGGTGGCGCAACGATCTTCATCTCCGGCGGCTTCGGTACGCTGACGATGGGTGACACTGACGGTGCTCTCGATTGGGCTTTGACCGACGCTGGTAACAACAACAACGGTGGTTCGCTCGGCGACGACGAGACTGAGCACGCTGGTTACCTTGGCGCGTACCTCGACGGTGCATATGACGGCCAGATCGCTCGTTACGACTATTCGTTCGGCGACTTCGGTGTTGCAATCTCGGCTGAGACCGACGACAGCGACGACGATGGTGACGACGAAGACGAGCGCGATGCAGGTTACGCGATTGGTTTCAAGTATGACACCGACCTCGGTGGTGTTGGCCTGAGCCTCGGCATTGGTTACCAGTATGTTGCTGGTGGTTACACTCTCGAGTTTGGCCGCTTTGACGATATCGCTGGTGACAACAACGGTGATCTCGAAACACCTGCACTCGGTGACACTGGCGCGATTGGTGTCAGCATCTCCGCAGACTTCAACAACGGTCTGGTTGCTGGCCTGACATACAACAACTGGGATGTTGATGACGACGACGGTGTCGAAGCAGACATCCAGCACGTTGGTGTTGGTATCGGTTACACAACCGGTGCTCTGACACTGCACGCCAACTACGGTGTGTTTGAACTGTCCGACGTTGCTGATCTCGACGATGGCGACGGCACGATCGACGGTTTCGGTCTGTCCGCAGCCTATGACCTCGGCGGTGGCGCAGTTGTTCACGCTGGTTACGGTTCGTCCTCCTACGACTTCGACGATGATCTCGCCGCAGCAGTTGGTGTTGACGACGATGGCGACGGTTCGACCTACACATTCGGTCTGGGCCTGTCGTTCTAATCGAACGCCAAGCATAGCTTAGGGAAGAGCGGGCCTTGTGCCCGCTCTTTTCTTTTGGGGCCAACGCGTTCACAACAACGCAAGCAGGAGGCTCCGAACATGGCACAAAAACAAACCGTTCAAGCGCTTTTCGAGAAAGGCGCAAAGCTGGCCAAGTCCGGTGATCTGAACGGCGCCGCCAAGCAGTTTCGCTTGATCGTCAAATCCAATCCCAAGGTCGCCGAAGCTCAGTTTCAGCTGGGTCAGATCGCAGCCCGCCAAGGTGACGGGATCGAGGCGATCAATCGCTTCGCCGCCGCTTACAAGCTGCGCCCCAATGAACCTGGCGTTGTGGCTGCTTACGCCGGGGCCTTGCATCACGCGGGAAAAGACAACGCCGCCCTCCCGCTTTACGACAAGCTGATCACGCTGCGCCCCACTGACGCCAAGCCGCGTGCTGATAAGGCCTTTTTGCTGCAACGCGCCGGTCATTTTGATGCGGCCGAGGCCGAGTTCCGCGCAGCCCTTGCAAATGATCCCCACGATGGGGAACTCTACCGCGTCTTCTTGGCGACAAAGCAACTTGAGGCCGACGACCCGCTGATTAACTCCATGAAAACGGCGTGGAAAAGCGTCAAGCTGAACGACCGCGCCCGCGCCAACCTTGGCTACGCACTTGCCAAAGTGATGGAGGATACTGGTCAGCACGATCAGGTTTTCGAATACCTCGACCCCGCCAACGCCTTGATGGCAAACGCTTTTCCGTTTCAAATCTCCGACCGTGAGGCTGAGATTGACACCATCTGCCGCCTTTTTGAGAACTGGACGACGCCCGTCCTTGATAAAACGACCAAAGCGCAGCCGATCTTCATCACCGGGCTTCCGCGTTCCGGCACAACGCTGATCGAACAGATCCTCGCCAGTCATACGCGCGTCACCGGTGGTGGTGAACGCGCCATTGCGCTCAAGCTCGCCTATCAGACCATCGACTTTGAGAACGGCGGCCAGACCCCCATTCCCAGAGCGATCAGCGATCTGGGCTTTGCCTATGATAAAGAGTTGCGCGCCAAGGTTGGCCCCCACGATATCGCGACCGACAAGTCGATCCAGACCTATATGGTCATGGGTCTTATGCATCTTGCGATCCCCGGTGCGAAATTCGTGATCGTCAAACGCGATCCGCGGGATGTGGGCTTGTCGATCTACAAGAATTACTTTGCCGCCGGGACCCATCGCTACGCCACCGACCTGCGCGTTATTGGCCAATATATCACCCTGTACGAGCGCATGATTGCCTTCTGGAAAGCCCGTATCCCAGACGCGATTTACGAGGTTGCCTATGAAGACCTGATCGCCAACCCCGAGGATGAGACCCGAAAACTTGTCGTGGCGTGCGGGCTTGATTGGGACGATGCCTGCCTCAACTTCCATCAGACCGAACGCGAGGTGAAAACGCTTAGCTTGCATCAGGTGCGCCAGCCGATTTATGCGTCATCCACGAACGCGTGGCAGCGCTATGAAAAAGAGCTGGCCCCGTTGATCACGGCTTTGGAGGACGGCGGATGTCTTTAGATGATATCAAACAACGCATTGAAAAGGCAGAGAAAGAGGCAGGGCGTGAAATTGGCTCAACCCGTCTGATCGCTGTGTCCAAGGTGCAACCGAACGAACGTGTCGAAGCCGTTCTGCAAGAAGGGCACCGCCTTTATGGCGAAAACCGCGTGCAGGAAGCAGCGGGCAAATGGCCCGATTTTCGGATGCAATTTGATGGTGTTCAGGTACACCTGATCGGCCCCTTGCAAACCAACAAAGCCCGTCAGGCGATGGAGTTGTTCGAGGCGATCCATTCGGTTGACCGTCCCAAGCTAGCCAAGACAATTGCGCGGCTGGCGCAAGAGATGGGGAAGTGTCCAGACGTGTTTCTTCAGGTCAATACCGGCGAGGAAGAGCAGAAAGCAGGGGTTATCCCCGCCGATGCAGATGCCTTTGTGGCCGAGGCTCGTAGTCTTGATCTGCCCGTCGCTGGCCTGATGTGTATCCCGCCGGTGGACGAAGAACCCGCGTTGCACTTTGCGTTGCTTGCCAAGATTGCTGAGCGGAACGGCCTCACCGGCCTCTCGATGGGCATGAGCAGCGATTTCGAGCGCGCGATTGCCTTAGGCGCCACCCATATCCGCGTTGGCTCCGCTATTTTTGGCGAACGCGCTCAAACCTGATCCACGATTAGGCGGCTTTCATACCTGATGCGGGAGACGATCCACCGCAAGTGATCTCGGCGAAAGGCGATGCAGCCTTCTGTTGGATACCCCGGCCTGCGCCATTGATGCAGAAAGATCGCGGAGCCGCGCCCGCGTTCCGCATAAGGCCAGTTCCAATCAGTGATCAGAACAATGTCATAAAGCGGATCGGCCCTGCGCAACGCTTCATGGCTATGCGGATAAGGTGCGCGAACCATCAGGTTATAGTCCTCGTGCTGCACGTCATCCGACCACAGATCGCCGGGCCGGATCGGCACCGCCCAATCCGCAGGCCGGGCCATCCGATCAGGCCGATAGAGCAGCCCAACAATACGATGTGTACCCATGGGCGTCGCGCCGTCACCTTCACGCTTATCTGACCGGACACCCCTTTTGCCGACCGTGCACGGAAACACGCGCCCCTGAAACCGCAGCCCGCGCGGCGTCAAAACCAGATCGTTTGGTGTCACAGGATATGGCCTGATTTCTTTGCTTTCGTATCAAGATACGCCGCATTGTGGCGGTTTTCCCCAACCTTCAATGGCACACGTTCCGATACAAAAATCCCCGACTGCTCCATCATCGCAACCTTCTTGGGGTTGTTCGTAAGCAACCGGACCGACGAAAACCCCATCTTTTTCAGGATGTTCGCCCCAATCCGAAAATCGCGTTCGTCATCCTCAAAACCAAGCCGATGGTTTGCCTCAACAGTGTCAAACCCCTGATCCTGCAACGAATAGGCACGCATCTTGTTGGTCAGCCCGATGCCGCGTCCTTCTTGGTTCAAATAGAGCAGCACACCTGAGCCTTCGGCGCCCATCTGCGCCAAAGCACCCCGCAACTGCGGCCCGCAATCGCATTTCAAAGACCCAAGCAAGTCACCGGTAAAGCAAGCGGAGTGTAGCCGTGCGAGGGCAGGGACGCTTCGATCCGGCTGCCCGATCTCAATCGCGTAATGCTCTTCTGAGCCATCGTCGGGACGGAAAATATGCAGGCGCCCGGCCTCAGACACTTCCAGCGGTAACCGCGCGCTGATCACGGGTGACAAAGGCGAGGCTTCTGTCTGCAACACCGTCGCCTGCGGTATCGCTGTCAGCGCATGTGCGCCGGCAAATCCTGCGCCGTCGTTCAGTTGAAGCACCATCGCTGCGGGTAATAACCGCGCGTCCTTAATCAAATGAATTGCCGCCCGCGCTCCTGCGGCGTCGCCGTCCCGCGCCGTGACCAACGGCCCTTTCATTGGCGTGTTCAGATCATCAGCCGGGTCCGCGACCGCCTGCACCCATGACAGTGTCGCATCGCTTGGCAGCGCAATCCGTGCCAGATCGCCGTCATAGGCCCGCGCTTTCAATGTCTGCGCCCGCCAGTTCGTCACCGCCAGCCACGGCGTGCCGCCCAAAGCACGCAGGTCAGCCAGCCGTGCGGCGCTCAACGTCTCTGCGGCCATGACTAGCACATCTGGCGCGCCCAGAAGCACCACGGGCACGCCCATACGCAAATCAGCCCGCGCGCGGGCAATCAGATCGGTCGTGTCGGGGCTGAGAGTCATGCGGGCGGTCCTTAAAGGGTCGGTGCATATTTACGCATCTTCACCAGAACTTGAAACATTTACCTGCATACCGACACGAGAGCGTGAGCGAATGCAGCAATTCTTGCCGAAACGCCAAATCGCTTCCATGTGAAGAACAACAGAAACCGGAGGACCACGATTATGGCCCAACTGAAACGCATACTTCTTGTCGACGATGACGACGACCTGCGCGAAGCTCTGGCAGAGCAACTTATGCTTACCGAAGATTTCGATGTCTTTGAAGGCGGCAATGGCGCCGAAGGGATGGAGCAGGTGAAAGCCGGGCTCTTTGACCTGGTGATTCTCGATGTGGGCCTGCCCGATACCGATGGTCGCGAACTGTGCCGCTTGATGCGCAAGCAAGGCGTGAAGTGTCCGGTTGTGATGCTGACTGGCCATGACAGCGATGCCGACACGATCCTTGGCCTTGATGCAGGTGCCAACGATTACGTCTCCAAGCCCTTTAAATTCCCGGTTCTTCTGGCCCGTATCCGTGCGCAGTTGCGCCAGCATGAACAATCCGAAGACGCCGTTTTCCAGCTTGGGCCGTATACGTTCAAGCCTGCCCAAAAGATGCTTATCACTGAGGACGAGCGTAAGGTGCGCCTGACCGAGAAAGAGACGAATATTCTCAAGTTTCTGTACCGCGCCACCGATGGCGTCGTGGCTCGCGAAGTGCATATGCATGAGGTATGGGGTTATACCGCAGGCGTCACGACACATACGCTTGAAACTAAAATCA
>ERZ1740067.669-NODE-669-length-26296-cov-7.463511_pt1 | contig 26296 bp, 26 predicted proteins | sample MGYA00581736_ERZ1740067 | MGnify/ENA primary metagenome ERZ1740067 (study PRJEB43018, sample SAMN04849236) | marine metagenome | isolation source: floating plastic debris | place: Pacific Ocean | collected 2008-08-27 | study: EMG produced TPA metagenomics assembly... | reverse complement strand
TCCTCGTTGAAGCCATTTGCCTCCCACACGTCGTCGACGGGCTGGAACAGGCCCGCATCGACAAAGGGCGCCATGCGGTTGCCGGGGTACCAGCTGGTCACGTCGGGCGCGTCAGCGGTCAGAAAGTTGCGGATCGCCGTCTTGTGCGCTTCGCGGTCGTTGATGTTGACGATCACGTTGATGTCGGGGTTTTCCGACTTGAAGAGCTCGACCGCATCTTCAAAGCCCTTCTTGGGCCCAGGGTTCAGGTCATCAAAGTTGATGACCAGGTCGCGCGCGAACGCGGTACCTGCAACTGCCGACAGCGCAATGGCCGCCACAGCGGTTTTCAAATTCAGGAACATGGTTTCCTCCCGTTGGTTCCTTATGGTTCCGTGGCCGGAGCTTGTCTCATCCCGCCGACCGCGGAAAGTCAGATTTCTTTTGACTTCGGTCCCCGCTTTGTGGATGTTCCACATAGTGAAACCGAATTCCAACTATTGGAACTGTAGGGGTCACGCGGGGCCAAGGTCAACAGCTTTATCCGTCAAACGGATGGCAGACCGGCAGCCCCGGAGGGAGGAGAAACGATGAACAGCGCCGCCCCCCGCACAGGCGAGGGAACGATTGGCAAAGCATTGGATGTGCTCGATCTTGTCGCCGCACAAGAGCGGCCAGTGCGCTTTTCCGAACTGCTGGCGCTGTCTCCGCATCCCAAGGCGACGCTCTACCGGCTGGTGCAGAACCTGACCCATCTGGGCATGCTGCGCTACGACGTGGACCGGCAGACCTATGCGCCCGGTTTGCGCCTTGTGCGTCTGGCGCATGCAGCCTGGCGGCAAAGCTCGCTGGCGCCCATCGCACGGCCTCACATCGATTCGCTCAGCCAGACCCTGGGGGAAACGGTGCACCTCGCCCAGCTCGATGGCGGGCAGGTCCTTTACGTGGACAAACGCAATGCCGCCGACCCGATCGAGATGTTCAGCCAGGCGGGCAAGGTCGGACCCGGCTATTGCACCGGTGTGGGCAAGGCGATGCTGGCGCATTTGCCGGATGAGGCTTTGGACACCGCTTTGGCTCAACAGGCCTGGTTTGCGCACACCGCCCATACCCACACGCACCCCGGGACGTTGCGTACGGAATTGGCCGAGGTGCGGGCAGAGGGGGTGGCCTATGACCGTGAAGAGCATGAACCGGGCATCATCTGCGTCGCCGCCCCGATCCTGTCGGAGACGGGCCGCGCCATCGGCGCACTGAGCGTCACGACATCCACATCGCGCAAGTCGCTGGACGATCTGGCCCGGCTTGCACCGCATCTGAAATCCACGGCGCACGACATCGCCGCGGCCGCTGCCAATTGGCAGTTCCCAAGCCAGTAATACGAGGGGGAGAGACATGACCGGCGTCACACTCAACAAGGCGATCAAACGCTACGGGGCCACGCAGGTGATCCACGGCGTGGACCTGACCATCGAGGATGGCGAGTTTTGCGTCTTTGTCGGGCCATCGGGCTGCGGCAAGTCCACCTTGCTGCGCATGATTGCGGGGCTCGAGGAAACGTCGGACGGTCAAATCCACATCGGCGCGCGCGATGTCACACATATGGACCCCGCTGCGCGGGGCGTGGCAATGGTGTTCCAGACCTATGCGCTGTACCCGCACATGACGGTCGAGGAAAACATGGGCTTTGGCCTGAAAATGAACGGCGTCGACAAGGCCGAGATCAAGCGCAAGGTCGATGGCGCCTCCAAGATCCTCAAGCTTGACGACTACCTTGCCCGCAAACCCGCCGCCCTGTCCGGCGGTCAACGCCAGCGCGTGGCCATTGGCCGGTCGATCGTGCGCGGACCCGAAGTGTTCCTGTTCGATGAGCCGCTGTCGAACCTCGACGCCGAGCTGCGCGTGGACATGCGGGTGGAAATTGCGCGCCTGCACAAGGAACTGGGTACTACGATGATCTACGTGACCCACGACCAGGTCGAGGCGATGACACTGGCCGACAAGATCGTGGTGCTGCGGGCGGGCTATATCGAACAGGTCGGCAGCCCGATGGACCTCTACAAGGATCCGGACAACAAATTCGTTGCCGGGTTCATCGGCTCGCCCGCAATGAACTTCTTGCGTGGGGTGGCCGAGGCGGGCGGTGTCAAAGTGCCCGCGCTGGCCGACCGGGTGCTGCCGACCTCGGTCGCGCTGCCCGCACCCGGTGCAGAGGTAACGGTGGGCGTTCGCCCGCAGGATATGCATCTGACCGCTGCCCCCTCCCCGCTCAAGCTCGATATTCGCGAGCGGCTGGGGGGTGTTGCCTATGACTACCTCACCGCGCCGACGGGCGAGCGGCTGATTGTCGAGACCAAGGGCGACATGGCGATGGACGAGGGCACCGAAGTCACCGTGACCTTTGCCGATGACCAGGCGATGTTCTTTGATGCCCAAAGCGAGGCGCGCCTGCGCTGACCTTTGCTGCGCTGCAAATGGCACAGCCGCGCCTTTTCGGGCGTGGCTTTTTATTGGTGTGGATAGTTTGAAGTCCGATCCGTGGATGAGCTGGTGGAATGATCAGATTCCAATATATTTGGTCACAGACTGCGGATGAGTTTCTCGTTATAAGCAGAAAAAGACAAGCTCTCGAGCAGCAAAATTCTACACGGTGAGAGGAATCCACAGGCACGTATGCAAAATGTGGATAAAATCGCGCAGATCAGCGTGGAAATCGCAGCCCAAACGGTGCTCTCTCGTGCTGCTCAGCAGTCACCAGCCCGCTCAGCGCATGCGACCGCAGCCAGAGCCCCAAGCCGTAGAAACACGCCACAACGTACTGGAAAGTATCAGTTTTTTCCCTGATCCCGCAGGTAGTCCATGATCGCAGGCCGCACGTTCATGTCACCGCGATGCCGCGCATCGGTGATCACCTTGCGCACCTCATCGAGGTTCGAGCGCCGCAACAGCGACTTCACCGGCCCGATGGATGCGGGTCGCATCGACAATGTCCGCAGCCCGATCGCCGCGAGGCACAGCGCCTCGACCGGGCGCCCTGCATCCTCGCCACAGAAGCTGAGCGGGGTGCCGGACACCTCGCACCGCTCTACGATCCGCTCGATAAAGCTCAGGAATGATACGTTCAGCGTATCGTAGCGCCGCCGCACCCGCTCATTCTCGCGATCCGCGGCAAAGAAGAACTGCTTGAGGTCGTTGCCCCCGATGGACAAAAACCCGACCTCTTCAAAGAACTTGTAGGGCGCAAAGGCGAGGCTGGGCGTTTCCAGCATCGCGCCCACCTCGATGCTTTCGGGCAGCACGTGGCCCAGCTTGCGCTCGCGGTCCATGGCCTTGTCCATCTCGGCCCGGGCTTGCGTGTATTCCTCGTATTGCGCGACAAAGGGGAACATGACCGTCAGCGGCCGCCCTTGCGCGGCGCGGATCAGCGCCTGCAACTGCATCCGCATCACACCGGGCTTGTCCAGGCCCACGCGGATCGCCCGCCACCCTAGCGCCGGGTTCGGTTCATCATTGGGCTTCATGTAGGGCAGCACCTTGTCCGACCCGATGTCGAGCGTGCGAAACACCACCTTTTTGCCGCCCGCCGCGTCCAGCACACGCGCGTAGAGCGCGCTCAGCTCTGATCGGCGCGGCATCTGGTTGCGCACCAGAAACTGCAGCTCGGTCCGGAACAGGCCCACGCCCAACGCGCCCGACCCTTCGAGCGACGGCAGGTCCGCCATGAGCCCCGCATTCATATGCAGATCGATGACATTGCCACAGAGCGTCTCCGCCGGTTTGTCGCGGATCGAGGCATAGCGTTCGGCGGCGGCGGCCTGCATCGCCATTTTGTCGCGGAACGCCGTCACCACGGTGTCATCAGGGCGCAGATGGACAATCCCTTGCTCTCCGTCGACCAGCACGTGATCGCCGTTCAACGCCTCGAGCGTCGCGCGGTCGGTGTGCACGATCAGCGGAATGGCCAGCGCGCGCGCCACAATCGCGGCATGGCTGCCAACGGAACCGGCCTCGAGGATGATCCCCCTGAGCCCGCGCCCATAATCCAGCAGTTCGGCTGGCCCGATGTTGCGCGCCACCAGAATGGGGTCCGCCGGCAATTCCGCCCCAGTGTCAGTGCCCTGCCCCGTCAGGATGCGCAGCAACCGGTTCGACAGGTCATCCAGATCGCTCAACCGCTCGCGCAAATAGCTGTCGGTGGCCTGCCCGATGCGCGCGCGCGCCAGCGATTGCTCCTTCTCCACCGCCGCCTCGGCGCTGAGACCGCGGCTAATGTCTTCCTCCATCCGCCGCATCCAGCCCTTGGAATTGGCGAACATCCGATAGGCCTCGAGCACTTGCAGCTGTTCCTTGTCGGCCGCCAGGCTCAGCATCTTGTCCACGCCTACGCGCAGCTCTTCAACACCTTCCTTCAGCCGCGCCAGCTCGCGATGGGGATCGTCGGCGATTGGGTTTGTCACCACCACGCGCGGCTCGTGCAGCCAGATATGGCCCTCGGCCACGCCTTCCTGCGCGACCGTGCCGCGCAACATAGCAGGCTGGCTGTGCCGCGCGCCCATGGCCGCCCCATCGCCGACAAAGGCACCCAGTTCCGTCATCTCGGCCAGCACCATCGCCACGACCTCGAGGGCATAGACCTCGTCGGCGGAAAACTCGCGCGCCTGCTTCGACTGCACGACCAGCACGCCCAGGCTCTCGCCCAGCCGTTGGATCGGCACACCCAGAAGGCTGGAATACACCTCTTCGCCCGTCTCCGGCATGAAGCGGAACCCGCGCGCATTGGGGGCATCTGCGGTGTTGACCACCTCGCGCCGCCGCGCAACCCGGCCCACCAGCCCCTCGCCCAGCCGCATCCGCGTCTGGTGCACAGCGTCCGGGTTCAACCCTTCGGTCGCGCACAGCTCGAGCGTTTCTTCGTCCCGGAACAGATAGATCGAGCACACCTCGCACCCGATGCTGTCCGCAATCAGGTGTGTGATCTTGTCCAAACGCGCCTGTCCGGGGTCATCCCCGGCCATCGTGTCCCGCAAGCGCCCAAGAAGCTTGCGACTTTCGGTTTCGATACTCTCGGCCATGGCCGACTGTCCCCAACATCCCTGCAGCCACAGCTTAGACCACAGCCCGCGCCAAAGCGAAACGGCAAAGCGACCGGCCACCGGCAAATTCTCCCGCTCAGGTAGAATTTCCGCGCAGCGCCGCTTGCTATTGCGGCGCCAATTGGCCCACCATCCGCTCGACATAGGCGCTGCACAGCCGGATCTCTCGCCCATTGCGTGACCACCCGGCCGTGCCGTCGCACTGCGCGAGGTTCAGTGTAATACGCGAGTGCCAGTCGATCCGTGACAGCATCCCGTAAACCGTTTCAATGAGGTCCTGGTTCTGCTCTGCCAGTGCCCGCAAGTCTGGGTCCACACGCAATCCAAGCTCAGTCACGCGCGCATCCGGATCGATCCAGAGCGGTGCCAACGTCCGCCGCCAACTGCGCAGCACTTCTGGCGCACTGTCAGCGCAGTCCGCGCGCACGTCCTCGTCCATGTCGTGGCGGTCGGCCAATACTCCAAAACGGTCAGGATCAAACCCATAGAGCAGGCACAAACCCCGCCCGGCAAGCTGGCTGTCCGGCCGGTACTCCGAAAACGGACCCGGCACCGCACCATCCGCCCTGTGTTGGGCTGCGCGTGCCTCGATGATGTCTTGCGCCTGGTCCGGCAGCGTCAGGTAGACAAAAACGGTCGCGAAATCCTCGGCGATCCCCTCCTCGGGTCCGAGGATCGGGATGTCGAACTCCCGAATGACCGCGTGCCCGGCCTCGTGAGCGATCACATGAACGAGCGCATCCGCCACACGCGTCGGCAACGGCGCCGATTGCACCGGCGCAACCAGCATCACCCACAGCCAAAGGGCCATACTCCGCCACATCGATATGCCCCGCTCAGTTGAATGTCGGGATCACCTTGGAGACGACGGTGCTGCATCGCAATGCAAACGCAGACCAGGCGCACCCGGCGGCGTGTTGAAGCCGATGGCAAAAGAGCCTCAGGCCGCCTTGTCCAACTCGAACGCATCGTGCAGCGCCTGAACGGCCAGTTCCATGTACTTACGGTCGATCAGCACACTGATCTTGATCTCGGACGTGGTGATGACCTTGATGTTGATACCCTCAGCGCTCAGGCACTGGAACATCTTGGCCGCAACACCGGTGTGGCTGCGCATCCCGATGCCCACAACACTGACCTTCGCCACATCCGTATCCGCGATCAGCTCGGCAAAGTTTATGATGTTGCCATTGGCCTCATCCATCGCCTTCTGCGCCCGCGCCACCTGGTCCGTGGGGCAGGAAAACGTCATGTCCGTCCGCCCCTCTTCCGAGATGTTCTGGACGATCATGTCGACATTCACACCCGCCTCGCTCAGCGCGGTAAAAATCGTGGCGGCGATCCCGGGACGGTCCGCCACACTCACCAAAGTCATCTTCGCCTCATCCCGGCTGTAGGCGACACCGGCAACCACATTGCTTTCCACGATATCCTCCTCGGCGCACACCAGCGTGCCCGCCTCATCCGATTGTTCCTCGAAACTCGACAGCACCCGCAAGCGCACCGAATAGCGCATGGCCAGCTCTACCGACCGTGTCTGCAGCACTTTCGCCCCGAGCGAGGCCAGCTCCAGCATCTCCTCGAACGCAATCCGATCCAGCTTGCGCGCCTTCGCGCTCACCCGCGGATCGGTGGTATAGACACCATCCACATCCGTATAGATATCGCACCGCTCCGCGCCGAAAGCCGCGGCAAAGCCGACGGCTGTGGTGTCACTGCCTCCGCGCCCCAGCGTCGTGATCCGACCCTCCGGACTGATCCCCTGAAAGCCCGCGACCACCGCGACTTTCATGCCTTCGGCAAACTTCGCGTTGATATTGTCGGTCGGGATCTCCTCGATCCGGGCTGCGGAATGCGCCGATGTGGTCCTAAGCGGCACCTGCCAGCCCTGCCAGCTGCGCGCAGGGACATCCATCTCCTGCAGGGTCAACGCCATGAGGCCAGCCGTCACATTCTCGCCCGACGACACGACCGCATCATATTCCCGCGCATCATAGAGCGGTGAGGTCTCCCCGACCCAGCCGACCAACTCGTTGGTCTTGCCGGACATGGCCGAAACGATGACGATGACATCATAGCCCTTGGCCACCTCGACGCCTACGCGCTTGGCCGCGCGCCGGATACGGTCCAGCGTCGCCACTGAAGTGCCGCCGAATTTCATGACAAGAACAGGCATGGATCAAGGCCCCGGAAAATCGTTCCGCGTGGCCTTACCCCCGCACCCCGGCGAACGCAAGGCGCAGGCCGAATGCCCTGTCTTTGTCCCCAAAAATCCCCGCCGGAGGCATATGGGTCAGAGGTGTCTGAAAAGGCGCCTCTGACATAAATCGTGTCGCGCGTCAGCGCGTCCTTTCGACAATCGCCACGCAGGGCTGCGGTCAGAGCGGATGCGCTCGCCCGTCCCATGTCTCAAAGCATCCCGACGTCTCGGGGCGCAGCGCCTCAAACCGGGCCGCAAGGCCCGTCACCGCCTCATCGACCGAGATATCGGCCTCTGCCCCGCCCATATCCGTGCGCACCCAGCCGGGATGGTAAACGCCTACCGCGATGCCGTCAGGCTTCAGCGCGGAGGCGAGGTTGAAGCCAAGGTTCAGCGCCGCCGCCTTTGAGACACGGTAGATGATCGACGTGCCCTTCGCCCGCGTGCTCGACCCCATCTGAGACGAGATGATCGCGACCTTGGGCGCCGCGCTCTGCCGCAGGTGCGGCAGCAGGCTCTGCACGGTCAGAAAAACACCCGTTACATTCGCGGCAAAGCTCTGGCCCCATAGATCCGGCGCATAGCCGGTCTCCAGCGCTTCGCCCTTGTCCATGTAGACGCCCGCATTGCACACCAGCAGGTCAATCGCACGGCCCTCCAGCGCCTTGGCCATGGCCGTGTGATCCGCAGGCTGCGTGACGTCCAGCGTCATCTGTGCCCCGGCGGACCGGCCCGTGCCGGTCACCTCGTGGCCCGCCGCGCGGTAATGATCGGCCAGGCCCGCGCCGATGCCGCGGGTCGCGCCCGTAATGACGATGTGCATGATATCAGTTCGCTTTTCGTGTGGGAATGAACGGCAGGGGCGCCACGGGCACCCCGTCCTCGATCAGGGATTTCGCCTCTTCGGGCTTGGCCTCTCCGAATATCGGGCGGTCGGGCAGGTCGCCCAGAAACTGCGCCCGCGCCTCCTTGGCAAAGTTGCCGCCGACATAGGTGGCATTCGCCTCGACATCCGCGCGCAGCTTGGCCAGTGCGGCGGCCTTGTCCTCCGGGGCGGGTGCTGCGACGCCAGCCCGGGCCGTCTTGACCTGCGGCGCCATCAACGCTTTGGAAATATTGTCCGATCCGCAGACCGCGCAGGTCACATGGCCCGCCGCCAACAGGCTGTCATATGCCTCGGCCGAGGCAAACCAGCTTTCGAACCCGTGTCCGTCGTTACATTTGAGGGCATATTTGATCATGGTTGGCGAAAGATAAGCGCGCCCGCACAAATGGCAATCGGACAAATCGCGCGCGTCAGTGCCAGTGCCTCGGATCGAAATCGCGCAGGATGCGCGCCAGTTCCGGCTCACCCACCATCGCCGCCGCCTTTTTGCGGCTCACCCATTTGCGCTTGCGCTGGCCCGCTTCGGGGAATGCACTTTCCAGCGATTTCACCCGCACCGCATAGACCATCGCGACGCAGGGCCATCCGGCCTCCGCGCCCGTGGTTTTGACGTAGGAAAACAGGCCCAGGGGGCGCGGGTCCGGGCGGCCGATGACACCGGCCTCTTCCCAGGCTTCCTGCGCCGCGCTTTCAGACGGGGTCTTGTTGTTGATCGGCCAGCCCTTGGGCAGGATCCACCGCCCCGTGCCGCGCGACGTCACCAGCAGCACCTGCACCTTGTCGCCTTTGACACGGTAGCAGAGCGCCGCGAACTGGGTCCGGACGTCGGTTTTGTGCCCCTTGCCGAAGGACAGTGGCAGTTGTTTGATGAACGGTGCCGTCACAACCCCTCCCCTTATACCTCTTACTCTACGCCGAATCCGACACAAATTCCAAGTTCAGTTGTGCCTTATACATAAGTTACCCACAAGATGATGCGGTGGGGCGCCTGATTGACGCCGCTCTGTCGCACGAACCCGCTTGAGGTCGCCTGATCAATCACCCTAAGGTTCAAGCTATGAAAAGTCCGCGTTGGATCAAGGGGTTGGCCGCACTTATTCCGCTGCTGCTGGGGGCAGCGGCGGCCACGGGGCAACCGATCACGATCTTTGCCGCCGCCAGCCTGCAAGGCCCGCTGGACGAGATCGCCGAAATATGGCCCGGGGAGACGACGATCAGCTACGCCGGTTCCGGGACGATTGCGCGCCAGATCAGCCTGGGCGCGCCTGCGGATGTGGTCCTGCTGGCAAGCTCCGACTGGATGGATTGGTTGGCCGAGCGCGGGCATCTGCACGCCCCGCCGCGCGACATCATCTCCAACACACTCGTCCTGATCGGCCCGCCAGAGGCTGCCGATGTGCCCGACCCGACGGCTGACACCATCGCGCGGCGTCTGGATGGCGGCAGGCTCGCCATGGGGCAGCACATGGCGGTGCCCGCTGGCATCTACGGTGCAGCCTGGCTGCGCTCCATCCAGGCGTGGGGCGCGCTTCGCAGCCAACTCGCCGAGACCGAAAATGTGCGCGCCGCCCTCGCGCTCGTCTCCCGTGGTGAGGCGCCGCTGGGCCTGGTCTATGCCAGCGACGCGCAGGCCGACGCGTCTGTGCGCACGCTTTACACGGTACCGTCTGCGCTCCACCCGCCGATCCTTTATCCCGCCGCCGCGATCACGCCCGCCGGTCTGCCCTTCCTCGACCACCTCGTGGCACAGCGCGCCCGGTTCGAGGCCGCAGGCTTTGCGGCGCTGCCATGATGATGGAGGCGGCCGGCTGGGAAGCGCTGCGCCTGTCGCTGCTCGTAGGCGTGACTGCGACCCTGATCGGTGTGCCGCTGGCCACATGGGTCGCGTGGCTGCTGGCCCGCGGGCAGTTCCGGGGCAAGGGCGTGTTGAACGCGCTGGTGCATCTGCCGCTGGTCCTGCCACCGGTCGTCACCGGCTACCTCTTGCTGCTGACCTTCGGGCGGACCGGCCCGGTGGGCCAATTCCTGGAAAACACGTTCGGGCTCGTGCTCGCCTTCCGCTGGACCGGGGCAGCGCTCGCCGCGCTGGTGATGGCCTTTCCGCTGATGGTCCGCGCCATCCGCCTCGCCATCGAGGCGGTCGATCCGCGGCTCGAGGCTGCGGCGCGCACGCTCGGCGCACCGGGGCACGCCGTGTTTCGCACCGTGACCCTGCCGCTGATCCTGCCCGGTATCCTTGCCGGTGCCGTGATGGGCTTTGCCAAGGCCATCGGAGAGTTCGGCGCCACCATCACCTTTGTCGCCAATATCCCCGGCCAGACGCAAACCCTGCCTTCGGCTATCTACGCGCTGCTGCAAGTGCCGGGCGGTGAAAGTGCGGCGGCCACCCTCGTCCTGTGGGCCTGTGTGCTGGCTCTTGGCGCCGTGGCCCTGTCGGAATGGCTAGCGCGCCGCGTGGCCGCACGGATCGCGGGCGGCGCATGAGGCTGCAGGTCGCCATTCGACACGCCTTTGACGGCTTCGAGCTGGACATCGCGTTTGATACGGGCCCCGGGGTCACAGCGCTTTTTGGCCGTTCCGGCGCGGGCAAGACGACCATCGTCAATGCTGTCGCGGGCCTGCTGCGCCCCGATCAGGCGCAGATCACCCTGGGCCAGACCACCTTTGACAGCGACAGCACGCACCTGCCCCCGCATCAGCGCCGCATCGGCTATGTCTTTCAGGACGCGCGGCTGTTCCCGCATCTGAGCGTCGCGCAGAACCTCGATTATGCCACCCGCTTTGGCGCGCGCGCGCAGGACCGTGACCAGATCATCGGGATGCTCGGCCTTGGCGACCTGCTGGACCGCGCGCCTGCCACCCTTTCGGGCGGGCAGAAACAGCGCGTGGCGCTTGGCCGTGCGCTGCTCAGCGATCCGCAGCTATTGCTGATGGACGAACCGCTTGCCGCGCTCGACGCCCCGCGCAAGGCCGAAATCCTGCCCTATCTCGAACGGCTGAAGGCAGAAAGCGCCGTGCCCATCCTATATGTCAGCCACGCGCTCGAAGAGGTCGCGCGCCTCGCGGACGAAATTGTCGTGCTCGAGGCCGGGCGCATTCGCACCCATGGCCCCGTCTTCGACGTCCTGGCAGAGCCGGAGCTTGTGCCCCTGTTCGGTGTGCGCGAGGCCGGAGCCGTGCTGCGCGCGACCGTCGCCGAACGCGCCGCCGACGGCCTCACCCGCGTCACCACGTCGGCGGGTGACATCCACCTGATGGGGGTGCACGCCGCACCAGGTACCACGATCCGCCTGCGCGTGCTGGCGCAGGACGTGATGCTGGCGCGCACACACCCGCAAGGCCTCAGCGCGCTCAACATCCTGCCGGTGCGCATCGCGCATATCTTCAAAGGGGACGGGCCCGGCGTTGCCGTGCGCCTGCGCGCGGGCGACGATCATCTGCTGGCCCGCATCACGGCACGGGCCATGACGCAGCTGAACCTGAACGAAGGCGAGGATTGCTTTGCCATCCTCAAGGCATCGTCGGTCGCGCCTATCGCGATTTCCGGGGCACAGACAGCGCAGATTTAAGCTGGGCCACAGCCTCGTCATGGGGCATGTCCGCCTCGATCGCGAGACGGCGCAGCCCGAAATGCACGTGCGCGATGTCCGTATAATACCCCACATAGGCGTAGTTCGTCGCGGCCCCCGCCGCCGCGCCCAAGACAGGTATCGTTTGCGCCGCCAGCTTCTGCCCCATCGCGGCCGCCAACCGGGGGGCCACACGGCCGATCAGCGTCTGCATCGCGGCACCGGACAGCGCCAGCCGCGCCGAAACAAAGCCCACGTCGGCCCCATCGTCGTGGGCGAGCGGTCCCGCCGCGGAAAACACCTGCACACAGTCAAAGCGGACAGAGTCCGCCGCCGGGTCAAACCCATGCTCAACCGCGACCCCTTCGATCAGGCGCAGGAGCATCGTCGTCGTCAGTGGCAGCTCGGCCAGCGCGGTGGGCAAACCGCCAAAGCCGCCCGCGGCGCCCAGGGCAGAGCCCACGGCACGGTTCATCCAGGGCGACTGGTCCGGCACGATCTGGCGCGACCGGCTGGCGGCGCCCAGCGCCTGGACCAGGGCCGCATGTGTTGCCTGGCCCAACTGGTTCCGCACATCCGGCGGCAGGCGGTCGATCAGACCGTCCACTTGCCCGCCGATGATGTTGAGCAACTGAATGCCAAACCCGCCGGCGGCCTCGTGCCGTTTGGCAAGGCGCGCAATCTCGGCCTGCGGATCGACATGAGGCGGGGTGAGGATGATGTCTGTCATGATGTTAATGTGGGTCACATCATGCCGCGTTTCAATCGTAGCGCGCGACTTTCCCGGTCACGTGATCCCATGCCCCGGTCACCAGCGCGCGGCCCAAAACCCGGTCCGGGTTGGTGGGTGGCGGCATCTCGACCCCCTGGAGCCGGGCAAAGCCAAAGCGGCTGTAATAGGGTGCATCGCCCACCAGCATCACCCGCGCCCAGTGCACCCCCCCGGCTACGGCCAGTGTTTCGCGGATCAGCGCACCGCCCAGGCCCTCGCCTTGCCGCGTGGGGTGCACCGCGATGGGCCCCAACAGCAGCGCATCATCCGACCCGACCCGCACGGGCCAATAGCGGATGGCCCCCGCCAGAATGCCACCCGCATCCCGCGCCACGTAGCTCAGTTCGGGTACCGGGGGGACATCGTCGCGCAAGCGATAGGACGACAACGCCTCGCGGCCCGGCGCGAAACAGGTGTCATAGAGGGCCTCGACCTCCCACCAGTCCTCCGGCGTCTCGGGCGTGAGGGTATACATGGGCGGCGTCGGATCTCGGATCGGATGGTCTGGGCTGGCAACCGCCCTAGCATGAGGGTAAGCCATGCGCAAACGCGCCCCGAGGAGACCCGTGCATGTTCTACCGCCCCGCCGATGGCCACGGCCTGCCCCACAACCCCTTCAACGCCATCGTCACACCGCGCCCCATCGGCTGGATCTCGACCCGCGGCGGCGACGGCAGCGACAACCTTGCGCCCTATTCGTTCTTCAACGGCGTGGCCTATGTGCCGCCGCAGGTCATGTTCGCCTCGACCGGGGCCAAGGACGACCGTGACGGCACCAAGGACAGCGTGGCCAACCTGCGCGACACGGGTGTGTTCTGTGTGAACGTGGTCGAAGAGGCCGCGAGGGACGTGATGAACCAGACCTCGGGGCCCTGGGATGCGCAAACGGACGAGTTCGCGCTGGCCGGCATCGACAAGGCCGACTGCACCGAAATCGCCTGCGCCCGCGTCGCCTCGGCACCTGCGTCGATGGAGTGCCGCGTGACCCAGATCGTGCAGATCGAGGGGGCTGCGAATTACGTCGTCTTTGGCGAGGTGGTGGGCGTGCACCTGCGCGACGATTGCATCGTCGATGGCATCTTTGACGTGCTCACCTACCGCCCGCTGACGCGGCTGGGCTATCGCGACTATTCGGTCATCGACGACAAGTTCAGCCTCAAGCGACCCGGCGATTGATCTTTCCCGACGCCACCCGCGCCTACCCGATCACCTTGCCGAATGGCGACAGCCACCCCGGCACGGTGTTCCTGAACCAGGTGATCGACAATCCGCGGTGGGAGGTAGGCGACTACACCTACGCCTCAGACTTTGATCCGCCCGAGGACTGGGCGCGCCACCTCGCGCCGTTTCTATGGCCCAGCCAGCCCGAGCGGCTGCGCATCGGACGCTACGGCCAGATCGCGCACGGGGTGCGCTTTATCACCTCGAGCGCGAACCATGCGATGGACGGGCTGACGACCTTTCCGTTTCCGGTGTTCGATTCGGCACAGATCGCCGACTACCATCCCGATACGCGCGACACGGTGATCGGGCATGACGTCTGGTTCGGCTTCGGCGCGCTGGTCTGCCCCGGTGCCCAGATCGGGAACGGTGTGATCGTGGGCGCCGGTGCCGTGGTGCGCGGAGCCGTGCCGGACTACGCCATCGTGACAGGAAACCCGGGCCAGGTGGTGCGCATGCGATTTGATGCAGAGACAATTGCACGGCTCCTCGCGCTGGCCTGGTGGGACTGGCCTCCAGAGACCGTGGCGCAGGCCGTGCCCGCCCTGCTCAGCGGCGATGTCGACGCGCTTGGGCAGTGCGCGCCGTAGACGTTTTTTGACACAAAAAACGGCTGGAAACCGACACGGTTTCCGCCCAGCGACCACCGGTTTCGGCAAGGAGGCGCCGAAGCGGGCCGTCATTGACCCATGTCAATCTCCGCAGCATCCGAGCTGCTAGGCTGCCCCCATCCCAGACAAGAAAGGCGACCCAGCAATGTCGAAAACCCTGATCCTGCCTGCCGCGCTCGCGGCCCTGTCTCTCTCGGCCTGCGGCGACGACAACATCGAACGCGCCGTCGTTGGCGCTGCGATCGGCTGTGCTGCGGGCGAAGTGCTCGTGGATGGCCGCTGTGTCGAAGGGGCCGTGGTCGGCGCGGGCGTCGGTGTCCTGACGAACTGAGCACTGGCGTGGGGCCCTGCCGTTTTCCGTGTCGGAAAACCGCCGGAAACCGTGTCGGTTTCCGGTCCCCTCAGTGCCCGCCGAGGATGCCCGTGCGCACGCCGTAATTGACCGCCACGCCGTAGTCGGGGTCATCATCGCTGTCGACGATGAGGTGCCCCGCCTTGGTCAGCAGCTTGTGGCAGTCCCGCGTCAGGTGTCGCAGCTGCACGCGCTTGCCCGCATCCGCATATTTCAGCGCCACCGCCTCTATCGCCTGCAGCGCCGACTGATCCACCAACCGGCTGTCGGCAAAATCGATGATCACCTCACGCGGATCCGTATCGACCTTAAACATTTCGACAAACCCCGTGGCCGACCCAAAAAACAGAGGACCCTGCACCTGGTAGACCCGCGCGCCTTCCGGCGTCTCGTAGGTCTTGGCGTGGATGCGCCGCGCATTGTTCCAGGCATAGGCCAGCGCGGACACGATCACTCCGACCACGACGGCCACGGCAAGCTCTTCGAGCACGGTCACAACGGTCACCAGCACGATCACAAACGCATCTGTCAGCGGCACCTTCCGCATGATCTTGAGCGAGTTCCAGGCAAATGTCCCGATCACCACCATGAACATCACGCCGACCAGCGCGGCGAGCGGGATCTGCTCGATCACGGACGAGCCCACCAGGATAAAGGCAAGCAAGAACAGCGCCGCAGCAACACCCGCGATCCGCGTGCGGCCTCCGGATTTCACGTTGATCATCGATTGCCCGATCATCGCGCAACCGCCCATGCCACCAAAGAAACCGGTGGCCGTGTTGGCGACCCCTTGGGCAATGCATTCCTGCGAGGCACCTCCGCGCTGCCCGGTCAGGTCCCCCACCAGGTTCAGCGTCAAAAGGCTTTCGATCAGGCCGATGGCGGCCAGGATCACCGCATAGGGCAGAATGATCTCGAACGTTTCCCAATTCAGCGGCACCATGGGGATGTGAAAGGCGGGCAGACCGCCCTCGATGCTGGCCAGATCACCGACGCGCGGCACCTCGAGGCCAAAGCCGATCACGATCGCCGCGACAATCCCGATCCCGGCCAGCGGCGCCGGGATCGCCTTGGTCACGCGCGGCACCAGCCAGATGATCAACATCGTCAGCCCCACGAGCCCCAGCATGAGATAGAGCGGCATGCCCGACAGCCATTCGCCCCCGCCCATGCCATGGCCATTGCTGACCATCGTGCCGGGCACCTTGAACTGGCTCATCTGCGCCAGGAAAATCACAATGGCCAGCCCATTCACAAAACCCAGCATCACCGGATGCGGGACGAGCCGGATGAACTTCCCCCATTGCATGACGCCGGCAAAAATCTGCAAGAGGCCCATCAGGACCACGGTGGCAAAGAGGTATTCAACGCCGTGCTGCGCCACCAGCGCCACCATCACCACGGCCAACGCACCCGTCGCACCGGAAATCATCCCCGGCCGTCCACCAAACACGGCCGTGATCAAGCCCACCATGAACGCCGCATAGAGGCCCACCAGCGGGTGCACCCCGGCGACAAAGGCAAAGGCCACCGCCTCGGGCACCAGCGCCAGCGCGACGGTCAGGCCCGACAACAGCTCCGTCTTGATCTGGCCAGGCGTCAGCTGCACCTCACCCGGCGCGATGGAGAAGTCTCCGAAGCGGGTCGATTTGCTGCGATTGGCCATGTTGGCAAAGTCGAAAAGGGCCATGCGTGTTCCGTCTGCTCAGGGGGTCGGGGATCGGTGGCAGTTAAACCATTCAGGGGTTAATAACCATTGCACCGGGTAAGGGGCTGTCATGTGCGCAGCACATAGCAGGTTTGGATGCCGTGGCACGATGTTTTTGTGCATCCTCACGCGGGCAACCGACCTGCACATGCGTCTGATATGCGCCATCTGTCCGCCAGCGCAGACCGCTCAGGGCCAAAGCGCCCATTTTTTCGGCAAGGAACGGCCTCCCGCAGGGGTTGAAGAGACCTCAGTCAACACAGGGCGCACCAAACTGTCACAGACGTGTTACATTTCATGACACCCAAACCGAGGTGTGTCATGCAATTCTTCAATTCCATTTTCGACCTCATCAATACGCTGACATGGGGATGGGCGCTGGTCCCGATCCTGGTCATTTTCGGCGTCTTCTTCACCGTTGCGAGTGGGTTTGTTCAATTCCGCTTTTTCAAGCGCATGTTCGGCGTCCTCAAGGGCGACGAACATTCCGACCCCAACAAGATCAGCGCGCGCGAAGCGCTTTTCATCTCGGTCGGTGGGCGCGTGGGCGGCGGCAATATCGCAGGTGTCGCGGTTGCCATCACCGCCGGGGGGCCAGGTGCCGTGTTCTGGATGTGGATGATCGCCCTTGTGGGGATGTGTACTGCCCTGATCGAAGCAAGCCTTGCACAGCTTTACAAACGCACCACGCCCGAGGGCGATTACCGCGGCGGTCCCGCCCGCACCATCATTCACGGGTTGGGCGAGAATTACCGCTGGCTCGCGATCATTTACGCGGTCTGCCTGATCGCTTCCTTTGCCATCGGGTTCAACGCCTTTCAGGGCAACACCGTGGCAGGTGCCGCGCTCGACAGCCTGAGCATACCGCGCGTCTACACTGGAGTTTTCCTCGCCATTGCGACGGCGTTCATCATCTTCGGCGGCATCCGCAGGATCGCCAAGGCGGCCGACGTGGTCATACCCATCATGGCATTCGGTTACATCGGAATGGCGCTGATCATCATCCTGCTCAACATCACCAGCGTCCCTGCCGTCATCTGGGACATCGTCGCCAACGCGCTTGGTTTCCGCGAGGCGGTTGCGGGTGGCATGGGGGCGGCGCTTGCCCAGGGTCTGCGCCGCGGGCTCTTTTCGAATGAGGCGGGGCTGGGCTCGGCACCGAACGTGGCGGCCACCGCGTACGTCAAACACCCGGTCAGCCAGGGCATCACCCAATCCTTTTCGGTGTTCATCGACACGATCATCATCTGTTCGTGCACGGCGTTTGTCATCCTTCTGGCGGATGTCTACCAACCGGGCGCCGAAGGGGTGGATGGCGTCGCGCTGACTCAGCAATCCATGGTCAGCCATGTGGGCAATTGGGCGCAGTATTTCCTGACCTTCGCCATCCTGCTCTTTGCGTTTTCGTCGATCATGTACAACTACTACCTCGGTGAAAACGCGATGAGCTTTATGTCCGACAATCCGATGGCCATTCTCGGCCTGCGAATCGCGATCATCGGCATCGTATTTCTGGGGGCGGTCGCCCCCGGGGCCACGGCGGTGTTCTCCTTTTCCGACCCGATGATGGGGATCCTTGCTGTAGTGAACCTTCTGGCGCTGATGATGCTGTTCCCGGTGGCGATGCGGATCATCAAGGACTTCCGCGATCAGGTGGCACAAGGCATCGACAAGCCGGTCTTCGACCCGGCCAAGTTCCAGGATCTCGACACCGATCCGACGGCCTGGCCGGATGCCCCACAGTCTGAACCGGTCGCCGTACCGGATGCCAAGGGCACGTCGTCCGACGGCGTCCCGGCCTGAGCGCAGGCGCAGCGCTGGTGTTGATCGCTTGCGTGCGGGTTGTGCGGCACCGATTTGCCTGATTTAGTCGAGGAAGAACCTTGGCATGAGGGGCCCATGACCCAGACCAAAATCGCTGTGATCGGCGGCTCCGGCATTTACGACATCGACGGGCTTGAGGGGGCGGAATGGGTGCCGGTGGATACACCTTGGGGCGCCCCTTCCGATGCGGTGCTGTCGGGCAGTTTGGACGGTGTCGGCATGCTGTTCCTGCCCCGCCACGGGCGGGGTCACGTGCATTCGCCGACCACCGTGCCGTACCGCGCGAATATCGACGCGCTGAAGCGGTTGGGGGCGACGGACGTCATCTCCGTCTCGGCCTGCGGATCTTTTCGCGAAGCGATGGCGCCGGGCGATTTTGTCATTGTGGATCAATTTATTGACCGGACGTTCGCGCGCGAGAAATCCTTTTTTGGCACTGGTTGCGTGGCGCATGTCAGCGTGGCCCACCCGACCTGTCCGCGCCTTGGTGACGCCTGTAACACCGCGGCCCGTGACGCCGGGATCACGGTCCACAAGGGCGGCACGTATCTGGCCATGGAGGGTCCGCAATTTTCAACGCTGGCCGAATCCAGGATGTATCGCGACAGCTGGGGCGCGGACGTCATCGGCATGACCAACATGCCCGAGGCGAAACTGGCCCGCGAGGCCGAGCTTTGCTATGCATCCGTCGCCATGATCACGGATTACGACAGCTGGCATCCCGATCATGGCGAGGTCGATGTGACGCAGATCATTCAAACACTCATGGGCAATGCCGATAAGGCGCGCAGCCTCGTAGCACGCCTGCCCGCGCTGCTCGGGGCCGACCGCGCGCCCTGCCCGCATGGCTGTGACCGCGCGCTCGAACACGCCATCCTCACCGCGCCCGACGCGCGCGATCCCGAGGTCGTGGCCCGCCTCGACGCTGTCGCCGCCCGCGTCCTGTGATCACCGGAGACCCGCATGCCCTTTGACCTCTGGCTGACGTTTGCCATGGCCTCGACCCTGCTTCTGACCATCCCGGGCCCCACGATCATGCTGGTGCTGAGCTATGCGATGACGCAGGGCCGCCGCGTGGCTGTTGCCTCTGCCCTCGGGGTGGCGGCGGGCGACCTGATCGCCATGACCTTGTCGGTCATCGGTCTCGGCGCTCTGCTTTTGACGTCGGCGCTGGCCTTTACGGTGCTCAAGTGGGTCGGCGCCATCTATCTGATCTGGCTCGGGATCAGGATGCTGCGCAGCGCGGCAAAGCCCGGACAGGCCACAACACTCACCGACCGCGCGCCCGGCGAGCCTGCAGGCAAAGTGTTTCGCGATCTCGCATGCGTCACGGCGCTCAATCCCAAGTCCAACACGTTCTTTGTGGCATTCGTTCCGCAATTCATCCAGCCCGATGCGGCCTTTGCCCCGCAGGCCGCGATCCTGACCGCAACCTTTGTGACCATCGCCGCTGTCAATGCATTGCTCTTTGCCCTCGCCGCCCATGCCATGCGCCGCCGCATCACGCGTCCTTCGGTGCAGATGTGGCTGACCCGGTGCGGCGGTGCGGTGCTGGTCGCGATGGGCGTCATGACAGCCACCCTTCGGAGAGCCACATGAAAACCGTTCAGGACTATATTCGCACCATTGTCGATTTCCCGCACGAAGGGATCATGTTTCGCGATGTGACGACGCTGTTTGCCGATCCGCGCGGCTTTCGCATGGCCATCGACCAGATGCTGCACCCGTATGCGGGCCTTCAGATCGACAAGGTGGCCGGGCTCGAGGCGCGCGGCTTTATCCTTGGCGGTGCCATCGCGCACCAGCTGTCGGTCGGCTTCGTCCCGATCCGCAAGAAGGGTAAGCTGCCCGGTGCAACGATCAGCGAGGCGTACACGCTGGAATACGGCGAAGCGGTGGTCGAGGTGCATGACGACGCAATCGCGGCCGGTGAGAAGATCCTGCTGGTGGACGACTTGCTCGCCACCGGGGGTACGGCCGAGGCCGGGATCAAGCTGGTTGAGCGGTTGGGCGGCGAGATCATCTCGTGCGCCTTTGTCATCGACCTGCCCGATCTGGGTGGCCGCGCCAAGCTGGAAGCCCTGGGCATGGAAGTGCACGCGCTCTGCGCCTTTGACGGGGCATAAGGCGTGGCGCCTGATTTCTGAGCCTTTGTAGCTCCGGCGGGGCGCGCCGTGCTGGACGGGTTGCGTCACCAGATCTCGGCCATGGCCGCGCAAGGGCGCGGCGGCCTGTGTGGTGGGTCACGTGCTGTGCGTCGATGGCCGGTTTATGGCGCGCTCGATCAGGCCCGCAGCACCGCACCGGGGTTCATGATACCCTGCGGATCAAGCGCGTGCTTGATCGCACGCATCGCCGTTAGCTTGACCGGGTCACCGTACCGCTCGAGGTCATCGACCTTGAGACGCCCGACCCCGTGCTCGGCACTTACTGATCCACCCAGGCCATGCACCAGATCGTGCACCACCCGCTTGATCTGGTCGCGCTCGGTCATGTGGTCATCGCGCGATTTTCCGGGCACGGGAAACACGTTGTAATGCAGGTTGCCGTCGCCCACATGGCCAAAGCAATTGATCCGGAACTCACCCAGTGCCGCAATCTGCGCATCGGCCGCCGCGATAAAGTCCGAAATGGCGCCCAACGGGACCGAGATATCATGCGAGCTGACCGAGCCGATGCGGCGGTTGGCCTCGGGGATCGTCTCGCGCACCGTCCAAAAGGCGTCGGCCTGGCGGGCATTTTGCGCAATCAGCCCGTCCCGTGTCAGCCCCTGTTCGGTCGCGGTGATGTAGAACTGCGCCAGCGCGTCTTGCGGATGGATCCCATTGGGCAAACCCACCTCGAGAAGGACGGACCATTCGGGCACGCTCTCCCAGGGGATGTCCACGTCGGGCATGGTTTCGGCCAGAAAATCAAACCCTTGCCTATGGATCAGCTCAAACGCGCTGACACCGTCGCCCAGTTGATCCCGCAGCAGCGACAACAGCGCCAACGCGGCCTCGGGCGAGGCGGCCTGCAACAGCGCCGTGCCGGTCTGGGCGGGTTGGGGAAACAGCTTGAGCGAAGCCGCGGTGATGATCCCCAGCGTCCCTTCGGCACCGATCAGCAGGTGGCGCATGTCGTAGCCAGTGTTGTTCTTGCGCAAACGGCTGAGCCCGCTGAGGATGGAGCCATCCGGCATCACCGCTTCGATCCCCAGGCATAGATCGCGCGCATTGCCGTAGCGCAACACGCCCGTGCCCCCGGCATTGGTGCTGAGGTTGCCACCGATGCGCGCGGACCCCTCGGCAGCCAGCGACAGGGGGAACAGGCGGCCATCGGCCAACGCGGCGGCCTGCACATCCGCCAGGATCACGCCCGCCTCGGCGATCAGAACGTTTTCCTGCGGAAAGACAGCGCGGATGGCGGTCATCTTTTCCAACGACAGGATCAGCGGGCGCGGCCCTTCGGGCGCGACCTGCCCACCGACAAGGCCCGTGCCACCGCCGTACGGGATCACCGGCACGCGGGCCTCGGCCGCCGCGCGCACCAACGTCGCGACTTCGTACGTACTGCGTGGCACGGCCAGCAGCCCGGCCTGACCGGCATACCGCCCGCGCGGCTCTTCGAGGTAGCCGGGCGTTGCGTCGGCAAACCGGTCCTCAGGCAAGAGGGCGCGCAGGGACGCTTCGCGTTCGGGGGTAATGGGGTTCAACATGTGTGTCACTTCTTGGGGCTTTGTCCCCTCGTGACATGGCCACGATCCGGGGGCAATCAGGCCGCTACTCCGGCGTTTCGCTCAGCCACTCGGGGCGTAGCACCATGATCGTGGGATTGCTCGGCAACCGGTCCAGCGACACCTCGAGCATGGGCCCGCCGACCTCGACCACCTGAAACTGGTCCCGCATGCCCGTCAGGAACTGATCCAGCGTGAATTCACCGAACCAATGCATCGGGATGACGATGGACGACCGCAGGCGTCGGATGATGCGCATCATGGTGGGCAGATCCACGGTCATGCCGCCATCCACGGCCGCCATCACCACATCGAGCCGCCCGATGGCGGCGTATTGTTCATCCGTGGGTTCGTGATGCAGATGGCCCAGATGACCAATGCAAAGCCCCGCCAGCTCGAACACAAAGACGGAGTTGCCATTGGTCTCGACCCCGGACCATTGCGAGCGGATGTCGGTCGAGACGTTACGCACCAGCACCTCACCCAACTCGAGCCGGTGGTCGATGCCGACACCAAACTCGCCCCAGCCGGGCAGCACATGGGGAATGGCGGGATCGGGAAAGGCTGTCCAATGCGTCTCGTGCGCGTGGTTCATCGTCACCACATCCGGGATCATCGGCACATTGCCGACAAAGCCGGTGAAGTCCGTCACCATGTTCAGCCCCCCCGCCGAGCGGATCAGAAAGGACGCGTGCGCGATGTAGTGGATCAACACTGTCTCGTCCGCCACCTCGGCATCAAAGCTGGCGCGGTGCAGGTAGGATGCGCCGGGGATCGCACCGGCAAGTGCGATGCAATGGCTGGGCGTGCGGGTCTGCGCCAGCGCGGGCAGCGCAGTGAGCAGGACAAGGCAAAGGACAATCAGGCGCATGATGCAAGGATAGGGCATCGCGCGCGGATTCCCAAAGGGCGAGGTCAGAAAATCAGCCCGCGTCAGTCTTGCCGCGACGATCCATGCGCAGCGCTGCATAAAGAACATGCGTCCGCCAGCGCCCGTCGATCTGCAGATAGCTTTGCGCGACACCTTCGTATTTGAACCCGCAATTTTCCAGAAGGCCGCGCGAGGCGGTGTTTTCGGGCAAGCAGGCCGCCTCGATCCGGCTCAGATCCAGCCGCGAGAACGTGTAGTGCACCAGCGCGAGGATCGCCTCGCGCATGTAGCCCTGGCGCGCGTGGCTTGCCCCGGTCCAATATCCCAGCGTGCCCGCCTGGGCGGGACCGCGCCGGATATTGTCGAGCGTGATGGCCCCCAGCAGCACTTCATCCGTGCGACGAAACAGAAACAGCGGCACCGCGGTGCCCGACGCGACAGAGCGTTGCGCCCAATAGACCCGGTTGGTGAAGGCCTTGCGCGTCAAATGATCGGTGGCCCAGCTGGGCTCCCACGGCACAAGGTGTTCTGCGCTGGACGCACGCAACGATGCCCAGGCGCGAAAGTCGGAATGCGTGGGTGGGCGCAGCGTCATCCGCTCCGTCTCGATCCGCAGTTTCCGTTTGGCAAGCAGCATCAGGCGGCGCGCTGCTCCTGCAACTGCGCAAGATCGGGGGCCGCCGCAACCGGGCCATAGAGCGCCAGTGCCATAGGCGCCCGCCCTGCCATCAGCGCGGCAAAGTCGCGGACATCCGTGGCGGTGACCGCATCAATGCGCGCCACCGTCTCTTCGAGCGAGGGAACGCGATCCCAGATCTGGACGAGCCGCGCCAGACGCTCGGCCCGGTTCGAGGGGCTCTCGAGCCCCATGAGCAATCCCGCCTTCATCTGGACGCGGGCGCGTTCGACCTCGGCGACGCTCATGTCGTCCGCCGCACGCTTCATCTCGTCGACGGTGATTTGTGCCAGTTCCGCGACTTGGTCCCGCGAGGTGCCCGCGTAGATCGTGGTCATGCCGGTGTCGGCATAGGCCCCGGCCTGGGCAAAGATCGAATAGCACAGGCCACGGTTCTCCCGGATTTCCTGGAACAGGCGGCTCGACATGCCGCCGCCCAACGCGCTGGCATAGATCTGTGCCGTGTAAATCGTATCGTCGCGATAGCCGGGCGATTCGAAGGCCAGCGCAAAATGCGCCTGCTCAAGCGGCTTTTCATGCCGCACCTCGCCCCCCCGAAACAGGGCGGTGTCGGCCACGGCCACCGGGCACGGTGTGAGATGGCCAAAGAGTGTTTCGGCCAGCCGTACAATCGCGTCGTGGTCGATCGCACCTGCGGCGGACAGGATCATCTGCTCGGGTCCGTAATGCTGCGCGGTGAACCGCGCGAGGTCGTCGCGCTGAAAGGCCGATACGCGTTCGGATGGGCCCAGAATGGTCCGCCCCAAGGGTTGTTCGGGATAGGCCTGTTCCTGCAGCCAGTCAAAGATCACGTCATCCGGCGTATCGAGCGCTTGCCCGATCTCCTGCAGGATCACGCCCCGCTCGACCTCGATCTCGCTTTGCTCAAAGGCCGGGTTCAGCAGAATGTCCGACAGCACGTCCATGGCCAGCGGCACATCTGCGGCCAGCACGCGCGCATAATAGGCTGTAACCTCGCGGCTGGTGTAGGCGTTGATGTAACCGCCCACATCCTCGATGGCCTCCGCGATCTGCAAGGCGCTGCGTCGCTCGGTGCCCTTGAACGCCATATGTTCGAGGAAATGCGCAATGCCGTTCTGATCGGGCATCTCGTGGCGCGCGCCGGCGCCAACCCAGATCCCGATGGATGCGGATGCCAGCCCGGGCATGTTTTCGGTGACGATGCGAAAGCCGTTCGGCAAGCGATGGGTTTGGGTACTCAAATGGGTCTCACTGCGAATAGGTCAGGTGGCGCGACGTGCGATGATATGGGCCTTGAGCGCCTCAAGATCATTTGGCACCCGGGTCATCCGTTCCGGCCTCTCATACAGGTCCGCCATGCGTGATGGAAGGGGGGGGCGAATGCCCGTCGCCGCCTCGACAGCGTCGGGGAATTTCGCGGGGTGCGCGGTGGCGAGCGTGACCATGGGCGTGCCGGCCTCGCGCTGTGCATCGGCCACGTGCACACCAACGGCGGAGTGTGGGCAAAGCAGTTCGGCGCTGGATTTCAACGTCTCGGTGATCTGCGCGCTGGTCTCCTCTTCGGAGACGCGGCCGGAGCTGAAATGCTCGGACAGCGCCTGCATGGCCCCTTGGCTGACGTCAAAGCCACCGGCCTTCAGCTCATCCATCAGCTGCGCCACGGCCTTGCCGTCGCGGTCATAGGCGTCAAACAGCGCCCGTTCAAAGTTTGAGCTGACCTGAATGTCCATGGACGGGCTGATCGACGGGATCGTCTCACCCTTGTGGTAGCCATGCCCTTGCAGGCAGCGATGCAAGATATCGTTCTGGTTCGTGGCCACCACCAGCTTGTCGATGGGCAGGCCCATCCGCTTGGCGATATAGCCGGCAAAGATGTCGCCGAAATTCCCTGTGGGCACGGTAAAGCTGACGGCGCGCTCCGGCGCGCCCAAAGCAACGGCGGCGGAGAAATAGTAGACAACCTGCGCCAGCACCCGTGCCCAGTTGATCGAATTCACACCGGCCAGGCGCACGCCGTCGCGAAACTCAAAATCGTTGAACATGTCCTTGAGCCGCGCCTGACAGTCGTCAAAGTCGCCTTCGAGCGCCAGCGCGTGCACATTGCCTTCGACCGGCGTCGTCATCTGCCGCCGCTGCACCTCGCTGACCCGCCCGTGGGGGTACAGGATAAAAACGTCGACATTCTCGAGGCCGCGGAACGCCTCTATCGCGGCGGATCCTGTGTCGCCCGACGTGGCACCGACGATTGTTACCTTGTCGCCGCGCCGCCTCAGCGCCGTCTGGAACAGCTGACCGATCAGCTGCATGGCGAAATCCTTGAACGCCAGCGTGGGCCCGTGGAACAGCTCGAGCAGAAAGTGGCCCTGATCGAGCTGCACCATCGGTGCGCGCGCGGCGTGGCCGAACCCGGCATAGGCGCAGTCGATGCAATCGCGAAATTCGTCGTCGGTGAACGTATCGCCGACAAAGGGGCGCATGACGGTATAGGCGATCTCTTCGTAAGGGTGCCCTTCCATCGCGGCGATTGCGGCGTGGTCCAGTTGCGGGATGCTCTCGGGGACGTAAAGCCCGCCATCGCGGGCCAGCCCCGTCAGCATCGTATCTTCGAAGGTCAGGACAGGGGCGTGTCCCCGTGTCGAGATGTAGCGCATGGCATCGTCTTTCTCAGCGCGCGCCGCGGCGGGTCCGCAGCAGGAAAAGGCCGGTCATCGCCCCCCAGATCAAAGCGAGCGAAAACCACGTGATGGCGTATTGCAGGTGATCGTTCGGAATGCCAGCGGTGTCTACGGGCCAAGGCGTCACGCCGAGGTTCATTTCCGGCGCATCGCGCAAAACGA
>ERZ1740067.668-NODE-668-length-26311-cov-42.985756_pt1 | contig 26311 bp, 18 predicted proteins | sample MGYA00581736_ERZ1740067 | MGnify/ENA primary metagenome ERZ1740067 (study PRJEB43018, sample SAMN04849236) | marine metagenome | isolation source: floating plastic debris | place: Pacific Ocean | collected 2008-08-27 | study: EMG produced TPA metagenomics... | reverse complement strand
TGATGCGCCGGGATGAGCCGGATGCTGTGCTGCTGGTTCTGCCCAGCGATCACGCGATCCATAACGAAGCCGAATTCCAGTCCGCCATCACGCGGGCCGCCGTGGCCGCCAAGAAAGGTCATATCGTAACTCTGGGCATTCAGCCCGATCACGCCGCCATGGGCTATGGCTACCTGAAGGTCGAGGGCGGCAATGAAGACGCGCTTCTGATCGCCGAATTTAAGGAGAAGCCGAACGCAAAGGCCGCAGCCGAGATGCTGGCCGAGGGCGGCTGGCTGTGGAACTCGGGCATGTTCCTGTTCCGTGTCGACACGGTACTGAAGGCGTTCGAAACCCACGCCCCTGACCTCATGGCTCCGTGCGAAGCCGCCCTTGGCCTGAGCGCCGAAGACCTCGGCTTCCGCCGTCTCGACGCAGGCGCGTTCGGTCGCTGCCGTGACGTGTCTTTCGACTACGCCGTCATGGAACATCTCGAAGACAGCGTGGCTTTCCCCCTTGATTGCGGCTGGTCCGACCTGGGTAGCTGGAAAGCACTGAAAGCTGCCTCTGATGAAGACACGCGCGAAAACGTCATGATTGGCAATTCAAGCGCTGTAGACTGCGAAGGCACCATGCTGAAATCCACCAACCCTGACATGAAACTGGTCGGGCTTGGCCTGAAGAACATCGTGGCCGTGGCCACAGATGATGGCATCCTAGTAACGGATGTGGAACGCAGCGGCGACGTGGGCAAACTGGTCGAAACCATGCGCGCCAAAGGGGACCGCCAAGCCGACGGGTTCAAGCGCTGCTACCGCCCGTGGGGATACTACGAGACACTCTCGCTCGGGCTCCGTTTCCAGGTGAAGCGCATCACGGTGGAGCCGGGTGCCAAACTCTCTCTGCAAAGCCATGTTCACCGTGCAGAGCACTGGGTTGTGGTCAGCGGCTCCGCCCGTGTGACGGTTGGCGATGACATCAAACTGCTCTCGGAGAACGAAAGTACGTATATCCCGCTGGGCGCCATCCACCGTCTCGAAAACCCCGGCAAGCTGCCGCTGCACCTGATCGAAGTGCAATCTGGCTGCTACCTCGGTGAAGACGATATCATCCGTTACGAGGATATCTACGACCGGGTAGAGGCCGCTTAACCCTCTATTTCGCTGTCCCTCCAGTAAGGCGAAAGCCAGAAGAGCCCGCATGAGAAATCATGCGGGTTTTTCGTTTGGGTTAGCCCGCCTATCCTTCCGTATAACGGCTTTATCCAAAGCGACCCAATCCTACCCATTCGCCATAAAAATATTTTTTATCAATGTGTTACAACCATCCTCAGCAACATGAGGATACCAAAATGGAACTGAAAAAACTTGACCTCCGCCACGCGGAAATCGTGACACCGGCCGTTCAGGCCAAAGCAAAAATCAGCATTGTCGGATTGGGTTATGTGGGCGCTGTGTCCACCGCTTGCCTGGCCTCATTGGGGCACGAAGTGATTGGCGTCGATATTGACCAGACCAAGATCGGACAGATTGCCCGTGGCGAAAGCCCGATCCACGAGCACATGCTGGGGGAGGCACTCAGCGAAGGTGTCGAGAACAGACTGATCACGGCCACTGACGATCTGGCCGCCGCGGTCCGCGAAAGCGATGTGACTTTCGTCTCCGTCGGCACGCCCACCGCCGCAGATGGTGGATGCGACTACGGCTATATCGAAAAATCGGCGCGCTCCATGGGAGTGGGCCTGCGCCAAAAGGCCGATTTCCACGTTTTCGCCATGCGCTGTTCGATCCCGCCGGGCACGACGATGAAAGTGATGGTCCCGATCCTGGAGAGCATGTCGGGCAAGGTGGCGGGCCGTGATTTTGGCGTCTGTTTCAATCCCGAATTCCTGCGCGAAGGCGTGGCGATTGAAGATTTCTATGCGCCGCCCAAAACTGTGATCGGAACGACCGATTTCCGCACGGCAGACATCATGCGCCGGATCTATCAGCCGGTTGATCAAAACCCCATCATGACCACGGTCGAAGTGGCGGAAACCATCAAGTACGTCGACAATGTCTGGCACGCCACCAAAGTGTGTTTCGCCAACGAGGTGGGCCGCCTGTGCAAGCCCCTGGGCGTCGACAGCCACGCGGTGATGGACGTCTTCTGCAAAGACGAAAAGCTGAACCTTTCGCCCTACTATCTGAAGCCCGGTTTCGCGTATGGCGGCTCTTGCCTGCCCAAAGAAGTGCGCGCGGTGCAGCACATTGCCGAAGGTCTGGGTGTGAAACTGCCTATGATCGGCAATCTCGACCGCTCCAACCGCGAACAGATCGAGCAGGCGGCCGAGATGGCGCGTCAAACCGGCGCCAAACGCATCGGCATCCTGGGTGTCGCGTTCAAACCTGGCACTGACGACCTGCGCGAAAGCCCGATCCTCGAAGTCATGGCGGATCTCAAGGCCGAGGGCGTGGAACTGCTAGTGCATGACGCGGCAGTTACCAAGGACACCCCGCTGGAGGGGCTGATGTCATACGTCAAACACGCAAGCAAAGGGTTGGGTCAGCTGGCTGGCTCTCTCAAGGACATGCTGCGCGGTGACGTGACCGACGTCTTGGACAACGTGGACGCGGTCATCGTGTGCCACAGCAACGAGGACTATCAACAGGCGGTTTCATCCCGTCCCGATATCCCCGTGATCGACGTGGTACGCCTCTTCCCCGAAGGCCGCCACGGCGATCAGATCAACGGGATCGGCTGGTAACACAGCCCATCCACTTCTTCCACGAAAAGGAACCTTACAATGACTATGCATGACCCAACTTTGTTGGTCGGGACTGGTTTGTCCGATGATCTGGACGGCACCGGTCAAAGCGACCAGATTGACGGCCTCGCCGGTGATGACACAATCGATGGCGCGGCTGGAGACGACGTTCTCAACGGCGACTATGGCAATGAGAACCTTCTGAACGGAACCGACGACGCAACCGGCTTCACCGACTACGCAAACAGCGGTGACTGGCAGGTCAGCGATCTTGAAGACGGCCACCAGACGATGTCCCAGACTATCCCCACCGAAGTGGGGGGCGTCTACAGTCTTGGTCTCGACCTGGCGGCAAACTTTGCAGGCGGCAGACCCGATGGCGCCATTGAAATCCTCGTTGATGGTGAGGTGGTCGCGACTTTCTCATCTCAAAGCGGGGCCTATGATTCCCATTCGGTGCAGTTCACAGCTGCCGGGACCGATACAGAAGTCACCATTCGATCCATTGATGCGGGCGAAAACGGGCCTGAGATCGACACCTCTGGTCCAGCGTTCCACTACGACCATGAAATGGAGATCGGTGGGCAAACCGTGACAGTGGCGGCCTTTGCCGAAGGCCAGGCCAACCTCTATCAGGTCCTCAATGGCACGCTGAGTGTTTTCGATGTCGAAACCCAGACCTATAAGAAGGCAGGCGCGGATGGCACCGTGAATGTCAACTCGATGGGTTTCAACGCGGAAGACAACCTACTCTACGCGATCGCCGTCAAGGACGGCACGGATTCGCTTGGTCAGGCTGTGAAATCATCGGATTTGATCATGCTGGACGCGGATGGGAACTCCTATCGCATCGGCGAAACACCATATCGGTCCTGGACAGGCGATTTCGATGATCAGGGCAACCTGTGGTCGTTTGATTCCAGCATGGACCGAGTCACCGTGATCGACGTCGACAAGTTTGATGCCGATGGTAACTCGATCTCAACTGTCTACAAACTCCCCAAAGAAATGATCGAGTTCCGCGTATACGATGTGGCTTTCGATGCGGCTTCGCAGACATTCTACGGCGTCGCTCGGCCCAGCAAGGAGGGTGAGGCCACCCAGCTTCTGGTCGTCGATATCTCAAGCGGAACACCGGAGTTTTCTACCATCTCTGTCACCTCCACGGTGATTGACGGCGTTGTTCTGGAAGGTGTGCCTGCCATGACATTCGGTGCGGCCATTATTGATGCAGACGGCAATCTGTTCGTCGGCGGCAACTCTGGCGACCATGACATGGACAACAGTACGGGCTCAAGCGGTGCGATCTATCGGGTCATCATTGATGAGGCGACCAATGAGGCCAGCCTGCACCTCATTGAAGAGGCGCCGACATCCTACTCCAACGATGGTGCTGCGGACCCGACCGCGCAAAGCCCTTTTGCCGATGTAGATCTGGTCTCAAGCGTTCTGATCCGCGATCTGCAGCTGGTGGCAACCACCGAAGGAGAGCTGACTTACAATGACCAAATCAACGGCAACGCAGGTCACGACACGCTGTCCGGTGGCATCGGCACTGATACGCTGACCGGAGGCAGTGCAGGCGACAGCCTTGAGGGCAATGACGGCAACGACAACCTTCATGGCGGTGCTGGTGAAAACAGCGGCAGCACGATCGTTTCGTCATATGACGAGGAGGGCGTGCGCTATGACCAGTATGGCAACGTGCTGGCCGAGGATGACGATATCCTGGTCGGTGGTGGAGGTATCGACACGCTGTCGGGATCAGCGGGCCATGACACTCTCGATGGGGGATCGGGCGATGACATCCTGAACGGCGGGTCAGGCAGTGACGTTCTGATTGGCGGGACTGGCAATGACGCGCTGTCTGGCGGGTCGGAGTCCGATCAGCTTTCTGGCGGCGCAGATGACGACGTGCTTGAAGGCGATTCTGGCGATGACCTTCTGAACGGTGACAGCGGTGCCGACATTTTGAAAGGCGGATCTGGTGATGACACGCTGCATGGCGGTGATCACAATGATCTTCTGGAAGGTGGTTCGGGCGATGACAACCTTTTCGGCGGAAAGGGCAATGACACGTTGGATGCCGGGTCCGGAAACGATGTGCTTTCCGGTGGTGACGGCAACGACAGTCTTGATGGCAAATCGGGCTCTGATGTGCTGTCCGGGGGCGAAGGTACAGACACCATAAAAGGCGGTAGTGGCAACGATGCCTTGGATGGCGGTGCTGGACGCGACAAGCTGAATGGCGGGTCGGGCAATGATGTCCTGTCGGGCGGGTCGGGCAAAGACATGCTGAACGGGTCGTCCGGGCATGACACTCTGGACGGGGGCGATGACAAAGACCGGCTTTACATGGGCGCGGGCGATGATGTCGCCACAGGCGGAGAAGGGGCAGATCGCTTCATCTTCCGCTCTGAGGATCTGGATGGGTCGACCGACACGATCAAGGATTTTTCGTTTGATGAATACGACAGTCTCGACTTTCGGAAGCTCGACTTGGGCGCCAACGGGTCAGAAATCGATCAGTGGTTCATGGAAAATGCAAAGGTCGTTGATGGAGATGATGTTCATATTTCATTGGGCAATGACACAATGCTGATTCTAGAAGATGTCGGCGCAGACCTGGGTCAGCTTTACGACAGCATCATGTTCTGATTTCAAGAACGGGAGACGCGGGTTATTCGAAACCCGCGTCTTTCGCGATCATCGCCGCATGCGTGCGGTTTTTGGCATTAAGCTTTTTGCAAAGGGTGCGGACATGCAGTTTGATCGTCACTTCCTGCAGATCCAGATCCCGCGCGATTTCCTTGTTGGACCGGCCATGGCATAGGCCTTGCAGAACTTCGCGTTCACGCTGGCTCAGCTGCTTTGTAAAGGCGGTCTCTTCCCGTTCGCCCTCGTCAGCCATAACGGAGGCCGGCACGAATGTCTCACCCGCGATCATGAAACGCACGGCGTTCACAAGGGATTTGGCCCCCATGGTCTTGGGCAGGTACCCGATGGCACCCATATCCACGGCCTCATGGGCCACCCGGTTCGGGGCAGTGCCGCTCAGGATGGCGAAGGCTTGGTCGGGGTGTTTTTGTTTTGCAGATGCCAGCCCATTGAGGCTATTCATCCCAGGCATGTTGAAATCAAGTAGAACAAGATCAAACGGGCCCTTTGCGCTGAGGGCTTTCATCGCGCTGTCGTAATCCTCAACGGACACGACCGCCGCCCGGCCCTCGGTTTCGAGATAGGCCGCGATCGTGTCTCGTACCATTTCATGATCATCTGCCAAAAGAATGCGCATGGCTGCCGATTGTCCGTATACCTGTGGTTGTGAAGTTAAAGCGTTTGCTGTGCGCGGGCCACTCATACCTGTGTTTGTCAAAACGTTCATGCTCTTTACTCCTAAAACCGTCCAAAGCCCTGCGCGTATCTTCAGTGATTACGCATAGGCCCGACCCCTTTAGGTGATTTGCCGGGTTTCTAGACAAAAAACATGGTCAAATCAGGGCAGGCTGACTGCCTATGGGAATAGCGAAACTATACAAAAGGATAGTCACCTAACCTCATGCCCAAATGACCAATTCCCCAAAGCGTGGCAAAAGAAATTCAACGACACACGCAAAATTCGGAGCATGAGACCCATGTTTAAGACGATCACGACAACACTCTCGACCAGCGTTTTCTTTTTCGCGGCGCCCGCACTGGCAGAAGAGACTGTTTTGACGGTGTCCGGCTCAGTGGCCGCTTCTGATAGTGGCGAGACCTGGACCTTCGATATGGCCGATCTGATGGCCATGCCGTCTGATTCCTTTGAGACAACAACGATCTGGACCGAAGGCGTGCAAACCTTTGAGGGCGTTTCGCTGAGTGTATTGCTGGATCACGTGGGCGCAGATGGTGCAGAGCTGAGCGCTGTCGCCCTAAACGATTATGCGGTCTCTATCCCAATGGCTGACGCTGTGGCGGGGGGACCGATCATTTCATATTCGCAAAACGGCGAGGAAATGTCAGTCCGCAACAAAGGCCCGTTGTGGATTGTATACCCCTATGATGTTAACGAAGACTACAAGTCAGAAGAATACTATTCGCGCAGCATCTGGCAGCTTGACCGTATCGAGGTCATGGCCGGCAACTGAAACGCAACCCCAGCAAACAGACTGCACAGGCATACATGCAGAGCAGATGGCCAATCATTTTGTTTGTGGCTGTGCTGATCGCCAGCCTCGTCTTCACCGGGTACCTTGTACGCTCGGTAAGCGAAAATCTGCGCGCATTGTCCGTCGCCCAGCATGATGATGTCAGCTGGAACCTCGCGCAGTTGGAGGTCGAAGTCCTTCAGCTGCAGCAGATCGCGGCCAAAACGGCTGAGGATGAAGCGTCTAGTCTGACAGGCTTCGTGCGGCGCTTTGATATCTTCTACAGCCGGGTTGGCATTCTGTCGGGCAGTCAACGAAAGGACCTGTTCACCAAGGATGTCAAAGCAACGGCAGCAATAGACGCGTTCAGCGATTTTCTGGATCGCACGACGCCCATTGTGGATGGCCCAAGATCAGATCTCCGCGCGGCTCTCCCGCAAATCCTGTCAGAGATTGCGGAACTGCGCCCCCAGGCCCGGGCCATTGCCTTGTCTGGTATTCAGTTTTTTGCCGAGCAGGATGCGCAACGCCGCGAAGACCTGTCGCAAACGCTGATCAAGCTCGCCATCGCGGTCATGGGGTTGGTGCTAATCCTTGTGATGGCGCTCCTGGTACTGGAACGCCTGTTTCGCGAAAGCCGTCTGGTCACGCAGGAAAATCAACGGGTACGCTCTCGCTTTGAAGCCGCGATCAGTTCTTCCCTGGATGCCGTTCTAGTGGTCGATACAGCGGGCAAAATCATCGACTACAACGGCGCTGCGGCGTCCGTTTTTGGATATGAGCCGGAAGAAGCCATCGGTCAGGACATGGCCGAATTGATCGTGCCGGACCACATGCGCGAAATGCACAAAAAGGGCATGAACCGGTTCCTGGAGACCGGCGAAAAGAAAGTGATCGGCGCGGGCCGGGTGCGTTTGGAGGCCAAGCACAAATCGGGCGATGTGTTCCCTGTGGAGTTGAGCATTTCTGTATCTGAGACCGATGGCGAACAGGTCTTCGTGTCTTACCTGCGCGACATCACCGCCGAAATCAAAGCCGTCGACGACCTGCGCATGGCACGCGACAAGGCGCGCGAAGGTGAGAAAGCGAAATCAGACTTGCTGACCGTGATGAGCCACGAGATGCGCACACCGCTCAACGGCATACTCGGTTCGCTATCCCTGATCGACCAAACCGGCATGGCCGCGCGGCAGCAACAGCATCTCAAATCCATTGCCGCCTCTGGTGAGCTGCTTTTGTCCCACGTCAATGACGTGCTGGATCTTTCAAGCCTGTCCTCCGATGCACGACCAAAGGAAAAAATACGGTTTGATCTCCGGGATGTTCTGCAAAGCGTGTCGGACAGCCTGCTTGCGAATGCCCAGACGCGAGGCAACACGCTGACCTTCAATGTGCTATCAGATGACCTCCGCGTGGTTCTGGGGTACAAGACGGCGCTGCAGCAGTGTCTGGTCAATCTGGTAGGTAATGCCATCAAATTCACCCATGACGGAACGATCGCTGTCGAGGTTGAGCGCCTGTCTCACGATGATCTGGTCGAAATCCGGGTGTCGGACACCGGCGTTGGCATCGCGCCGGAGAACCTCGAACGGGTGTTTGAGGAGTTTGTTACCATCGACACCGCCTTTGACCGTGAGAATGCAGGCACCGGTCTTGGACTTGCAATCACGAAGCGGCTGGCAGAGTCGATGGACGGCAGCATCGAGGCCGACAGCCTGCTCGGCGAAGGCAGTCTGTTCACACTGAAAATCCCGCTGCCGGACGCGCCGAACGTGACGGAAGAGCAGGATAGCCCGGAACCCAAATTGCACCAGCAGATTGAAGAGGGCGTCACCGCATTGGTCGTCGATGACAACGAGATCAACCGTCTGGTTCTCAGCGACATGCTCAAGGAGTTGGGTGTAGAAGTTGCTGAGGCCGCCGATGGCTACGCAGCCGTCGATCTGGTTGCGCAGCGGGCCTTTGATGTTTTGCTCCTGGATATCAGTATGCCGGGCATCGACGGCATCGAAACATTGACGCGTATTCGCGGTTTGGATGTGGCTTGGAAAGACGTCCCCGCCATCGCCGTCACCGCCCATGCCGCGCAGAAGGACCACGATAGAATCCTTCAGGCGCCCTTCTTCGATCTGGTTGTAAAGCCAGTGAAACCCGGCATTCTTAAGGTGAAGCTTGCCAGGGCGACATCGGGTCTATCGCATGGCTCGGAGGCCACGGACGCCAATTCTGCCGCCCCCGATTTCAAAGTTAGGTTCGGCGAAGAACGCTACCAAAAAGCGATCAAAGCCTTGCATCAAGAGCTGGCTTCGCTGGCAACTAAGGTCGAAGCAGCGCCACAATTGACTGAAGAGATCCGGCAATTGGCCCACAAAGCGGCTGGGTCTTCGGCAGTTTTGGAAGAGGACGAACTTTGGACACTCGTCGCAGCCTTGGAAAATGCAACACAGGATGATTGGGCCGATGCAAAGGGTCAGTTTCTGAAAGGCACCGCAGAACTTTGCGAGCCCTTGGGCTAAGACCACTCTGCCGCACACCGTCAGGTGCTGTTGGTATGTCTGCTTTGAGTGGTCCGCACACAGGACAATGTCCGCTTTTGGCGCTTCGCAGTTGTTTGGACATAGCGCAGCATTTGGGACGTAAGGGCTCTGAGCCGACCTCTGATACTGCGCAGCGCCTTCGCCAAAAGTAACTTTAGCGTTCGCGCGCACGGCCCATTCCTGCCGTTGATCAACTGGTCGAGATGCTGCGATTGCAGCCCGCATTGACGACTTTCGCTGCAACCGCAAAGTCTGGATGGGGTCGAACTCTCACTCTGGCGGACAAATCTGCCAGTCAAGTGTCACAACTCGAAGTCAGCTTTTGGCTTTGAGTTTCGATGATCAGGTACTGAGTGTCCGTTGTAAAAACTGGATGAGAAGCTCATGATGCCTGTTTTCTCCTTCGCTGCCAGGAACATGACCTTCGCTTTCATAAAAGTGAATTTCACTCGGCAGATGAGCTTTCCTACGGCGCTCTTCCAGTCGTCGGGTCATATCAGGTGACCACGTCCGGTCTTCCAGCCCAACAGATAGAAAGAGCGGGCCAGGGTATTGTTCAATTTCAATTGGAGTTGTTGGCAACAGGGCATCAGAGCTTCCATTCCATGTCCATGCGCGTCTGGATGGGTCCCACGCTTGCCATCCCGGATCGCCGCTGTCCCGGTAGCTTCTCGAATCAAACGCGCCACAAACGACATCTGGAGCTGCAAGGCATGCTACTGCATCCGGCAATCCATCCATGCTGTGTTGAGCCATCAGTGATGAAAGCAGCAATGCGTGCTCCGCTCCGCGAGACACGCCGTATACCGCAACTTTCCCATTACCGGTCGCGAAACTCCGCAACGCATCCAATGCCTCTGCGGTTCGTGAGATCTCGACATCTTCAATATGACCAGCATTCCAAGCGTTACCACCTTTGGGATAGTTATGTGGATAGCACAGGAAGCCATTTGCTGCGAGAATCGCCGCCGTCCGATGCGTCCAGCCCGACATTCCGCCCTCAGAACCGTGAAGCAGCATAACACTTGGAAAGGGACCCTCTCCCGCTGGCCCGTATGTGGTGCCCCAATCGGGTAAAAGGCGGCGAACTACAGACAATTCCATTGCTAGCGTCCAGTATGGGTTTGATACTCTCCTCAGTTATCAGACATCCATCGGCGATGCAGCATCGGTGACTATGGGCTCTTTCATTGAATCCGCCGCACTATGCGTGAACGGCGGCATTATCGAAAACGCTTAGAGTGTCATTTCGCCCCGTCCCGCAATGGACCCCATCTTCGGCAGGATCTCGTCGATGACCTTCTGCGACCACTCGCAACGCGCCGTCTGGCAATGGCCGCTGTAACGCAAGCGCGGTCTCCACATCCGCAGTGAGCCAGGTCTCGATCTCCTCGGGTTTGGTGAGGATCACGGGCATGGCTTTGGGATGCACTTCGCCAACCTCTTTGTTGGCCGTTGTTGTCAGAAAACCGAAGAGATCGTTTGTGGTTTCGCCTTCTTTGAGTTTGCGGACAGATGTCCACTGCGTCCAGATGCTGGCAAAGAAAGCCAGGAGTAGATCCTCATTGTGAGCAAGTTCTTCCACGCCGTCGAACCAAACGAGTGATAACTGCAGTGCAACCAGTGAAAAGAGAAATACCACCTGCAACCAACAAGAGCGGTGTCAATCCAACTATATCTAGCAGGGAAACCGTCGCACCTGCCAAGATCAAGAACAGGATCGCTTCGAGGCCTACAAACCCGGCAAGTTCCGTGGCCTGCTTACCTTCCCTGCACATCGGCATAAGGAGCGAGCGGCTCGCCGTGTATCCAGCGTAAACGCCGAAATTTGCGTACAAAATGACGGCGACAATGCACCACGTCGGTAGTCCGTTGATCGCCAAAAGAGCGACCGCGAGTACAACAAGCCCATTTGTCAGCCCGAGTATCGCTAAGACTGCCCTGCCACCGAAGCGTTCGATCAGTGGTCTGGCTGCAACCGCACCTACAAAGCCTGCCGAGTTACCGAAAACGATACCGATCAGCCCCGCTGTTGCGACATCGAAGCCAGCATCAATAAGCAGCACTGACTTGAGTGCAAAGGGCACGAGAAGGGCGACGCTGATCGAGACCGAAAAACCCAACAAACGTCGAGCATTACTTTGCGCAAATACTGAAAACTGGCCCCACCATTTCGGAGGGAGGGCCCCGCTTGACGTTTGAGCTGGCAGTCTTCTAAGGCTCAGTTGAGTAGCCCCCACTGCAAGGCCACAGATTGCAACCAACGCGACGATGACTGAACTCCAACCTATCGGCGCGATCAGATACAAAACGCCCAGTCCAAGAGCAAAACCGGAGAAAGCCGATGTTGCAGCCTGAATGGAAGCACCCTTTGGATACGCAGGCTCACTCAGGCCCTCGATCATGATCCCGCCGATTGCCGTCTGGATTGTCCCGAGCAGCAACATCAAAACCGCGACGCATCCTATAATGGCGACCGCATTGTCCGACGGCGACAGGAATGCAGCGCCAAACAATACGGCGCCGACACCAAGTTGGGAGAGTGAAATCCACCTATTAAACCGGGCCTTCCCACCAAGGTTTGTGCCATCAATCAACGGGGCCCAGAGAAACCGCAACGTATAGGGCACCCCAGCTAAGAACAAAAAGCTGAGCACGTGCGAGGGTGCGCCAGCTTCACGCAGAAACAGCGTTACACCTTGCGCACAGAATTGAGCGACAAAAGCTGCAGCAAAGGTAACGACACCAACCGCTCTTAAAACATCAAGGTTTGTCGAAGAGCTCACTATTACCAACGCTGCGTCACGTTAAATCCAACGGTTAGAGGCTCGGTGACACTTGCAAATGTGCCGCCGCCAATGAAGCGGGTCACACCTGTTTCATCAAAAAGATTTTTCACGTACCCGCGCACTTGTGTCTGCCCAAAATCCGCGGTTACACCAAGATTGACGATCCAATAGTCCCCAACTTCTTCACCAACGATATTGTTGAAGTCATTAAAAGACTCGCCGCGGTATGTAGCACGCGCATCTATGCTCCAAACATCATTGAAAGCGTAGTCCGCTCCTAGAGACAGTGTCATGTTTGGATCTTGGCCAAAGGAATTTCCGTCAAGGGCAGGGCTGCCAGCCTGAGCTTCAGTGATTTCGGTCTCCAAAAAGCCTAGAGACCCGGTAAGTCTCAATTGATCTGTCGCCTGAAGCGAACCGTCGAACTCCATCCCATAGCTGCGACCAGCCAGTTGGTTGACAACTTGCAATGAAGCTCTGTTGCCAGGCACAAGCTCTGCATAAAGCTGGGGGTTGTCGAATTCATTGTAAAACGCACTGATGCCGAAAGCGTATCTGCCATCCGGCGCTTCTTGCCTGTAGGTAAGTTCGAACGTGTCGACGGTCTCCGACTCGTACTCGAAGGGCGCGCCAGTGAAGATGTTCACCGAAGAGCCGCCTGGATTATAGCCGCGCCGGTACGAACCGCTAACAACGCGGTATTCATCAAAATGGTAGGCAAGCCCGATAGAAGGAAGAAACTCGGTCTCGCGGTTGCTGAATGTCTGGTTTCCAGCGACTACGCCGATACCTGGCACAAAGGCCGAGCTGGACTGAAACCGATCATCTTCATATCTCAGGACACGTGCGCCGCCGAAGAGGGTGAGTTGATCACTTAACCCGTAGCGCAGGTCAGCGAAAACCGACCTGGACGTCGTTTCCACGTCACTGCTGAATGTTAGAATGCCAGACACATCTGTCCTTTGATCCCTATCTTCATACGCGAAACCTAGGAGACCTGAAAGCTCACCTGCTCTGACGCGCTCTTCGGGACCAAAAGTGTAGATAAACTCCTGGGTGAATGTCGTCTCTTCAACGTCAAATGGGAACGGATAAACCTGCTCCGGAATGGATTCATAGGCGTCGTCCACATAGGATGTGATCGACTGAAATCGCCCAAAACCGAGGTCAAGTTCAGCATCGATAGAAAAGATATTCGTTTCGGTGTCATACGTTCGCGCGGGAATGCCCAGCGGCCCGGACGCTGCATTGACAAGGAGCCTGTCCTCAAGCGGTTGGCCAGTCACTGCTGGTGTCTGTACAAGGTTGCGCGTTTGCGGTGTTTGCCCTGACTGATGTTCGGCGAGCAAATTAAGGGTTAACGCCCCAAGGCCCGTATCGAACTCCCCAAGAAGTTTTCCGCGCACATGCACATTGTCGTAGTCTACGATCCAATCGTCCGGAACATCGGTCGCTTCACGAGGGTCAGAACCGTCTGCGAGCGAGAAGGTCAACCGATACGCAATGTTATCTGACAAAGGCCCGGAAACCATTCCGTTCAGGAACGCGTTCGGCCCGTGAAAATCATCCTGCTCAATGCCAAATTGCAAGGCAGCTTCGGGTTCAAAACTCGGTGCATTTGTCTCAACAATAATTGCCCCGGCATAGGCGGACCGGCCTCTCAAGAGCGTTTGAGGGCCGCGTAGCACCTCAACCTGACGGACATCCCATAGCGAAGACCCACTTGAATTCGGCAGAGAGACCGGGCGTGTCACGCCATCAATTACAAACGAAAGCCGTGGGATCGCGCCGGTGAAGGTTGCCGATACCGCGCCCCCGGGGCCACCACCTTGGACACCCCTGAGGGATGGAACCTCACTTCGTCCCTCGACAAAGAGGTTGGGAACTGCTGTGAGCACTTCGTTGATATGTTCTCCAGCCCGTGCTTCCTCAAGATCGTCATCTCCAAGAACCGTCGCGCCGACATAAATTTCATTCAAAGGGCGATCGACGCGTTCTCCAGACAGCACGATCGTCCCCAGATCAAACGGCACTGCGTCTTGCGCGGACACCAGTGTCGATGTGCCCAACAGAAGTATCGCGGAAGTCGAAATTGTCTTAAGCATACTATGCCCCTCACACTATCCCGACTGTTTTACTAAGACTAAACAGCGGGAAGGAATATGAGGCAAACCCAACAATTCGGGTCTTTATACCGACAATTCAGGCAGTCGTTAGGTCTGCGCCCTGAGCGCGCGAGACAGGGAATCTGGATTTTTGTAACTCAAAATCTCCGCAGCATCCTTGAGATTTGTTCCTGCATTGAGCATGTCACGCGCTGATTTGAGACGTGTCTCACGCATGAAAGCACCAATTGAGATGCCATAAGCATTACTGAAACGGGTTTTCAGCGCTGTCGTGTTCATGCGGCAAGCGCGTGCTACGTGATCGATGGTCGTGTCCACGCCATGATTCTGCTTAATGTAATCAAGGGCATAACTGACCTGAATATCCTTGTGCTCGGCAGGTTTCTGATTTGGCAGAGCCATAGCCACCAATTCCAATGCTATCGAGCAACACCGCAACTGTCCCGTGGCCTCAGAAGTATCCGTGTCGAGAAGTGCCTGTGCTTTCGCGAGCATCGCAGTCGGAGCTTTGGATGTGCTGATATCGGGCTGAGCAAGAAGGTTGTCACACAAAGAAGCAAGCCCTTGATCATAAGTGCGCATCTGATCGAGAAACTCTTCTTGCAATCCTATCGCAATAGACCGGAACGCGTGCTGACCAGGTGCGCTCACCGCCCATTTCGTCCGTTGTGGATTGGCCGCAATCTCAAGGTCGCCAGACGTCAGGGTTGAGTCTCGCCCTGCGCCGTCGATCTCCTTTGAAGATGAAGTGCCTTTTAGTCTGATTTCAATCACAAGACCGGCCAAGCCCTGCATCTCGGCATCATAGGGGGAGAGGCCGGTTAGATCGGCACGCAGCAGCGTCACCCCGGGCCAAAGCGAAAGGCTTTCAAGTTTACCGACCCCGAGGACCGGAGTGCGTTTGCGTGTTGCGGACACATCAATCTTGCTATCCAGCTCGGCGATCCGAGCCTCGGTTACATCGTTGGGATAAGCGACTGGCTGTTTCACCTGCTCAACTCCCGAAGCCTGCCGTGCCGCGACGCCAAAACGCAGTGCTCAACTGGCTTGTCTTGTCCAGACCCAGGACGGTCTTGAAGTGTTTGCGCAGCTCTTGTGCGTTCTGAAACTCGCCAGCAAAGAACGCAAAGTCAGGAACTCTCTCATCGGTAATCTCTTTTACCAACGGCACAAGCTCACGTTCAAACTCCGCAGGGTCCATCACATGAACGCTCAACCCAGTGCGTGGCAAGTACTCAGCGGCTACTTCCGAAGATGGAAAGGCAACGATGACATCACCATCTCTTTGATCTCCTACGCGCTTCAACAGTTGCGCGACGGCTGGAAGACCAGTCCCGTCTGCTGCGATGAGGTATCTTTGAGCATGTGGCAGGGACGTCATGCCCGCTGGCCCCATCGCGCCAACCTTTGAACCAGGTTCGGCTCCAGTGGCCCAATCAGAGATCAAGCCACCTGCATGGATAACGATATCGATATCAATCTCTGAGTGCTCTTGTCTTGCTTCGCGGATGGTCACAAACCTTGCATGCAGCTTGTCCTTACCGTCTGGCCAAACAGGAGAGCCATTTGCAGCCATCACGGGCCAAACCGGTGGTCTGCCTCGTTCCAGCGGCATCAAAAGCCGCAAATGAGGACCTTCGCCTTCTACCTTATCGAGCCCCGGAAAGCTGAGGGTCACCCGTTGCATGCCCGCAAAGACTTCAAAGCTCTTGAGAACGGTCAGTTCGCGAAAATTCTCTGGATGGCTACCTTCGTCTACTCGCCCGCCACTCCACCGAATGTCCGCAGCAGCTTTTGGGTCAACCTCTGAAACATGCTCCACAACTTCCTCCTTGAGGAATGAAATCGCAGTCTCGTTTGGGCCGGACAGCCTGACTGAAAGACCGTCTGGCCGCAATCCGAAATCAACCCGAAACGCGCTTTGCTCGAAGAAAACGTCACCGTCGTCGGCAGTGTCGAATTCGATCCCATGATCCTTGCCGATATGCTGAACAAACATATCAAGCATTGCTTTGGGCTCGGCACATGCTACGATAGTTTCAGAAGAAACGGGTGACATACTCTCTCCAGTAAAGTCTAACACACCCTTACTTATGCATTCTGATGATGTCAGGGAACAAGTCGCCCGTTTGTCTTGACTGGCGTTCTGCCGCAAAAGAGGAATATTGTGCATTGCGCAGCATTTGTGTCTTGGGTTCGCAGTTGCCATCCGGCGCGGAACTTGGCCCGCAGTTTCCTTGCCCCGGTCTTGCGGTGCTTCTTTTGAAGCCACCGGTCAATCCGATGCCAGAGCCAGTTGTCCAGAGACTGGAACTCGTCGCTGGCACCGGTGGCGTATTGAAAGTAATTCCGCCATCCGGAGATCAGAGGGTTGAGCGACCAGATCAGATCCTTGAACGGTAGCACGAGTGTGGCTCGTGACGTCCGTTTCTTGATCTCCCGGCGCAAGGCCTTCACCTTTTCCTTCGGTATGCACGCGTCTCCACAGACGAACAAATCCCTAGTCTACTGATTGAGGCCCTGCGCGACGCGGGTTGCGATCAGATTGTTATGGTCGGCCGCAAAGCAGCGATGACGAGTCTTGGTTAATGTCGGCTTGACGTGCTTTCGGTGGAACGGGAACTGCGGCGCGAAACGTATGTTGAGAGTTGAACCTCGATTGATCACCTGAACTGATCTGCAAATCTTAGACCGAAAAGCGCGCAGGCGAAAAGGCATCCAGGCTATGGTTCGGTCGCTCGCCGCAAAGAACTTGTGCAAGGACTTCGCCGGATTTGGGGGCCATCATCAGTCCGTAGTGAGAATGGCCGAAATTAAAGAATAAGCCATCCTTGTTGGGGACCTCGCCGAGCATTGGTAAGCTGTCTGGAAAGGAGGGTCTCCGTCCCATCCAAAAGCTTGGGCTCTCGGTGTTCAGTGATTTGAAAGCCGATTTCGCGATCCTTGTCAGTTGTGCCTCGCGCCTTGGGTCAACGGGAGCGTCGACTGGCGCGAATTCAGCCTGCCCTGCAATGCGCAGACCGATTTCCATGCTGCTCGCCACGACTTTGGCGTCAACATCCATCACTGAGTTGTTGACTTCGACGCCCGGATTTCTGAATTCGATATGATACCCGCGCTCCGCCATCAAAGGGAGTTTCAATTTCATGGATTTGAGGAGGTCTGGACTCCAGGCACCCATGGATATGACGACTTGTTTTGATTGAAGCCTCCGATTGGCACATTTGATGACCCAACCCGAACCGAAACGAGAGACTTCGCGTACAGTATCTCTCACGAATTCCGCGCCCAATGCTTGTGCCTTTTCGGCCAGCACCGCTCCGAGCCGTCCCGGCGAACGAACCCGGGCTTGGCCTTTTATGAGAATTGCGGCTTTAAACTCTGAGCTTAGTGCCGGTTCCAGTTGCGCAAGGCTGTCTGCACCAATCAGCTCGACCTCTGCGCCTTTCTCTTTGCGAATGCGGTACTCTAAAGCTTTCAGATTTGCGCGGCTCCCATCCCGGAAGGCGTGAACATACATGCTATCGCAAAGGAGGCTTTCCGTACCCGTGCAGAGAAGATGCTTTTCATAGAGCTCAATCGACGGGCCGCAGAGTAGCGTCATCGCCTCCGAGGCTTCTCTGACTTTTGCCTCCGTTCCCTGACGCAAGAAGCTGGCCCCCCAAGGGATCAATTGAGCAAACGAACTCGCGCGAATGCTTACGGGCCGACCATAGCCAAAGAGGAGCTTCGGAATGCTCTTCCACGTCCCTGGCAAGGATTGCGGTACCACAGACCAAGGCGACACGATGCCAGCATTGCCCATAGACGTTTCTTGGCCAGGGTCGCCTCGGTCAACGATCGTTACCGGTACGCCGCGCTCCACGAGGGACAAGGCGGTGCATATGCCAACGATGCCCGCGCCGAGGATTGTGACGCGGGCGTCTTCATCAGGCAGGGACATTGGCACTCCGCCGCGCAAAGACCTGGCTGATGATAGCCGGCGCCGCAGTGATGAGCGCGACAAGGTCTGCCGACAGCGACGGCGCGATGAAGATAAGACCGGCCAAAGCCATGAGCACGCGGTAGATGGCACCCATTGGCGCGAGCCAATAACCCACGACAGCCGCCGAGAGCGCGACGACACCCGCGATACAGCTCGCTGCGGTGTAGGAGAACTCCAGTAAATCAAACCCTGTTGATGACACGAAGAGGAGTACTGGCGCGTACACAAATGCCATTGGTGCAATGACTTTGCCAAGCCCGAGTGTGAAAGCCGATATGCCGGTCCGGAACGGGTTAGAGTTGGCAATCGCAGCCGCAGCATAGGCTGACGTACAAACCGGTGGTGTGATCTCGGCGACGACCCCGTAGTAGAGCACGAACATATGGCTGGCGATCGGTGGTATACCAAGTTGAGCCAGAGCTGGTTGAGCCACTGAGACCAGCATGATGTAGAGCGCCGTCGTTGGCACACCTGCGCCCATCAAGATGCACGCTAGCGCGATGAAGACGAGGCTGATGAAGAGCGTGAGGTCTTCGACCGTGAAGAGTTCGTAAGCACCCCATTGAAACAGCCAGATCAGATCTGAGCCGAGATTTTGGGCTGCCTGGGTCACCATGAAACCGATCCGGAAGCCGACACCGGTGGTGTTGATGACGCCGATCACAATCCCGACCGCGGCTGCGGCCGCGCCAACAGCAAGCGCATACTTCACGCCTGTTTCAAACGTGTCGGCCATTTCTGGAATGGTTGTCCGCTGCTGAGGATTTAGGGTCGCAATGGCCGCGCCGACAATCAGGATTGCCGACATTGTCACGTCAAATCCGCCGTCGGAGAGCTTCCAGAGGACAAAGGCAATGAATGCTGCCGGGTAGACCAATGTAACTGGGTTCTTCAGGCGGCTCATTCCGGCAACAATCGACAAGGAAATGCCGCAGAACGCTGACATAAACGGCGTGTAGCCAGAGAAGAGGACCGTCAACAATCCGACGAGTGGCACGATGTTTGCCCAACCGTCTCTCCAAACCGCCCCAAGCTGCGGAAGTGCGTCATTGGCGAGACCCTTAAGTCCGAGTCGCCGTGCCATGAGATGGACCACGGTGAAGACGCCAACATAGTGCAGCAAAGCTGGGAAGATCGCCGCAATAACAATCGTGGTATAGGGCACCTCTAGGAATTCGGCCATGATAAAGGCCGCGGCCCCCATGATAGGAGGCGTGATCTGTCCACCTGCCGATGCCGCAGCCTCTACACCGCCAGCGAAGTGTCCCGGATACCCGAGGCGTTTCATATTCGGGATTGTAAGGGCACCGGTAGAGACCGTGTTCGCGACGGATGAGCCCGAGATTGTTCCAAAGAAAGCGGAGGACACAACCGAGACCTTCGCCGGGCCGCCGGTATAGCGGCCAGCGAGGATAGTCGCGTTATCGATGAAAAGCTGTCCGAGCCCCGTGCGCTGCGCGATGACGCCGAACAAGACGAAGTGGAAAACGATGGTCGAGACCACCCAGAGCGTGACGCCGAAGATGCCTTCCTGCGGGAAGTACATGGACGAAACGAATGTGTTAAATTTGACGCCGGGATGTTGAAGGATGCCTGGATAGTACTGCCCGAACAGGGCATAGGACATGAAGATGCAGATAATAAGCGGCAGGATCCACCCCAAAGTGCGTCGCGCGATGTCGAGCACCAGTGCAATCATAATGACGCCAAACAGCATATCCCAACCGTTTGGATTGCCCATCCGAAAGGTCATTTCTTCAACGCCAAGGAAGGGAATGCCGCGCCAGGCGAAACCGAGATATAGGGCGGATGCAACGCCGAGCACCATCAGGCCAATGTCGAGAAACGGGACGCCACCGAGCCTCAGGGCGCCGGTGTTCAGATCAAAAGACGTTTCCGTCTTCACGAGCGGATAGAGTGAATAGATCAGAATGAAGAGGCCAGAAAGATGGATGCCCATATGCCAATAATCGGTGGGCAGGCCAAATCCGGCTGTGAGGTAATGGTACATTGCAAAGGCGAGGGCAACATAACGGAGAAACTTGCCGAAGGCGGGTGCAACAGAACGTGTCGCGGCGCCTTCATCGTACTTCTCCTCGATCGCGGCCAACTCTTCTTCTGAGAGCTCGCGCACCTCTTCTGATCGTGGATCACTCATTGCGCCCCCCATTTGAGTTATTCTTTTTGGTTATTGAAAAGGACGGGCGACGCTTGTCGCCCGCCAGTTCAGGGAGAGTTTATTCCAGAAGCCCGACTTCTCTGTAGAACTTTTCTGCGCCGGCATGCAGCGGCACGCCCAGTGCTGCAATGCCATCAAGCGCCGTGTCCGGCGTGATTTGCTTGCCCTTCGCATGCCCATTATCGAGCAGCTTGCGGGTGTTGTCGTTCCAGATTGCTGCGGTAATTCCGTAGACGAGCTCTTCTGACAGATCAGAAGACACGACGAGGAGCGCCGATACCGCGGGCGTCTTCACGTCATAATCGACGCCTTCATAGACGCCGCCAGGGATCATAGATGGAATATAAGCCGGGATCACATCATTGATCTTTGCGAGATCTTCTTCGCTGAAGCTGTGCAGCTCCATACCCTTTGTGGTTGAAAGCTGAACCATAGCGGAGACCGGCCACCCAGCGGCGTAGAAGTACGCGTCTAGCTGTCCATCCGCGAGGCGTTCGGCCGACTGCGAGTTGTTCAGCTCGGCCTCGTCGTAGTTGTCGCGGTTCAGACCCCACTCTGCCAGCATCATTTCCACTGCCACTTGGGTGCCAGAACCCGCCTGCGCGATGCCGACGCGCTTGCCTTCAAGATCGGAAAGCGAGTCGATGCTTTGGTCTTCTGGCAGGACGAGATGCAGATCTTCCGGGTATAGGTTGGCAACAATCCGCAGTTTCTCATGAGGCTTGCCGTCGAACTTACCCTCGCCAAGGAACATGGACCTTGTCACATCGGCAGCAGCCATCCCTGCTTCGAGCTCACCGTTCTGAACGGCGGTATTGTTGAAGACGGACGCTGTTGTCGACTGTGCAATGGCGATCAATCCAGGAACGCCACATTGTCCACCTTCATCACAAGGCCGAGAGCCCGGAGGGGAAGAAATACCATTGGCGATGGTGCCACCAATTGGGAAGTAGGTTCCCCCAGCACTGCCGGTCCCGATCCGAAAGAAAGTCGGGTCCTGCGCTGCGGCTGTTCCAGCTGCAAGGGCAACTGCGGTCGCGAGACCAAGAAGTTTCGTCATGTGCTTCATTATTTTCTCCCTATGAGCAGACTTCTTCGGGTTGAGTCATGCCAAGGAGCTTATCGAGCGTATATATAAATACAAATTTGAAAGTTTTTGATATTCATAAATTCGGCTTATATGAGATTCATGAACCTTTCACAGCTCACAACGTTTCATGCGGTTATGACCTCCCCCTCGCTGTCAGATGCAGCCGAAAAGCTCGGTAGGACACAACCGGCCGTCAGTGCATCGATCAAGTCGCTTGAAGATCAATTGGGTATGAAGCTGTTCGAGCGACGCGGGCGAAAGCTCGTACCTGTCCCCGAAGCTATGTACTTGGTCACCGAGGCGAATGGCATTCTCAAACAATTGTCCCAAGTGCGTAGAACCATGCAAGAGCTTGGGACAGGACAATCTGGCCAGCTGAATGTGGCCGCGATGCCCGGGCCGGTCTCGATGCTTTTCCCCCGCTTTATCGCAAATCATGTCGGAGATCGCGAAAACATCAAGATATCGATGCTCGCCAGAAGTTCGGCGCAGATCGCCGAACTAGCGCGGGCCCAAAGCATTGATTTTGGTTTTGCCGACCTGCCTGAAAACATAGATGTCGAAGGGTTGGTCAGGATGGATGTTCTCGAAGGAGACTGCTTTCTGGCAATTCCCTCAGATCATCGGCTTGCAGATGAGAATTCTGTCGCTCTGGAGGCTCTGAACGGTCAGAAACTGGGTTCGCTTCAAGTCAATCACTTCCACACCAGGGCGACCCAAGCAGCATTCCATGAGGCGGGCCTTTCCTTCAACCTAGGAATCGAAAGTCAGACCTTCTTGCCCATCCTTCAATTCGTTGCGGCTGGACAATGCTGCGCAATTCTCGATCCACTAACCGCCGTACATGTGAGCGAAACCGGGGAGGATCGCGAAGCCGTCAAAATCCTGCGCCTACGGAAGCCGCTTCGTTATCGATATGCAGTTCTGTCGCCCCGACATCGCCCGACCTCAGTCATTGCGGAAGACGCTTGTGAAGCTTGGTCAACGGAAGTATTTGGTTTGCTTAATGGCATCTCTGCGAACCCGAGATGGCAGGCTCAAGCCGAGTGATGGATTGATCCCTCATATGCGGAAAGCGCTGCTAGACCGCCGGTATGAGCGAAGCAGACTTTGCTACCTTTTTTGATTTCGCCTGATGCCACCATAGCAGGGATCGCAGCAAAACTTTTTGCGGTGTAGACCGGGTTGAGGATGATCCCTTCCAGTTCCGCGGCAAAGCGGTCTCGCCGATTTGTCCGTACCCCGGTAAAGATCCGCTGCGATCCCTGCTTGGTGAGAATGCCATATCCAAGAATTCAATAGCTTATCGTTTGGTATTTCTGGGACTCAAGCGCCCGAAGTGTTTCAGTCAGATAATGCTGGCACCAGCCATCCGACCAAAACCGTCGGATGTCGGCAGAGAGCCCCACTTTGACCGATGCTGCACCACCCAAACTCGGTGACATTTCTACTTGGTTGCAACAAATGCAGCAATCAGCCCGAAACCGGCAGAGCCCAAGTGTCGGATTAGAACGGTTATGAGACAGAGCGGACATTGGTTGCAAGGTCTGATAGAACCGCTTTATGCGGGAAATGATTGAACTGATAAACGAAAACAACCGCGCTTCGGCCGAAGAGTTCGATGACGCTTTCGAGCCAGTTACCTTTCGAGATGGACCTTTGGAGGTCTTCGAGCCAATCTTGATGATAGACGGTGTGACGCGGCGGCGTTATTCGCCTCAAATGCAAGAGTTCTTTGCGCTTATCGACGTTTGGCCCGAAGCCTACGACGGAAAGACGATCCTTTCCCCGCGACATCAAGGGGCGGTGTTAGAGAAAGAGGCCGTAAAGGAGGAACTTCGGTTAACTAAGGTCAATTTCGCCCCTCATCCCCCCGCCGTCCCGGGCGATGAGAGGCGCACTGTCGTCTTTGCACACGAAGTGCAAGAGAATTGGCTGGCATATCTTTGGTGGGAGACGGATACCTCTGAGGAACCGTGCGTGATTGATTACAATGGTGGCGGTGTCGACATGTTCGCAAGCATCCGCGACTTTCTCAGCACCCGTTCAGAGGGATACACTGTCAGCGAAGCTGGCATGGAGGTTGAGGCCCGGGTTGTGAAGCGGCCGCCTGACGGTTGAGTTTATTGATCGATTTTTGGGTGTACGGTCAATGCGCTCGAACCTGAGCAATGTTGACAATCACGCTGAGCGCAGCATGAGTTGGCTCGGGCACCAATGCTGCTTTTCTCCCAAGATGGCCAGATGACCGATTGGTTTTTGGTGGAGCTAATTCGGCTCCGTTTTGAGGCGTACCGTTGGCAGTAATTCCGTGAACTTGGAAAACGTCCTTGCCGAGGTCCAGATCTACTGTTGCAGCTTCCATGATGGGGCTCCTTTCCCAACAGAAGATGACTTCCCCACTATGCCGCATCGCGCGACAGTCGGGTGCAGACGTCATCCACTCCATCCGCCGTACGGTCCATGGACCAACCCCCAGCTAAGCCCCGCCATTTACGCAAAGATATGCCGCTGGAACGCAACCACCATCGCTTCGTCGTCTTCACTCGGAACGGTTGAGCGAGGCTCTTTCTGCACGGTCTTCTGATCTTCGACGGTCTGTCGTTTTCGCCGCTTCGCGACCGTCTTGGGATTAACCCCACGCTCACGGCTCCGCTTCGCGATCGCAGCTTCTGATCGCTGAATGTTAGCTCTGATGGCGAACGTGATCGAGGCGCCGCAACGACGAATTTGTCACATATTGCTCCCTTCCATTCCACAGAAAAGATCAAACAATGGCGTCAAACGCCTTGCGCAGCGATATTAGTGATGGGTTCATTTCTGGACTCACTGAGCTCTGACCGTGTCGCGAGCCATGACATTCTTCATATGATTAAGGATGTCGGTGTAATGAGAGAAAAATAGAAGGCTGCCCGCATCGGTGAACACTTTGAAACGGGCGTCTGGAAAGTCCTCACGGAATTCTTTGATCGTTTCCGGGGGCAAGTGTGGATCATGCTGTCCGTTCCAAAAATGAACCGGTATGCGCGCGCTCACCGACAGGGCTGCCTCGTACCAGTCTGCCTGATCACGCTCGCGGATCTGGCGCGCGAAAGCATCCGCAAGTCCGTTTGCTGGTGCGAGAAGAAATGGGGCCGACCGAGTGATCACCTCGAACACGTCATCATGGCGCAAGGCAGCAAGATCGGGTGGGCTTGTCAGAAATGTTGTTTCCAGAAAATGGCGCACACCGACATGGCGTACCCACGCAAAACTCGCCTCTAAAAGCAAGGGCAGGATGTGGGGTGTGTAGCGCGCTGCAGCGATGATGAATTTGTGCCACTTGCCCATCCGTTCGACCTGAGCGCGCCGCGTAAACGGCATATGACCAGCGACAGAGAACACCGCTGAAACCCGGTCAGGATGGGTGTCAGCTAGGCGGATCGCGTGGTAGCTGTCCGCGCCGAAGCTAAGTATGGAGAATTTGCCGGCGCATTCCGCATCCATCGCTGCCATCGCATCTTCGATTATTGTATAGCCGTATTCGTGACCGTTAAGCGGATTGGAACACGCCCCGTAGCCGGGGCGTACTGGCACTATCATCTTGAATCCGCAGCCGCGTGAGTAAAGTTCGATCTCGGGCAGGGATCGCATTGTTGCCCATTCACCGGTCAAGACTAAAACCGGGTGTTCACACTTGGCGCCATTGATCAAATAACAAAGAGTTCGATTGCGGGCTGTCTTGCGCTTCACAAATTGGACGGCCTCGGTTGTTTCACTTTTGAATACTTCGAAAAAGTCAGACCCATCGCTGACTTTGCCAGATGGTGATGCTGCCTCTAGCTCCATCAAGGACATGATGACTTGCATAAGTTCTAACTGCGAGTTGGTCTCGGTCTTGGAAAAGATCGATCTGAGTTGGGTGCGTACGGTTTCAACGGATCGCTGGCGCTCTCGGGCTACCTCACGGATCGAGCGATGCTCTAGCAATGATCGCACGATATCGACTTCCGATGCTGTCAAATAGAACGTCGCTTGCAGTCGAGCGTCAAAGCCCTGAGGCCAGGCAACGTCAGTCCACGCGATCAGCGCAACGTCATTTGTCTGCGATATCGATGAAATCGCTTCGACTATGATCAACCTTGTACGCTGAGATTGAGGTGCGGATAGGCGCAAGGTTGATCGGCCCGGCGCACCGGGACTGAGCACATTGGCAACAGCGGCTTTGACTTGTTCTTGATCCACAAGTTGGAATGGAAGCGTACCGTCGCGTTTCAGAATGCTTTTGCCTGTGTCGTTTGCGTCCAGAATGCGCAATTGCCTATCTACCACTACGGCAGGCACAAAAGACGCGGACTCCAGCTCTGGGAAAGCGCTGCGAGAAGATGATCGTCCAAGACGCAGGAGACTTTGGGCACGTTTCAGATGTCGGTGAATACTCAGATCGTCTAAAATCCGACCGTAACCAAAAGGCACTTGGTTGCGGATAGCCCGCACCGTGTATTCCCATTGATCCGCCAGTTCGTCAGTCCGTTGCGGCTCTAAGGCGAAATCGTACAGCAGACCCAAAGCATCACTATCGTGACTTCCCTGAGGCTTTCCTTTTAGCATATCTGAACGCTCACTGATCTGATTAAATCTCCTCACCAACAACATTATCTTACAATGCAATCCGACTAGATCGTGAACAAAATTCACCCGCACCGCGTCTGATGGGGCCCGGAATTAACGAAGCGCACCGAAAAGCATCTGCGGCGGGCCAGTGTCGATT
>ERZ1740067.667-NODE-667-length-26362-cov-5.741704_pt1 | contig 26362 bp, 27 predicted proteins | sample MGYA00581736_ERZ1740067 | MGnify/ENA primary metagenome ERZ1740067 (study PRJEB43018, sample SAMN04849236) | marine metagenome | isolation source: floating plastic debris | place: Pacific Ocean | collected 2008-08-27 | study: EMG produced TPA metagenomics assembly... | reverse complement strand
CCACCGTGTCGCCACGCACCCTAAAGGTGCCGCGCTGAAACGCCGTGGCGTTGCGCTTGTACTGGATGGCCACCAGGTCGGCGAGGATCTGGTTGCGGTCGATGCGCTGGCCCTTCTTGAGGTCGAACGTCATGGACGTGTAGGTCTCGACCGAGCCGATGCCGTAGATGCAGGAGACCGACGCGACGATGATGACGTCGTCGCGCTCCAGCAGGGCGCGGGTGGCCGAGTGGCGCATCCGGTCGATCTGTTCGTTTACGGAGCTTTCCTTCTCGATGAAGGTGTCCGTGCGCGGGATATAGGCCTCCGGCATGTAGTAGTCGTAGTAGGAGACGAAATACTCGACCGCATTGTCCGGGAAGAAGTTCTTGAACTCGCTGTAGAGCTGGGCGGCCAGCGTCTTGTTATGAGCCAGCACCACGGCGGGGCGCTGGGTCGCTTCAATGACCTTGGCCATGGTGTAGGTCTTGCCGGAGCCGGTGACGCCGAGCAGCACCTGGTCGCGCTCATTGGCCTCGACGCCTTCCACCAGATCCTTGATGGCCTGGGGCTGGTCGCCGGCAGGCTCATAGTCGGACGCGACCTTGAAGCGGACATTGGGCAGCAGCTTGTCCGGCCTATCGGGACGGTGCGCCTCAAACGGGACGTCCGGCAGATATTTGAGGCCCTGGCCCGAGCCGTCGAGCTTGAAGGCCTCCTTCGGGTCCACCTCGGCAGCAGGCACGAACGACGCGCCGGGGGCTTCTTCCAGACCCGCAGGTTCAGCCGGCATCTGATCGGCGGGAAGCGGATAGGCGTCATCCTTCACCGGGACCTTGTTGTCCCGCGTGACGGATTTCGCAGCCGTTTTCGTGCGTTTTTTCGCGGGCTTTTTGGAGGGAGTCGACATGAGAACGAATATGGTACGCCGACCCCCAATTTGGAAGGGCTAGTTAGTTGGCCCCAACGCTGACATCACCGAGGTCTGTCAGAGAGATGCATGACCTAACCCGTTGAGGGCATGTTTCGCACTCACACACTGTCTTTCAGGACAGGCGGGGTCTTTGGGGGTAGGCGGGTCTTTGGGGAGAAGCGGGCGGACGAGCGCTAAGTCACAATCAGCAGCGTCAGGCCGATGCCGAGCATGGCGATGCCGCCGATGATGTGCATCTTGCAGGCGCGGCTTTCAGATTTCTTGATGCTGTCAGCATTCGGTGTGTCGACACCTGATGAGGCCAGGGAGGAACGGTCCTGGCTGGTCTCTGCAATGCTCACATCTTGCTCCTGATCCTGGGTGCCCGGTTGGCCGGGCGTTTTGCTTCCTGCCTTCGCGACTGACCTTCCCTCGTGTCTTTGCTGTCTTTGCAGCGGGTAGGTGCAGTCCGCAAAATATCTCGCATAGTGCACATGGTGCGTCAACAGGCCCTAATCAAGCAAAATAGCGTGTAAAAACCGTAGGTTAGCTGGGGTGATCGTGTCTTGTGGTGAACGTATGATTAACCGTCAGCCGGTTTGAGAGGAATCTGAAGTGGCGACTCGTCTGGCGCCGGGAACATTGCAGCCTGCCGAATGGGTTCGTGCGCGCACGGGCCTGCATCGTGCTGTCTATTATCCCGCGCTGGTCATTGCGGTCCTGTGGGCTGTGGTTTTCGTTTGGGCTGCGGTGGGCGGCCTGTGGCTGGTGGCTCTTCTGGCGGCTTGCGTCATGTGTGTTCTGGTGCCTGCCCTGGTGCTGTGGGCGCGGCTGCGGCGGCGGACAAGTGAGGTACTTCTGACGGATCAGCGCCTGATTGCGCTTCAAGGCCCGTTTCCAAGGCAAATGTCGTCACTACCCCTCACAGTGATTGATCAGGTGCATGTGCGGGAGGCGCGAAGGTTCTTCGGGTTTCGCCTTGGTGCGGGCGCAACGCTCTATGCCATTCCCTTTCGCGATGCCGGTGTAAGCCCGTTGGAAATGCATGACCTGGTGGACGCTCATGCCTTTGTGCAGAAGGTCACGTCTGCCCTCGCTGGACGGTGACGGGGAGCCATCGCGAGTCGCGTGCGGGTCCGTGCGCCGCTAAGGTGGCCTCAACACAAAGCAAAAACACACCAGGCGAGGAGCCACCCATGCTGATTGTTGCAGGCAAGGCAAAGTTTGAAACCGTCGAGGAGATGGAAAAAGTTCTCGGCGCCGGACAGGCCATGATCGCGGAGACGCTCAAGGAAGCCGGCTGTCAGGACTACACCTATTCACGTGACATCACGGATGACCGCACCATGCGCATCTGGGAATTGTGGGATGATCAGGCCGCGCTCGATTTCCACTTTCAGACACCACATATGGGCGTGTTCAATACCGCCCTGGGCGGTGCCAAAATTGCCGACGTGTCGGTCAATATCTATGACGTCTCCGGTGTGCGGAAACTCATGTAACCCTGTGCCTTAGTCTGACTGTCAGGGGCGGGACACAATGCGCATCGTGACCTACAACATCCAGTATTCGCGCGGACGCGATGGCGTGTTCAACCTGGCGCGCATAGCCGACACAGTGCGAGATGCGGATGTTGTCGGCCTGCAGGAGGTGGAGCGCTTCTGGCAGCGCAGCGGCATGACAGATCAGCCAGCGGAGCTCATGTCCCTGCTGCCGACGCACCACGCGGTGTTCGGTTGCTATTTCGACATGGATGCGAGCAGCGTCAGTGAAGACGGGACGGTGCACAACCGCCGCCGTCAGTTTGGCAACATGCTGTTGCGCCGCTGGCCCATTCAATGGGTGCGGCAGCACCCGTTGCCGAAGCCCCATTACGACGATGAGTTCAACATGCATCAAGGCGCGCTTGAGGCTGTGATCGCGCCGCCTGGTCGTGCGCCCGTGCGCATCATCGTGCTGCACCTTGCCTATATTTCGATGGAAAAAGGTGATGCGGAGCGTCTTGCGCAGCTTGATCATGTGCTTGGCATTCTGGACCGGCGCACGGGTGAAGGCGCTGCCTGGTCGGGCCCCAATGGCATCGGCGAGGATGACTGGTCGGAAGGGCAGGCATCGCCGGACAATCCCGAAAGTGCGGTGCTGCTGGGCGATTTCAACATGGTGCCCGGCTCCGCGCCCTACGTGAAAATGATCACGTCACAGGCCGGCGGCCTTGCTCTGGTGGACAGCTGGAAGGCGCTCGGCAACCGGGCCCGCGACGGGTTTACTTACCCACTGGACGAAGAACGCTATGGCCGGCCGGGCATCAAGCTGGACTACATTTTTGTGACGGAGAATCTGGCGCGCGACATCAGCAGCGCATGGATAGACAACGAGGCGGATGGCTCGGACCATCAGCCCTACTGGATCGAAATTGGTAATGAAAACTGAGCGGGCAGGGAGGCCCATTGGATATGCCGCTGGCGAAAATCGAGACAAGTGAGATGACGAAAATCGGGGTGGGCATTACCCGCTGCGAGGACGTGGTGGTGAGCCGGGATGGCAAGGTCTGGGCCTCTGACCAGCAGTCTGCCTGCGCGGAGATTTTGCCGGATGGCAGTTTGCGCCGTGTCGGCAAGGCAGGGGGTGCCCCCAATGGCATCAAAATGGATGCTGAGGGCCATATCATCATTGCCAATTTCGGCATCTATGAGGGGGAGCCGGGACCTCTTCAACGCCTCAATGTCGAGACCGGCGAGATCGACGTTCTAGCCAGCGCGATTGACGGCCAGACGCTGACATCCTGCAATTATCCGATCGTTGCACGCGACGGCACCATCTACTGCACCCACTCCACCTTTGCTGACGAATGGCCGCAGGCGCTGGACGGACGAACGGATGGGTTCGTGTTTCGTGTGATGCCGGACGGCACGGTCGAGAAGCTGGCGGATGGTCTCAAATTCGCCAACGGTTGCTGTCTCGATGAAGACGAGAGCCATCTCTACGTGAACCAGACCAGCGGCGGCAATGTGGTGCGCTACCCCCTGCTGGCGGATGGACGGCTTGGACCGCGTGAGGATTATGGGCCGATGCTCGGTATCATCCCGTCCGGACAAACAGACCCCAACAATCTACCGACACCCGAAGAGATGGCCAACTGGGCATTCACGGATGGCAACGGGTTTGATGTCGAGGGCAATCTATGGGTCACGCTACCCGCGGCGAACAAGGTGGTGGCGATCACGCCCGAGCGGGACGTCTTTACTGTCGCGCATGATCCGTCCGGCGCCGTTCTGGACCATCCGACGAATGTCACGTGGGGCGGGGCGGACATGAAAGATGTCTATTTTGGGTCTATCCGTACGGACTACGTCATCAAGGCCCGCAGCCCTGTTGCCGGCATGAAGCTCATTCACCAACGCTGACGATCCGACAAGGACAACACACATGCCGAGACTTAAGCAGGCAGGCCGCGAGGCTGAAAACCCGTATGCCAACACTATCTTCGATCTGCTGTTCGGGGACCGTGATCCGATCAAGGAGCCGGGGACGGCTACCGGAACACCCGGCAACTGGTGGACAGTTTTCAATATCGTGCCCGACGCCTTTGCCCACACGACGGACGGTTTCAGGTTCTATCGTGATGAGGCGCGGGTCATTGATCCCAAGCTGCGCGAACTGGGTCAGACCCGTGCAGGCTATGTGGTTGGCTCGCAGTTCGTGTTTTCACAGCACTGCAAGGCCAGCCGCGATGTTGGTCTGACCGAAGCGCAGATCGAGGCCATTCCACACTGGAGTGTGGCGGACTGCTTCTCTGATGTTGAGCGGGCGGTGCTGGCCTACACGGATGGCCTGGTTCTGCAGCGGGGCCGCGTGCCGGATGGCGTGATGGACACGCTCAAAAAGCACCTGTCGGACGAGGAAATTCTCGAGTTCACCTACATCACCTGCACCTACATGATGCACGCCATCATGAGCCGCGCCCTGCGTCTTGAATATGATGACGTGGATGACCGCATCGTCGAGATTGCGGCACCGGAAGGCGGCGACAATGACGTGATGTCCATGGTGGATAGCGCGGACGACGAGTGACCCGCCAGGATCGGAACACTGATCCGACTGACCTGAATCATTCCGGCACTCGGGCGCGTGAGGGCATTGTGTCCGGCAGAGACCGCAACAGGGGAAAACACATGTCCGACATGATCGACTTCGATGAGCGTGCGGCAAAAGCCGTCGAGGCCATGTATCTGACGCCGGATGTTGTCGGGCAGCGTACCCATGTGATGGCGGCCATGGCGCTGCGGCCTGGCATGGCGGCGCTCGACATTGGCGTCGGCCCCGGTTTGCTGGCGCATGACATGGGCAAGGCCGTGACCAAGACCGGAAAGGTGACCGGCATCGACATGTCGCGACCGATGGTTGAGATGGCGTCGAAGCGCTGCGCGGACATGCCGTGGGTCACAATGGAGCACGGGGAAGCGGAACAGATCCCCATGGCGAACGAGAGTGTGGACGTCGTGGTCTCCACACAGGTCTATGAGTATGTCACCGACATGGGGGCGGCACTTCGTGAAGCAAAGCGCGTGCTCAAGCCCGGCGGTAAAATCGTCATTCTGGATACGGACTGGGATTCCATTGTCTGGCACTCCAGCAACCGCGAGCGCATGGAGCGTGTGCTCAAAGCGTGGGATGCGCATCTGGTTGACCCGCATCTGCCGCGCAAGCTGCCGCATCTGCTGCATCAGGCGGGGATGACGGTTACCCGGCGCGAGCTGATCCCGATGTTTAATCCGGACTGGAACCCGCACAGCTACTCTGCGGGCATCATGCGGGGCATTCAGGGGTTCGTGTCCGGGCGTGACGGGATCAGCGAAGACGAAGCGAAGGCGTGGGCAGATGACCTCAAGACCCTAGGCGCGGACGGGGCGTACTTCTTCTCCCTCAACCGGTACCTGTTCGTGGCTGTCAAAACCTGAGCGCAGATTGCCCCCTTGACGGGGGCGGGCATCGATTCTATTTAACAATTACGTTAAATAACGGATTGGCTAAATATGAGTACGCCGTCTCCACACCCTGATCAATTGTCTGCCGCCTTTCAGGCTTTAGCAGACCCGACGCGCCGCGCCATTCTTGAGCGCCTTGCGGATGGGCCTGCACCGGCCGGTGAGTTGGGCGAAGGCTTTGATATTTCCGGCCCTGCCGTCTCGCGGCACCTCAAGGTGCGTGAGGATGCGGGCATGATCCGGCGGGAAAAGAAGGCGCAGCAGCGCATCTGTCATCTCGACCCGGCAGCCCTCAAGCAGGCATCGGACTGGGTCGACCGCTACCGGCGGTTCTGGGACGAGAAGCTGGATGCTCTGGAAGCCTTTCTCAAATCATCTCCGTCCAAAGAGACGCCGTCACGGCCCAAGGCCAGACGTCCCGGCACTTCAAAGAAATAGCAGCGCATATTCAGGAGTAGCTTCATGGCACAAGTTGATATGGCCTCAGCCGACCGCGAAGACCTCGATGACATTCTCAAGATCGATATGCATCGTGACCTCGATGCATCCCGCGAGCGCGTGTTTGAGGCGCTGACCATTCCGGAGCAGGTGGCCCAGTGGTGGGGGCCTGCGGTCAACATGGTGGATGGCGCGGAAGTCGAGCCCAAGGTCGGTGGCCGCTACATCGTCACCATGTCGGGCGAGAACGGCGAAGACTTTTCCATGCGCGGCAGGATCACTGAAATGTCGCCACCGGAGAAACTGGTCATCGAGTTCACCCGCACCTTTGAAGACGGCTCCAGCCGCTCGACGATGCTGACGCTCACTCTGGAAGAGCAGGGAAGTGGCACGCGGCTTCGTCTTCTGCATACAGGTTTTGCCAACATGGAACTCCGCGACGGCTTCAATGGCGGCTGGGCGCACAGCCTGGAGAATCTGGCAGGGCTGGTGGCTGCCTAAGTCGCGGGCGGCGACGACATTCAAGAGCTGATCGCCGGCTGACCTGCTCCACGGGTCAGCTGGGCGGCGGAGCGGTCGGGGTGCCTGGCCGCTAATGGGAGAGGTGTGTCCCGGCGCAAGCAAAGCCGGACACCAAACAGTAGAAGCAGGAGTTATAATATGACGATCATCATATATGGTGCCGCGGCATCGTCCTTCGTGCGGACAACGCGCATGGCGGCGCATGAAAAGGGCCTGGACTACAAGCTGGGTCAGGTGGGTGACGGCACTGTGGGTGCCCTGGGGTCACAGCAGCATCGCAAGCTGCACCCCTTCGGCAAGATTCCGGTGTTCACCGACGGCAAGGCGACGAGCTGGGAGAGCTTGGCGAGCTGCCGCTATATCGACGAGGCCTATGAGGGCAAAGCGCTGCAGCCGGATGATGTCCTGGAGCGCGCCCGCATGGAGCAGTGGATTTCGGCAGCCCTCGACTATGTGATCCCGCAGGCGATCCGCAACTATGCGCAGCAGTACATCTTCCCCGCCGGGCCCAACGGCCAGCCGGATATGGAGACAATCAACGCCGCCAAGCCGAAGATCCGCGAAGCGATGCTGATCATGGATGAGCAACTGGACGGCCGCACCTGGCTTGCCGGGGACGATGTCTCGATTGCGGATCTCCTTTATGCCCCGGCCCTGTCCTATGTGGGTCAGATGCCCGACGGCATGGACGCCTTCGAGGGCTGCACCACCCTCTTGCGCTGGGGGGTGGCCGTGACGTCGCGCTACAGCTACCCGGCTGCGGCCCCTGACGGTGTACCCGGCGGGGCGACGCAGGCGGCGGAGTAGCTGGCAACCATCCGCCCCCCTCACCCGGCGCTGCGCACCGACCTCTCCCGCAAGGGGAGAGGTGACTTTCTTTGCCCTCTCCCCTTGCGGGAGAGGGAGGGGCCCGCGACCGCAGGTCGTAGGAGGGTGAGGGGGCCTTGGAAAGGGCACCGGCGGCGACCTGTTGGGGGTCGCCGCCGGGCTTTCGCTTTTGGGGGAATAAGCGGCACGTGGTTCTGAGGGCGGGTCCCGGGGATGGTTTGCCGTCACCTTGCGAAGGGGATCCGGGAAAGGATCGGGCGGACCGGCCGGTTATGTCCTCAGCGCACCATTTCCACCTCCGGCGAAAGCCTGTCGAGCGCCGCGAGTGCCGCAGGCAGCTCGATCTGTTCTTCAATCTTCTGCGTCATCACCACGTAGCGCAGCGGGCCTTGGGTGCGCGCGTTGAACGGGTAGCAGGTCACCAGTGCCAGCCTTCTGCCCGGCGCTACCGGGTCAATGCCGGACTGGTCCCACCGCACGATCTGTGTGCCGGTCACACGGAAAGTGTGTTCGGAACCGTCTGCATTGGTCACGGTGATTTCGTCGCCCTGTTTGACGTGTTCCAGGAACGCGAAGTGCGTGTCGCGGTGGGCGGCAATGATCGACACGCCGTTGTCGCCGGGTGTCGGCGTGCCCGCCATATGTCCCGGCCCCCAGGCCATGGCCTCGCCGCTGGCGCCTGCCAGCACGATGGCGCTTTCATTGTGCGCCGGAGCGGAAACACGGGCCACGGGCCAGGTGTCGGCCCAGTCCCATGGTTTTGTCGGCTCACCGGTTTCAAGCGTCCGCGTGAAGGCGCGTTCCAGCAGCACCTGACCGACCAGCGCCTTGGTGTCGATGTAAAGACTGGCGGCAAGCGCGGCACCGCTGCTCAGCAGCAGCACCCCCGCCGCCAGTCCGATCACGTGTTTGCGTGTCAGCCCCATGCCCCTGTGCCCTTTAACCTGCCGCCGAGTTGGAGGGCTGCTCTTCGCGCCGGTAGAGCGCGAGGAGGGCAAGGCCGAGGGCAAGACCGATGAGGCCCATGAACATCAGCAGCGGTGCCGGGGTTGAGCCCTGCGGCAGTGGCACGCTCCTGGAGGCTTGTGCAGGGGCGGGCGGGGCGGCTGCAACCTTCAGGACCTGCCATGCAGCGTCCGGCGCAACCGAGGCGCTTGTCGGCAGAGGTGACGGGTCACCGCCGAAGACTTTGTCGAAGTCCCAGCCATCTGGCAGGTTCACCGGCATCTGCGCCGTGCCGAGATTTTCATCGTTCGGGCGCGATGGTGTGACATCCACAGCCACAAGGCTGGTGAGGCGACTGACCAGGTGATGGTCAAGCGCGACGGCGAGAATGTCCTTGTCGATCATCTCCCAGTTGCCGCCTGAGTACCGAAAACCTTCCAGCGCGGCGATCTTGCGGCGGGCCCACAGCTTGGCAATGCCGTCACCGTCCTCGGCCTTAGCCAGCGGCAGGCGCACGAGCCACGGGTCACCGGCAAAGGTACCGCCGATTTCCAGCAGCTCGCCGGGTTTGGGCGCGCGGGCCAGCCGGGCCGTCAGCACAATGGGTTCGCCCTTGTAGAGATCGGGCAGCGGGTTCGGCCAGGCTTCGTTCAGCACCCGTGCTGGCCAGTCCATCTCAAGGCCGGTGATGACCGGCGTTTCCAGCTTTTCAAACAGCTGTGCCATGCGTGGCACGATCTGGTCAGCCGAGCCGATATGTGTGAAGGCGCCGCGGCCGACTTCTGCCGCACGCGTCATGAAGAAGGAGTTGGGCGCAGAGCCGATGCCCACTGTAAAGAGACGCGAGCGGCCAAGACCGCGGGAGATCGTTTCAAACAGCTCGACTTCATTGCCGATGGCACCGTCGGTGAGAAAGATCACTTGACGCAGGCGGTTGGTATCGGTTGGCGTGGCGTCCTGCAGCGAGGCCTGCAGCGGCGCCAGCATTTCCGTGCCGCCGTCAGCGGTGAGGTTGCTGACAAAGGCGCGGGCAATGTCGAGGTTCTCCTTGTCAGCACGCACAGCCGTCGGGAAGACCTGATCAAACTCGTGGTCGAAGCGGATGACATTGAAGGTGTCGTCCGTATCTAGACGGTCCAGTGCCAGCAAGAGACTTGCCTTGGCCTGATCCATCGAGGGACCTGACATAGAGCCGGAATTGTCGATGACAAAAACCACTTCGCGGGGGCCGGCATCCGGCAGGGACGCACCGGTCGGCGGCGTCAGCATCATCAGCAGATAGGGCGTTTCCTTGCCGTCTTCATCCGTCGCGGTTTCTATAAAGAGCGCGGCGTTGGGGCCGGTGCCGTCCTTCGCCGTCCAGCTCAGTTCAAAGTCCTTGTCCGCCGGGACCTGACCGTTGGGGGCGTCTAGGGACAGCGTCGCGGTCATATCATCCTGGTCAAGCTTGACCGTGTGGTGATGGCTCTTCACATCGCCGAGTTCAAAGCCCGCATCCAGATTGACCGTCAGCGTCACCGGGTTGGTCTTGCCTTCGGTTTTGGGATTCAGCACCGGCGGCGCGATCCGGTCGCGGTCCGGCACGGGGTCGGAGATCGCAGCAAAGCCCGATGTCTCGCCGTCAGGGCCGGTCTGGAAATCGACCATGTGGATTGTCGGTGCAGGCATGTAGCGCGGGGCGACGACCATGGGGAAGCGCACGGCGTAATCACCGGCATCCACCGTCACCGTTTGCTGATAAGCAATCTGCACGACCACCATTTCGCCCGGGCCGATATTGGCGACCGAGTTGGTAAAGATGTTTGGGCGTTCCTGCTCAACCAAAGATGCTTTGAAGCCCTGCTCCTTGGCTTCTTCGTAGATCTCGCGGGCTTCCTGCTTTTCCTTGAGCTGCCCTTCGATGAAGCGGTCGCCGATCTGCATGCGCAGGCTGTCAACGGCAGCGTCATCGGGCAGCGGGAACACATAGACGCCCTCGACCCAGCCATCGCTGGGGTTGAGGAAGCGCTGGGTCACGGTGCCGCGCGCAATGATGCCGGTAATGTCGAGGTTGACGTCCGTCGCCACAAGCGGCGCCTGGACATATTCGCCGGGGGTTTGCGTTTCAAACAGCAGCGCGCCGGAGTTCATGTCGCCGGGGCGGACTGTTGCAAGTTTTGGGGCGAGCTGCGGAGAAGCGTTGGCCGCCCGTGTGGCTTCCTGAGCGAACGCGGGAACAGAAAAACCGCCGGACAGAACCACGGCGGCGAGAATGAAGCTGGCAAGTATGAGGAGGGCGCGCAGCGCGTGGCTTACGCCCTCGTGGTACAGGCTTATCCGTTGTGCTCCGGCAAAAGTCGTCATCTGTGTTCCCCTCCATCAAGGACGGATGGGTGTTTCACCACGTCACATCCGCGTGATGAGGAGTTAGCGCCCGCAATGGGGCAACATCGCGCGGCCAATGTGGCGAGCACCTGAGAATTTTGGGGCAAGTTTGTGGCGAGGCGAGTCGCGTGTGGCTTACCCCTCACCCTATCCCTCTCCCGCAAGGGGAGAGGGGACTGGATGTCGCCGACTACGCAAATCATTCCCTCTCCCCGTGCGGGAGCGGGAGGGGCCCGCGCGCTTCAGCGTGTGGGAGGGTGAGGGGGTGGACGGTGACGCTTGTCTAGGGCCGCCAGTCCATATCGACAAACCTTGGCATTGCGGCCACACTTTCCAGCCATGCACGCACATTCGGGTAAGCCTCAAGCGAGAAACCGCCTTCATGGGCCACATGGGTGTAGGCGTACAGTGCTATGTCGGCGATGGAGTAGGTGTTACCCGCGAAGAACGGCACGTCAGTCAGCCGCTGTTCCATGACAGCGAGAGCAGCATAACCGCGTTCTTCAATTTGGCCGGGTACGGCTTCAGGCGGTTCCTTGCCTTCCAGGTGCCGCCAGTAGCGGGCAACAGCAATGTAGGGTTCGTGGCTGTACTGCTCGAAGAACATCCACTGGAACACTACGCCACGGTCGTAGCGATCCGACGGCATCAGATCAGTGCCTTCCGCGAGATAGGCCAGCATGGCATTCGACTCAGCCAGGTAGCGCCCGTCCGGGAGCTGCAGCAGTGGCACGCGACCGTTGGGGTTGATCGCCAGATACTCGTCCGTGCGCGACTGGCCGGTCATGATGTCTATGTCGATCAGCTCAAGGGTGTGTCCAAGCTGATGCAGAGCCACGCGCGGCTTCCAGCAATTGCCGGATGATTGCATCTGATACAGCCGATAAGTCATGCCCTTAGCCTCCCTCGTTTGTTGGCGAGGTGGAACGCTATGGACGTGTCAGGTGGCTCACAAGCTGGCGCATTGCAGGGCTGATATGCCGCTCTTCCACCGCGGCGAATCCCAGCAGCAGCCCATGACGCAGATTTTTGCGATCAAGCGTGTAGCGGCTCAGGGCTCCTGCGGCGATGCCTTCGTTTGCGAGACCCGCAGCCACCACAATGTCATTGCGTTTGGTGCGGAATAGGGCGGGCATCTGCATGCCTGCCTCGCGCACCTGCGGGGTGAGTATGTCGGCTGCCATGTCTTCGAGGGCTGCAACAAGCGCCAGCCTGCGGGAATCATAGAGCTTGCGCATACGCCTCGCGTGCGCCTCGTAGTGCCCGCCTTCCAGAAACGCTGTCAGTGCCAGTTGCGGCAGGCCGGGGGCGCTGTGCCCCGTGTTGCGGATGGCGTCACGGAAAGACTGTGCATGGGCAGGCGGCACGATCAGGTAGCCGATGCGCAGGCTGGGGAAAAATGTCTTTGAGAATGTGCCCACATACAAGACACGCCGTCCCCCATCGAGACCCTGAAGGGACGAGAGCGGACGCCCCTGATAGCGGTACTCGCTGTCATAATCGTCCTCGATGACCCAGGCGTCGGCGTCATCTGCCAGCTCAAGCAGGTCCAGCCTGCGGGAGAGCGACATGGTCACGCCCAATGGAAACTGGTGAGACGGCGTCACATAGATCAACCGGGGCCGCTTGCGCATTTTTCGGGCGGCGCCAATGTCCATGCCTTCTTCATCCACTGGCACAGGCACCAGGGTTGCGCCTGCGCCGATTAGTCCGCCGCGTGCGCCGCCATAGCCGGGATCTTCGATCCACGCATTGTCGCCCGGGTCGATCAGAAGTCGTGCGGCCAGATCAAGACCCGCCTGCGCCCCTGCTGTGATGATGATCTGGTCCGGCTCGCAGACAACGCCGCGCGCAAGCTTCACATGTGCGGCAATGGCAGCTCGTAGTTCTGGCAGTCCTTCGGGATGTGAATAGTCTCCAACCGCCTGCATGTTCTTTGCCGCGCGGGCCGCGAGGCGGGACCAGCTGGCATAGGGGAAGGCATCGAATGCCGGTACGCCCGGCTGGAAGGCATAGCCAAACTTTCCAGGCGGGGGCGGTACGGGCCGGATGGCGGTGGCCAATGCGATCCCACGCTTCGAAAGTGGCGGCGGGGGCGCCGGTGTTACTTCATCTGCAGGCGCGCCTACTGCCAGAAAGGCATCCGGCGCGATGGCCGCTACCCGTGTGCCCGAGCCAACGCGCGCTTCCAGATAGCCCTCGGCGATCAACTGGTCATAGGCGTCTGCCACCGTGTTGCGGCCGATGCTGAGTTCGCCCGCCAGATTGCGGGTCGCCGGCAATCGCGTGCCCGCAGGTGTCTGTCCGGAGAGGATGCCGGTGCGCAGGGCCTGCGCCAGCTGCGCGTGCAGCGGCACGTCGCTTTTGCGGTCGAGGGTCAGGCCGGGCAGGGCCGCAGAGAGTGTGTCAGCCATGAGAGGTCTCCTGATTGGCACCCTATATTCTCCATAATTGGCACTATTTAGCAAACCAATTTGGCTCCATTTCATGCGGCTAAATGACGGAGGGTGCCATGCCAAAAGATCACACGCGGCCGGCCACGGCTGAGACCTACAAGAAAACCAGGCGGACCAAAGTGCGGGTCCACAAACGCGCTGACTATGCCCGCGATACAGTCCACGGCATTCTGGATGATGGTTATGTGGCCCATGTGGCGTTCATCCACGACGACGCGCCGGTGGTGATCCCCATCTTTTATGTGCGCGATGGCGAAAGCATTTTGATCCACGGCAGCCGCAAGACGCGGATGTTTAAGACGCTGGCGTCGGGGGTGCCGCTGTGCGCGACCGTCACCCATCTGGACGGTCTGGTGCTGGCGCGCTCGTGGTTTCATCACTCCATGAACTATCGTTCCGTCATGGTGCACGGCGTGGCGGAAGAGGTGTCCGGTGAGGACGCGCGGATGGAGGCCATGTGGAAGGTCATGGAAGGCATCGCCGAAGGGCGGGCGGACGGGTCGCGTGCGCCAAACAAGCAGGAGATGAAAGCGACCATGATCCTGCGCATTCCCCTGGAAGAAGCGGTGGCGAAAGTCCGGCGCGGTGGCCCGAATGATGACGAGGAAGATATGGATCTTCCCTACTGGGCAGGGTGCGTGCCGATCGAGACTGTGCACCGCTCACCGTTGACCTCACGCAGCATGCAGGTTGATGTAGATGTGCCCGATCCGATCAAGGCGCTGGAAACCGTCGGCACATAGGTCATGGTACCTGTCGTTTCAGGACAGGTTGTCGCTTGTGACAAAGCAGCACTGCGGCCTTGTGCCGGGGTGAAATAAAGCCGTCCGCATACGATCTTTCGGGCAATTGATGAGTGCATGATGTCTTGGAGGATCATGACATGACGAATGAGAGCGCCCGCGTGTCCGACGACACGGTTCACTACACACCTGCAGACATGAGCGACCGGATCGCGCTCGTGTTCGTCAAGTTCCTGCGCTTCATTGCGGACACGTTCTTTGCCAAGCGCTATGGGCACCGGGCGATTGTACTTGAGACGGTCGCGGCGGTGCCTGGCATGGTTGGTGGGCTTCTTCAACATCTGCGTTCTTTACGGCAGATGGAGGATGATCAGGGGTGGATCCGTGAGCTGCTTGAAGAGGCGGACAATGAGCGGATGCATCTGATGACCTTCATCAGGATTGCCCAGCCCAACATGTTCGAGCGTGTGGTCGTCATGCTCACACAGGCAGTCTTCTATAATTTCTACTTCTTCCTGTATCTCTTCTCCCCGAAGACCGCGCACCGGGTTGTCGGCTACTTCGAGGAAGAGGCGGTGGTGAGCTATACGCGCTATCTCGAAGAGATCGATGCGGGCCATCAGGACAATGTGCCGGCCCCTCAGATCGCCATCGACTACTGGAGCCTGGCACCCGACGCGCGCCTGCGCGATGTGGTCATCGCCGTGCGCGCAGACGAAGCCGGCCACCGCGACCGCAACCACGGTTTTGCGGATTCGCTCAAGCGCGGCATACAGCCGGCGGGCGCTGTCTGACGGCCTCTCATTTGGTCATGGTCCGGCGCATATTTGACCTGCGCTGATGAGCGCAGTTTGACGGTTGCGAGAGGCCGGGGGCGGCTATACGGTCGGCCCCGGTCTTCGTTGTCAGCTCTCACTTTGCGGAAAGACGCCCCCTCATGGCCCTGCCAGAAAACTTCCTGTCCAAATCTCTCGCCCGCGTTCAGCCGTCTGCCACCATCGCCGTGACCCAGAAGGCCCGCGATCTCAAGGCACAGGGGCGCGACGTCATCGGCCTTGGCGCCGGTGAGCCGGATTTTGATACCCCGGACAACATCAAGGCGGCCGCCGTTGAGGCGATCAATCGTGGTGAGACGAAATACACCGCCGTGGATGGCATCCCCGAATTGAAGGACGCCATTGCTGCCAAGTTCAAGCGCGAGAACGGCCTCGATTATTCCGCCGACGAATGCTTCGTCGCGCCGGGCGGGAAGCCGATCATCTACAACGCGATGATGGCGACCCTGAATCCGGGCGACGAGGTCGTCATCCCGACGCCGTACTGGGTGAGCTACCCGGACATCGTGCTGCTGGCCGGCGGTGAGCCGAAGTTTGCGCAGACGACCATCGAGACCAGCTTCAAGCTGACGCCCGAGGCGCTGGACGCCGCCATCACGCCCAAGACCAAGTGGCTGATCTTCAACTCACCGTCCAACCCGTCGGGTGCCGCCTATTCGCGCGACGAGCTCAAGAAGCTGACGGATGTGTTGATGAAGCACCCGCATGTGTGGGTGTTGACCGACGACATGTATGAGCATCTCGTCTATGACGATTTTGAGTTTGTGACACCGGTGCAGGTGGAGCCGGGCCTCAAGGACCGCACGCTCACCATGAACGGTGTGTCCAAGGCCTATGCCATGACCGGCTGGCGCATCGGCTATTGCGCTGGGCCGAAAGAACTCATCGGCGCCATGCGCAAGCTGCAGTCACAGTCGACATCTAACCCGACGAGCATCAGCCAGTGGGCCGCGGTCGAAGCACTCAACGGCACGCAGGATTTCATCCCGAAGAACGCCGCCGTGTTCAAGGGCCGCCGCGACCTCGTTGTGTCGATGCTGAACCAAGCCACCGGCATCGAATGCCCGACACCCGAAGGCGCGTTCTACGTCTACCCGTCCTGCCGGGGCCTCATCGGCAAGAAGACAGAAGACGGCAAGGTCATCGACAGTGACGAAGCTTTTGCAACCGCGCTGCTTGAGCAGGAAGGCGTCGCCGTGGTGCATGGGGAAGCATTCGGTCTGTCACCGTTTTTCCGCATCTCTTACGCCACCTCGACGGAAGCGCTGGAAGATGCGTGCGGGCGCATTCAGCGGTTCTGCGCGAGCCTGACATAGGGTCGGCCCGATCTAAGAAATACATGAATGGCGGCCTTTTGGGCCGCCATTTTTTTCGATTGATTATGTTATGTTATAACATTATGAATCCGCGCTTGAGTTTGCCCGAGGATCCAACAAAAGGGGCGGAACAATGAAACCGCATGTATTAAAGCGTATGGCAGCAACCCTGTTTGCTGCGGGCAGCCTCACGCTGCTCGCCGCACCGGTGCAGGCCAGTGGGGGCATTTTTGAAGTCATCCATCCTGAAGTGGATGAAGGTGGCTTTGAGTTTGAATCATTGAACACACTGTTTACCGACGACCTGCCGACGGGTGAGGAGCGTTCGGTCCATGAGATTGCTCTCGGCGTCGGCGTGACGGACTGGTGGAAGACCGTCGCCGCGTTTGAAATAGCCAACCCGGAAGACGAGACTGCCGAGCTTGAAGCCTTTGAATGGGAAAACATCTTCATTCTCTGGCAGGGCGGCGAGAGCGGCAGCGGCCATGACCATTATCACGATCTTGACCATCACGGTCACGGCGGCGGTCCGGTCATTGGCTTCTATGCAGCGCTGGAAGTGCCGAACAAGGATGGCATCTAAAAGGGCGCGGTTGCTCTTGGGCCGATTGCCGAGTTTGGCGTTGGGTCTTTCTCCATTATCGGCAACCTGTTCGTGGAAGTACCGTTTGAAGACGGCGTGGATGCCGGGCCTGACGAGCAATGGCAGCCGCGACCTCGCTTTGTCCCTCAACGCAGAGCTGAAGTTTTAACCCCCCAGACTGGAAGGTGGCTGCCATGACTCTCGAGTCCTCACATATTGGGTCTGACGGCCGCCTTCCGGTCACTGTTTTGTCCGGGTTTCTGGGCGCCGGAAAGACGACACTCCTCAATCACATCCTCAACAATCGCGAAGGCCGCCGTGTGGCCGTCATCGTGAATGACATGAGCGAGGTGAATATCGACGCCGACCTCGTGCGCGAAGGTGATGCCGGGCTCAGCCGCACGGATGAGACCCTCGTCGAAATGACAAATGGGTGTATCTGCTGCACGCTGCGCGAAGACCTTCTCCTCGAGGTGCGTCGGCTGGCAGAAGAGGACAGGTTCGATCATCTGGTGATCGAGTCCACGGGCGTTTCCGCGCCACTTCCCGTTGCCGCAACTTTCGACTTTCGTACAGAGGAAGGTGAAAGCCTCTCCGACATGGCACGGATCGACACAATGGTGACGGTTGTTGACTCGGCGAGCCTGCTTAACGATTACGCGTCGCAGGACTTCCTGCGCGATCGCGGTGAATCTCTGGGCGATGACGATACGCGTTCGCTGGTGGATCTTCTGGTCGACCAGATCGAGTTTGCCGATGTCGTCCTTCTCAACAAGGCTGACGCGGCAACATCCCAGCAGATGGATGCAGCCCGAAAGATCGTCCGCAGCCTCAATCCGGACGCAGACGTTCTGGAAACGACTGAGTCCCGGGCACCTCTGGACCGCGTGCTGGATACGGGGCGCTTCGACTTTGACAAAGCCCAGGAACATCCCCTCTGGTTCAAGGAGCTGTTCGGGTTTTCAGAGCATGTGCCCGAGACTGAGGAATATGGCATTTCGAGTTTCGTGTACCGGGCCCGTGCGCCGTTCGATCCGGCGAAGTTTCATGACTTCATCAACTCGTCGTGGCCCGGCATCATCCGCACCAAGGGGCATTTCTGGCTCGCGACACGGCCTGAATGGGTCGGTGAGCTGTCTCAGGCTGGTGCGCTGGTTCGCACCGAGGCGCTTGGATTTTGGTGGACGGCTATCCCCAAGGAACGCTGGCCGGATCACTGCGAATGGCGCGATCACCTGTATCAGAACTGGGATGAGAAGTTCGGTGACAGGCGCCAGGAGATCGTCTTCATCGGCACAGATTTCGACGAGGCGGCTATCCGTGCGCAGCTCGATGCCTGTCTGGTCCCCTTGTCGCGCAACGGGGGATTGGAAATTGCCCGTTGGTCAAAGATGCACGACCCGTTCCCCGAATGGCGGCGTGGCGAGGCAGCTGAGTGACGGCCGCTATTGCCCGTGCAGGGGACGCCGCCCAGGTTGAGACCGTTCCCTGGGTCAGCCTGGCACGACATGAGCCGGTGCCGGCTCCGGCTGCCGCGTGGCTGGATGAGCTTGAGCCTGCGCACCTTCCTGATGGCCGCTTCGAGGCAGGGCCGGGTGACGTCGGACTCGGTATCACAGCCCTACTCGCGACGGCGAAAACGCCGCCGTCTGGCTGGCAGAGCTGGCTTGTAGATGACTGCGCGATGCTCGCTGACGACTTTGCACGGCAGATGGGCGCTGAGCGCGGCGGCGTGCGGCTCGACCGGATTACAGACAATGCCTGCCGGCGCATCCACGCGGATGTCGCGACCGCGCGGATGGTGTGCAGCTATCGCGGGCCATCCACATGCGTCGTGCCGGCGTCTCATGCGACTGCCGCTGGTGGGAGTCCTGATGATTATGCCGGGCCCTTCGTGAGGCCTGATCGGTTTGAGGCGGCAGTTCTACCGGGCACTCTTTCGGCCGCACCGACGTTGCACCGCTCCCCCCGCATCGAGGGGACAGGCTGCGTCCGGCTGCTTATGGTTGTGTCGCCTGTAGAGGCGTGAAGACCTGCCCCGTGTCTAAAAGCCCATCTGCGTAATCTGCTGCCGGAGAGCAGCGATGCGGGTTGTCGGGTCCGGGTGAGTTGACATGAATTCCGGCGGACGACGACCGCCGCCTTCATTTGCCATCTTTTGCCACAGGGCAACGGACTGGTGCGGGTTGTAACCGGCTCGGGTCATGTAGTTCAGGCCGATGGAATCCGCTTCAAGTTCATGGCTGCGGGAGTAAGGCAGAAGGACGCCAAACTGGAGGCCCAGGCCCAGTGCTTGAACGAGTGGCGCGCCGTAGCTGACATCTGACGCGGCCACGGCAACTTGCGCCGCCGTCATGCCGACCTGGCTGGCAATGCCCTGGCTGTAGCGTTCAGCGCCGTGGCGGGCGCGCACATGTCCTACTTCGTGGCCCATGATCGCGGCAAGCTGGGCGTCATTGTCCACAAAGTCCATCATGCCTGTGTAAAAGCCCACCTTGCCGCCGGGAAGCACAAAGGCATTCTTCTGCTTGGATTCGAACGCCACATATTCCCAGTTCATGTTCTGCATGTTGGCGGCTTTGGTGATCTTGTTGCCGATGCCGCGCAGGCGGTTGTTGTATTTGGGATCGCGCGAAATCTTCTGCTTCTTCTTCATGTCGCTCCATGCGCGGTTGGAGAGCGATGCCATCTGTCCGTCGCTTACCAGCATCAGCTGGTTGCGGCCGAGTTGTTCGTTATAGGCACAGCCAGTGAAGGCCACGACCGACCCCGCCGCCAGCCCAAGCAGGATTTCCCGGCGGTTCATGCGGATCGGCTTGACGGAAGTATCAAGCGTGACAACGGACTTTTCGTCTACATCGGTATGCTGACATGACATGGCGGTGTCCCCTTTAAACCAAACCAAAGACGGGCAGGTAGCGCGCGGTACTATCTTTAACTGGTCTTTACTATAGCTGGTTTGCGGCTGTTGCGTGAATGCTCGTTCAAGGACCCTTCACGGCAGATAGCCAAGCTCTCGCGCAGCTGTGACTTGCCCTTTTTCGGCGGTGCGCCATGATTGTGCACAGCAATAACCATCGGCCGAATAAGGGTTCCGCTCCAATGCTCATCAAACGCCCCCGCAGCTGGGAACTGTCTGAAAATCAGGTGACACCGGAAGACGTGTTTCTCAACCGGCGCGCCTTCCTGCGCGGCACGACTGCCAGCATCGCTGGCGCCGCCACGCTTGCGGTGGCCGGGTGCGGTGAGGCGGCGGAGAGCGTGGCAGCTGCGGCGGATCTGGAGGCGGAGCTGACAGCGAAGGCCGCGGAGCTGTTTCCCTACGAAGCCAACACGTCGATTGCCATCGATCGCCCCGTGACCGATGAGGACGTCTCGTCGACCTACAACAACTTCTATGAATTCGGGTCGCACAAGCGCATTTCGCGGGCGGCCGAAGCGCTGGTGTCCCGCCCGTGGAAAATCGAGATCACCGGCGAGGTTGAAGAGCCCATCACCCTGGACATAGATCAGCTGATCGCTCAGATGCCGCTGGAAGAGCGCATCTATCGCCATCGCTGTGTGGAAGCGTGGTCCATGACCGTCCCCTGGTCCGGCTTTCCACTCGCGGCCCTTGTGGATTTCGCAAAGCCCAAATCCACCGCGCGCTATCTGAAAATGCAGACCTTCATGCAGCCCAGCGTGGCCAGCGGCCAGAAGCAGGTCTGGTACCCGTGGCCATACACGGAAGGGCTGACCATGGCGGAAGCCCGCAACGAGCTGGCCTTCATGGCCACCGGCATCTACGGCAAGCCCCTGGGTGAGCAGTTCGGTGCGCCGATCCGTCTGGCGGTGCCGTGGAAGTACGGCTTCAAGTCCATCAAGTCGATCGTGAAGTTCGAGTTTACCGGCACCAAGCCTGTGAGCTTCTGGGAAGAGATTGCGCCGAAGGAATATGGCTTCTGGGCCAATGTGAACCCCGAGGTGCCGCATCCGCGCTGGAGCCAGGCAACTGAAGAAGTACTGGGGACCGGCCGCCGTGTGCCGACGCTGCTCTACAATGGATATGAAGAGCAGGTGGCGTCTCTCTATAAGGGCCTTGAGGCGCAGAACCTCTACCGTTAGGGCCTGCGCGATGCTGTGCCGGCGTCTTCTCACATCCCATCACAGGTAGATTCCGTATCCCTGGACTTGATCCGAGGTCCACTCGCCTTGGCTGCGGGGGGAGTGGTGGAAATACTGGACCGTCAAAACCATGATGTCCGCTGAATGGATTCTCCGGTCAAGCCGGGGAATGGCGGCGGGTGTGGTGAAGCAAATCAACTAGCTCCGCCATTGTCCGGCTTGACCGGACAATCCACGCGGCCACCCGCGTCAATCTCCAAGTCCGGAGGTACGGCATGGATTTGGTACTTGAAATAGATTAGAATAATTCCAATCTAGAGTGAGCGGTCAGACAAGCCGCACCAGCCACATATCCAACGAGGGCCGAAGGATGGCCGAAAGAGGGGTTGTCATGAGTGTTGCGATCAATATCGGTATTAGCGAAGCAGACCGGGAGGCCACTGCGGCCGGCTTGTCCCGCGTACTGGCGGACACCTACACGCTCTACCTCAAGACCCACAATTTCCACTGGAACGTGACCGGACCGCAGTTCAACGCGCTCCATGCCATGTTCATGGAGCAGTACACCGAGATGTGGACGGCTGTGGATGAAATCGCCGAGCGGATCAGAGCATTGGGCGTGTTTGCGCCGGGCTCCTACAACGCGTTTGCCCGTCTTGCCTCCGTCGAACCGGCAACGGACGAAGTCCCGTCCGCGGATGAGATGGTGGCGCAGCTCGTCACCGGCCATGAGGCCGTCGCCCGCACGGCTCGTGAAGTCATCAAGATTGCCGATGACGCAAATGACGAGCCCACAGCGGACTTGTTGACCCAGCGTCTGCAGATCCATGAAAAGACGGCCTGGATGCTGCGCGCCACCCTCGACCGGCGCTAGGCCGATGCACCTAAGGTCTCCCGTTGCGCACACCAGCGTGGCGGGAGGCAGTGCCTGTGTGATGTGCTTCTACCCGTGTCTCCGGACTTGATCCGGAGCCTACTCGCGGTTGCTCCCGCCCGCAGCATTCGAGAGTGGACCCCGGATCAAGTCCGGGGATGCGGACCTTCACATTAGAAGGATGCCCGAGCGTGTCCGTGCCCTCCTCACGGCAGCCATGCTGCGGTGGGGTTGCGGCAATCGCTTAATCGCTTAAGTGTGGCGTCGGCCTATTCCGGCCACGCGACAGGACTGCCGCTCCATGTCTTCCTCAACTCCTCCCGAACCGGGCTCAAGCCCGGCGCTCGCGCTTCCGCAGTGGGAGCTGGTGGCGATGGTGGCGGCCCTGATGGCGCTCAACGCGCTGGCCATCGACGTCTTCATTCCTGCCCTGCAGGACATCGGCGAGGCGTTGAGCGTCGAAGACGAAAACCGCCGTCAGTTTGTCATTTCGGCTTACATCATGGGCTTTGGTATTGCCCAATTGTTCTACGGCACCATCTCGGACAGGTTCGGGCGGCGGCCGGTCCTGATGTTCGGCCTCGCGGTCTATGTCGGCGCATCGGCGCTGGCGTCCTACGTGCCCAACTTTGAATCCCTGCTGGCGGTGCGTTTCATTCAGGGTGTCGGTACGGCTGCCACACGGGTGATCGCGGTCTCTGTGGTGCGCGATACCTTCGGAGGGGCGCGCATGGCCTCGGTCATGTCGCTGGTCATGATGGTGTTCATGGCAGTGCCGCTGATCGCGCCCAATATCGGCCAGCTCATTATTCTGTTCGGCGACTGGAAGTCGGTCTTCTGGGTCACGGGCATTCTCGGCCTGGTCATGGCGGTTTGGAGTTACATCCGCCTACCCGAGACCCTGCATCCCGAGTACCGGATGCCTCTTACCTTCACGCGGGTATCCGCCGCCTTCAAGGTCGTGGTGACCACGCGGGCGTCGTTCGGTTATGCCTTGTCCACCGCGCTCACATTTGCGGTGCTCTTCGCCTTCATCAATCAGGCGGAACAGCTTTTTACCCTGACGTTTGGTCTCGGTGACTACTTCACCCTCGCTTTCAGCGGCACCGTCGTTTTCATGGCAGCTGCCAGCTTCATGAACTCCCGGCTGGTCGAGCGGATGGGGATGCGGCGCCTGTCGCACACAGCGCTCATGTGTTTCGCCGGTTTGATCGCCCTCGCGCTGTCCCTGGCACTGGGATTGGGGGACGCGTTCCCGTTCTGGCTGTTCAGCCTGATGATTGCGTCGATCTTTGCGTGCTTCGGGTTTATCGGCACCAACTTCAATGCCCTGGCCATGGACCCGCTGGGCCATGTGGCCGGCACGGCGTCATCCGTCCTTGGATTTCTGCAGACCTTTGTCGGCGGCGTGCTCGGGGCAATCATCGGCTACATGTATGACGGCACCGTCGTGCCGCTCTTCGCCGGCTATCTGATCCTGGCCCTTGGCGCCATCGCCTGTGTGGCCATGGCGGAAGGTGGTCGGCTGTTTGCTGCGGATGATGATCTCGCACTGCCGCCCGCCGCCCCCCAGGAAGCCGACTAGCGCACATCTTTGTGGACGTTTTGTGGACGTCTTCAGCCGGGCATCTTCTCGTAGGTGGGGATGTCCGGGTCCAGCGTCACCCAATGGGCCTTCTCGCTCACATACACATTTGAAATCGGCGTGAAGGCTTCCGGCCTGTCGAGCGTTGCAGCAAACAGGTTGAGCAGGACTGTGTTGCCCTCTGACTGGGCATGGATGCGTGTGCCGCAGACTGCACACAAAGACGTCGTGACGGCATGGCCGCTCGCGGATGTCCGTGTGAACGAAATCCTCTCACCGGTCACCGTCACCGCCTGCGCGGGCACAGAGATGGCAGACACATAGGGCGCACCGCTGCCTGCCTGGCAGTCATGGCAATGGCAGTTGGCGCTCCATACGGGCGCCGCGGTGCTGACATAGCGGACGGCACCACAGGCGCAGCCTCCTTCAAACGGAACGTCAAAGTCTGGTGTCGGCATCAAGGCCCTCCCTCACAGTGCTTGACGCATGAGTGGGTGAAAATGCGGCGACAAGATGTGCCGGGGGAGAACTCAGAAAAGAAAAAGGGCCGAACCTGCGTTACTCATGCAAGTCCGGCCCTTGTCCTTAAGTAGCCGGCAAATGGGGGGAGTGCCTGGCTACTGGCGCATACAGCCTCAAGGGGAGGAGTGGCTGTATGCTGCCTCGAAGCGACGTCTTGGGGAGAGGAGGCTTCGAAGGAGTGCGGTTATGTGAACCGCTGATGGCGAATAAATAGGCGTTTGCTGCACTGCATTCAAGCAATCTGCCTTCAAAGCAACCATGCGCTGAGCGCATAGCTCAGTGTTCAGTGCCAGCACAAATGCAAATCACTGATTTTATTGTTGGATTTCAGGTGTGACGATCTCGAACGACCTAGTAGGTCCATTCCCGGGCTTTTTCGAGCAGAAAATCACGCATTACGGTGATCCTTTTTGTGTCCCGAAGTTCTGCCGGATACACAAAAAACGTGTCGAAATGGGGAACTTCCACCTCCGGCAGCACCCGCACCACGTCCGGGTGGTGGCGGATGATGTAGTCGGGCAGGGCACCGATGCCAAAGCCTGATTCAACGGCCTTGAGCACCCCGTAGATGTTGTTGACCCGGAAGAACGGCTCACGGGCACGTCCATCTTCCAGTCCCGCCGTCTGCAGCCAGTTCACTTCCTGCAGGGCGGCCGGTGCCGCGTCGCCATAGACCACGATGTCGTGGTTATCGATGTCGGCCAGCGTCTTGGGTTCGCCGCCCTTGCGCGCCAGATAGTCCTTGGTGGCATAGAGGTGATAGTGGACGCGGAAGAGCTTGCGCTGCACCAGGTCCTGCTGCACAGGCGGGTGGAAGCGTACAGCCACGTCCGCCTCACGCATGGCCAGATCAAGCTCCCGGTCATCCACGATGAGATGCAGGTTGATCTTGGGGTAGCGGTCGGTAAATTCCTTCAGTCGTGGGACCAGCCAGTTGGCGCCAAAGCCGACGGTTGTGGTCAGCTTGAGATCGCCCGACGGTTCGCCCTTGGTTTCACGCAGGCGGCTTTCCGTATCTGCCAGCCGGGTGAAGACCTCGCGGGTGGTGCCGTAGAGCACTTCGCCGGTCTCGGTCAGCAGCAGGCCGCGTGCGTGGCGGTGAAAGAGCGTAAGACCCAGCGACTCCTCCAGAGCGGAGATCTGACGGCTCACAGCGGACTGGCTGAGGTTCAGCTGTTCACTTGCATGGGTAAAGCTGCCAGCCTCAGCGGCCGCATGAAATATGCGCAGCTTATCCCAGTCCATGACGCCCCTAGCTCCCGCCTGCTTGCCGCAGCGTTATTCGCCTTTGGTTGTGGCTCTATATCCGACGGGAAGCGATTCGGCGCAAGGGCCATGCCTGCCAAATATGACACCTAAATGTATCGCATTTTTGCATATCCACTCTGCGGAGATTCCTGAAACGCATCGAAAAGCGATGTGACTGGCTCTTTGGCCGCAACGCGGCTACATCGCCGTCATGACAAACACCGCCCGACCCGACCGCCCGGACCTCGTGATCTTTGATTGTGACGGCGTATTGGTGGACAGTGAGACAATCGCCAATGAGTTGCTTGCAGTCGCTGTGACCGAACTTGGCTGGCCGACAACGACAGCAGACAGCCATCGCCGGTTTCGTGGCCGCTCGTGGAAATCAACGATCGCCATCATCGAAAATGAAACCGGGAAGTCTGTTCCGGATGAATGGGTGCAACGAACGCGGGCGCAGGCGAACGAGGCCATATGTGACACCGTCACAGCCATTCCGGGTGTTGCGGACGTGATCGCACAGGTCGAAGCCGCTGGCATCCCGCGATGTGTTGGGTCATCCAGCGAGCCCGCCTACCTGGCGCATGTGCTGGGGCGTACCGGCCTTGATCACCACTTTGGTGATGCGGTCTTCAGCGCAACCATGGTGGCTAATGGTAAACCGGCACCGGACCTGTTTTTGTTTGCCGCCTCGCAAATGGGTCATGCCCCGCACCGGGCTGTGGTGATCGAGGATACGTTGCCGGGCGTCCAGGCGGGCATGGCGGCCGGGATGCGCGTTGTGGGCTATGCTGGTGATCCGAATACGGATCGACAGGCCTTGGCGGACGCAGGTGCCACTGTCGTGACCGACATGGCCGAGGTGCCGACGCTGCTTGGCTTAGGGTAGCCGCACCGTACTTCCGTATCCCTCCGGTCAAGCCGGAGGGATACGTGAACTGGGGCAATCCCACTCGCCTGGGGTTGATCTACTCGGCAGCCGCCGCCTTGGTTTCATTTGCCTCGTTTTCGGCAATGAACTTTTCAGCTTCCAGCGCGGCCATGCAGCCCATGCCGGCGGCGGTTACGGCCTGACGATAGGTTTCGTCGGTCACGTCGCCCGCCGCATAGACGCCGGGGAT
>ERZ1740067.665-NODE-665-length-26388-cov-7.255117_pt1 | contig 26388 bp, 31 predicted proteins | sample MGYA00581736_ERZ1740067 | MGnify/ENA primary metagenome ERZ1740067 (study PRJEB43018, sample SAMN04849236) | marine metagenome | isolation source: floating plastic debris | place: Pacific Ocean | collected 2008-08-27 | study: EMG produced TPA metagenomics assembly... | reverse complement strand
GGCGTCATCATCGGGGGCCGTCTGGGGTTCGTGCTGTTCTACCAACCCGCCTACTACCTGCAAAACCCGCTTGAGATCCCAATGATCTGGCAAGGCGGCATGGCGTTTCATGGCGGCTTTCTGGGGGTTGTCGCCGTGATTGCGTGGTTCTGCTGGAAGCATAAAATCCCGCTCTGGAACTTGGCGGATGCGCTGGCCATGGCCACACCGCCTGCGATTTTTCTGGGACGGATCGCCAATTTCATCAATGCCGAGCTGTGGGGCCGCCCGACAGATCTGCCTTGGGGCGTGATCTTTCCGGGGGCAGCCGCGCAGGACTGCCCGGATGTTGTCGGCCTGTGCGCCCGCCACCCGTCGCAGTTATACGAAGCGCTGCTGGAGGGTGCGCTGCTGGGGGCAGTTCTACTTTATCTGGCCTACCGCCGTGGGGCGCTGCAACGACCTGCCTTGCTGACGGGTCTTTTCTTTACAGGCTACGGGGCTGCGCGCTTTTTTGTCGAGCTTTTTCGCCAAGCCGATGCGCAATACATCACGATGGAAAACCCGTTTGGCTATGTCGTGCGGCTGGGGGAATTCGGCCTGTCGATGGGTCAGCTTTTGTCGATCCCGATGATTGCTGTGGGCATCGTCCTGATGCTTTGGACCCGCCGCCCCCATCAGCGCACATGACGGCGCTGGCAACTGAATTGATCGCGCAAATCCGCGCCAACGGCCCAATGAGCCTTGCGGACTATATGACCACCTGCCTGCTGCATCCGACCCATGGCTACTACACAACCCAGGTTGCGTTCGGGGCCAAGGGTGACTTTATCACCGCACCCGAAATCTCGCAGATGTTCGGGGAATTGGTGGGGCTTGCCTTGGCCCAAACCTGGCTGGATCAGGGCGCGCCCAATGCCTTCACCTTTGCCGAACTGGGCCCCGGCCGTGGTACCCTGATGGCCGATGCCTGGCGCGCCACCAAGGCGGTTCCGGGCTTTCAGGACGCGGCAGAGATTGTTTTCTTTGAAGCTGCCCCCGCGCTGCGCAACGTGCAGAAAAAGGCCCTGCCGCAAGCCCGCCATATCGACAGCATCGCAAAGCTGCCCGATCAGCCGCTTTACCTCATCGCCAACGAGTTTTTTGACGCCCTGCCCATCCGCCAGTTCCAACGCGACGGCGCAGGCTGGCGCGAACGGCGGGTGGGGGCGCGGGGCGACGCTCTGGTCTTCGGGCTAACTGACCCCACCCCGCAAGAGGCGCTGTCCCATCGATTAGAGGACACCAAAGACGGCGATCTGGTCGAAACCTGCCCCGCCGCCGCGCCCATTCTAAACGAGATCGGCACGCGGATCGGCACCCATGGCGGGGCCGCGCTAATCATCGATTATGGCGATTGGCGGTCGCTGGGGGATACGTTTCAGGCGATGGAGAACCACGCCTCAGCCGATCCGTTGGCCACCCCCGGCATGGCGGACCTTACCGCGCATGTCGATTTCGAAGCGCTGGCCCAAGCCGCGCCCTGCGCCCATACCCGGCTGACACCGCAAGGTGTCTGGCTGGAACGGCTCGGCATAACAGCGCGCGCGCGCGCCCTTGCGCAAAAACTCACCGGTGAGGCGCTCGAAAGGCACATCGCTGCACATCGCCGCTTGACCCACCCGTCAGAAATGGGAACCTTATTCAAAATCCTGGGGCTTTACCCAACGTCAGGCATGCCCCCAGCTGGACTGGACACATGACGCTCGAAATTCTGAAAGCTGACAGCCTTGCCGATCTGGATCATGGGTTTTTCACCCGCAAAGGCGGCGCATCGTCGGGTGTGTTTGCCGGGCTGAACTGTGGCTACGGATCCTCGGACCAGCACGATATCGTCAAGATCAACCGCACCCGCGTGGCCCAAGCGATGGCCGTGGCGCCTGACCAGCTTGTGTCAGTCTATCAGGTCCATTCGCCTGATGTGATTGCCGTCGAAGGGCCCATCAACGGCCAGACCCCGCCCGCAGATGCAATGGTCAGCAAAACACCCGGCATCGCGCTGGGGATCCTCACGGCAGACTGCCAGCCTGTTCTCTTCGCAGACAAGGCCGCTGGCGTGATCGGTGCGGCCCATGCCGGTTGGAAAGGCGCGCTGGACGGCATCCTTGAGGCGACTGTGGCTGCGATGGAAGCCCAAGGCGCCACCCGCGCAAGTATCACAGCCGTGATCGGCCCGGCGATCAGCCAGCGCGCCTACGAGGTTGGGTCCGACTTTTTCGAAATGTTTCTGGACCGTGACCCGGACTATGCCCGCTTTTTCGTGGGTGGAAAGGGCGACCGGATGCAGTTTGATCTACCGGCATTCGGGCTGCACTGTCTGCGCGAAGCGGGCGTCGGGACCGCGGAATGGACCCGCCACTGCACCTATTCCGACCCTGAACGCTTCTTTTCCTATCGCCGCAGTACCCACGCCAAAGAGGCCGATTACGGGCGGCTGATCTCGACCATCCGGCTTTAGCCACCTTTAACCAAGGGCATTGTTTCCGCCGCTGCCACAATCCATCTCAAAATGATCTAAAATCTTTCGCATTTCGCCCAATCATCGCCTGATTGGCCCGCCATACCCATCACAACAGCGCCATTAACCAGGATGAAACCCTGACGCGCTAGCACAGGCAGGCAGTCCAGAAAGGCATAAGCGATGAAGACCGAAAAGACATGGATCAAGACCATGATTGCAGAGGCTGACAAGGTAACGACCAAACTGCCATGGGAACGCGGCACCACACGCGCCGCTTTCATCGCAAAACGCAAAGCGCTGCTGACCGCAAAACGCGCCAGCGCTTAGACATACAGTTTCCCAAGGCGTGGCACCTCCCTGCACGTCTGGTATCTGGCCGCCGCTCTTGATCGGAGCGGCGGCTTTTTTTACTTTAGCGGAAGGTTTGCCCCCAAAAGGGCGCCTAGGACAGGCCGTCCAGCCTGCCCCCACCAATCAGGTGGTTCAGGATGCGTTCGCGTTCATAGCGCGGTTTGCCTTGCAGGGCTTGATATTCAGCCGGTGTAAGATCCCGCCGTAGAAAGCCGCGTTTCGCCAGGCAATTGTCGATCCCACGATATTCCCCATCCGTGCGGGACACATCCTCGGACAACGCACCGCCGATCACTCCGGGCAAAACTCCCAAAATAAGAATACCCGCGACGTAGCTGCCAACCACGGCGTTTTGACCGGCCCTGTGTGCGTCTGGAACACATGCGTTAAACGCCATACGCGCCATTTGAAGGTTCGCGCCTTGCTGCGACGGAACCGATGGCCCAGGCCAGTTAGGCCCGGAACACGCAGTCAGCGCCATGGCGCAGACCAATGCAAAATATTTCAAAACCTGTCTCTCCCCGGTGGCAGTCTTGCCGAGCGGAATCACCCCGATATCGCTCACCTCTTGATTGTAGGACGCAGCGGCCGGCTGGGTAAACCGCACATCACTGCAAACCAGGGGCTTTATCCCCTGAAAGCTGTAAAAATCGGCTTAACGCCCGCCCGCAACATCAAGCAAAGCACCCGTGCAGTAAGACGCATCGTCACTGCAAAGCCACAAGATCGACCGGGCAACCTCCTGCGCTGATCCGGGGCGCGCCATCGGGACCGTTTGCCCCAAGCGTTGCGCCCGGTCAGGTTGTCCGCCGCTTGCATGGATTTCTGTTTCGATCAGACCGGGGCGCACTGCATTCACGCGGATACCCTGCCCGGCAAGCTCTTTGGAAAGCCCGATCGTCAGCGTGTCGATTGCGCCCTTGCTGGCTGCGTAATCGACGTATTCGAAAGGGGATCCAAGCCGCGCTGCAGCCGATGAGACAAACACAATAGATGCCCCGCCCTCTTGGCCCGGCAACCGCCGTGCGGCCTCGCGCGCAAAAAGGAACGCGCCAAGAATATTAGTGTCGAACATCTGTTGCATCCGCTCAACGCTCATCTTGGCCAATGGCAAGGCAGAGCCCACGATGCCTGCATTCACGACAACAGCATCAAGCCGGCCAAAGGTGGTCTGCGTTCGATCGAACGCCCGCAAGACATCTGCCTCTATCGCGACGTCCCCTGCGATCGCCTGCGCACGCCCGCCCAAGCTTTCGATCTCCGCCACCACCTGCTCAGCCGCGGTGCGGTTCGCCCGATAGGTGAACGCCACATCCCAACCGGCACCCGCCGCAAGCAAAGCCGTCGCGCGCCCGATCCCCCGCGATCCGCCACTGATAAGCATCGTTTGGCTCATAAAAGGATCCTACTGTTCCGGCGGCGTCATTTCCTGAGGCAAGCCATCCGAGATGTCGTAGTAATCCCCCTTATCCGCCACAAAGATATGCTTGGCCAGCCTGGTCCCCGTGGGCCCATCGAAGGCACCCAGCGAAATTCCGATCCAATCCAGATGGGGTGGATCGAAAAACAGCGACGCACCGCAAATCCGACAAAACCCGCGACGCACCTTCGGCGAGCTGTCATACCAGGTGATGCTATCCGCGCCCGCGATCTGTACGCGTGTCTTTGCGACATCGACCCCCGCTTCGTGATGCCCCGTCACTTTGCGACACATGCTGCAATGACACGCGATGCCGTCAGGCAGATCCCCACTGACCGTGATCTGGACGGCGCCACACAGGCAAGAGGCGTGATGCTGGATCATGGCTAAGGTCTTTCGCGGCTTGTCGATTCGAGCAGTCAGAAACATACGCCCTTCAAAATGTGGCACAATCGTCTGCAAAATAGAAACAAACTGACCAAGACTTGCTGCATTAATTCCTCAACCTACTGCAATGAAAAGAAATTTTTGACAATGTGACGGAATTGGGGCCAAGTTAAGACAAGCAACGGATGTTCGCTGTTGTCGGTGGGGCCGACAGCGTGAAACCTAAAAGGTAGATCGCATGAACCGCCCTTCCTCTGTTACCGCTGGCCTCGCGGTAACACCTTCCTCTGCCCCGGCGTCAAGTTCCGCCATGGGGAGAGGTGTTCGCCCAGACGGGTCATCTCAGCGCCGCCGGCCTCTGCTGCGCAAATATGAGATGACCGCTCTGGACCCCAACGGAGCGCTGATCGACATGGGCCGTCTGGCCCCCGCAACGCAGCCGTTTGAAAATTGCTTTGCTACACTCGCACGCGGCACTTTGATTGCGACACCGGATGGCCCGCGCGCGGTCGAGGATATCCTGCCCGGCGATGACATCACGACCACAAATAACGGCGCACAGACCGTGCAATGGGTCGGCGCAATGACGCTGCTGCCCAATGCCCCGGACGCCCAGCAGCCCAACCGCGCCCTGACAAGAATTGCCGCTGACAGCCTTGGACTGAACCGTCCGATGCCGGATCTGGTTTTGGGTCCTGCTGCGCGCGTGCTCCACCGGATCCCCGCTTTGCACAGCATGTATGGGACGCCTGATTGCCTTGCCCCGGCTCAGGGGCTGGTTGATGGCGATGCCATCCTTGAAATACGGCCCATCAGCCCGGTGAAACTGTATCAACTGCTGGTGCCCCGCCACGACACCATGCTGGTCAACGGTGTCGAGGTCGAAACGCACCATCCCGGCGCGCAAATCGAAAGCCAGCTCAGCCGCGATATGCTGACGCTGTACCTGTCGATGTTCCCCGGCATACGCCAGATCGAGGATTTCGGCCCGATGGCGCATCCCCGGCTTTCGATAGATGATCTGCTCGCAGCCCGCATCGCATAAGACCTGCCGCTACAGCCGATAGCCACCCGATACCGCGCTCCCCTCACCGGTGACAAAACGCGCCGCATCGCTGGCCAGAAATCGTACCACAGGTGCGATATCATCCGGCGTGCCAAGGCGGCCCAATGCGGTCATCTCGACGAACAGATCGACAAGTTCGTCCGGGCGGGGCTTATCGGCCACCTCAAACGCGCCCGGCGCGACGGCGTTCACACGGATGCCCTCGGGGCCCAGTTCCTTGGCCATGGCCTTGGTCCACAGGTTTAGCGCCGCTTTGCTGGCGCCATAGATTGCCGCGCCACGCGGCGGCAATACCGCATTCACCGACGAAATATTTACGACCGACGCACCGCGTTTCAGATGCGGCAGTGCCGCCGCCAAAAGATCACCCGGAGCCAGTAGGTTCACATCAAGGATCTCGCGCTGAGCCTGCGCGTCAAACGTCTCTTTCGGGCTCATCTGGACGGTGCCTGCGTTGTTCACGATGACATCCAACTGCCCAAACCTGTCGATGACCTGTGCAACCACATCGGCGCAGCATCCCGGTTCAACCAGATTGCCTTGAATGGCCAAAACACCATGAGGCAGATCTTCAGGAGGTGTCGTGTTCCAGACCAAAGCAACCTGATGGTCCGACGCAAAGTCCTGAACCAGCGCGTGACCCAACCCGCGCGCCCCGCCTGTGATGAGTACCGTTCGTGCCATCGCGTCCTCCGTGGGGTAGGTGTGCCCCACCGTTCCACGTCAGGCCGACCGGCTCAACCGTTCTTCCATGACATCAAAAGGCACACCCGGCTCATCTTTGGCCCCGCGTATCACCAGTGACGTCTTTACGCTGCCCACATTCTCCGCCGTCAGCAGATCTGACGTCAGGAATGTCTGGAATGTGCTCAGATCAGGTGCGACACATTTGAGGATGAAATCCACCTCGCCATTCAGCATATGACATTCGCGCACCAGCGGCCAATCGCGGCAGCGCGCCTCGAACGCGCTTAGATCACTTTCGGCCTGACTTTGCAGACCGACCATCGCGAAAACCTGAACCTCGAAGCCCAGCTCACGCGGATCGACATCAGCGTGATAGCCGCGGATATATCCAGCCTCTTCCAGCGTGCGCACCCGCCGCAAACACGGAGGCGCGGAAATACCAACGCGCTTGGCCAACTCAACATTGGTCATACGCCCGTCTGCTTGCAGTTCTGCCAAAATCTGGCGGTCGATCGGGTCTAGTTTTGATCCGGCCATAGTTCCCTCGTTTTCCCACTGAACCTTACGCTCAAGGTCTGACCTGCGCAACAATATTTCAAGAACGCGCAAGAAAATTATTCTATTCTTTTTGCGAATGCCCGATATGCAAGCAGTGGGATGCCCTCTTTCAAGAGGCTGCCGGAGCGTCTATATCCGTCTGGCACACAGATTCCAGAGGGCTGCACAATGGGTGACACACGGCACATCAAAGTTCTGATTATCGGCTCCGGTCCGGCAGGCTACACGGCGGCCGTTTACGCCAGTCGCGCCATGCTGAACCCTGTGCTTATTCAGGGGATCCAGCCCGGCGGTCAGCTAACGATTACAACAGATGTGGAAAACTGGCCCGGTGACGCGACCGTCATGGGACCCGACCTGATGGTCCGGATGGAAAACCACGCCCGCGAAATGGGGACCGAGATTATCAGCGATCACATCAACTCGGTTGATCTGAACGCCCGCCCCTTCGTGGCCGTGGCCGATAGCGGCACGACTTACACCGCTGATGCGATGATTCTTGCCACCGGGGCGCAAGCCAAATGGCTTGGCCTGCCTTCAGAAGAGAAATTCAAAGGCTTCGGTGTCAGCGCCTGCGCCACCTGCGACGGGTTTTTCTATCGGGGGGCCGAGGTCGTTGTGATCGGCGGCGGCAACACAGCCGTTGAAGAAGCGCTGTTTCTGACCAATTTCGCCTCCAAGGTGACGCTGGTGCACCGCCGCGACAGCCTGCGCGCCGAGAAGATCCTGATCGACCGTTTGATGAAGAACCCCAAGATCGAAGTGATCTGGGACCACACCGTAGACGAAGTCACCGGCACCGAAGCCCCCCTGGGCGTGGAAGCGGTGCGCCTGAAACACGTCAAAACCGGTGAGTTCACCGAAGTCCCCTGTAAGGGTTTCTTCGTGGCCATCGGTCATGCGCCTGCGTCCGAATTGGTCAAGGACCAGCTTGAGACGCATATGGGTGGCTACGTGGTGACAAAACCCGACAGCACCGAAACATCGATCCCCGGGGTCTTTGCAGCGGGCGATCTGACAGATCATGAATACCGTCAGGCCGTGACAAGCGCGGGCATGGGGTGCATGGCAGCTCTCGAAGCAGAGCGTTTTATCGCGCAGATGGAAGCCGAAGCCCCCTCGCAAGCGGCAGAGTAAACGCCAATGCGCGAACACCTACGCGTGACATCGCGCGTGTGTGAAGTGTCACGCGACAGGCCCCCGTGCCCAAGTGGCTAAGCCGGAACTTGGTCCGGCCATGAAACGGGGGCAGTTCTATGAAAACACTTATGAAAACCGCCGCTCTGCTCGCTCTTGTCGGCGGCCTTTCTGCCTGTGCGTCCAACTCTGGCAGGGATAAAAATGACACCATGATGAAAGAAGGCTAACCGTTTCTTTGTCATGCACATATTTGAAACGCCGCTCCCTGAGGTCGGCGTTTTTGCGTCAAATCAGTCTCTTTTTCATTGGAAACGCACTAGTCTGCTAGACTTTCGCCTCAATCAGGGTCTAGGACCGCGCGCAGGCGGATCCTCCCCCGCGCGCACCCACGTTTAACATAAAGAGCATTTGGCATGATGGTTCCCAATCTGACCCCGGTCCCCGAACTTTACGTCTCATACGAGAGCGCCCAGAAAATGAAGGTCGAGGCCGCTGATCTGGTCAGCTGGGACCTTACCCCGCGCCAGATTTGCGATCTTGAGCTTTTGATGAATGGCGGCTTCAACCCTCTCAAAGGCTTCCTGGGGGAAGAAGACTATAACAGCGTCGTCGATACCATGCGCCTTGCTGACGGTGCGCTTTGGCCGATGCCCATCACGCTTGATGTGTCCGAGGATTTCGCCGCCTCGCTGGAAGACGGCCAGGACATCGCGCTGCGCGATCAGGAAGGCGTGATCCTTGCGACGATGACGATCACCGACAATTGGGTGCCCAACAAATCGCACGAAGCCAAGAAGGTATTCGGCGCAGATGACAATGCGCATCCGGCGGTCAACTACCTGCACAACACCGCAGGCAAGGTCTATCTGGGCGGCCCCGTCACCGGCATCCAGCAACCCGTGCACTACGATTTCCGCGCCCGCCGCGATACACCGAACGAATTGCGCGCCTATTTCCGCAAGCTGGGCTGGCGCCGCGTTGTGGCTTTTCAAACCCGCAACCCCCTGCACCGCGCGCATCAGGAACTGACCTTCCGCGCCGCGAAAGAGGCGCAGGCCAACTTGCTGATCCACCCGGTGGTCGGCATGACAAAACCGGGCGATATCGATCACTTCACCCGCGTGCGCTGCTACGAGGCGGTGCTGGATCAATATCCGCAAGCCACAACATCCATGAGCCTGCTGAACCTCGCCATGCGCATGGCCGGCCCACGCGAAGCCGTCTGGCACGGACTGATCCGCAAAAACCACGGCTGCACACATTTCATCGTGGGCCGCGATCACGCAGGCCCCGGCAAGAACTCCGCCGGAGAAGATTTCTACGGCCCCTATGACGCACAAGACCTCTTCAAAGAGCATCAAGAGGAAATGGGCATCGAAATGGTCGACTTTAAGCACATGGTCTATGTGCAGGACCGCGCCCAATACGAGCCCGCCGACGAGATCGAAGAGGGCGTGACGGTGCTGAATATCTCTGGCACCGAACTACGCCGCCGTCTGGCCGAAGGCCTGGAAATCCCCGAATGGTTCTCATTCCCCGCCGTCGTGTCCGAGCTGCGCCGCACCCGTCCACCACGCGCAAAACAAGGCTTCACAGTCTTCTTCACCGGCTTCTCCGGCTCCGGAAAATCCACTATCGCCAACGCGCTGATGGTCAAACTGATGGAAATGGGCGGCCGCCCCGTTACGCTGCTCGACGGCGATATCGTCCGCAAGAACCTCAGCTCCGAGTTGGGCTTTTCCAAAGAGCACCGCGATCTGAACATCCGCCGCATCGGCTATGTCGCCTCAGAGATCACGAAAAACGGCGGCATCGCCATCTGCGCGCCCATCGCGCCTTATGCCACGACCCGCCGCGCTGTGCGTGAAGACATTGAACAGTTCGGCGCCTTCATTGAGGTCCACGTCGCCACCTCGATCGAGGAGTGCGAACGCCGCGACCGCAAGGGCCTCTATAAGCTGGCACGCGAAGGCAAGATCAAGGAATTCACCGGCATCTCAGACCCTTATGACGTGCCTGAAAGCCCCGAACTCAGCGTCGAGACAGAGAATGTGGATGTGGACAATTGCGCCCATCAGGTTCTTCTCAAACTCGAACAGATGGGACTTGTGGCAGGCTAAGGGACTGCCTTCGGCGAGGATATTTGACCCAGAATGAAAGCCCGGACGATTTAACTCAAATTGTCCGCGCCTGTTTCACTCTGGCGTAGATATCCAATTCCCCGCGTCGGTTAATGCACCGTCACCGGAACAAGGTCGTTCTGGCGGGCCAGAGAGAACGCCAATTCGCGCCCGTCGACCAGGGCCAACTGCTCACCATCATCCTTGTGCACCGCATAAAGCTGCGCTTCTTCGCCAACCTGCTCTTGCACATCGTCCGGCAGGTCCGCCAAAGCGACCGGTTTGACATAGACGACATTCGTCTCGCCTTTGGGGAAATCATATTTGCTGTTCATGGCTCTTACCCCTTCTTTATCTTAATCTGGTGGACAACGCTTTCTGGTACGGATCGGCTTAGATCCACATGCAAAAGTCCGTTCTCCATACTCGCCTCGCCAATCTCTACGCCATCAGCCAGCACGAACGCCCGCTGAAACTGGCGCGCCGCGATCCCGCGATGCAGGAACACGCGGCCTTGGGTGTCGTCGGCTTGCCGACCGCGCACGACCAGTTGGCGGTCCTCAAGTGTGATCGACAAATCTGTCTCCGCAAAACCAGCCACAGCCAGCGTAATGCGGAACGACGTCTCGGATGTCTGTTCTATATTGTAGGGCGGATAGCCATCATTGCCAGATTTGGCAGTGCGTTCCACCAGCCGTTCCAGCTCATCGAACCCCAATAGAAAGGGGTGCGTGCTTAGCGTCAGTTTTGTCATCAACACGTCCTATTCGGTAGCGACAGTGTGGGAGTGGCCCCGTTTTGGCGACCATTGATAGAAATATGGGCGCGGGCCGCGCAATCTGCAAGCCCAAGACCTTTGCGAAACGCTTTCAATCCCTTATGTTAAAGCATCCTTCACAAGATGGACCACCCATGAACGCCTCGCCCGAGATGAAGCCCGACGACGTGATGCGCGTAAAACTTGAGGTTTTGCGCCGCGAGCACCGTGACCTGGACGATGCGATCCATGCGCTTCAGGAAAAGGGCACAGCGGATCAACTCACCGTCAAGCGCCTGAAAAAGCAAAAACTGTCGCTCAAGGACCGCATCGCGGTGATTGAGGACCAGTTGACGCCGGATATCATTGCCTAAATTCTGTCGGGCGGCTAAACGAAGCGCTCATTTCGAAGGACCGCGTTATGGCAGACATCACCGTGGGCATTATCATGGGCAGCCAGTCCGACTGGCCGACGATGAAAGCCGCCGCCGACATTCTGGACGCGTTGGGCGTGGCCCACGAGACCAAGATCGTCTCGGCTCACCGCACGCCGGACCGGTTGTGGTCTTACGGCAAGACCGCGGCCGAGCGGGGCCTTAAAGTGATCATCGCGGGTGCCGGTGGGGCTGCACATTTGCCCGGCATGATGGCGTCGAAGACGCGCATCCCGGTGGTGGGCGTGCCGGTGCAGACCAAGGCTCTCTCCGGCGTCGATAGCCTTTACTCCATCGTTCAGATGCCCAAAGGTTTCCCCGTGGCCACGATGGCCATCGGTGCCGCTGGGGCCGCCAATGCGGGGCTGATGGCGGCGGGTATTCTGGCCACATCCGATGACGCGCTCGCCCGGCGCCTTGATGCGTGGCGCGACGCGCTCTCGGCCTCCATTCCCGATGAGCCTGTCGATGACTAACCTGCCGCTGGGTGCGACTATCGGTGTTCTGGGCGGCGGCCAATTGGGCCGGATGCTGTCGGTTGCAGCCTCTCGCCTCGGCTATAAAACCCACATCTTTGAGCCCGGCGCGGCCCCCGCCGCAGACGTCGCCCACGCCGTCACGACCGCTGCCTATGATGACACCAAAGCGCTGACCGCGTTCGGAAAATCTGTCGATGTCATCACCTATGAATTTGAAAACATTCCCACATCCGCGCTCGACACCCTCGAAGCGCTTTCCCAAATCCATCCGAACCGCCGGGCGTTGGCGACCTCGCAGGATCGCATCACCGAGAAGGATTTTCTCACCGGCCTCGGCCTGAAAACCGCGCCTTATGCCAATGTCGAAAGCGCTGCCGATCTTGACGCGGCCATCGCGCAGCTTGGCACCCCTTCGATCCTGAAGACGCGCCGCTTTGGCTACGACGGTAAAGGCCAGCTGCGCTTGAAAGACGGCGATACCGGCGCAGCTTACGCGCAAATGAACGGCGCGCCTTGCGTGCTGGAAGGCTTTATCGACTTCACCCACGAGGTCTCTGTCATCGCTGCGCGCACCGCAGCCGGTCAGGTGTCCTGCTTCGATCCCGGCGAGAACGTTCATAAAGACGGCATCCTGCGCACCACGACTGTGCCCGCACGCCTCTCCGCAAGCCAGCGCACCGATGCGGTTCTGATGGCCGCGCAAATCCTCAACGCGCTGGATTATGTCGGCGTCATGGGACTTGAGCTGTTCGTCACGCCCCAAGGCCTAATCGTCAACGAGATCGCCCCGAGGGTGCATAACTCAGGCCATTGGACACAAAACGGCTGTGTCATCGACCAGTTCGAACAGCACATCCGCGCCATCACGGGTCTACCCCTCGGCGATGGTCAGCGCTATGCGGATGTCGTGATGGAGAACCTGATCGGCGACGATATGGACCGCCTGCCCGAGATTCTAAAAGCGGGAAATGCCGCGCTGCACTTGTATGGCAAGGCTGAAACAAAACCCGGCCGCAAGATGGGCCACGTCAACCGGATCACTCCGTCAGCGCGTCCTCCGGGACGTTAAAGACCTTCTGAAAACTCTCGACCAACGTCATGTCGTGATCAAACGCGCCGGTCTCAAGAAATGTCTCGACCTGCGCGATCACCATGGGGTTGTTCATCAGGAACGTATGCGTCACCGGCAACACGATGTGATCGTTCATGCCCTCGACGCGGGTCGATTTCACCGACACCTTGCCGTCATCCGGCCCGTCGATCATCGACGAATAGACCGGGTTCAATGACACATCCCCCGCGATCACGCCCAGCTCATAGGGCGCCGCGCCCAGTTGGTTGGGCACGCTGTCATCACCCGTGCCCAGCGCCAGGCCCGCAGGCCCGTTCAGCCATGCAAAAGCCGGTACATCAGCAAATTCATCGACAAGTTCAGAGCCCTTGTTGGGCGGCGCCAACATCACCACGCGGCCCATGTTTTCAGGCTGATTGTCCTGCAACCAGTAGCGCACAAGGATGCCGCCCATCGAATGTGTCACGAAATGAACCCGCTTTCCCTCACACTGGGCAATAGCACGCGGGAGCGTCTCCATCGTGAGCGTCTCAATGGGCTTTTGCGTTGACGGGTAATCCGGCGAGATGGTGATATAGCCCCCCTCGCGCAACGCGTTCTTCATCACGATCAGCGATGTGTCAGACCGTGCCAGCCCGTGCAGCAGCACAACGCATTCCGCCAAAGCGGGCAGCGGCATCAGCGCAAGGAAAAAGGCGGCGATCCATCTCATACTTTATAAATAAGCACCCCTTGCCCCAAGGCAAAGCCCTTGGCCCTTGTTCGACCCAACGTCGCAAGTCACAGTGGCGCGATGATGCGCTTGAAATCCCCTCGTTTGGCCGCTCGTGCGGTGGTGATACACGACGATCGTGTCCTTTTGGTGAACGCCTATCCGGATGGTCAAAGTGATCTATGGTGCGCGCCGGGTGGCGGTCAGGACCCCGGCACCTCCCTGCCCGACACCGTCGCCCGCGAGGTGTACGAAGAGACCGGTTTGACTGTCAAAGTCGGCAATATGTGCCTTGTGAACGAGTTTCACGACCCCGCAACTGGCTTTCATCAGGTCGAAGTCTTCTTTCACTGCACCGTTGCCGATCCGGCCTTCGATCCCGACTGGCAGGACCCCGAAAATATCGTGACAGAGCGCGGCTGGTTCACCGCCGACGACCTAGAGACCCTCCGCTTCAAGCCCGACCGCCTTTATGATCTGGCCTTCACCGACTTTGCCCCGCAATATGACCCCCTCGAAGAGATTGTGCGCTAAAAGGACATCCCCATGACCACAGGTTTCTACTGGAGCGAGCGGTGCTTTTGGCATGCAGGCGGCAACTATGCTTTCACGCTGCCCATCGGTGGCACAGTCCAGCCTTTAGCCGCCGGTGCGCTGCCTGAAAATCCCGAGACCAAGCGCCGCCTGAAAAATCTGCTCGATGTCACAGGCCTGATCGATGATCTTAGCGTCAACAGCGCGCCAGAAGTCCCAACCGAACACCTGCTCCGCGTTCACCCGCAAAGCTATCTCACTGAATTCAAAGCGATGTCCGATGCTGGTGGAGGCGAGCTGGGCCAGCGTACGCCTTTCGCTCAAGACGGCTATGAGATCGCGGCACAGTCTGCGGGTCTCGCCGTTACAGCGCTCGAAAACGTGCTGAACGGCACGCACAAAAACGCCTACGCGCTTTCACGCCCGCCGGGGCATCACTGCCTGCGTGACTTCCCGATGGGCTTTTGCCTGATGGCCAACCTTGCCATTGCAGTTGAGGCCGCCAAAGCCACCCACCGCGACCTGAAAGTCGCCGTTCTGGATTGGGATGTGCATCACGGCAACGGCACTGAGGCGATCTTTTATGACCGCGCTGATGTCCTCACAATCTCGATCCATCAGGACCGCAACTACCCCATCGACACCGGCGGTTTCGCTGACCGTGGCACCGGCAAAGGCACAGGCGCGAACCTCAATATCCCGCTGCCCCCCGGCGCAGGCCATGTCGCGTATCTTGATACGATGGAGCGGCTCGTGCTGCCCGCAATCCGCACACATGCACCGGACGTGATCATAATCGCCTGTGGCTTTGACGCAGCCCCCGTCGATCCGCTGGGTCGCATGATGGCCACGGCAGAAACCTTCCGCACCATGACCCGTCAGGTGATGCAGCTTGCAGATGATATCTGCGACGGGCGCGTAATGATGGCTCACGAAGGCGGCTATTCCGAGGTGTACGTCCCCTTTTGCGGCCATGCTGTGCTGCAAGAGATGTCCGGCAGCCAAGTCGACGCGCCGGACCCGTGGGGCGACGCCTATATGCAGCGCCAGCCCGACGCGGCGTTCAACCGTTTCGTGGCAGATCAGATCACAGCTATGAAAGACGCGCTTTAGCGCAGGTCGAAATCCGCGAAGACAGGGTAGTGATCGGTGGGCCACTCGCCCTCAAACCGCTCGCGCAGCACGACAGGCGCAGTTCGCGGTGCGATCCCGTCCGTATGCCCCAAATGATCAATCGCACCAAAAAGGTTGAGGCCGCGGTTGAAGTGATACGTCGACCCGCGTACCGGCGCGAAGGCCACACCAGCCTCTTCGATAAGCCCGTGTGTCGCTGAACCGCGTAAAGCGTTCAGATCCCCGACCACAAACACCTCTTCCCCTGCTGTAATCCAAGGGGCAATGCGGTCACGCACCAATGCCGCCGATAAGCGCCGGTTCGACCGGCTGCGATACTCAAAATGCACGTTCACCACGCGGAACACCGCGCCTGTCTGCACATCAGTGAATTGCGCCCAGGAAGCGAAGGCCGGCCAGGATCCGTTGAATGTCCGCGAATAGATCACATCGGGCGTGTCGGAAAAGAAAAACCACCCCTGATCCTCGACCCGCAAGCGGTCTGCGCGATAAAGAATTGGCTGGGTTGACGGAAAAACCGACGGAGCGCCAACCGCTGCGGCACGATAGCCGGGGTTATCCTGCAACAGCGCGTCCAGCGTCAGGTTCACCCCGCTCATAGAGCCGCCGCCGAAACTCTCGGATTCCTGCAACGCCATGATATCCGCATTCACCGCCTTGAACGCCGCTGTCATCGGGCCGCGACGCCGCTCCCAATCGGCAACGGACCACGCGCCGCTGGCACGCCGCAGCACGATGTAATGCACGTTCATTGTCGCGACCCTTAGAGTACCATCGGGCTGTACGGGGACCGGATTGCGCCCCGAAAGACTGTAATGCGCGGCACAGGCGAACAGCGGCACAATCAACAGCAACCCAAGAACAAAGCGAAAAAGACGTTTCATATCGTCACTCTACGCCGAGCTTGCCCCTTGCGAAACCGCACCGGCGCACGTTTATGTGAGAAAGCCCCTTGAAGCGGCGCGCGCCGTTTCCAAATGTAAATAGCCGTAACATAAAGCGAGACCTTATGCCCGATCGCAATGACGCAGCCCTTGATTTCCTGAAAGCCCGCCGCTCGCGCCCGGGCAAGACGCTGACGACGCCTGTCCCCTCCCGCGATGCGCTGGAAGAACTGCTGACCATCGCCGCCCGCACCCCTGATCACGGCAAGCTGGAGCCGTGGCGCTTTATCGTCCTTGAACGGCCCGCGCTGGAACGTGTCGCATCCCTGATCCCCGCTTTGGGCGCCAAGCACGGCATCCCGGAGGACAAGATCGCGGGCAACATGCTGCATTACGGCTCAAGCCACCTTGCCGTCGCTGTGATCTCGTCTCCGAAAATCTCTGACAAGATCCCCGAGATCGAGCAGGTTTACTCCGCAGGCGCTGTCTGCCTTGCCTTGCTCAATGCCGCTCTCGCGGCGGGCTGGGGCGCCAATTGGCTGTCGGGCTGGTCCTCGCACTACCCTGAATTCGGCCGCGACGCGTTTAATCTGACCCCATCCGAAAAGATCGCGGGCATCATCCATATCGGGACGGCTCCCAGCACACCACCGGACCGCCCGCGCCCCGACCTTGCACGCATCACAGAATGGATGTCCGACTAATGTCCCCACTTCTCAAAGCCCTCTCACAACTCGGAGATCCGCGTTTCCGCAAGGTCTTGTTCAAAGGTATCGGCCTCGCGGTTGCGACGCTTTTCGTGATCTCGGCTGCATTTTTGTGGCTTGTGGGCGCGATCATGCCTGACAGCTTCTCGCTGCCCTGGATCGGCACGATCACCTGGATCGACAATGTCCTGAACTGGAGCGCGGTGCCCCTTGTGATCGCCATGTCGGCGTTCCTGATGGTCCCCGTCGCCTCGGCCATGACTGGCATCTTCCTGGATGATGTGGCGCAAGCGGTGGAGGACGAACACTACCCCGCCCTTGGCCCTGCGCGCAGAACCCCGATCACCGAGATTATCAGCGATACGGTGCGCTTTCTGGGCGTTATCGTCGGGGCAAACGTAGTGGCGCTGATCTTCTATATCTTTTTCACCCCCTTCGCCCCGCTGATCTTCTGGAGCCTGAACGGCTTTCTTCTGGGACGGGAGTATTTCCAGATGGTCGCTATCCGCCGCATGTCGCGCAAAGACGCCGATCAGCTGCGCAAGACCCATCGTGGGCGGATCTGGTTTACAGGCGGCCTGATGGCCATCCCGCTGTCAATTCCGATTGTGAACCTGCTTGTGCCGGTGCTGGGGGCTGCGGCCTTTACTCACCTGTTCCACTCACTTCCGGCGTCGACATACGCTCAAACCAGTCCAGGTCGCGCACCGTAATCACGCCCGACAGGATCGTGCCCGCGATGATCAGCCAAAGTGGAAAGGCGATCATGGTGGTGATCTTGACCCGTTTCCCCAACTGCGCATCCGCAGGCGCACCCGCATGGGTGCCTGGCACGATTTCCCCGACATCGCCTTGGGTTTTCATGCGCAAGGGCAGCACGATGAACAGCACCATGAACCAGATGACGGCGAAAAGGACGATGGCTGAGGTGATGGACATCACACGCTCCGTTTGCGGCTTTGGCCGGGGCAGAAACGCCTCCGACGAGGATAGTCAGGCCAGAATGAAACTCTACACTTGTTCTAGCTCGACCAGACAACCGTTAAAGTCTTTCGGATGCAGAAACAGGACAGGTTTGCCATGCGCGCCGATTTTGGGCTCACCGCTTCCCAGCACCCGCGCGCCGTCGGCTTTCAGCTTGTCGCGGGCGACCAGAATGTCGTCGACCTCATAGCAGATATGGTGAATGCCGCCCGCGGGGTTCTTTTCGAGGTAACCGGCAATCGGGCTGTTGTCACCCAGTGGATACAGCAGTTCAATCTTGGTGTTGGGCAGCTCGATAAAGATCACCGTAACGCCATGATCCGGCTCGTCCTGCGGCGCGCCGACATTGGCGCCCAGCGTGCCACGATATTGGTTCGCGGCAGCCTCAAGATCAGGGACGGCGATAGCGACATGGTTGAGGCGACCGATCATGGCACAGCTCCTTTTGCGGATTTGCCGCATGTTATGAAGCGCGAGGGCGTGCAACGCAAGCATGTGCCGCGTTAACCGCCTGTTAGGCATAAACGCGTTTATTAGGAGCGACTCAGCATGAGGGATGCTCCAATGGACGATATCGACAGCTTTGTACTTTCCCGCCCGCCTACTGCCGCGCGGCCGCTTCTTGGCCTCACGGTGTTGGTGGTCGAAGACAGCCGTTTCGCCTGCGAGGCGATGCGCCTTTTGTGCTTGCGCTCTGGCGCGCGGATCCGGCGGGCTGATTGTCTGCGCTCTGCCCGGCGGCATTTGCAGGTCTATCGCCCAAGCGTGGTGATCATTGATCTGGGGCTACCTGACGGGTCCGGCGCAGACCTGATTGACGAACTGACCCATACCACCCCGCGCGTTGACGTGGTGCTGGGCACCAGCGGTGATGACGGCGCGGAGGCCCGCGCAATGGCAGCCGGGGCAGATGGGTTCATGCCCAAACCCATTGCCAGCCTCGCCAATTTTCAGGAAACGATCCTGAGCTTTCTACCGGCCGAGCGGCGTCCTGCGGGTCCACGTATGCTCACGGACGAAAAGATCACACCCGATCCGATTTCCTATCGCGATGACATGGCCCATGTGGCCGATTTGCTTTCAGCGGACACCGATGTCAGCGTTGCCGACTATATCGGGCAGTTCGTGGCAGGGGTCGCCTCAAGCGCGGGAGACGCGCCGCTCAAAGAGGCCGCAGACCGCCTGATTGCAAAACGCGCGCTTGGGCAGTCTGTGTCGGCCAATCTGGCGGAAATGGGCGGGCTGGTGCAGGACCGCATGATCTCGGAAGAGATCGTTTAAGGCGCGACCCGTGCGCGCAGCGCTTGCTTTTGCACGCCATGCACATCGAAATTTTCAGGCGCAAGCCAATCCTGAAAGGCCCCGCGCAGTCGGGGCCATTCGCCGTCGATCACCGAATACCACGCCGTATCGCGGTTGCGCCCTTTAACAACCATCGCTTGCCGAAAGATGCCCTCGAACTGAAAACCGAACCGCTCTGCTGCTGCACAAGACGGGGCGTTAAGCGCATTGCATTTCCACTCAAAGCGCCGGTAGCCCGCGTCAAAAGCCCAATCCATCATCAAAAATGTCGCCTCTGTCGCAGCCCGCGTGCGTTGCAGTGCAGGGCCAAGCGCGACATAGCCCAGCTCGATCGCGCCGGCCTCGGGCTGGATCGTGTAGTAGGAAAAGAACCCCTGCGGTTCGGAAAACCCTTCCGGCGTAATGGCATAGAACAAATGCTTTGCAGGGTCCGCCGTTATTTCGGTCAAGTGCGAGATCAGCGGTGCCGCCGCATCGAACGGCGGCGTGGTGAGATAGGTCCAGACCGCCTCCACCTGCCCTAACGCACGGAACAACGCGGGCCCATCGCGGGCGGGCTGCAAGACATCAAGCCGCACGTAACGGCCTTGCATAACGGGCGGTCCCGGCCTTGGCGGTGGGGTCCAATCCGGCACAGCCGGACCAACAGGGCGCGGATCAGAGGCATCTGTCATCCACAAATCCCTGCACGGTGCGCGCCCCGCTGTCCATCATTTGCGCCCCGCAGTCACCCCGAAACGGTCTTTGAAAGGCTGAACTCTTTCCGCAAATCTGCCCCAATTGAGCGCCAACTTACCTCTCGACCGCCCGGCAGAAGCCTCAGGCGGCTTTTTAAGGAGAGTAAATATGGAACGCCTATTGAAAAAGTTCGCGTCCGACGATGCAGGTAACGCGACTGTGGACTGGCTTGTTCTCACAGCCGGACTGGTGTTCCTTGGTGTGGCAGTGGCCATCAGTGTCGGAACCAGCACAGGCGAAGTTGCGTCCAGCACCACAGACGCCATCGACGATATTGATCCCAAAGAAGTCATCAAAGAGATCACATCGTAAGCGCTACAAGATCACTCCCGGGTCGGGTCCAAGATCCAGCCCGGGGAACACGCTGCGCTCGATCCGGCTGGTCTCCAGCCCGAAAAGCCCACGCATAACCCAACCCGCATAAGCGCGCACGTCGCGCATCGGCATAAGGTCACGCCCCTGATAAAGTGCGCTGTCGCTCAGACCGGGCCAATCCCCGTAAACCTTGCCGCCGCGCACAGCACCGCCCGCCATGACCATCGCGCCCGCAGTGCCGTGATCGGTGCCTTCGCTGCCGTTTTCGCGTGCCGTGCGACCAAACTCCGTCATCGCCAGAACTGTGGTCTTGCCCCAAACCTCGGCACCCAGATCCTCGCGTAGAATACTGATCGTATCGGCCAAACCGCCCAGACGCCGGGTCATTGCACCTGCCTGTTTGGCGTGGGTGTCCCAACCATTGACCGAGAACGCAGCGATCCGTGTATCCTGCCGCAAGCGCTGCGCTGCAAATTCTGCCACGCGCGATGCGCTGCCATTGCGTGTGGCGGCCATCATGCCCTCCATCATCGCCGTCTCGACCGGCTCCAAATCTGGCGCTTCGCTTAAAGACTGCGTGATATCAATAGCTTCCACTGCTGCGTCGCGGAAAAGCGGATCATCGTGATACACAAGCTCCAACAGTTTTTGCGCCTGTTCCGACAACCGCAACCGCGCATCCGGTGACCAACGCGACACCTCTTGCGCGCCCCTTGCAATCAGCAAATCATCGACCCCGATCGCGTATGTTGTCTGCGCGTCGACCCCCGGCAAATCCTGCAAAAGGCGGTTCAACCAACCATCCGTCCGCGCGGCCCGTGGCACATCCGTGCCTGTTCCGGCCTCAAGCAGATCCTGCCCGTCAAAGTGACTGCGCTGATCGCGGTAGGGGGTGCTGACCGCATGGGCAAACGCCACCTCGCCCGCATCCCACAGCGGTTTGAGCGTCGAAAACCCCGGATGCAGCGCGTAAAACCCATCCAGATCAAGCGCGCCGTTCTCGGGCCCTGTCGTCAGCGTGCGCCGCAACCCCGCAAGGTCCGGATCACCGTACGGCTGCACCACGTCCAACCCGTCCATCGCGCCGCGCAGAATGATGACGACCAGCCGTGCGTCCCAAGGCGCCGATGCCAGTGTCACAGGCGTCACCAGTGGGCTTGCCGCGACCGAGCAACCCAAAACTCCGTTCAGAAACAAGCGCCTGTTCATCAACCCTGTCATACGCTCACCTTCTCTGAAACGCCGAGGACGCCAGCACAAGCCCAACACCTTCGCGCTGACTTTCGGCATTGAATGCGGCAAAGCGGACAGCCTCTGGCGGCTCCGGTCCTAAAGCCGTTTCCAGAAACACGCGCGGATCGGGCAGCCGGTCCACCATCTGATCAGGCGCGTTCATCGCCCATTGAATACGTCCCGCGATCCCTTGCGGCGTAATCCAGGCCGCGTCCTCTTCGGCCCAGCCATCCGGCCCCGAAGCGCGTTGATAGTTCTGCCCCATCAGTCGCATCGGCACCATCAGTCCGCGCCGGATGTCCTTGTGCGAGGCTGCAAGTATCCGCTCCGGCGGTACCGAAAGCGCCTTCATCCCGGACACCAGATACTCGAACGGCCACTTCACATTGCCCGGCAGCGTCCACGCCGCCGGATGCTCCAACATGCTGGTGTAAAGCGCGCTCAGGCCGCCATCGGCAGCCCGGTAGCGCGCCGCCATATGGGTGATCAGCCCCGGATCAGGCTGGTCTGACACGAAATGCACCGCCAGTTTCCACGCCAGATGCCGCGCTGTATCGGGATGCACCGCAAGGGCTTCCAACGCGGCAAAGACATCTTCCAAGACAGGCTTGGGTGATCCGTAAACCTTTCCCAGAACACGCTTTTCACCCGGCTCAGCACGGCCCTTTTGCCATTCGAACACGCCCTTGCGGACGCTCAATCCAGCCAAAACGCGCGCCAGTTCAATCACGTCGGCCTGTTGATAGGCCCCATCCGCCCCGACCGTATGCAATTCCAACAGCTCGCGCGCATAATTTTCGTTCAGGCCCATTCCGCGCTCTTTTGCAAAGCGGCTGTTCGGCCCGGCTGATCTGTTCTGATCCAACGATCCAAGCATCAGCGGCTCTTGAACAACCACACGTAGCAGGTCAGCGAAGCGCCCGCCGATATTGGGCCGGATCGCCCCGTCCCAAAACGTGCTGATCGCGCGCCCTGCAATGCCACCGGACGACCGCACGGTGAAATGATCGACCCAGAACCACTCAAGCCGCTCTCGAAAACCGACAGGTGCAGCGATCCCCCGGGCCACCCGCGCGCGAAAAGCCTGTTGCGCCAGCGGGGCCGCTTTGCCCTTTTGCGCCTTCATCTTTTCATCAATGCGCGCGATTTCAGCTTTGTCCTTGGTCTTGCGCTTGGCCTGACGCAACCGCGTCACTTCAGCATCCAGCGCAAGGTACTCCCCGACCGAAGGCACCTCGAATTGCGCCCCCAGCGCGTCAGGCGCATCCAAGTCCGCCAACACATCGCGCGGGTCTGTCGGCAAGGCTGCGGAAGCCGCCAATCCCGTTCCAAACCGCCGGACCGCCAGATATGGATCAAAAAACGCCATCAATTCCCTCGTAAACACATGCACAAGAGATAAGAAAAGGGCGGGGAAATACACCCCGCCCTGTCGAAATTAACTGTTTTCAGCGCGCCTTAACTGTCCGGCTCGATCACCCGCAGCGACAACTCGCGCAGCTGCTCGTTCATTGGCTCATTCGGCGCGTTCATCATCAGGTCTTCCGCGCGTTGGTTCATCGGGAAGAGGATGACTTCCCGGATGTTCGCCTCATCCGCCAGCAGCATCACGATGCGGTCAATGCCTGCCGCACAGCCCCCGTGGGGCGGCGCGCCGTATTGAAACGCGTTAACCATACCGCCAAAGCGCTTGCGCACTTCGGCCTCGTCATAGCCGGCAATTTCAAACGCCTTGAACATAATCTCAGGCCTGTGGTTCCGGATCGCACCCGATACCAGCTCGTAGCCGTTACAGGCCAGATCATATTGATATCCCAGCACTTTCAGCGGATCGCCTTCCAGCGCTTCCATCCCGCCTTGCGGCATGGAAAACGGGTTATGCTCAAAATCAATGCGCCCTGTCTCGTCGTCTTTCTCGTAGATCGGGAAGTCCACGATCCACGCAAAGGCAAAGCGATCATGATCGGTTAACCCAAGCTCATTGCCAATCTCGACCCGCGCCTTGCCGGCAACTGTCTCAAAGGCCGAGGGTTTCCCGCCCAAGAAGAACGCCGCATCACCAACCTCAAGGCCAAGCTGCTGACGGATCGCCTCCGTCCGCTCCGGCCCGATATTCTTGGCCAAAGGACCCGCGGCTTCCATGCCCTCGCCCTGATCGCGCCAAAAGATATATCCCATCCCGGGCAGCCCTTCCTTCTGCGCAAACGCGTTCATCCGGTCGCAGAACTTACGGGATCCACCACCGGGCGCCGGAATGGCCCGAATCTCAGTCCCCTCTTGCTCCAACAACTTAGCAAAAATCGCAAAGCCAGAGCCCGCGAAATGCTCACTCACGACCTGCATCTTGATCGGGTTGCGCAGGTCGGGCTTGTCAGTGCCATACCAAAGCGCCGCGTCGCGGTAGGAAATCTGCGGCCACTCGGCATCCACCTTGCGACCACCACCGAACTCTTCAAACACGCCCTGCAGCACCGGCTGGATCGTGTCGAACACGTCCTGCTGGGTGACAAACGACATCTCCATATCCAGCTGATAGAAATCCGTCGGCGAGCGATCCGCCCGCGGGTCTTCATCGCGGAAACACGGCGCGATCTGGAAATACTTGTCGAACCCCGACACCATCAACAACTGTTTGAATTGCTGCGGCGCCTGCGGCAGCGCGTAAAACTTGCCCGGATGCAAACGCGATGGCACCAGAAAATCGCGCGCACCCTCAGGCGACGACGCCGTGATAATCGGCGTCTGATACTCGCGGAACGCCTTGTCCCACATGCGCTTGCGGATCGAGGCCACAACATCCGACCGCATCGTCATATTGCGCTGCAGCTTCTCGCGGCGTAGGTCCAGATAACGATACCGCAGGCGCGTTTCCTCAGGGTATTCCTGATCGCCAAACACCATCAGCGGCAGCTCATCAGCGGCCCCCAGCACTTCGATATCACGAATAAACACCTCGATCTCGCCCGTGGGGATCTTGTCGTTCACCAGGCTCGCGTCGCGCGCTTTCACGGTGCCGTCAATACGAATACACCATTCGCTACGCACCTTTTCGATCTCGCCAAAAACCGGGCTATCAGGGTCGGCCAACACCTGCGTCATGCCGAAATGGTCGCGCAGGTCGATGAACAGCAACCCCCCGTGATCGCGCACGCGGTGGACCCAGCCCGACAGGCGCACGTCATCGCCCACGTTGGATTTGTTCAGATCGGCGCAAGTGTGGCTGCGATAGGCGTGCATGGCGGTCCCTTGGGGTTCAAAAACTCCCCGCCGATACACCTTTCCCTGCGCGGGAAGTCAAGCCGTCAGCTTGAGACCGTCAGTTCAAAGCGGCACGCTTCAGCACCCTGCGCCATGCACTGCGTCTCGCGGCAGATCATCTGCGGATGGACCAGCACCTGATAAAGCCGCTCGAACACCGCCGCGTGCCAATGGCACAGCGGCGTTTCAGAACGCTCCCCCGCAACAATCGGATTATCCACCAGTTCAAAATGATAAGGGGTCAGAACGCGAAACTCACCTGAGCCCGCAAAGGTCCAGGCGTTCTTAGAAATCGCACGCGCCAAAAGCCGCGCCGACATGCGCCACGGCAACGCTTTCAACACACCCTGCGCCAGCGCCGGAATACGATTAGCAAGAATATAATCCGCCGTGCGCTTGCCCGCCTCCCACGCCAACGCAGCCGCCAAATCAGGCACTTGCGCACGCAACGCCTGATGGACACGGGCGGCGGGTGCTTCGGAAATCATGTGATCGCCCGATGGCAGATCAAAGACACCGGCAGCCGCGAAAATTTGATCACGCAACTCGCGGCCACCGGCCAATTCGATGACCGGAACCAACTGCAAGATTGCATTCGGCCCGATCATCCCCGTGCCCCCCGCACGGTGTCCCATGTCAGACGTCCTCCATCTGCTCCGTACCGCCACCGCAGGCTTTCACCTGCGCGCCGTTTGGCATCTTGAACGCCGCGTTGCGCTCAATCGCACGCTCTTTGCCTTGCTTGCGGATGGCCTCGCGCCGCTCCGCGGCCCGCGCGGCCTTGTCGGCGCTGGCCTCCCAATCATCCATCTGCGCCTCGGCAATCGTGCGCGTCTCGTCAAAGTGGAAATCCACCTTGTCCTTCGATTGCGGCCCCCAATACCCCGCCTTGCCCAGATCATAAAACGTCCGCGCAAAGCCCGCTTTGGCAAAGGCCTTCAGACAGCCCAAAAGATAGCGCCGCCTGAAGCCGGTTCCCCTCCACGGATAGTGAAACAGCGCTTTCTTCATGTAAAAGCGCCGGTAATTGTTCATCACACCGTCCAAAAGCTCCCCGCGTTCCATCGCTTTGGGCTTCATAATCGGCGTGACGAAATTGTATTTCGAGAAATCGAACACCTCGACCTTATCGCTGAGTTCCTGAAACAGCGGCGTGAACGGCCACGGCGTATACATCGCCCAGTTCGCCAGATCGGGCTGCCAATCCCACGCCATCTTATAGGTCTCGTTCAGCGTCTCGGGCGTCTCGTTATCAAGCCCCACGATGAACTGTGCTTCCACCAGAATGTCAGCCTCGCGCAGCAGGCGGATCGCCTCTTTGTTTTCCTCGACCTTGGTTTCCTTGTTGAACTGATCGAGCTTCATCTGCGCGGCCGCCTCGGTCCCAAGGCTCACATGCACCAACCCCGCCTTGCGGTAAAACTTCAGCATATCGCGGTCACGGTAGATATCCGTGACCCGCGTGTTGATGCCCCATTTCACCTTATCCGGCAGACCGCGCGCAATCAGTTCCTCGCAGAACTGCACGAATTTCTTTTTGTTAATCGTCGGCTCTTCATCCGCCAAAATGAAAAAGCCCACACCTTCCTCATTCACCAGCTTTTCGATCTCATCGACGACCTTCACAGGGTTGCGCA
>ERZ1740067.664-NODE-664-length-26407-cov-6.955260_pt1 | contig 26407 bp, 22 predicted proteins | sample MGYA00581736_ERZ1740067 | MGnify/ENA primary metagenome ERZ1740067 (study PRJEB43018, sample SAMN04849236) | marine metagenome | isolation source: floating plastic debris | place: Pacific Ocean | collected 2008-08-27 | study: EMG produced TPA metagenomics assembly... | reverse complement strand
CAGGCTCAATCCTGTCCTCCCTTGCCGCTGGCTTTGCGGAACGACAGGGCCGCGTGTGATGGAAACGCTGCTACTCTTTGGATCCATGGTCATCTTTGCCGTGCTGGGCGTCCCGCTTGTCTTCGCGATCCTCGCGTCAAGCGTTGTCACACTGATGATCGTGCGCCCTGAAATGCCCATGGTTCTTGTCACCCAGATGTTTATGAACGGTATGGACCAGTTTTTGCTGCTGGCCATCGCGTTCTTCTTTCTTGCAGGGGAATTGATGAACCGCGGCGGCATCACGCGCCGTATCGTTGATTTCGCCAGCGCGCTTGTCGGCCATTTCAAAGGCGGCCTTGCGCAGGTGAACGTGGTCTCAAGCCTTTTCTTTTCGGGCATCTCAGGCTCTGCAGTGGCTGATACCGCCGCTGTCGGCTCGGTTATGATCCCGTCGATGAAGCGAAAGGGCTATTCGGCGGGCTTTGCCGCGGCGATCACCCAATGCAGCTCGGTTGTGGGGCCGATCATTCCCCCCTCGATCCCGATCATCGTCTATGCGGTCCTTGCCGAACAATCCGTCGGCGCGATGTTTCTGGCGGGGATCGTCCCGGGTATCCTGATCGGTCTGTGTCTGATGACAGCTGTCGCCATCATCGCGCGACGCCGGGACTTTGAAAGCAGCGCGCGGGTGCCGATGGGGGACGTGGTGCGCACCGGGGCACAAGCCTCCGTCGCGCTTCTGACGCCGGTCATCATCGTCGGCGGCATCCTTGGTGGTGTGATGACCGCGACCGAGGCTGGCGCCATGGCCTGCCTTTACGCGTTTCTGACCGGCGCGTTCTACTTCCGCGAACTGGACGTGCGTGGATTCTACACTGGTCTCGTACAGGCGGCGCAAGGCACGGCGATGATCCTGGTGATTGTCGGGGCCTCAACGCTCTTTGCATGGATTGTCGCGGACCTGCGCTTGAGCAAAGCCGTTGGAGACGCCATTTTCGCTGTCAGCGAAAACCCGTTGATCTTCTTGCTTCTGGTCAACATCTTCGTCCTGATCATCGGATTGTTCCTTGATCCGCTGGCAGCGCTTGTCATCCTTGTGCCGCTCTTGCTGCCCAATGCGGTCGAGATGGGCATAAGCCCGGTGCATTTCGGCATCGTCATCGTGTTCAACCTGATGATCAGCCTGACGACACCTCCGGTGGGCTATCTGATCTACCTGTCAGCCCATATCGCTAAAGAACGGCCCGAGCGCGTGATGCGCGAAAGCCTGCCCTTCGTCGCAGCCCTGTTCGTGGCGCTGATTTTGCTGACCTACGTGCCGTTCCTGACGACCTTTCTGCCGGACTTCTTCGCATCAACGGGGGCCTCATGAGCATCTCGATCATCGACCTATCCATGCCCGTGACGGCAACGCACTTCCGCTGGCCCACGCCGCGCGATGTTTCAGGCGACTACAGCGACGCAGCTCCGTTTCAAGTCACACGTCTGTCGCTGTCGTGCCATTCGTTCACCCATGTCGACGCGCAGCGCCATATGCTGCCGGACAGCCCCACAATCGACACGACACCGCCCGCGGATGTCGCCGGACCTGCCTTCGTAGCAAATCTGCGCGATGTGACTCCGAATGAAAAGATCGACGCGGCGCGGATTGACGCGGCATTGGCGGGGTACAGCGGCGAACCGATCATCCTGCTCAGCACCGCGTGGGACACGCAGCGCGACTGGACGACGGCGGAATATTGGCGCGACGCGCCCTTCATCACCCGCGATGGCGCCGAGGCGTTGGCGCGCCGTACACCGACGGCCGTCGCGTTCGACTTCCCGCAAGACTATACCATACGGCTGTCGCTTGAAGGGATCGTGCCACCAATCAATGAACACGTGACCCACGATGTTCTTCTGCGCCGGGGCGTGACGCTGATCGAATACCTGATCGGCACCGCAGCCCTTGATGTGCACCGCACCTTTCTGTGCGCCCTGCCGCTCAAGATTGAAGGTGCGGACGGCGCGCCAGCGCGTGTGGTGGCCTTCACTGGCGACGGGTTCTCAGGGAAAGGGCCATCCGCATGACCAAGATCGCATTTCTAGGGATCGGCCTGATGGGCCAACATCAGGCGCAACATCTGATTGATGCAGGCCATGACGTCACCGCATGGAACCGCACCCGCGCCAAGGCTGAAGCGCTGCAAGGCGCGCATGTGGCTGACACGCCGCGCGACGCTGTCGCGAGCGCCGAGGTCATCGTGACAATGCTGGAGAACGGCCCCATCGTCGAACGCGTCCTTTTTGAAGGACCGGACGCCGCCTTGGACAGGATGGCGCAGAACGCGCTTTTCATTGATATGAGTTCGATCAAACCCGCCGAGGCGCAGGATCACGCGGCACGCCTTGCCAAACGCGGTGTGGCTTATGTTGATGCCCCGGTCTCGGGCGGGACCGTTGGCGCACAGAACGCAACCCTCGCCATCATGTGTGGCGCAAGGGAAATCGACTTCGACCGTGCGGACCCTGTCCTGTCGGTGATGGGACATCCGGTTCATGTGGGGCCGTGCGGTAGTGGTCAGTTGGCCAAGCTCGCCAACCAGATGATCGTCGGCACCACCATCGCAACCGTCGCCGAAGCGCTCGCCCTTGTTGCACGCGGCGGCGCCGATCCCGCAAAGGTGCGCAACGCCTTGCTGGGTGGATTTGCGGACAGCCGCGTTCTGGACCTTCATGGACAGCGCATGGTAGATCGTGATTTCACGACACGCGGCCGGACCGCCACGCATCTCAAAGACCTCGACAATGCGCTTGATGCCGCCCGCAGACTGGCGTTCCGCGCGCCTGTGCTGGAAGAGGTCACACGCCTGTTTCACAGCCTTGCAACCCATGAGGGCGACCCCGATCACAGCGCCCTCTTGCTTGAGATCGAGCGTCTGAATCCCGCCCCGGGGGCGTCTTCCCCGACCTGAGCGGCACGCTGCGCGCATAAACAAAGGACAGTCACATGCATCTTCCAACAATCGGTTTTGTCGGCCTTGGCATGATGGGCGCCGGCATCGCGGGCTGCCTTTTGCGCGCGGGCTATCCGCTTGTCGTGTCCACCCATCGCAGCCGCGCCGCCGCGGGTCGCCTGATCGCGCAAGGGGCCGCGGCCGCCGATAGCCTTGCCGCTTTAACGGATGCCAGCGACGTGATCCTGACCTGCGTGACGGATTCGCCCGCACTGAACGATGTGGCAAAAGCGGTTCTGCCGCACCTGCGTCCCGGGATGCTTTGGATCGACGCGACGACCGCTGATCCAACCAGTTCGGCCGACGTGGCCCGGCAGGTCGCGGGTCGCGGTGCCGCTTTCGCTGATGCGCCTGTCACCGGTGGCCCGCCGCAGGCCGAGGCAGGCAAGCTGGCGTCAATCGTGGGCTGCGCCGAAGACGACTGGGTGCGCGTGAACACCATCGTGTCCGCTTACTCAATCGTCGCGCGCAGATTTGGTCCCCCGGGTGCCGGACACAGTGCCAAACTGCTGAACAATCTGGTGACGCAAGGCACCATGGTCCTGCTGGCCGAGGCGTATGCCGCCGCCACGCGGGCAGGTGTGGACTGGCACGCCCTCTTTGATGTCATGTCCACCGGTGCGGCGCGCTCGGGCACGTTGGAAAAGGCCGTGCGCCCCGCTCTTGAGGGTGATTTCGATGGCAGCCGCTTTTCGATCCGCAACGCCGCCAAAGATCTTGATTACGCCGCTGAGCTGCTTGCTGAGCAAGGCCATGCCTCTGCGATTGTCGAGGCAGCGCGTGATCACATGCGCCGCGCGGTCGAAGACGGCCATGGCGCGCTTTTCATCAGTCGCCTGTTGGACACCGACACCGCAGGACCTCCTGACAAGCCATCCCTTTGAACCCTTCCCGAAGACCACAGAGCGTTTTCGATCACAGCAACCCCAAGGAGCATATCATGCGCGACGAGACATCCTTTTCCCCGCACGGCAAACACCTGATCGCCGGAAACTGGGTCGCGGGCGACCAGCAGTTTCATTCGGACCCCGCTCACGGGGAAGCCCACAGCTTTTCCATAGGAACCCCGGCCCATGTCAACGCAGCCTGCGAGGCTGCCGAAGAGGCCTTTGCCAGCTTTGGCTACAGCACCCGCGAAAGCCGGGCCGTTTTTCTGGACACCATTGCAGATGAAATCGACGCGCGCGGGGCGCAGATCACGGCAATCGGAACCTCTGAAACCGGGTTGCCCGATGCGCGCCTTGAAGGGGAACGGGGTCGGACCGTGGGACAGCTTCGCCTGTTTGCAAGCCATATCCGCGACGACGCCTACCTTGACCGGCGCCATGATCCCGCGCTGCCCGACCGTGCGCCGCTGCCGCGTCCTGATCTGAAAATGGTGCAACGGCCCATCGGGCCCGTGGCCGTGTTTGGCGCGTCCAACTTCCCGCTCGCATTTTCAACGGCGGGCGGCGACACCGCAGCGGCCCTGGCCGCAGGCTGTCCGGTTGTCGTGAAAGGCCACAGCGCGCATCCCGGCACCGGAGAGATCGTGGCTGAAGCCATCCACGCGGCCATCGGCAAATGCGATGTGCATCCCGGCATCTTCTCGTTGATCCAGGGCGGCAAGCGCGATGTGGGCACTACGCTCGTGCAGCATCCGCTGATCAAGGCGGTTGGCTTTACCGGGTCCCTTGGGGGCGGTCGTGCGCTGTTTGATCTATGCGCGAGCCGCCCCGAGCCGATCCCGTTTTTTGGCGAGTTGGGCAGCGTGAACCCCATGTTTCTTATGCCCGCCGCACTCAAGGCACGCGGCGCAGCGATTGGCACAGGCTGGGCCGGGTCCCTGACGATGGGTGCGGGCCAGTTCTGCACCAACCCCGGCATCGCTGTCGTGATCGACGGGCCGGACGCGGATACGATGGTGCAGGCTGCAACTGAAGCGTTGAAGAAGACCGACCCGCAAACCATGCTCACCGACGGCATCGCAGAGGCGTATCGCAGCGGGCAGGCCCGGATTGCCAAAAGCGAAGGGGTCCGCGAGGTGCTTACGTCAACCTGCGATCAACGCGTCGCGACGCCGTACCTTTATGAAACAACCGGTGCTGCATGGCTTGCCAATGACGCACTTGGCGAAGAGGTGTTCGGCCCGCTTGGTCTTGTCGTGCGCGTCACAGATGCGAATGAGATGTTGGCTGTGGCAAAGAGCCTTCAGGGGCAACTGACCTGCACGGTGCATATGGACGAAGGCGACACAGACGCCGCCAAGCCGCTGATGCCGGTACTGGAACGCAAAGCGGGGCGGTTGCTCGCAAATGGCTTCCCTACCGGAGTCGAGGTGTCCGATACGATGGTGCATGGTGGTCCCTACCCGGCTTCGACCAACTTCGGGGCCACGTCTGTCGGCACCCTGTCGATCCGGCGGTTCCTGCGCCCGGTCTGCTATCAGAACCTGCCCGACGCACTGTTGCCATCCGATCTGACATGATAACCGCCAACGAGGGGCGCGGCTGATACAGCGTCGCGCCCTTTGCTGCTAGCCTGTCAAAAGTCCCCGACCGGCAAGGTTACGCATCAGGGCCGATGTGCCGAAAGTCCATTCAGGACATTCGGTCGAGCGCCGTACAACATTCGTCAGATCCCCCAGTTCCTTTTCACGGATCGACACAATGTCGCTTGTCTTGTGGGTAAACCCTTGCCCCGGCGCGTCGCGGTCCTGAATCGGCGCAAAAAGCGTTCCGAGAAACAGAAAGAAGCCGTCAGGATACTGGTGATGCCGTCCGCAGGTCTGAGAGACCAGATCGGCGGGATCGCGGCTGATCTTGGCCATCGAGGAATGACCCTCTAGAACGAATCCGTCCTCGCCTTCGACCCGCAATGTCAGCTCGGCGCGGCGCACGTCATCAAGCCCGTAACTGTCGTCAAACAAGCGCAGGAACGGACCCATTGCGCAAGAGGCGTTGTTGTCTTTGGCCTTACCCAACAGCAGCGCAGAGCGGCCCTCGACATCGCGCAAATTCACATCGTTGCCCAGCGTTGCCCCTTTGATCGCGCCTGTGCTGTTGACGGCCAGCACGATCTCGGGCTCGGGGTTGTTCCAATGCGAAATCGGATGCAATCCAACGGCCGCGCCCCAGCCAACCGACGACATCGGTTGCGATTTGGTGAAAATCTCGGCGTCGGGGCCGATCCCGACTTCCAGATACTGTGACCAAAGGCCTTCGTCTTGCAGCACCGATTTGATCTGCGTGGCCTGCTCCGACCCTGGGACGATCCCGCTCAGGCTGTCCCCGATGACGGACTGGACCTTCAGCCGGATTTCCTGCGCATGGTCCGCATTGCCTGCGGCTTGTTCTTCGATCACGCGTTCGACCATTGATTCCGCGAAGGTCACGCCGCTGGCCTTGATCGCCTGAAGATCGGCAGGCGACAGCAGATGCAACGTGGCCTCTCCCGCACCTGCAACAGACGTCGCCGCCAGATCGGCAAGTGTCCCGATGTCCTGACCAGGGGCCGCGCGAAGCCAGTCAGCCGCATCCGCGCGTTCCAGCAGCGCTTGCATCGTTGGCACCTCGGTGCTGGTCACATCGACAACGATTTCCCCACGCAGTGTCACGACGCTTGGACCGATACCGGGCCGCCAGACGCGCCCCGCAAGCGTGGCTTCGGCAAGACTGTTGGTGATGGGAAGCATGGGTTGGTCTCCGTTCAGAAAAGGCAGGCTAGGTGCCCCAGGACAGCACCACCGGGTCAAGCGGGCGCAACAACTCAATCAGCATCGCGCGGGTGTCGGGGTGCAGCGGCGGGATCGGGTGGCGGCAGAATTCCGACCCGATGACACCGCCGTCCACCATCGCGGCCTTGGCCGCACGAAAGCCGCACTGGCGGTTTTCGTGATTGATGGCTGGCAAGACGCGCGCGTAACCGTCGATGGTGGCCTGACGGTCGCCTGCATGAAAAGACCGAAGGACCGGGCCGATCAGATCAGGGATCATCGCCGAGGTCATTGTCCCTGTTGCCCCCGCATCAAGGTCCGCCAAGAGGGTGATCGCCTCTTCGCCGTCGAATGGCCCTTCGATGGCATCGCCGCCTTCGGCAATCAGCGCGCGTAACTTGCCCGCAGCTTGCGGACATTCGATCTTGAACAGCTTGACCATCTCGATCTCGCGCGCCATGCGCACCAGAAGCGGGACGGGCAGATCAACCCCCGACAGCGGCGCATCCTGCACCATGATCGGTAGGCCAACCTCACCCACGCGGGCAAACTGCTCAAACGTCTGCTCAGCTGTGCCGCGCATCAACGCACCATGATAGGGCGGCATCATCATCACGATGGCTGCGCCCTGCTCTTTCGCACGGCGCGCGCGGTCAACGGCGATTTCGGTGGCGAAATGGCTGATGGTGACAATAACCGGAACTCGCCCTGCAACATGCTCAAGTGACAGGCGCGTCAGCGTCTCGCGCTCAGCGTCCGAAATCAGGAACTGTTCTGAGAAGTTGGCAAGGATGCAGATGCCATCGACCTTCTGGTCGATCATGCAATCGAGAACCCGGCGCATACCGTCTTCATCGACTTCACCGGTTTGATGAAAGGGCGTCGGAGCGACCGGCCAAATTCCTGAATAAAGAGACGTCATATTTTTTGTCCGATATGTGATGGGTTATTGTCTGTCGGCTCTGTTTTGGTATACCAAAATGGTATACCAAAATAAAATGCCGTCACAAGTCCAAAGCACACCGAAAGGACCGCCCGTATGTCAGACACTCGTGCCAACAAGAAATTCCGCTCTCAGGAATGGTTCGACAATCCGAACAACCCCGGCATGACCGCACTGTATCTGGAGCGGTACCAGAACCAGGAATACACCCGTGAAGAGCTTCAGAGCGAGCGGCCGGTCATCGGGATTGCCCAGACGGGCAGCGACATTGCACCGTGCAACAAGATCCACGTTTTCCTGATGGACCGGATCAAGGCGGGCATCCGCGACGGGGGCGGCATCCCGATGGAATTTCCGGTTCATCCGATTCAGGAAACAGGAAAACGCCCCACAGCCGCCCTTGACCGCAACCTTGCCTATCTCGGGCTGGTCGAGGTGCTGCATGGCTATCCGATTGATGGGGTCGTGCTGACAACCGGATGCGACAAGACGACACCGGCAATGCTGATGGGGGCCGCGACGGTCGACCTTCCCGCAATCGCGCTCAACGGGGGCCCTATGCTGGACGGCTGGTGGCAAGGCAAGCGCGCTGGCTCGGGCACAATCGTCTGGGAAAGTCGCCGCCTGATGGCGGAAGGCAAGATCGACTATGATGAATTCATGAGCCGCGTCTGCGCGTCCGCCCCGTCGCTGGGACACTGCAACACGATGGGCACCGCATCGACAATGAACGCCATGGCCGAAGCGCTAGGCATGTCCCTGCCCGGCTGTTCGGCGATCCCCGCGCCCTTCCGGGAGCGTATGGCGATGGCTTATGAGACCGGAAAACGCATCGTCGGCATGGTCTACGAAGACCTCAAGCCGTCCGATGTTCTGACGCGCGAGGCGTTCGAGAACGCGATTGTCGTCAATTCCGCGATTGGTGGCTCGACCAACGCGCCGCCGCATCTTCAGGCAATCGCCCGACATGCGGGCGTGCCGCTGAATGTGAAGGACTGGCAAAAGGTCGGCTTTGACGTGCCCCTGTTGCTGAACATGCAGCCCGCCGGTGAATACCTCGGAGAGAGCTTCTTTCGCGCCGGCGGCGTACCTGCCGTAATGGGAGAGCTGCGCAAGGCCGGTCGCATCCATGACGGGGTTATGACCGTCGCCGGTAAGACCATGGCGCAGACGCTTGAAGGCTGGGAAAGCCGCGATCAGGACGTCATCAAACCCGCCGCCGCGCCGATGCGTGAAAATGCGGGCTTTCTGGTCCTTTCGGGCAATCTTTTCGACAGCGCGCTGATGAAAACATCCGTTATCTCGGTTGATTTCAAGAAACGGTTCCTGTGCCATGCAGGTCGTGAAGGCATCCACGAAGCCCGCGCCATCGTGTTTGAGGGACCCGAAGATTACCACGACCGGATCAACGATCCAGCCCTCGAAATCGACGAAAACTGTATTCTGTTCATCAGGGGCGTGGGCTGCGTCGGCTATCCCGGCTCCGCCGAAGTGGTCAACATGCAGCCGCCGGATGCCGTTCTCAAGCAAGGCATCCATCACCTGCCCACCGTGGGCGATGGCCGACAGTCAGGCACCTCGGAAAGCCCATCGATCCTGAATGCCTCCCCAGAGTCAGCGGTTGGCGGCGGGCTTGCCCTGTTGCAGACAGGGGATATCGTCCGCCTCGATCTGAACGCCTGTACGCTGGATGCGCTGGTCGACGACGCCGAATGGGACGCACGCCGCACAGCGTGGAGCCCACCGGCGCTTGAAAACCAGACGCCATGGCAAGAGATTTACCGCAAGAATGTGGGCCAACTGGCGGATGGTGGCTGTCTGGAACTTGCCACAGCCTATCAAAAAGTGCGCCGCCACCTGCCCCGCGATAACCACTAAGGCAAAGTCTGCCGCATCGGTTTTCAGGGTGCTAGGGTCATGTGTGACTTGGCAGTAAAATTGAGATCACAGCGTTGGTTTCGGCACTTAGTCTGAGGCGCTGGTGCCCGAGTTGCTTCAATCACGTGTTGCCATGAACGGCCCCCTTTAGAACGATATTCGAAAGGGGGCCGGGCATTTGTTTTCAACCTGATCAAACTGTTCCGCGCAGGTGGTCCGGAAGTATCGTTGATAATTGTGTGTATCCACAAGATTGCCCTCAAAGTCTTGCGGACTTTGCAACACGACCGCGCTTCAGCCTGAAACCTGCGCCATTAATGCGCCCAACGATAGCGCTTCGGTTCCATCGGCCAGCTTCCAGATTTCCTCGCCACCATGAACGACGATCTGTCGCGCCGGTTTCAGATCAGCGCACGCCTGATGAAACCCTTTGCTCAGCCGTGGTGTCGGGTTGCGTTTGATCTCGATCGCCCAGATCTCCGACCCGAAATCAAGGATCAGATCAATCTCGGCCCCTGCCGCCGTGCGGTAGAAATAAGGTCGCGCCAGCCCCTTAAGACGCGCTGTCACGTTCTCGATCACAAATCCTTCCCAACTGTCGCCCAGCTTGGGATGTCCGATCAAAGCCTCAAGCGACGGAACCTGTAGCAGTGTGTGCAGGATACCCGTGTCGCGCAGATACATCTTAGGAGACTTCACCAGGCGCTTGCCCAGATTGGCATGCCATGGTGCCAAGCGCCGTACCAGCAGCAGGTCGACCAAAAGATCCAGGTATTTGGCCGCGGTTTTGTTATCCACATCCAGATTGCGCGCCAGCGTGGCCGTGTTCAGGAGGCTGCCCTGCAAATGCGCCAGCATCGTCCACAGCCGCCGCAACCGGTCCGCTGGGATACGCGGGCCAAGGTCGGGGATATCGCGCTCCAGATACGTTCGGATGAAATCCTGGCGCCACCGGTCCGACGCAACCTCATCCGCCGCCAGATATGCATCCGGATATCCGCCACGAAACCAAAGCTGTCCAAGGTGTTGCGTACCCACTTCAAGCAAATCAAACGGCTGCAATTCGACATAAGCGATACGTCCGGCCAGGCTCTCCCCTGATTGCCGCAAAAGATCCATTGAAGCTGATCCCAGCATCAGGAATTTTCCGGTCCCCTGCCCTGCCCGGCGCCCTTCGTCGATCAACCCGCGCAGCGCATCAAAAAGGTTTGGCGTGCGATGAATTTCGTCCAAAACCACCAGCTTGTCGCTATGCTGACGCAGATAAAACGCCGGGTCCGACAGCTTGATCCGATCCTGTTCCGATTGTAGATCCAGGTAGATTGATGACCGCCGCTCTACCATCTCCAATGCAAGCGTGGTTTTGCCCACCTGCCGCGGCCCCAGAATGGCCACAGCCGGCGAATGCGCCAACGCAGTTGCGATCTCGTTTGATTTCCAGCGGTCAATCATCCTCACATTATTGGACTTCATATCCAATTTTGCAAGGATCATATTAATTTTTTGCATATTTATCAGATATGCGAGTGTGTCGGAAAAGTTGACATCTGTCAACTTTCCGTCCCGGCAGCAACGCCATAATCATCGGCTCCGGAGAGAATACCCCCAATCTCAGCCTTCTGTGTCAGGCGTCTCAGATACCCGCCCGGGCTGCGAATATCTTCCACTCTCTGAAGTATCACGGCCAGCATCGACGCCACATTCTCCGGCCCCATGGCCCGTTGCGCCTCTGCCCAGGCTGCTGGACTGATCCCCATCATCCCGCGCACCAATCCTGCAACCCCGACCAGCTTGTGCGAGTTATTGATCTCATGCGGACTATAAGGCTGGATATCCGGGCAAGCCTTCAAAACCAACGCCAACGGAATTCTTGGCTCCGTCTGCTCTGGCTTATCGGGTTCAGTATCGACCTGCCCTTCCCCCCATTCCTGTTCTAAGGAAGGTTCAAAATTAGAAGAGTCTGTTTTTGAATTGTGATGCTGACGCTCATTTAGATCAGCATTGCCGCTCATTTTACTTGCATCAAACACCAACCGTTTGCGCTTCTGCCAGCAGGTGTGCCGCCTTGCTGGCAGCACATCCAGCGCATCCGCATGCAGTTTGCGCCGCAACGCGCGGCGCGTCGCCATAAGTCCGAGAAGGACGCCTTGCTAATCTCCAAGTAGACCTGTGTCTTGCCCGTAAAACGCCAAATTCAACGCGTCGCGCCGCAGCCTAATGTGCTCTGCTACCCTAGCAAAACGAACGGCTTAGCATCTTTCAATTGACCTGCCAGCCTTGAAACGGCTTCTCTCAATTGTAAGTCTCCTTGGTTGGAAAACACGCTAACTCAAAACAACGAACGTTTCAGGGGGCCAAGGTCATCGCTTAACAATCTGTTGCTGATGCATAGCATGTGTGCCTAGTTTGCATTGATCATCTGCACAGCCGCCAAAACGGCGGCCCTTGTTTGCTCCAGATCGGCGCTGGTGATTGCCAGTGACGGATATAGTTTTCCGGGTGACTTGAACACGCCATGGTCGCGCAGCACGGCGTTATAGGTCGCGTTTCGCTCTGGGTCATCATGCTTGGCAGTACGGAAATCTCGGCATTTGGCATCGGTGAAAAAGATATCGAAAAGCGTTTCGTCGCCACAGATCTGGTGGGCTATTCCGGCGTCTGACAAAGCGGTTGTTTGAATGTCTTGCAATGACTTCCCGATCGCGCGCAACAGCGTGTAGCTGCCATCACGGCGCAGGATTTCCATTGTCTTGAGACCCGCAGCTGCTGCAACCGGGTTTCCCGACAGAGTACCAAGTTGCATCAGCCACTTGTCGGATCCAACCACCGATTTGTCGAAATGCTGCATGATTTCGGAGCTGGCCCCAAGGGCTGCCAGAGGAAAACCACCACCGATTACCTTGCCCAAGGTGCAGATATCCGGCGTCACCCCATAGTGTTCCTGCGCGCCGCCGTAAGCGAGGCGGAACCCCGTCACGATCTCATCAAAGATCAGCAGAACGTGATACTTGTCACATAGATTGCGCAGACCTTGCAGATAGCCATGCTCCGCCGGGATGATCCTCTGCAAAGGTTCTGCAATGATCGCCGCGACGTCGTTGTGTTCGATCAAAAGCGCTTCAACCGCCGCAAGGTCATTATAGGGCGCGATCAGCATTTGATCAGTCACGCCTTGCGGGATGCCTGCGCTGTCTGGCACGGCTTGCGGGAAGTTTACATGGACAGCAGGGGCGAGGCTCATCTGTGCCTCGGCACTCATGCCATGATAACCGCCTTCGAATTTCAGGATTTTGTCGCGGCCAGTATATGCCCGCGCAAGGCGAATGGCATACATATCAGCCTCTCCGCCAGAGGCCACAAATCGGACTTGTTCGCAGCACGGCGCTGCCTCAACGATGGCCTCGGCCAGCTCAATGCCTTTCGCGTTATTGGCAAAAAAGGTCATGCCTTTGGGCAACTGCTCCAACACGGCTTCCATGACTTCCGCGTGCCCATGCCCAAGCAACATCGGGCCCGATCCGATCAGATAATCAATGTATTCATTGCCGTCCTCGTCCCAGACGCGACTGCCTTGGCCTTTGGCGATCACGATCCCGGGGTCGAAATTTCCGAAACCTGCGGCGGGCAAGACCTGACTTGCGCGGGCGATCCAGTCTGCTTGTGATGTCAATTTTTGCATGTCTCAGGCCAGTTCAAGAATAGGGGTTCCAACGATATCGAGGTCAGACGTCACGCCAAGGCCCGCACCTTCGGGTGGCGCAATTCGCCCATCTAACCATTTGGGGCAATCAAGGGCAATCTGCGGCACAACACAGCCAGACAGGTCGCACGAGTTCAGCGATGATCCATGCGGCGTAGACACGGCAAAGTGTAGGGAGGCTGCTGTCACAATACCAGAGCCCCACGTGCATTCCGCGCAGATCTCCGCACCCAGATGCACCGCCAGATCACGAGCGCGGTGCATCGCAGACAAGCCGCCGAATTTGGACGGTTTGAACGCGACCGCATCAAGACAGCCCAGCTCATGCCCGCGCATCAATGACGTCAGATCAAATGCGCCTTCGTTGATTTTCATGGGCAAGCCTGTGGCTTGGCGCACAGCGGGGCAATCCTCTAATGTCTTGTAAGTTTGCTCTGGCATCATATTAAGCGTTCGTTCTAAAATTCTTGTTCGATAACAATACCATCGAAATCGCAAACGGCACGCCTTATGCGCTTGTCGGCGGCATCTTCACCCGCGATCTGGATCGCGCCACGACCGCCGCGAGGAAACTTCGTGCAGGGCAAGTATTCGTTGACGAATGGTACGCTGGCGGGGTCGAAACACCCTTTGGCGATTATGGGAAGTCCGACCATGGCCGCATGGTGCTGGGGCAACGATGTGATCGACGCCAAAACCCGCTCAATGATGAACCTGTCGATGATCGGAGCTTTGGAAAAGATGAACGAATGGGAAATCCATTGCCGGGGCGCAATCAATAACGGCGTTAGCCACGATGAAATCCGTTATCAAGCGTACCTGATCTATGGGTCGGCTTTTTGAACCCTGTACACAAAAATGCTGAACTCAGACAAAGCCCTCCGATCAGTCTTGCCTAACCGCCTGACGAAAAGCACTAATCAGAATTCGTAATACAGCGTGGGTCGATAACTCTGCTAGTATCGGTCCATCGACTCAAACGAATGAATTTCAATGATTAAACCAGAGTATTCCGTGCTGATCTGCTCCGCGGGTCGCAGGCATGGTCTTTTAGAAAGTTTTCGCCGCGCGCTTGCGGCTTTGGGCCTGCCGGGTCGCGTGATTGCTTGCGATCTTGACCCGCATATGAGCGCGGCCTGTCTTGCGGCGGATGCGTCTTACCCTGTGCCGCGTGCGACGGATGATGGATATGCACAGGTCGTTCTGGAGATCGCGAAAAAGGAAAACGTAGCGCTGGTTGTGCCGACGATTGATCCAGAGCTTTTGCCGCTTTCGCAGGCTTCGGGTGATTTTGCCAAGGCAGGTATTCGCGTTCATGTGTCTGATCCTGCAACCATCGCGGTGGTCCGCGACAAGGCAGAAACATCCCGCGTTTTGGAGGCGGCGGGTGTGCCTGTCCCTGCCACCTACACAAAAACTGACGTACGTACGCAGCCCGACACGCTGAACTGGCCGATCTTTGCAAAGCCCTCCGGCGGAAGTGCCAGCCGCGGTCTGGCGGTTCTGGAAAGCCCGGATGATCTGCCTGACAGTTATCCCGAACCGATGATCTTTCAGGACCTGCTGACGGGGCCGGAATACACGATCAACATGTTCGTGGATCAGGACGGCTTGCTGCAATCGGTTGTCCCGCATCGGCGGTTGTCCGTCCGGGCCGGTGAGGTTGAAAAGGGTCGTACGGAACGCCGAGAGGACCTTCACGATATGGCGGAGGTGATTGTCCGGGCCCTGCCCGGTCTGCGTGGTGTCGCGTGTTTTCAGATCATCGACGATGCAAGGCTTGGCGCGCGGGCGTTTGAGATTAACGCGCGCTTTGGCGGTGGCTTTCCGCTTGCCGATTATGCAGGCGCGCAGTTTGCCCGATGGTTGCTGGAGGAAGTCGCGGACCGCCCCCGCTCTGCCCATGACAACTGGCGCGATGGTGCTGAAATGCTGCGTTACGACGCAGCTGTTTTCCGGGGCTAGGGATATTGGTATGATCGTATTTGATCTTGATGATACGCTTTATCTTGAACGCGATTTTGCGTTCAGCGCGTACCGTCATCTTGATAAAGTGGTGCAGACCGAGATCGGCATCACGGGTTTCGGCGCAACCTGCCGCGCATTCTTTATGGCTGGTGAACGACAGCATATCTTTGACCGTGCCTGCAAAAAGCTGGGCTTGTCGGTGGACCCTGAATTTATCGCAAAGCTCATCGCGGCGTACCGCAGCCATCCGCCCGATATTGCCCTGTGCCCAGATGTCGTGCGGTTCTTTGCGCGGCTTGATGCGCCTTTGGGACTGATCAGTGATGGCCCCGCCCATATGCAGCGCAACAAGCTCACCGCTTTGGCGCTTGAGGATAAGATCGCGCATGTCAGGCTTACTGGAGATTGGCCCGAGGGTTTCGGCAAACCCCATCCTCGTGCCTTTGAAGAGATGGAGACATATGGCGCGCAGCGCACCCCGATGATCTACATCGCTGACAATCCCGCGAAGGATTTTGTGACCCCGAAAGCGCGCGGTTGGCTGACCATTCAGATCATGCGACCGGGCGGCGTGCATGGACCCATGCCGCGCGATCAGGCCCATGCAGCGGCAAAGGTCATAGAGACATTTGATGAGTTGGAGGAGCGGATTTTCTAGTGCAAAGACGCGTGCTTTGTTGCGTGCGGTAACTGTTGTACGGTGAGATTTTCAGCATGCCTCAGTGCCATGTGCGCAATATTTTCCGGAATTGAGCCGAACCCGATCATAAGTTTCAAGACCCAGATGATTTCAACAACGGAGGCCGTCGTGAGCGGCATAAAGCAACTAACCCGGATTGGTGAGACGCTGTTTGCGTCAGGCGTCTATCGACGTCTGTTGCGCAATGCGGGGTGGTTGTTTTCCACGCAAGTGATCGGCGGGCTGATCGGAATTGTCACCCTGACGATGATGGCCCGTGCGCTTGGCCCTGCGGGTCTGGGCGTCATCGCGATTGTGCAGGCCTATACCCGGATCGTGGACCGTCTGACCCGGCTAGAGCCATGGCAAGCCGTCATCCGGTTCGGGACCCTAGCGCTTGAGGCCGGTGATCGCGAACGGTTTTGCCGTCTGATCAAGGCGTCGATGCTGATTGATCTTTTCGGCAGTCTTCTGGCGGGGACCGTGGCGCTTTCGTTGGCAGCATTGGTGGCGCCGTTCCTGTCGCTTCCTGATGCGGGCGCGGGCTATCTGCAACTGCTGGCACTTGGGCTTTTCGTGTCATTCAAACCTACTGGCATCGCGGTTCTGCGCATCTTTGACAGGTTCGATCTGCTGGCCAAGCTGGACCTTGCGATCATCGGGCTGCGGTTCGTTCTGACCGCCCTGGCCTATTGGTTCGAACTGGGTATCTGGGCCTATATCGGAATTTTGCTGGTCGAGAGTGTCGCCAACGGCCTGATCGTTTTCCTGTTTAGCCTGCGTGAATTGCGCAAGCGCAATTTCAGCGCCCCGACTAAGACGGCGCTGACCGAGTTCAGGACTGAGAACGAGGGGTTCTTCAAGCTGCTGTGGAACTCGAACATCAACGTGATCCTGCGCCAATCAACGCAGCGCTTTGATGTCATCATCCTTTCTGCCTTCGTCGATAATGCGGCTGTGGGCGCTTACTTCCTTGCGCGGCGCTTGGCGGAAGCAACGCTCAAGCTGGCACGTCCTATCAATCAGGTGATCTATCCCGAACTTGTCCGGACCTGGACGTCGAAAACCCCGGCAGAATTCCGCAGGCTTTTGATGACGGTCGCGGGATGCCTTCTGGGGGCGGGATTGCTGATCTACGTGCCGGTCGCGTTGAACATGAAGGGCCTGCTGTCGGTCTTCTTTGGAACCGAATTCGAAGGGGCCACGCTTTTGGTCAACGTCCAGTTCCTTGCGGCGGTGATCTATCTGGGCAGCATCGTGATGAACCCTGCGATGTTAACCGTGGGCCGCGATGGTGCGCTAGTGCGGATTACGCTGATTGGTACGGTCGCGTTTTTCGTGCTGGCGGTGCCGTTGATCCTGCTGTTCGGGTCCGTGGGCCTGTCGTTGAACTTTCTGCTGTTCAACCTGTTCTGGCTGATATGCTGCGCGGTTGTGCTGCACCGCGCGACGCTTGCAAAACCCGCTTAAAGCGGATCGCCTGCCATCTCTGCCAGCCAGGTTTCTACGTAGCTCAGACCGCTTTGCGGATCGGTCGCCCAAGGATCGTTTGCGGTGTCAGCACTGAGTGACGCGCGCGTCGCCTCCCATTGATCGGGAAGGCCATCGCTGTCGCGATCCGTCGTTTCTGGTGGCGTGATAATAGCCGTCATATCCGGCCAGCCGCCGACTTGTTCGACTGCGTCGATCACCTGACCCGTGCAGGCCATGACATCGTCGAGCACGCGGCGGTCCAGCAAATCAGGCGCGCGGCGACCTGCGATCTGATCCCCGGCATGGGCAAGCACATGCGTCCGTGTGTCTTCAGCGGGCATCGGCGCGATGCTCAGATCCCAGCTGTCGGGGGCCACGCGCACGGTTTCGGCCACGGGATCGAGAATGGTCATATTGCGCAGGGGGCAGCGCCCAATCGCTTCGGCAAGATTGTCTTCTTCCCAGATGCGAATACGCGCCGAGTCGATCCGCTCGAACGCCTGCACGGCCTCGGGTCTGTTGTCTTTTGTGCTGGGTCCGGGCTGCGCGACATTGCCGATGTAGGCGATCTCTGCGTTGCCCAGATGATCGTAGAACTCGCCAAACTGACTGATGGGGTTGAAGAAGACGTTGTTGACGATGTCCACAGGACCCAGATCAGTCGCCTTGATGTCGGGCATCCGGTCGCGGTGGTGTGCGAAAAGATTGCGCGCCATTGTGATCCGCCCACACGCGTTGGTTTTACCTTCTTCGGAACAGATCAGCGCGCCCTTGGAGTGGCGCCCTTTTGGATGGTTTGCCCGGTCAAGGCTGAGCGCCAGAATGTTGTCTGCGATGGTGATATCGGACGCTGTCGAATTGGCGACGTGCACGGCGAGCGTCTCGTCCGTCGCAAAGGCTAGTGACAAATTGCCAAGGTAAACACGCTCGCCGTTTTCGATTGTGATGGCATCGACGGTCGACGAGCTTTCCTTGCTGGGCCCCGGACGTACCTTCAAAAAGCGCACCACGACGTCATGGGCATTCTTGATGATCAAAGGCCCCGCTTTACCGTCCACGATGCGCAGCTGGATGCCGTCACCGGGGGCGGTTTGGCCCGCGACATACGTGTTCGAGCGCACGAAGACCGGCCCTTCAAGATCAATCGTGCCGCTGACCGCAAAGGTGCAAACGCGCGGCGTTCCTTCGCGGTTGTCGGCACAGGCGCGCAAACTGCCGGGGCCTGCGTCGTTTAGGTTGGTGACTGTCAGGATCTCTCCACCCTTCCAGCCGACGGCTGCGGCGCCATAGCCCTCAGCGCCTGGAAAAGCGACTTGGTTGGACTGCGCCATACCTGCGGCACATACGATCAGCGCGATGCCGGATATGGCCCGAATACCGTTGAGGTTCGTCGTTACCTTGCGTGCCATGTCAGGAGCGCCCATCCTCTTTTGACAGTTTCGTTTGGACGGACTGGCGCTTTTTATCCTGAATGCCATCCGGCGCAGATCGCATCGCCGCCGAGATTGCGCCATCCCAGTCCAGCATGATCCGCCGGGGGGCCAAGCGTTCGCGTAACCAGTCGGCGTGGCTGCCAAGCGACTGACGCAGATCGGCACAGGTCGCGAGCCGCTCGATTGCTTTAGACAGCTGCGCGACATCACCGTTTTGCACAAGAACGCCGTTCAGCCCGTCTGCAACGATTTCGCGGGGGCCATATGAACAGTCATAGGCCACGACTGGCAGACCGTTTACGACTGCCTCGGCGACGACATTCGGGAACCCTTCGAAGCGCGAGGACAAGATCAGGACATCCGCCGTCTCAAGCCATGCGCCCGGCGTTTCGCTGGCCCCTGGCAAATGCACGATGCCCTCAAGACCAAGTTCGGATCGTTGCGCCTCCAACGCCTTGCGCGCTTGCCCTTCGCCGTGAATCGTGACGCTGAAATGGGGCAGCTTGTCTTTCAGCGGCGCAATCGCCTGCAACAGCAGATCAAACCCCTTTTGTTTCGTAAGCCGGCCAACGGCTGCAAAACGCACTTCACCGGGCGTGCCGTGTGTCTTCTTCAACCCTTTATGCGGCGCGCAGGGGTTGGCAATGATACGCGCGCGTTTGCGGACCCGCAAAGGCAAGTCTGCCCGCGCCCGGTCGGTCTGCATGATGATCCCGGTGGCACGGCGCATCAACAGGTTCTGCGCGAAGTGCCAGATCGGATTGGCGGTCTGTGCGAGCGGGTTGTTCCGCTCGGACACAAGGACCGGAATGCCCGTGCCGATGGTGGCCAGCAGGGTTAAGACATTGATCTTCGTGAGGAACGAAATGATCAGATCGGGCTTCTCTTGCCGGATCAGTTTACGGATCGCTCGCGCGCGTCTGAGGGCTGCAACACTGCCGCGACGGCGCAAGCGAGGTGTCGTTTTCGGGTCCAGGACATGCTGACTGACCTCGTCCGGAATATCGAAATACGAGCCGGTGCGCGGACAGGTCATCGCTGCAATATGCACATCGTCTCCGACCTGCACGCGGTGTGCAGCAATCATCGAGACAATCTTCTCGGTGCCGCCCGTTCCAAGGCCACTTTGAAGCAAGAGCAGCTTCATACCGTCCCCTCCGGTTGAGGAGCGTTTGCACGTATGACGGCACATACGGACGCCAAGAGTAAAACCTTTCTCATGCGCTCAGCAGGCGGCTATTCGGCCGCTTTGATGTCAGCGCGTCTAAATTCGGGTTGGGGCAAATCTCCGTTCAACTGTGTCTCGACAATCGGACGACCAATGCTTTTCGATTGCAGGAAAATCCGCCCGATATATTCGCCCATGATCCCCAGAAACATCGCGTTCAGCGTCATCGACAGCAGCAGCAGGATCGTCGTTGTCGCAAAACCTGCAGGCCAGTCAGCGCCGAAAACAACCTTGCCAATGATATAGCCGATCATCAAAAGGAATGTCATCGTCCCGATGAAAAGGCTCAGCATCGACGCCAGCCGCAGGGGCAAAAGCGAGTGATTGATCATCCCGTCGATGGCCAGCGCCAGCATCGCCTTGAACGGGAATTTCGAATGGCCGGCGGTGCGCGCCTGACGATCATATTCGAACCCGATCTGCGAAAAGCCCATGCCGCTGATCAGGCCGCGCACATAGGGCGATTGGTCATCCACCTCGCGCAGCTGATCCAGGATACGGCGGTCGGTCAGACGAAACTCACCTGCGTTGCGGGGCAGCTCATCGGTGCTGATCATGTCGATCAAGGCGTAGAAGACCCGGCGTGCGGCCGCAACAATCGGACCGTCCGGCAGGCTGCGGCGGATGCCGTACACAACGTGATAGCCCTGCCGCCATTGATCAAGCATGTCGGGGATCAGTTCGGGCGGATCCTGCATGTCGCAATCCAGCTGGATCGAGCAGGCCCCCCGCGCTTCCCGATACGCGGTCAGAACAGATTTCTGGTAACCGACATTACGCGAGAACCGCAGGACGCGGACGCGGGTATCCTCGGCGCAGATATCCGACAGGATATCAAACGTGCGGTCGGTGGAGTGGTTGTCGGTAAAGATAACCTCCATCTCGTAATCCGGCAGGGCGTCGAAAACCGCGCGCACACGCTCGTAGGCGTCGCGAACATTGGCCTCTTCGTTCAGGGCCGGAATAAGGATTGAAATCAGCGTTTTCATCTCGCAGCCGCTCCGTTCGCAAGCACCGGTGCGGCTGGCGCTGCCAGCGCGGGGGTGCGTGTTGATCGCGTCCATTCGATTGTCCTCCTGAGCCCATCTTCCAAAGAGACTTCGGCCTCCCAGTTGAGCGTTTTAGCCGCCAAAGTGACGTCACACGTGAGTTCGCGCGCACGGTCATCAGGCGCGTGAGATTTGATAAGGCTGGGGTCTGCGTCGGTCAGCGTGACGACCGTCTTAGCCAGTTCGCCCATCATGGGGGCTTTGCCAGACCCGATATTTGTCACCGGGCCAGCGGCATCGGCACGCATTGCAAGCCGCAGCAGGCCCGTGACGACATCGCCCACATAGATCAGATCGCGCCGGTCATGGGGGCGCTTGATCGTTAAATCCTCTGACCCCATGCAGGCAGCGATCAATTGCGGGATGAGAAAATCATCGTTCTGCATGGGGCCATACGTCAGCGCCAGTCTCGCCGTGAGTGTAGGGAACGGGACGGAGTGCTGTACGGATCTCAGATATTGTGTGGCTGCCAACATCGACATGCCATAGGCGCCAACAGGGGCTTCCTGTGTGTCTTCACGATACGGGAGGGCCACATCCCCGTATTCCGCTATGGTCCCGCTGCGGATGAACGCGCGCGGGGGAAACTCTTCACAGGCAGAGATCAGCGAAAGCAGCGGGTCCAGATTGTCTGTGTAGGCACGGTCAATATCCCCTGCCCCGCCCCCTTGCGGATAGCGCGTTGTGGCCCCCAGATGGAACACAATCTCGGGGCGCACATCGCGCAGGATAGCTGTAAGCGCCTTTGCGTCGGTCAGCTCACACCGTCTGATCGCGATATGCGGCAGCATATCCTCCAGACGATCAGTCGCTGATCCCGGGCGCAGCAAAGCCGTCACCTGATCGCCCCGCGCCACGCAGGCGCGGACCATATGCGATCCGATGAAGCCAGATGCTCCCGTGATCAGAACTGAACGCATCTTACCTTTCCTTATTTAGCCTTCGGCCCGACAATCTGCGGGGTGGGCAGCGGCACGATAAAGCGACCACCTGCGGCCTCGTAATCAGCCAATTGCTCGCGAATTTCGTCGAAGAAGTTCCAGGCCAGCACCAACAGGTAATCCGGCTTTTTCTCGGCAATCGCGTCCGGCGAATGGATCGGAATTTTTGATCCCGGCGCGTAAAGCCCCTGCTTCAATGGATTGCGGTCGGCAAGGAAATCCAGCGTCTCTGGCCCAATCTCGAAGAAGTTGAGCAGCGTGTTGCCTTTGGCTGGTGCGCCGTATCCGGCGATCGTCTTGCCCTCGGCTTTGAGTGAGGCGAGCAGATCAAGCAGACTGTCGCGGTTCTCGTTCACGCGTGCCGCAAACGCTTCGTAGCTGGCGCGATCCAGAAGACCGGCGGCGCGTTCTTCTTCGACCATCTCGGCCACGATAGGCGCAGGTGCGACCTGGGCCGCAGCCTTGCGCAGGAACACCCGCATCGACCCGCCATGCACCGGCAGCTTGGTGACATCGACCACATCAAAGCCTGTCGCCTCACCCAGTTTGATGATCGACAGCAGGCTCAGTTCGGACATGTGCTCGTGGTAGATGTTGTCGAACTCGTTCGTCTCGACGATCTCTTTGCCCCACGGCACTTCGATGACAAACGTGCCGTCCTCCGCCAGCAGGATATCAACCGACGCCATAAAGCCGTGAAGATCACCAATATGGTTGAACGTGTTCGAGGTCGAGATGACCTTGGCCTGACCGTATTTCGCGACCACCTCGCCTGCGCTTTCGGGCGACAGATACGCGACATGCACGTTCACGCCACGCTCTGCCGCGATCTTGGCAAGGTTGGCGGCGGGATCTATGCCCAACGTCTTGGAGCCTTGCGCATTGGCAAAGGACAGCATCAGCCCGTCATTGCAGCCGATATCCATCATCAGACCACCTTGGGCGATGCCTTCCAGCACGGCGGCAAAGTCCTTGAAGTGGTGATGCATCGTCGTGGCACCCGACGGCACGTACAGGTAGTGCGAAAAGAACCCGGCGGGGATCTGATCGGCCACCTGAATAAGGCCGCAGTCAAGACAGGCCTGACTGTTCAGCGCAAAGCTGGGCTGCGCTTCGTCAAGCTCTTCTGGCCGCACGAACATGTTCGCGGGTGGATGATTTCCCATCGGCAGAAACGTCATCAGGTTGGTTGATTTACAGCAACGGCATTGATCCAACGTGTCTTGCACTGTGATCTGGTCCTTCATTTCGAAATTCCCTTAATCTGAATAATTGTGCCTTACGCCGCGTTGATCCCGGCGCTTTGAGTGGCGGCAAATGTTTTGAAAGTGTCGTGCATATAGGCGATATGCGCGTCCGTCAGACCGTGGTGACAGGCCAGAAGGATCCCGCCCCGCATCACGTCATCGGCAATCGGATAGCCATCCGGATGCGCTTTGTAATCGACCTGCTTCATCGCGGGCTGACGCAGGATGTTGCCGGTGAACACTGGCCGCGTCTGGATGTCTGCCTTCTCAAGGAAGATCTGCAATTCGCGTCGTGTGAAAGGTGCCCCCGGGCGCAGGGTCAGCGGGAAGGCCAGCCATCCGGTGCGCGCACCCGGCAGGTGTTCTGGCAGGATGAACCAGTCTTCATAGGCGCGGAAGAAATCCTCGTGTGCGGCGAAATTGCGCTCGCGCTCCTGGATGTTGTTCTCAAGCTTGCCCAGCTGAACCAGGCCAAATGCTGCGCTGATTTCCGAGGGCTCCAGATTGTAGCCAAGGTCCTCAAAGACGAACTTCGCGTCATATTCGATATCATCAAGCGTCACGTTAAAGCGGTTCTCGATTGTCTCGCTTTCCACAAACAGCGACGAGCTGCGACCCCAGGACCGCAACAACAGCGCCTTGCGCCCCAGCTCAGGATCATTGACGCACAGCATCCCGCCGTTGCCAGCGCCGTTAATCACATGGCTGCCGTAGAAGCTGGTGGTCGAGACGTCCGAATAGATGCCGGTGCTTTCGCCATTGATCGTGGCCCCCAGCGTATCGGCGCTGTCCTCGATGACCTTCAGGCCATGCTTGTCGGCGATTTTGCGGATGGCAGCCCAGTCGGGTAGCCCGCCGATCAGCGACGGGATCATCATGGCCGAGGTGTTCGGCGTGATCATGTCTTCGATCTTGGCCGCATCGATGTTGTAGGTCCCTACCCCGCCATCCACGAAGGCCGGTTTCAGACCCTGCCGCACCAGCGGCGCCACGGTCGTCGCAAATGTCAGCGCAGGCGTGATAACTTCGCTGCCTTTGGGCAGGTCCAGAATTTCAACGGCAAGATAATTTGCCGAAGACCCTGAATTGACCATGATGCCATGCTGCTTGTCGAACAACTTGGCGACCCGCGACTGCATGTTGCGTACCCGGTCGCCCATCTGGGTCGAGGTTTGAAGTACCTCAACCACAGCGTCGATTTCTTCCTGTCCGTGGACGGTTTGGCCGTAATTCACGCGCATCTATTCGCTCCTAAATTCAAATTCAAAATCAACGGGTTTGGCGTCCTTTGTCGGTGCGCCTTCTTTAATATGCGAGGACTCTTGCGGCGCATCTGAGTGCGTCATGCGGCTGCTATAGGCTTCAATCTGCGCCTTGCTCCGCTCTGCCATTTTTCGACCATCCGCATGATCGCGGTACCAGTCGGCGGTCATCTGAACGGCCTCTTGCAAGCTCAGCTGCGGACGCCAGCCCAGTTTGGTTTGTGCCTTGGTGCTGTCCAGACGCAGCAGACCAGCCTCGTGCAAGACGTTGCCGGGATCACCGTAAGTGACATCGAAACCTGATCCCCAGGCAGTGCGGAATGCTTCGGTCAGAACGCGCACCGGAACGGTTGAACTGGTGTCAGGGCCAAAGTTCCAGGCACCTTCAAACGCGTGCCCGTCCTGAAGTAGTTTGGCCGATAGCATCATGTAGCCAGAGAGCGGCTCAAGCACGTGCTGCCACGGGCGTACGCTGACCGGATTGCGGATCGTCAGACGCTCTGCATGGGTCGCGGCACGAATGATATCGGGCACCAGACGTTCCGCGCCCCAGTCGCCACCACCAAAGACATTGCCTGCGCGCACAGTGGCAAGGCTGGGCCCATCGGGGTCCTGAAAGAACGACCGCCGGTAGGAATGGGCCAGGATCTCGGTGCAGCCTTTGGACGCGCTATAAGGGTCCGCCCCACCCAGCGCATCATTCTCGCGGTAGCCCCATTCCCACTCGCGATTGTCGTAGCATTTGTCGCTGGTCACCACGACGATGGCGCGCAGGTTGGGCATCTTCTTTGCCAACTCAAGCACATGCGCCGTGCCCATCACGTTGGTCGCAAACGTCTCGACCGGCTCAGCATAGGACAGGCGCACCAAGGGTTGTGCGGCCATGTGGATCAACAGCTCTGCGTCCAGACCGTCTGTGGCCCCTGACAGCTTTGCAGCATCACGAATATCGGCAAACCGGCTATCCAGCAGTCCGGCCACGCCGCAGCTATCAAAGAAGCTGTCGCCGGCCTCGGGTGGCAACGCAATGCCGGTGACATCCGCCCCAAGCTGGGAAAGCCACAGTGACAGCCACCCGCCCTTGAACCCGGTATGTCCGGTCAAAAGCACGCGGCGGCCCTGAAAGGCCCCTCCGAAGATTGTATCTGTCGATGCCAACATCCCGGGGTCCCTTAGATCGCGATCGGCCGGACATTCGTCACGGCATCGGCTTCGAACTGAAGCCAAGGTGGCGTCTCTTCTTCACAGAATGCGTTCAGCGAATTGCGGTCGCGCACAGTGTCCATCGGGTGCCAGAAACCGGGGTGACGATAGGCCATCAACTGACCGTCCTTGGCCATCTGCGCCAGCGGCGTCTGCTCAAGCGGTTCGGTATCGTCTACCATGTAGTCTAGAACGCCGGGCTCAAAGACAAAGAACCCGCCGTTGATCCATGTTTCCTGGCTGCGGACTTTTTCGGTGAAGGCCTTCACGCGGTCCCCGCTTAGATCAATGTTGCCGAACCGTGCAGGCGGCTGCACCGCGGTCACGGTTGCGAGTTTGCCGTGCGAACGGTGAAACGCGAGCAGCGCGTCGATGTCGATATTGCCGACGCCGTCGGAATAGGTGCACATGAACGTCTCACCGTTCAGCCAGTCTTTGAGACGACGGATACGTCCACTGGTCATCGTGTAAGCACCGGTATCCACCACCGAGACGTTCCAACCGCCGGGCGCAGAGGGGGTTAGCTTCATCTCTCCACTATCAGTGGCGACTGTGATGTTGTTGGACATCAGGTGGTAGTTTGCAAAGAACTGCTTGAGCATCAGCGCCTTGTAGCCCGCCGCCACGATAAACTCGTTGTGGCCGAAGTGGCTGTAGATATCCATGACGCGCGCGATGATCGGTCGACCTCCGACCTCGACCATGGGTTGCGGGATTGTCACTGTTTCCTC
>ERZ1740067.663-NODE-663-length-26414-cov-7.243939_pt1 | contig 26414 bp, 17 predicted proteins | sample MGYA00581736_ERZ1740067 | MGnify/ENA primary metagenome ERZ1740067 (study PRJEB43018, sample SAMN04849236) | marine metagenome | isolation source: floating plastic debris | place: Pacific Ocean | collected 2008-08-27 | study: EMG produced TPA metagenomics assembly... | reverse complement strand
GTAGTGCCTTTAATCAAAACAGTTACACCAGGTAATCCATTACCATCTTTGTCTTTTACTGTACCAGACACGGAGGTCGTTTGAGAAAAGACATAGGTCGTCAGCCCCACCAATAAAAGAAAGGTGAGTAAAAGTTCCCTTTTCATTAATAAATTACTTATTTTGTTTTACCATAATACACATAATGTGTTGAGGCGAGCATTATTCTACTATCAAATCACTATAGTCCTTTTCTGCCTATTAGGACTACAAATGAGGCATAGTTAAGGGTAATGCTCTATTTTTCAACGCATTAATAATCGCATAGCAGGCCAAGTAACACACCAGAAATAATCTTATGATTTGGTACTGATCTTTGAGTTTGACTAGCTGACCTTTCAGGCCATAGCTTTTCATTGGTTTTTTGCCCATAGTGCTACTACAAGCGCAAGAATTGGTGGCTACAGTCATACTGTGCCAAGTTCTGCTGCCTCAGATCAAGCCAAAACTTGCCTATAAAGATCTAGTTCGAAATCAGTAATCTTACTTTTATTGGTATTACTAACCTGGATAAGTTTTTCTAAGGAATTAAGGTATTAAGTGTAATAGAATTTTATCGAGTATTTCATGTCACGATCTGCCTATAAATTATCATAAAATCAATCTAAACAGATTGTTTATGATATCATCAACATGAATAACAAGAAAAATTTCTACAATAGAGATGCCTGGGAAAGTGATGGTACAAGTGTGGCAAACTCATACTAAAGAAATGAGTGTAGCTTTGTTTCATTGCGAACTAATTTTTGTTCTACCATAATAAATAAAGTGTGTCGAAGAACTAAAACCAGTCTGTTTGTGTTTTGTGGTTGTTTTCATGGTTATGTATGGAATAATATTCTGCCTAATATTATTTCCGCACAAACAAGTACGGTTGTTACTTTTCAACTGTGGAGTAATTCAACTCCAACTCCTGAGAGTTCTTTGTTTTAGAGTCGCAAAGTACATGTTTTCCCCTATAATTTTAGTTATTTTTTCTACTTATTTTTCAAAAGGTACCTCAGTATATTAGAATCGCCTATTTGACGAGAAAAAATGTTAGAAGCATTACTTCTAAAAATGATTTTAGTTGTAATGTGGAGCCCTCATATTTTGCACCCAAAATACCTCATTATTGATTTTTGATGGTTAATTGTTAGTGCCTTTGGCTACGCTCAGAACTAAAGGTTCTGCCTTTGGCTGATTGTTGCATTTTTTCTATTGTTACATTGTTCCGCTACGCTCATTGTTAAATGGTTGCGCGAAGCGACGCAAAACTATGGACTGTCGACCAATGCTGTTTCCTTAAGAATTATCAGAGCAAATTCGTTGCTTCGCTCGCGGGTGGGTAGACAGCATGGAAGGAGGGGGCATTGGCCTTGTGCGGTGGCATATGCTGTCGAGGGTTTTTTCCTTTATTTTTTGCCCTCAAAAAATGAAGCCGCCGGAGGCAACCGAGCCAAAAGCAGAGAAAGTAAACTGAAACTACCCACTTATTCTTGTGTAATGCCTGTTTAATCAGCTAAAATAGAAATAGTTAAATAGACGATTATTACCGATTGAATATTGGTTTGTTAAGGAAACAGCATTGGACTGTCGACCGTGGACTTCTAACTACCAAATTGATAAATCACTGACTATGAATGAATTATAAAATGCTTAACGCAGAGTTTAAAATTGGTAGTTTAAGGGGGAGCATGCAAATCGGTTTAGGCTATGGACTAAGAACTAATTGTTCCGCTTCGCGCTACTATGGACCGTCGACTGTGGACTAAAGAAAACTACCAACTCCTGACTACGAACTACCAACTAGAAAAACTGTAAATACAAATGCTGAAAAATATTGAGGGAGAAATGGGTAGGTACAAAAAAAACGCCTGTTGCATCACAACAGGCGTTTCCATTAAAAATAATAAAGTGTTAAACAGGTGTATTTGAATAAAATTCTTTTGTCATAGGTATATTCAGTTACAGCTAAAAAGGTAACCAAAATATGAAGAGTATATTAAATTTTTTTTGATATTTTCTTATAACTTACTGATAGTTAGCGAGTTATTTATGTAAAAAAATTTGCTTTTATTCAAAAAAAATCTAGTACCACTGCAAACCTATCAAATTTTGTTCAAAACTTCTTCAATTTGGTTATTTTATTTTCTTTTTGGTGATATAGGGTTTGCTTAGGGTAAAATACTATTCTACTTTCTAATGTTTTTTGTTGATCCTTTATAAATTTGCGTGAAAGGATGACATCATCAATCATAAAACTTCTATAACTTCTAATAAAGTACCGATTGGGCTGAAAATTCATAATGAATAACCAACAGCCTGATGGTCTATAAATTGTTTAATAGACATGAGCGTAGAAACTACAAATACCCAAGTTACCCAGGTGCTTTCAGATCGCATCAATCGTTTGGCCGAATCTGCCACCATTGCTATGGCAAAAAAAGCCCGTGAATTAGAAGCTAAAGGGCATTCGGTAATCAAATTGAATTTTGGTGAACCCGATTTTCAAACCCCTGATCATATCAAAGCGGCCGCCAAGCAAGCCATCGACGATGGTTACACCTTTTATACTCCTGTAGCGGGCTACCCTGAGTTGCGCCAAGCAGTGGCTGATAAACTCAACCGAGACAACCAACTCAACTGGAAAGGGGAAAACATTGTAGTGTCTACTGGTGCCAAACAATCCTTGGCCAATGTATTGATGTGCTTGCTCAATCCAGGCGATGAAGTCATTGTTTTTGCTCCTTACTGGGTCACTTACACCGAAATTATCAAAGTAGCCGAAGGAAAAGCAGTCATTGTAGATGGAAGCTTTGACAATAACTTCAAAGTAACTCCTGAGCAATTAGAAGCGGCAATTACCCCAAAAACCAAAGCCATCTTGTATTCTTCGCCTAGTAACCCTACTGGTTCGGTATACACCAAAGCCGAATTGCGGGCGTTGGCTGATGTATTGGCGCGCCATGATGATATTTTTGTAGTGGCCGACGAAATCTACGAATACGTGATTTTTCAGGATGAGTACCACAGCATGGGTGCTTTTGAAGACATGCGCGACCGAGTAATTACAGTCAATGGTTTTTCTAAAGGTTTTGCCATGACCGGTTGGCGAGTAGGGTACATAGCTGCTCCAGCTTGGTTGGCCAAGGCTTGTGATAAGTTACAAGGGCAATTTACTTCTGCTACTTGTTCTATTGCTCAAAAAGCGGCTCATGCCGCCATCACTGGCGATATGGCTCCTACCCACGAAATGGCCAAGGCATATTTGCGTCGTCGCGATTTGGTGCTAGACCTGATGAAAGAAATCGAAGGTTTTAAGACTTACTTACCCGATGGCGCTTTTTATATCTTCCCTGATGTGAGCTACTACTACGGCAAAAGCGATGGGACGACTGCTATTGAAAATTCAGTAGATTTGTGTATGTACATTCTCAACGAAGCGCACGTATCGTTGGTACCAGGAGTTGCTTTTGGGGCGGACAATTGCCTACGCTTTTCGTTTGCTGCGTCTGATGAAGACCTCAAAACCGCCATTGGGCGAATCAAGACCGTTTTAGAAAAATTAAAATAGCACCAAAAGGTGAGGTAGTTGATATTGTTGGATAGCTTATTCCGCAACATATTGCGGAACTTCAATTTCAATGCCTCACCTATTTACTTTTTTATGCAATACAATTCAATTGAAAATATTTTCAGTGCTTTTTCTCAGCAGCGTATCCTGATTGTGGGCGACGTGATGATAGATTCTTACCTGTGGGGAAAAGTGGAGCGTATTTCCCCAGAAGCTCCAGTACCCATTGTACACGTACAAAAACGTGACAAACGATTGGGAGGAGCGGCCAATGTAGCCATGAATATTCAGGCCTTGGGGGCCGAGCCTGTGCTTTGTTCAGTGATTGGTGAAGATAGTAGTGGTACCGATTTTTTAAACTTATTGAATGAACATCGTTTGCCGACCGAGGGCGTTTTACAAAGCAAGCAGCGGGTTACTACAATTAAACATCGGATCTTATCAGGGCATCAACATATGTTGAGAGTGGATCAAGAAGATAATTCATCACTAAAGCCTGAAGAAAGCAAGGAATTACTTAAATTGGTCAAGCAACTGGCTCCTACTTGTCAAGCTGTTATTTTTGAAGATTACGACAAGGGAGTGTTGGGTGAACAATTGATCCGTGAAATCATTGATTATGCCAACGAGATTGGTATTCCCACGATTGTAGATCCCAAGAAACGTAATTTTTTACACTACAAGGGAGCTACTTTGTTTAAGCCAAACCTCAAGGAACTAAAAGATGGATTGAAAATTGATTTCAATGCCAAAGATACCCAAGAATTGAAAGCAGCAGTAGCTCAACTAAAAGAAGTACTCCAGGTAAAACAAGCGCTGGTTACTTTGTCGGAATTGGGCGTGTACATGGACAATGGAAGCGACAAGGTGCATATCCCGGCTCACTTACGTTCTATTGCTGATGTTTCGGGTGCCGGAGATACCCTGGTAAGTGTGGCTGCTTTGTGTTTGGCTTTGCAAACATCACCCAGATTTACGGCGGCATTATCAAACTTAGCCGGAGGACTGGTATGTGAGCATGTGGGGGTGGTATCTATCAACAAGCAAAAATTAATGGAAGAAGCAATCAAACATAATATTTTCCAGCAATGAATCGAAGAGCAAGGTTTATAGAGCAACTCAATCATTTGTTATATGGTAATCGAGAAAGAGTAGCCCGAGGTTTACGAATCATCGGCTTATTGAATACCTTAGCAATGGTGGTTTTATTGTTGTATGCTTACGGAGCAGACCTCGAGGCCGACGATATTTCTTCTACCTTTAAATGGTTAGAACTTTCGGTTGCAGTATATGCCTTGCATTTTTTGGTACGTTGGTTATATTCACTTCATCGTCGCAACTTTCTGCGAGAAAACCTCTTTGAGTCCATTCTGGTGGGCTTTTTTCTCTTTGTGTTTTTGACCAATGGCTTAGGAATTTATTTGTTCTACAATATATTCTTGCTGCTCGATTTATCCGATTATCGCCTGTTTTATGAGTCGATCATATCCACCTATTTGGTGGCCATATTGGCGTTTTCGGTAGTGCGTTCCAGCCAGACCATTTCTGATCTAAAGATCAACCCTGCTACAACTTTTATTGCCAGTTTTATATTACTTATTTTAATTGGAACTGGGTTGTTGATGATGCCTGCCATGTCTACTGCACCAGGTGGAGTAAACTTTCTGGATGCGTTATTCACCTCTACCAGTGCCTCTTGTGTAACTGGGCTATCAGTGATTTCTGCGGCTTCGGATTTCAGTGTCAAAGGGCAAATTGTTATCCTATTTTTAATCCAGTTGGGAGGAATTGGAATCGTATCATTTGCCACTTTTTTTGCTACCTTTTTGAGCCAAGGAGTGGGTATCAAGCAGCAAGCCATTATTCAAAATGTATTGAGTAGCGAAAACCTGTCATCGGCCCGGACCCTATTAAAGCAGGTCATTGTACTTACCTTTATCATAGAATTATTGGGAAGTGTTGCCGTCTTTATGACCTGGAACAAGGATGTAGAGTTTTATACCCCCCAATATATAGAGGCCAAGCCAAAAATCTTGAGTCAAGTTGATAGTACCTTGTCTGATACCACGGCCATAGTGGGCGATACCAACCATACCATTGGTGACGAGGGATTGCCTACCAACGACGGGGGCAATGTCACCGCCACTGATTCTACTCAATTAGGGGATGGAGGGCTACCTACAGCAGGCGGCGAAACCACGAACGACTCTACTCAACAAAACGGAGATGTGGTGGTAGCAGGCAATACAGCTACTAACCCAAGTGCGGATCTGCCTCCCAATTTGAGGGTGAACAACAGTCTGGGCAACAAAATTTATTACTCCGTTTTTCACTCTATTTCTGCGTTTTGCAATGCTGGTTTTAGTCTCTTCCCTGATGGTTTGTACCAAAAAGGAGTGCGGAATAGCTATATACTGCATTTGGTGTTTGTATTGATTATTACCTTTGGTAGTTTGGGCTTTTCGGCCATTCAAGACATATTTTCTCCCAAAAAACTGCGGGAACGTTTGGCAATGCCCTGGAAGCAGTGGTCGTTGAGTACCCGCATTGCGGTCAACATGACTTTATTTCTCACCATTTTGGGAATGGTTGGATTCTACTTATTGGAAAGAAACAAACCCGCGTTGCAAGACAAGAATCTGATAGAGGCCCTCATTACCTCACTGTTTCAGTCGGCTACTACACGTACTGCTGGCTTCAACACGGTAGAGTTGGGGTTGTCTACTCCTTCATTGCCTAGTTACATCATGATGATCTTTTTGATGTTTATTGGGGCCGCACCAGGTTCCACTGGAGGAGGTATCAAAACTTCTACTTTCTTGCTATTGTTGATGTCGGCATTGGCCAACATCCAAGGTAAGAAAACAGTAGATTTGGGCAAACGTCAAATTGCTGCTGACGTGATTTCCCGCGCCTTTTCCATTGTGGCCTTTGCCATTATGTACAACTTTGTCTGTATGTTTATTTTGGCCATTACTCAGCCCAATGTGCCCCTGATGCAGCTTTTCTTTGAACAAATATCAGCTTTTGCTACAGTGGGGCTTAGTACTGGCATTACCAGTAACCTCACCGAGGCCAGCAAGGTAGTCATTATTGTGAGCATGTACATTGGTCGAGTGGGTACTCTTACCTTGGCCCTCGCATTGAGCAAGAAAGTAATCAGTACTTCGTACAATTATCCTACCTCTCATGTCATGGTAGGGTAGATTTGAGGCATAAGTCAAGGCCTGCCTAAAGCTTTGGCTTATTGTACCGCTTTCTAAGTATCAATAAAACAACTGCACCAAGTACAAGCAACCCACATAACAACAGAATGGTCTTGAACCTGTTATTTGCTTTGAGCGCATTTTGTTGTTGTTCCATTCGTCCTTTAAGCGCTTCTAATTCTTTTTCCTTTGCTTGGATAAGTGCTTGTACTTCTTCGTCGGTCACGTTGTGCGCATCCTGATAGGCTTTGCGCTTCTTCTGGAGGGTAAGGTACATTTGGGGAGCAGATTCTTTGAGCATAGCATCTCTTTTGTCAATCATTTGCTTGCCTGAAGGATACTTTTTTAGCTCCGTCTCTAGCTTAAAAATCTCATCATCGGTTTCTCTAAATTGGCTCGAGGCCATGACAGACGGATACAAATCAAGGTACTTTTGGAGTAAGCTGTCTATAACTTGTTGTTCGCTTTTAGGGAAAGCAGCAGCATTGTGTTGGGCCAATAATGGCTGTAGACAAAAGCAAAAGCCCAGCATAATCAAGTATTTGAAGTTTGTATTCATCATTTATCAAGGTGAGGTATTTTGAACAAAAAAAAATGACAGGGGGTGATAAAACAAAAGTTAACTCATCAAAAAAAAGGCACACTACCAACCTGAGCGAATTATTTTCTGCGTCGAAGTACCAAAAAGGCGATGATGCCAATGAGTAATAAACTCGCAAATATCATGATGACACGCTTACGCTTGGCACTTCGCTCTTCATCTATCTCTAATGATTTTTCCTTGATAACCTTGATGAGATCTTCTTTACTCATTTCAGATTCAGTAGAAGATTGCAAATCAAGTAACTTCTTGGTTTTGAGGACGTGTTCGTATTTTTCTGGCGGGAGCGTATTTTCCAAAATCCGATATGCCTGTTCCAAACCCTCTTCTCCTGATGGGTTTTTTGCAAATGCATTTCTTAGCTTCAAAAGTTTCCACTTGAACTTGTCAAAGTCATTACCTTCCAGAAACAATTTCATCGTTGCTACATATTGAGTAGTCAGACTATCCAGCGTGGTTTCCTCTACCATAGTAGTATCTTGACCAAAAGAGTGGGTAAAGCTCAGGCAAAACAAACCAACCAATAAGTATTTAAAATAAGCTTTCATAAATATACATCGGTACAGTGAATCGTGGGCCAATGTCATACTTTATCGTAGTACATGCAAAAGTAATTCATTAAAGTTAGCTGGTTGACTATTTCCTAGGAGTGTGTTTACCCAGCGCAAAAGACAATCCTAATCAAGCGGTTTGTTTAGGATTGCCATATTTGGTAAACATTGGAATCATATAAGTTTGGGGCAACTGTTTTTTCAACTGCTTCAAATCAGCTTCAGACAGTGGATTGTGTTCTATCCATAAATTTTGAAGTTTGTAAATGGTATCCAATCCTTTTATGTTGTTGATTGTGAGTTGATTATTGGTTAAGTCCAAGTAAGCCAACTTCTGGAACTGAGTGCCCGATATATCACAGCTTTTTAATTGATTGCTTCTCAAGCTAAGATAATCCAGAACTGGCCAGTCAGTGGGTTTGATGCTGAAATCTTCGAGGTGATTGTATTCTATCCCCAACCGCCGAAGTTGAGACAATTGTCCTAGCGAAGATGGCCAACTAGTCAATTGATTATGATCGAGATCGAGGGTATGCAGTTTGGTCAATCCTTGAAGATCGTGAGGAAGTTTTTGGATTTGGTTGTGGGTTAAATCCAGTCTTTGTAGGTTTTTTAATTGTCCAAAACTTTGAGGTAAATGACGAACCTGACCATGGGTAAGCGACAATACATTCAATTCCTCCAAATCACCAAAACTTTCGGGCAGTTGTTTTAACTTCGAATGCTTTAAGTTCAAGGTATGCAACTTACTCAATTGCCCAAAGCTTTCGGGTAAATGAGTAAGCCCCGTTTGTTCTATATCCAATACTTCCAGGTTGGTGAGTTTCCCGATGTTTTGGGGCAAATTAGCCAACTCAGGATTATTTTCTAAAGTAAGATAAATGAGCCTTTGCAACGAAACGATGCTTTCGGGCAAAGAGGCGAGCTTGGTACCTATGACCTTCATCTTTACCAATTTAGGCCATTGGATGGTTTCAGGTAACGCTATCAATTGTGGGCAATCCTGAATATTGAACCTGACAAGGCGAGGTAGCAATCCTAAGCCTGGAGGTAAAGTAGCAATGGGGCATTCTGATATGGAGAATACCTTCAAACTGGTCAATCCCTCTAAATGAGGAGGCAAGTGCTTTAGTTGTGGATTGTTGGAGAGGTACAAGTGAGTCAAGCCCCGAAGCAAATGCAAATGAATGGGTAAAGCCGTGATTCCAGATCTTGATAAATGGAGTTCTTTGAGGTAGCTAAGCTTCCGCATACTTTCGGGCAAGGTTTCCAAAGCCGGGTGTTGATCAATGCTAAACTCTTGTAGACTCCACAAGTCGCCTGTACTTTCGGGCAAATGAGTTAGACCATTTTCTTCCAGACTCAATTTCTCTAGATTGGTAAGCCAACCCAGCGTTTCAGGAAGCGCGGTGAGTTTAGGATGTTTAACAATATGAAGTATTTTCAAGCGAGATAGTAATCCTAGGCTATCGGGTAAATGAGTGATTCCGTTATCCCTTAAAAATATATCCTGCAAGTTTTCCAATCCTTCCAAGTGTGGTGGTAAGGTTTGTAACCCATGATTGTGCTGAAGGCTAAGTCTTTCTAGTTTTGCCAAATTCCCTAAACTATTGGGCAAATGAGTCAGGGGTGTTTGTTCAATGTATAATTCTTTCAGGTTGGTGAGCGTTCCCAAGCTTTCGGGTAGGGCAGTCAGTGATGGACAATCTTGCAAGGTCAAATGAGTCAATTGATCCAGCGTTCCCAAGCTTTTAGGCAAGGTTTTTAGCTCTGGATTTTTAGTCAAAGATAATTCACGTAGTTGAGCAAGCTGACCAAAACTTTCGGGTAAATGAGTAAGCCCCGTTTGATGAATGTCCAAAGTTTCTAAATGAACCCACTGGCCAATACCATCTGGCAAACTGGTAAGTTGTGGATTATGATTGATCTTGACTTGGGTCAATTGAGTCAAATTCCCAATGGTTTCAGGGAGTTGTTGAAGTTGGTGAACCTCCTGCAAATACAATTCTTGTAACATCGGGTGGTTACCCAAGGGTAAGTTGGTGATGCCTGAATAGCACAAGTCCAGATGCTTTAGGTTTTTGAGCCGAGCCAACGAATCAGGGAGCCGCGTTAGTTGTGGGCAGTACGACAAGTTCAAGCTTTCTAGTTGGGTCAGTTGTCCGATTGCTTCGGGCAAAGTATGTAGTTCTTTATTGCCTTGGAGCGACAATTTTTTTAAATTTTTGAGTTGCCCAATATGATCTGGCAAAGTCTCGAGTTGGTTATGGCCCAAGTGCAATTCCTCCAGTTGAGTCAGTGCTCCAATTTCTGGAGGAACCTGAGTTAACTGATTGTAATCTAATTGTAATGTTTTTAGTTGAGTAAAGTCTTTGATATTAGGAGGTAAACTTTGGATGGCATTGGTGTTGAGTTCTAGTTGCTCGAGCTGGTTACAATGGAGTAATGAGAGGGGAAACTCCTCGATGGAATTAAAATTAAAAGAACAATTTTTCAAGTGCTTGAGTTGAGCAAATGTAGCGGGAAGGGCCTTGAGCTCATTGTAAAAAATACCGCTCACCTCAGTGACCTGAGTAAACTTACCAAGTTCTTCTGGAAACTTGCCAAGTTCTTCGTTGAGAGATAGTTGGTTAATTTGGCTGGTCCAATGGATGTCTTCCAGGGGTACCTCAAATCTTTTGGATAGCTTAATCAATGATTCGGGAGATCTGAAGTACTCACAAAACTGGACGATGGCATTAATCAAATGGGTAGTGGTTACGATGGGTAAGGTGGCTACGTCTTGTAAAATATACATCAAGTGCCCCTTGTCACTACTGCGCAAGCCCAGAAATTCATCTTCAAAAAATGGCCAGTTGTCCATATACAAACGATAGATTTTGTCGGGGGCGTGGGCATTCATAATGTCGATAATTTGACGACGGATTCTTTCCTGATTGGTAAAAAGATAGAGTGCAATTAAATGACTGAGCAATCGATTTGAATAGGCCCAACTCTGGACCATTTCCAGGCCCATGTAAATATTCGTTTCATCCTCGTGTTCCAGTAATTGTAAGATTTTTTCTTCCATATTGATCAGTGTTTGGGAAGTAAGCAAAAACTTTTTTAGGTTACTGAGCATCCCATAAAAACAACACCAAGGCAAATAAGAAGAAGATATAATGACAAAATTTACATTTTAAGCAGATTTTATTGAACTAAAATATGTCAATGTGGCCGGATTTGTTTGCCTTTGTAAGTATTTTGCAGAAGAATTGACATATGAGCAAAAGAAAAATTTGTATATTTACCATCATCTGTTTTCATCATAATTCCTCTACTTACCCAAAAAACGGAAGTATATTATTATATGAAATCAATTACCATATAACTCATATCCCATGGATTCAGAAAAAAAACAACAAATCATTCAAACCAGTGAAATAGCCAAAACCTATCATATGGGAAGCGAAGTAGTGCGGGCCCTTAAATCCATTTCTATTGACATTCATCGAGGAGAATACGTCGCGTTTATGGGGCCTTCTGGTTCGGGCAAATCTACTTTGATGAATATCATTGGTTGTTTGGATACACCCAGCAGTGGAAGCTATATTTTGAACAACAACGATGTGAGCGATTTGACCGAAAATGAATTGGCCGAAATTCGCAATAAAGAAATTGGTTTTGTGTTCCAGACATTTAACCTGTTGCCACGAAGTACGGCACTGGAAAACGTGGCCTTGCCCTTGATTTATGCCGGGTATCGCAAATACGATCGGGAAGAAAAAGCCCTGGAAGCCCTTACTAGTGTAGGATTGGGCGATCGGTATCGACATAAACCGAACGAAATGTCAGGGGGACAGCGCCAAAGAGTGGCTATTGCAAGGGCCTTGGTAAACGATCCCAGTATTATATTGGCCGATGAGCCTACCGGAAACCTGGACTCCAAGACCTCATATGAGATTATGGATTTGTTTGATGAACTGCATCAAAAGGGCAATACCATTATTATGGTAACTCACGAAGACGACATTGCGCATTATGCCCACCGAATCGTGCGACTGAGAGATGGCCTGGTAGAAACCGACATTATCAATGAAAATGTAACCCGGCCCGAAAAACCACAGTCGATAGAGGAATAGTATGCCTGAGTTGTCTTCAGAATAAGTGATCAGCCAATTGGATTGAATAGCAAAAATGATTTTGAGTCAGGTGATCTGGCTTAGTAAAATGGAAGAAATAAAATAATCCAAATGGATTAGGTTATTGATGTAGTTTTACTTACTTATAATTATAAATTGATCATTGAATGACACCATTAGTTGAAGAGGCATTAGAGGAAAAAATGCTCGAAAACTTTGTATTGCAACAGGCCAACCACCTGGAGCAAATCCATCAATACCTCAATCGGTTCAATGTATTTGAGGTACTAGGAATTGAACACCAAACGAGTCAACACACTCATTTTCTAGCTTGGTTGGTCAATCCAAAAGCGTCGCATGGAGCCGGAGAACACTTTTTGAAGTTATTGATTCAACAACTGCATTTTCTAGATGTTTCTACTAAAATCAAATACCAACTAGCCGACCTTGGCCAAACTCAGGTACAGTTAGATCAGTCAGGAGTAGATGTACTTCTAGTAAACGACGAGGTGAAACTAGTGATTTGCATCAAAAACTTTGGCGATACTACTGTTCCTTATTTAGATACCCTCAAAGAGAATCACCGCTTTATTGAAAATAAATGGAGTAGTGGAGTATATGATAAGTACTATTTTTATCTAACCACTCAACATTCCTGGGGTACCATTGAGGATGATCTCACATTTCAGCATCTTGGTTACCCTCAGTTAAAAACAATGCTCCAGCAATTGTTAAGCGAGCAAACCCTGGAAACCCAAGTAATATTTTTTATTCAATCGTACATAGACAGCATGGAAAAAAACATCAATCAGGAAGACAAGTTCATCCGATTGGCTCAACAGATATACCAAAAGCATCAACCAGCGATTGACTTCATCGTACAGCACAAGCCCAATTATGCACAAATATTTGCGGAGGCAAAACAGTACCTGAGTCAAGAAAAAAGCCCTGAATATAAATTATTGACTCCCCAAGACAACCAAGTCATTCGCTTTTTGCCTCAAGATGTGTACCCCATCTTTGTGCGTGAACAATTTGCTTCTTGGGAAGGCACCGATGCGATGTTTGCCATTGAAGTTTTCTTTGAGGCCGATCATATCTGGGTACAGTTTTGTTTTGGAGGAATCTGGGGATTTCGGGATCAGCCTGAAGAAAAAGCCCGTTTGCAGCAAATCAAGACCCGTTATTTTGACCGAATGAAAAGTTTTGCCTCGTTGCAAAGCGGCTTGGTACGACAATCCAAAGCTACTTCCAGTTATCCTTCGGTGGCCAAATTTACGCTTTTAAAAACTGTGAAAGACACCCCAACCAAAGAAGAGTTATTCGAGCTGTTTCTAGAGCGATTCAAACGATTTGAACAAGAAGTCATTCACCATTGGAAACATGAAGTACTGATGAATTTACCGTAAGCGAATCTACTAAAATAACTTGTGCCACTATACTTTATCTCTTGAGGTAATACTTCGTCAAAAAATAGCACTGCTATTAGCTCATTTTTTAGACTCGTCTGACCACAAGATACTTTGTAATATTGGCTCAATTTATTTTTTCCGCTTCACAAAGAAGTTTTTAACAACAAAATTTTCTATTTGCTTCATATCCTGACTGTTGCAAAGATTTTGTACTTCACAACAAATTAGAATTTATATTCTTGGAATTACAGGTTAAGCAAGGCAAGGTTGGGGGAGGTGCTCTAAGAGAATTGATATTTTAGGTAGATATAGTTATATTTGTAATGCAATTTAATAGGCTAAATGAAGATATATACTAAAACCGGAGACAAAGGAAAGACATCACTAATTGGAGGAACAAGGGTTCCAAAATCACATCTGAGAATCGAAGCCTATGGAACCATCGATGAACTCAATTCATACATTGGATTATTGAGTGATCAGCCCGTAAACACCGCTCGCCATTCTACATTGAGGGAAATTCAAGATCGCTTATTCACCATTGGATCATCCTTGGCATCGGATCCTGACAAATCTAAAATGAAAATTCCCGATTTACTCGAAGCGGATGTCAAACTTTTGGAAGGAGAAATTGACAAAATGAACGAGGTGTTACCTGCATTGCGTTCGTTTGTATTACCAGGAGGGCATCAGTCTATCTCGTTTGGGCATTTGGCGCGAACTGTTTGCCGCCGAGCCGAAAGAACCGTAATCGCTTTACAAGAGATAGATTTTGTGGTCGATTTGGTGGTTCAATACCTCAATCGTCTTTCTGATTACTTGTTTACTTTGTGTCGAATGATGCATCAGGACTTGGACGTGGAAGAAACCCCCTGGGCACCTCGGATGACCAAGTAATACACCAGCGTAAAACCAGGCTTTTGGTGTTCCCGGAGTGAAGTAAGTTCTACATTAATTTGATGTTCCTTGAAGAACAAAATAAGTAGAATGAGTTTAACTTCTAGGGTATTCACCTTGTTAGATCAACCGAAGTAAGCGTGGCGCCTCTCCAGGAGGAACAACCTTCGCATACTTTTATATAAACGTAAGTACTCATCCAAGCACTGGATGAAGTATAATGTTCTCACGCAAAAAAAACTACATGATGACAGAAGTTATAGAAGAAAAATTGACCATTCACACGCAAAAAGTTGAAAAATCACGTTTGCCAGAGGTAGATTTCGAAAACCTGCCCTTTGGCCGTGTCTTTTCTGATCACATGTTTATTGCTGACTACAAAGATAAGAAGTGGAATGACTTGAGGATTGTTCCTTACAACAATATCTCATTTAGCCCGGCAATGTCTACGCTACACTACGCTCAATCTATTTTTGAGGGCCTCAAAGCCTATAAACGCACCGATGGTAGTGTGTGGCTATTTCGCCCAGAAGATAACTTTGAACGAATGAATATTTCGGCGGAGCGTATGTGCATGCCTGCCGTTCCCCGCGAAGCTTTCATGGATGGTTTGCTAGAACTCATTCGTCTGGATCAAGGTTGGGTGCCTGGTCAAGAGGGCAGTACCTTGTATGTACGTCCATTTATGTTTGCGGCCGATGATTTTATAGGAGTACGTCCATCAGATACCTACAAGTTTATGATTTTTACCTGCCCAGTGGCAAGTTATTACTCAGAGCCAGTACGGGTACGCATTGAAACCGAGTATACCCGAGCAGCTCGAGGGGGAGTAGGGTACGCTAAGACGGCTGGAAACTATGCGGCTTCGTTGTATGCGGCACGCAAAGCCCAACAAGAAGGTTACCATCAAGTGATTTGGACCGACGGGGCTGAACACAAATACATTGAAGAATCGGGTACGATGAATTTGTTTTTCAAGATCGATGGAAAACTCATTACGGCTTCTTTGGGAGATAGTGTACTTAATGGAATTACCCGCAAGAGCATTATTCAATTGGCGCAAGATTTTGGCCAACCAGTAGAAGAGCGTCGAATTAGTGTAGCTGAAATTGCTCAGGCTTTAAAAGAAGGAAGAGTGGAAGAAGCCTTTGGAGCAGGAACTGCCGCAGTAGTATCCTCAGTAAAAACCATCGGCCACGAAGGTGTGGATTATGACTTACCCCCAATGGTGGAGGGAACCTTTGCTTACCAAGCCAAAGAAACATTGTACAAAATTCGTTTGGGAGAAGCACCCGATACGCACAATTGGATGGTAAGAGTCAACTAAGAAACATCAATTCATTTGGTCTGTCGATTATAGATAGGCAGGGCCTGTACATAAGTTAACAATATTTTCTTGAGGTACCAATGCCTCTAGGGCCTAATACCTAAAGTATGGACGAGGCATTGCCTCACTTACCAAAAGGTAAAAACCAAACCGCAAATACCAAATTTGCGGTTTTTCTATTTTAATGGTCCAAAGCCGGAGGTAAAAAAAACTTCTGGGATATTGTTTTACGATCAGACTTTTATAAATTGTAATCGGCATATGTACGCCAGACAAATACTAACGTAACCAACCGAATCTCTAAAAATCAAGGAAGTTGAGTTTGTCTCACAATCTCTAAATCACCGCTTTATGGTAGAAATTATCAGTTTAGAAGGAACCGAAGATACTCCTAAAATTTTATTAGATGCCAAGCGAGGAGTCTTCGAAATCAGTGGCAGATCGTTGCCCGAAGATGCTATGGACTTTTATGAGCCAGTAGTAGAATGGTTTGAATCTCATCGTGGATCCCTCAAAGATATTAAAGTACATTTCAAATTAGAGTATATCAATTCAGCTTCTACCAAAGCTTGCGTAGATGTATTGAAAACCCTGGAAAGTATTCCTCAGGCACAAGTAATATGGGTATATTTTGATGAAGATATCGAAGACCTAGGAAAGCAATTTGCCCGGTTGGTAAAACTGCCTTTTGAGATTACTCGTGGCGAATACTAAGCCACCATTGATTGAATAAAACACGAAATAATGCAACGATTGTCTGAACAGGCAATCGTTTTTTGTATACAAAAAGTGAAATTCTTATAAAATTAAGTGTTTGATTATCAGTTGTTTAATTTTTAGTTTAAACTGTTTTCTATAAAAATAAAATAAATCGGTTAAACCTTGCTAGTGGGTCTGAGTCTAACCAGCAAAACAAACAAGAAAACAATCAACTAAAATTATTATGAAATTTACTAAATATTTTCTCGGATTTTTATTTGCCTTCGCTTTGACCTTTGCTTTTTCAAATCAAACTCAAGCCCAAACAGTAACCCCCAAGGCCAAAAAGCGCCAGGTAAAACAAAAAAAGCGCATTCGCAATGGTGTAAAATCAGGTGAATTGACCAAAAAAGAAACCCGTAATTTACGTCGTCAGCAAAAAGACATTCGTAGAACCAAACGTCAGGCAAAAGCCGATGGCAAAGTAACCAGAAAAGAGCGGGCTAAAATTCAGCGTAAACAAAACCGCGCCAGTAAAAACATCTACCGTAAAAAGCATAACAAGCGTAAGAAATAATTGGGGCATACCAAATTCAAAATGTCAAACGACGATATTCACTGCTTTCAGGGAACAATCAGTAAATAAAGTACGCAAAGTTTAGGTAGAGATTTTGTGTGGGTACGAGGCATTTTTTGAAGTAATAGCCAAAGCTATTGCTGAAAACCGAGGCTGCAGCTATGCTGCGCCGAGCTCTGCCAAAGGCTAAAAATAACAAAGTACCTGCGAAAAAGCTCACCTAAGAATGCGTATACTATTTCTTGTTTGTTCCCTTGTATCATAGTCACACCCAAAGCCGAGGGCCAACGCTCACGGTTTTTTTTATGCAATAAAGCATTGATTTATAATGAATTGATAGATGAAAATGGATAGGAATGCTCACTGTTTTTTTGTATTTTCGAGTATAAAAAAATAAGTGTATATGAGCGTAACTTCAGGCAATTTGGAAAGCCCTCCAATTTATAACACCAATAACATTCGTACCCTAACTCCTTTAGAAGCTATTCAAGTGCGTCCAGCAATGTACTTAGGAGATGTAGGTCCAGAAGGACTGCACAAGTTCTTAGAAATATTACTCACTAGAGCCTTGGCCCAGCAACCTACCTCGAGGCTTCATATGAGTATTGATATTCAAGAAGATAATTCAGTAGTGATCATTGATAACACTGCCAAGAGTCTACTTGATTGGCAAACTGAGCTAAGTGATTACAAACAAGCAATAAAGCCTTATGGACTCAGCTTAGCAGTTATAAATGCGCTTGCTGCTTTTGTAGAGATCACTATTTACACCAAAAACCAAGCTTATCAATTACTTTACAAGAAAGGTCAATTAGTATCCCCTTTGTTACCTATTGATAGTTCTCAGGAGGTGATAAAGGTGAAGGTATATTTTAAACCTGATGATACGCTCTTTGTAGAGACTGTATTTGATGTCCAAAAAATTGCTAAACGTTTATGGGAATTGACTTACCTTAATCAAGGAGCTTGCTTTGTGCTAAAATATAAAGACAAGCAGACAGGAAAAGACAGGCAACAAGAGTTTCATGCCAATAGAGGAGTTGTAGACTTTATTCCGATCCTAAACGATCACTCAAGTTTACTTCTATCCAATACATTTGGTTTAAACCAAACAGAAGTAAAAGTAGCATTTAATTACCAGGCATCCTGCACAGAGAATGTAGTCTCTTTTGTAAATAATAATTTAACAAGTTGGGGAGGGACCCATTTAACTGGTTTTCGTCGTGCTTTGACATTTTCCCTTAAATCATTTGCTAAGAGTAGAAAGATACTAGAGGCAAAGAAGCTAAGCGGGAAAGATTTTAAGAAAGGAATCGTTGGGCTGGTAAGCGTAAATTTAGAAAACGCCAGGTTTGATGGGGCTACTAAAGTAAAGTTATGGAATCCGGAAGTAGCCGGCATAGTTTATACCAAAACGTTTGAAGCGCTTCAGCTATTTTGGCAAAAATATCCTGAACTAGCAAAAACGATTATTGAAAAAGCCATAAAGGATTATAACAAACCTCTTAGGAAGAAGAATAGGCGTATTTGATGATATTTTACCTTGTTGGTAATATTCAAAAGAAAGGCATTACCAACAGGTAAAAACTAAGAAAAATATATTTCCTTATCACTGAAAATGCTATTTTGATCTCCGAAAACTTAAACATCTACTCAAAGACGATCATTTTTCTCGTAAACTTTTTTATTGTTTACCCAAACCGTGGTAGTACCTGCCGTGGTACCATAGCTAAAGTCGTTTCGTACTACTTTACTACTGGCAAGGGTAGGACCAGTTAAATAAATTTGACCTTCTGACGAAAAAGCCCTTCCTGATGAATAACGATAATTGATCGTACGATTATCAGGTGACAATTCAACCTTGTAGTAGATAAAGCTTTGGTAATAAAACATTCCCTTTTTAGGATGATTAAAAGTAGTTTTGACAAGCGTTTTTTTGCCCCCTTTGATAGCATAATGACGGGTAACCTCTTTGGGAAATTTAAGCGCTCGATGGTATTGTTGTACAACCTGAATGACTTTGGTTTCTTCGGGAGTCAAACGACCTTTTTCCTGAATGAGCGTTTGAGCGATTACATTTTGAGCAATGAAAAAGCATAAAATACTAAAAATAGGCTTCATAAATTTTCAAGTTTTTGGTTGGTAAGTAAGTTGTAATCTATAAGATACGATAATCCAATTAAAATGACTAAACTCAATTGCATACCACCGCCAAAGATGGGATAATAAAAAAGACGCATTGATATTAGAAAATAAGCCGTAAATCAGCCAAAATAAGGTGATTTTATCCTTTCAATGAGTAATTCATCACAAGAATTTACCTCCCCCTCCAAAGCATCCTGTTTTTGACCCTAAAACCTTGTAAATGATAGCTCAAATGTCATTTTTTTTTATTATTTTTACATGTTAGAAAAAGAAAAATTATGAGCGAATTCACGGAAAACCAAAACGGTGCTTCAGACACCAAAAACTCAGAATATTCTGCTGATAATATACGCGCATTAGAAGGATTAGAAGCGGTTCGAATGCGTCCATCGATGTACATTGGTGATGTTGGCGTCAGAGGACTACACCACCTCATTTGGGAGGTAGTAGACAACTCAATAGATGAGGCTCTTGCGGGGTATTGTGATTTGATTCAAGTAGAAATAAATCAAGACAATTCTATAACGGTAACCGATAATGGTCGAGGAATTCCCACCGGATTTAATAGCCAAATGCAAAAATCGGCTCTGGAAGTAGTAATGACCGTACTTCACGCTGGGGGTAAGTTTGACAAAGACACCTATCAGGTTTCTGGTGGTTTGCACGGAGTAGGGGTATCTTGTGTGAACGCCCTATCTACTGACTTGACCGCAACGGTACATCGCGAGGGGAAAATTTTCCAACAAAAATACAGTCAGGGAGATCCAAAAACTCAAGTGGATGTGATTGGTGAAACCGATATTACCGGAACAGTCATTCACTTTGTACCTGACCAAACCATTTTTACTGAAACAGTTTACAAATACGAAACAGTATCGCAACGTTTGCGTGAACTGGCCTTTTTGAACAAAGGGATTCGCCTTACTTTGACCGATCACCGGGTAAAAGGTGAAGATGGGAATGATTTACGTGAAGAATTTTTCTCAGAAGGAGGGTTGACCGAGTTTGTACGTTATCTGGATGAAACCCGTCAGGCCATTTTGCCTGAGCCTATTCACGTAGAAGGAGAAAAAGCGGGGGTACCAGTAGCGGTTGCTTTTACTTACAACAGTTCTTATTCAGAGAATGTGTTCTCCTACGTAAACAATATCAATACGATTGAGGGTGGAACCCACGTATCAGGTTTTCGTCGGGCCTTGACCCACACGCTGAAATCTTATGCCGACAAGGAAGGCATGTTAGAGAAAGCCAAGGTAGATGTTACTGGAGATGATTTTCGGGAAGGGCTCACTGCGGTAATTTCGGTAAAAGTAGCCGAGCCTCAGTTTGAGGGACAAACCAAAACCAAGTTGGGTAACTCAGAAGTAATGAGTGTGGTAAATCAAGCCACTGGTGAGGCTTTAGGCAAGTTCCTTGAAGAGAACCCCAAACAAGCCAAGGCAATCGTTCAGAAGGTGATATTGGCGGCTCAGGCGCGTCATGCTGCCCGCAAGGCCCGCGAAATGGTACAGCGTAAGAATGTATTGAGTGGTTCGGGTTTGCCAGGTAAATTGGCCGACTGTTCGGAAAGAGATCCGGCAAAATGCGAGATATACTTGGTGGAGGGAGATTCTGCAGGTGGTAGTGCCAAGCAGGGACGTGACCGTAACATTCAAGCAATATTGCCCTTGCGTGGTAAAATTCTAAACGTAGAAAAAGCGCAGGAATACAAGATATACGACAACGAAGAAATCAAAAACATGATTACGGCGTTGGGGGTAAGCTTTGGGATAGAAGGCGACGAGAAAGGCCTGAACATGGAGAAGCTTCGTTACCACAAAATCATCATTATGACGGATGCCGACGTGGACGGGAGCCACATTCGAACTTTGATTTTGACTTTCTTTTTCCGCTACATGCGTGACCTCATCGAAAACGGCTATTTGTACATTGCATTGCCACCGTTTTACTTGGTGAAAAAAGGGAAAAAAGAGGTGTACGCCTGGAACGACGATGAACGAGATGTGGCCATTAAGGAATTGGCCGGAAACGGAAAACCAGAATCGGTACACGTACAACGTTACAAAGGTTTGGGAGAGATGAACCCAGAGCAATTGTGGGAAACGACCATGAACCCTGAAAATCGTAGCCTAAAACAAGTAACGATCGAGTCTGCTGCGGGAGCCGATCACTTGTTCTCGATGCTTATGGGAGATGATGTACCACCTCGTAGAGAGTTCATCGAAGAAAACGCAAAATATGCCTATGTGGATATTTAGGAACATGTTCAAAATAAATTTTCAGGTTTAGTAAAATTGCTCAAAGTTAGACGAGGCGTTTTTTGCGCGCGTAGCCGTAGCTACGGGCAAAAAAAGCAACGAAGTACGGCAAAGAGGAATAAAACTAAATCAGACAGTTATTGCGGACACGTTCCTTAATCATTAAACCCACATCAAGTAATAAAAAACTTATATTTTGGGGAATTGGGAATTCAGACTTTTGTAATGTTCTGAACCAATTTCCCAATTTTTATTGGTAGCCACCCTTGCCAAAAATAGAACGCTGATTTGTTAATAAAAGACACAATGCTTACGCTTTTTCGGCTATAAAAAACGAAGTCAATATGGATACAATCATAAAAAAGGCCCTGGAAAACCTTGAGCAATCAGATTACAGTGGATATTTTGATGAAATGGATCAATTGGAAATGCCTTTGCACCTGAGCGCAGTTTACCATCGACGTAAGAAAGAGTTTATGGATGGATTGCGAACGGTTGATTTTATTGGCCAGTTACAGGTATTGGCCAATGCGCTGTTGACTAACAAAAAAACAGCTACTACATCCAGTTCCAGTTATGATGAGTTTCGAACCGATATCCAATTGTATCAATACAATCAAGAAGCAAATACTTCTCTACCATTGGCAGGAAAAACGGTAGATACATTGAAACAGGATACGCTTGATAAAATGTTTGCTCAAAAACGAGTCAAGGAACATTTTGAAGTACATCAAATAACTCCGCAAGATGTAAGTACCCAGTTAAAAACACTGAGTTTATTGAGTAATGGTTTTGTAATCAAAGGGACTTTTCTTTGTTTAACAAGTATTGACCAAATCAGAAGTGTAAGCCCATACGCCCATACCTCCCGATTTTTTTCTTTTGAAGATAACCAGGGCATGCGTACCAGTATTGTGGAAGTGGTACAGGGGAATTTAGTTGAGCAGTTTCAACAAATGATTAGGCACATCAAAAGAAATTTGTATTTGGTACGTGATGTGAAAACCCGCACCGAAGACTATCAGATTCCAGAGCAGGTTTTTACCGAACTACTGGCCAATGCTTTCATTCACGCTAACTATGACCCTGCTTTGAGAAACAATATCAAAGTACAGCTTTTTCCTGATCGTCTTGAGATTTTCAATCCTGGAAGCTTTCCGAAAGAAGTGGATTTGAAGCACATAGAAAGCCTAAAACAATCTTATATTACCAATGCAGAAATTGCCCAAGTTTTTTACCTACACGATTGGATAGAAGTGGCCGGAAAAGGGATCAAACGGAGCCAGGAGATTTTAAGAAGGAGTCGTCTGAAAGCAGCCGAGTTTGAAGAAGGGCCAGGGTATGTTATGGTCACGGTTTACAAGGAAAAACATACCCCAGTACACGAAAAGATGCAAACAGCCAATCAGTTTCTAGATAATGAAGATTTTGCGGGTTTTTTTGAATGGGTCGACGTAAATGGATACACCAAAGATGCCAGATTTCAGGCTTTAAAACACGAGTTTATTAGAGGAAGAGTAGATGCTTTATTTTTACAAAGGTTAAAAGTATTGGCCAGAGAAATTATACAAGAACAGGATGGATCTAAATCAGGTGGGTCTGATGAATAAGCAGCCTCCATTTAGGATGTATTAATTTCTAAAAATAAACTTAACTTTGGAGAATTGGTAATTCAGACTTTTTTTGTTATTCTGAGCTCGATTTACCGTTTTTTTATGAATTTTCTTTGTAAAAGTTAAGATTTCCGCAGCGAATGGCTACCAAAAAAAAACAAGCAACCAACGAAAATATAGCAGTAATAGAAGGCAATGCTTCCAAGGCGCTTACTGAAAACAACACGCTCGATGGGTACATTGCTACCAAGCCCATTGTCAATAAAAGAGTGGCCAATCTTATCGAACAAAGTAATTACATCAGTCGAGATTTAAGTTGGTTGCAGTTCAATCGTCGGGTACTAGACCAAGCCAAGGTTTCAGAACGCAACATCTTTGATCAATTGAAATTTATGGCGATTACGGCCTCCAATCTGGACGAGTTTTTTATGATTCGGGTGGGAAACTTGTACAATTACATTGACTATGGCAAAGAGCGTATCGATTATTCTGGCCTGAGAGAAAAGCCATTCAAAAAACTGCTGTTGGAAGAAGTTCAACAATTTAAAGCGGAGCAAAATGATCATTTCAGAAATATGCTAAAGCCAGGCTTCAAAGAAAATGGCTTTCAGATATTAGGAATTGATGAACTTACCGAAGAGGAAAAAGAGGAAGTAGCGGTTTACTTTATTCGTACCATTTTCCCAATGCTCACCCCTATGGTGTACGACAATTACCGCACCTTCCCGATATTGATGAACAAAGTACTTACTTTTGGAGTAGTGACCCGTAATTTGCAAAGTACTGATAAAGATGAACAACGCTTTTCTTTTGTGCAAATTCCTCAAAACTTGCCCCGTTTTTATGAGTTTGAGCGAGACGAAGACGAAATTATATTTGTACCCATTGAGCAGATTATTCGTTGGAAAATCAACAAACTGTATCGTAATATAGAAATCGTATCTGTGTCACTCTTCCGGATTACCCGCAATGGAGACATTTCTTTGGAAGAAAGTGATGATATAGAGGCGGATTTTATTGACGAGATCAAGCAAAAGATCAAAACCCGCAAAACCGGACGAGTGGTACGTATTGAAGTGGAGGAAGGATATTCTGATTGGTTGATGAAGACTTTGAAGCGTCGTTGGCAACTCGACGACGACAATGTGTTTGTCAATGATACTTTACTTGATTATACGGGGCTGTTCCAGATTGCTGGACACGACGATTTTCGGGATAAATTACCCCATCCTCACGCCCCCATCTTACCAATTGGGGTACACGAGACCGAGATAGATTACCTGGAATACCTCAAAGACAAGGATGTACTTTTACACCATCCATATCATAGCATTGAGCCACTCTTGCAGATTCTGGAGAATGCCTCAGAAGATCCTGATGTATTGGCAATTAAAATTACGATTTATCGCCTGGCCAAACATTCTCGAGTAACAAGTGCGTTACAAAAAGCGGCCGAAAACGGAAAGCACGTATCGGTATTATTTGAACTCAAAGCACGTTTTGACGAAGAAAACAACATCAGGGAAGCCGAGCGTTTACAAAAAGCAGGTTGCTACGTAATCCATGGGATTGGACGCTATAAGACCCATACCAAGATGCTGTTAATTGTGCGAAAAGACGAGCAAAGTGTGACTCGCTACGTGCATTTGGGTAGTGGAAACTACAACGAAAGTACCTCCAAACTGTATACCGATATTGGTATGCTTACTACCAATGAAACTTATGCGCATGATGTGTCGGAGTTTTTCAATGTAATTACTGGGCATTCCCAACCTCACCACTATGAATATTTACTGACCGCTCCCCGCGACCTTCGGAATGAAATGATCAAGTTGATTCAAAATGAAGCTAAAAATGCTCAAAAAGGGTTGAAAAGTGGGATTGTTATGAAAATGAATTCGTTAGAAGACAAACAGATCATTGATGAACTGTATGCGGCTTCAAAAGCAGGGGTCCCCATTAAACTGATTGTACGAGGGATTTGCTGTATTAGACCACAAAGAGTAGGGCTGAGTGAAAACATTGAAGTAAAATCTATTGTAGGAGACTATTTAGAGCATTCTCGAATGTTTTATTTCCATTGTAATGATAAACCTAAAATATACGCAGGAAGTGCCGATTCTATGGTGCGAAGTTTTGACCGAAGAATTGAATCAGTATTCTTGATGGTAGATGAAAGTGTAAAAAAGCAGGCGATGCATATTCTAGACTTTAACCTACGCGATAACGTCAACTCATACATGATGCAAGAGGATGGCAATTTCTTCAAAAAACAGGTAAGACAGGAAGAAACTCCATTTAATCTACATACAGAGTTTTTTACAGTAGACGAAAAAACAATACTGGAAACCAAGCTTTTCTAACAACTTGGTAGCCTGAAATAGAAAAGTGAGATGGCCGAGGTTTGACAATGATGGGTGGATAGAGCATGCTTTTGAATTGCTTGGGTCAGCAATCACTATGAGTAGATAGAATTGGCATAGTTTTTCTTTTAAACTTTGGTCATAAATAAAGTTGGAAAAATAACTATTGTTTCGCCTTCGGCTTATTGTTGCATTGTTAAATGGCTGCGCGAGGCGTTCTGGTGATGATTGATTTTTAGTTATTGATGTTTGATTGTTCCGCTACGCTCATTGTTGCATTGTTAGATGGTTGCGCGAGGCGTCGCAAAACTATAGATAACTAAAAAACTATGTATTGTCGATCGTGGACTATGGACTAAAAACTAATTGTTCCGCCTTCGGCTCATTGCTCTATGGTTAAATGGTTGCGCAAAGCGACGTATTATTTTACGTTTTACATTTTTCACTTAATTGCTACTAACTACCAACTAAAAAACTACGGACTATTGACCGTGGACCAAAGAAAACTAATTATATATTGGGCAGGTACCTAAAACCTGTCAGAATGGGGAAGGATTTATGAAAGAACAAAAATATGGCTTAAATACCCTGTTTCGGCGCAACTCTTTGACTAGTCGGTTGTTTTGGTTGTATGTTCCTTTGTTTTTAATATTTGCTGGTGGTTGGTATATTATCAATCAACGGGCACAGGATCAAAACCGAGCAATTGATAACCTCAAACAACGCCATAAAAATATCCAACGAGGTTGTCAAGATCTGGATATCGCCGTGCAAACTTTCATTTTGGTACGCAAAAGCCGGTCTTTGATTAAACGAAATACCAGTACCGACTCCATTTGGAAGAGCCGAGTAAAAGTAGCACTTGATAGCTTGAAAAATCTAGGGTCTGCTTTGGACGATGTGGAATTAAAGGCTAAAGCCAAGATTGTAGGAGGTTTTATTGCGGCTTTGGATGAACAGTTTGCCCGCTTGAATAGATTTGATGTCACCACCCTGAGTGGAAATGACAATGACCCTTTTAGACCTACAGACAACAAACCCACCCAGGC
>ERZ1740067.660-NODE-660-length-26452-cov-11.512975_pt1 | contig 26452 bp, 22 predicted proteins | sample MGYA00581736_ERZ1740067 | MGnify/ENA primary metagenome ERZ1740067 (study PRJEB43018, sample SAMN04849236) | marine metagenome | isolation source: floating plastic debris | place: Pacific Ocean | collected 2008-08-27 | study: EMG produced TPA metagenomics... | reverse complement strand
CATCGTTCACTGGTATCGCATTGCTACTTCAGCATACTAATTCCGGGAGAGCCAGTAGCTTCTAATACTTCTAATGTAGAGCTTATGCTTCCGGACTAAATATTGGATTAACTTATCAGCTCAAAATGAGCCGTCGCACCCGTGTGCCTTTTGTTTTTCAAATGTGCGTAATGTACGGAAAGGCGCAATCGACTGGATGATTTCTTCAAAATATAGAGGCGAGATTCTCAAGCCAGTTTTGATGTGTGTGGTAGCTACTGGATGTGTGTGATTTATGAAGACAGGTTTCCAAATATTGAGTTAGTGTACATGATGATCTTTTCAGAAGATCGCTTTTAGAAGGATCGCATAGACTATGAAAAAGTAACCTCTATTGTCTTCTTTCCAGTCAGAACGGTGAAGGTTTGAGGAAGCTGTAATTTTTTAAGCTGGAGTCGATTGGATGCCTGCTTCTCTTATTCCAGATATCAAGGATTTCTTTTTCTCTCTATCTTCTGAGGTAAGGGAAGATTTATTCTCTCGGCTGCCTAGTCGGCGAGAAGTAGCCATAAATCGCCTACGAGAAGTGCTGCCGACAAGTTTCGATTTACCCTACATTGAAAATGCGATTTTGCCTGCGCTGGTGACGACTGTTTTTGACGGTGAGAAACTCTCGTTACCGATGATTGACGAAACGCATTTTAGCAAGGAGAATGCGCTGCCATTTTTCCTTTGGGGAATGCTGTACGATAGCTGGAAACCCAACCTAGAAGAAGACGGGCTGTCTGTATTTATTCAGGGATACGAGAATCGCGGCGCAGACAATTTGCGGAAAAAGATATACTACTCAGCGCTGACACCGGATTTGTATCAGCCGATGTATCAGCAAAAGGTTGTTGGTTTTTTTGATAGGCTGTTTGACCCAGAACGGGCGAGTAAGCCGTTGATGCGACAGTATCTCGATATCTATTTTAACCTGTATTGGGATTTACACGTGGACGTGACGGGGGCAGACATTCCCTTGGAAGTTCGGCAGATTGGAGAGAGTTTTAATACGGCGCTGGCGTATTTAAGCCCGATTAAAGATATCGTGCACGATAACTATGTGCGAGTGCGGGCGCTGCGGCCAATTTTGACGGATTGGATTGATGAGCGGGTGGAGGATGTGGCCCAAGGCAGGGTGGCGAACGCTGAGAAGACTTTTGTGTATTACTGGCTGAAAAACGGAAAAGAGGGCCCTGATTTTCGGCGGAAGGATATTGTGTTTGAGTGCTTTCACAATTTTGTGGCGCTGAGTCAGTGGGGGCACACCCTGTATCGGATGATGCGCCTGCTGAGTGAGAATGCGGGCGATGCGGTGGTGAAAGACTGGTTTCGGCGGACGATGGAGAGTGACTATGATCGGGTAGAAGGTGCTTTTTCTCCTTTGGACCGGTTTGTGATGGAGCTATTTCGGACGATTTCGCCGAATGGCGGGAGTATTTCGACGGTGGAGGAGTCGGAGGAGTTGCCGCCAGTTTTCCCGAGGTACGGGTATGTGTCGAGTCCGCATCCGGAGACAAGTGAGGACCGGCGGCACTGGACGGATCCGATGGTATTCAATCCGGATAGGTATTTGCAGGTGCCGATGAGTGATGCGATAGACGAAGCGCGGGCTGCAGAAATTGGGTTTGCGCAGTGCCCGTTTCACAAGGCGGACTTTGTTGTAAAAGATGGGCGAGATGCCATGCTGACGAACAGTGCGTTTGGCACGGTGTTTGGCGTGGTTGAAAATCAGGCATATCCAGTGGCAGACTATGCAGGGTATGCGCCGTTTGGGTTTGGCTATCGGCGATGTCCGGGTGAGCTGATGACGGTGGATTTGTTTAAGGACTTTTTGCGGAAGGTGTGGACGGATAAAATTCGCTTTGAGCAAATTGACCAGGCAGGCTCGCAGCCAGTACCGGTGGGGCCTGCGACGGTGGTGCAGGATGATATTGTGTTCTCGCGGTAGGCGAGATAAGAGTTTGTTGAAAATTTGATGCCTAACAACTTATGCCTACGTCTAAAAATTGAAGATGCCTCTTTTTAGACGTAGGCGTTTTGACTGTAAACAACTTGTGCTGTGAATAGTGCGCTGTGGATAGAATGTTTTTAGCTGTTCTCACGATACTGTTGTAGTCGCTGTGAAAATCCTTCTCCTGCGATGGTCGCAATTTCGATCAATGACGCTGCTGATAGGCCTTCTCGGGCTCGGCTCGAAAGCCCCATCAAAATTGTCATGGCATAGTGCGAGAGCGTTTCTGTTTGATAATTTGATAATTTTGGTTCGCCTGCTGTGATGCGATCGCATATCAATTGCCAAGTTGCCTGCTGAAACCCCGCCGTTAGTGCTTTAGCCTCTTCATCCCCACAGTTGCGTGTAGCATCCATCACCAAGCAGCCACAGTGCTCAGAGTCTGTGGTGTATACCTCAGCTGCGCGTACAAACAAGTGAGTGATCACTTCTGCAAGCTGGCCTTCTTCAGAGAGTACTGCTGGCAGCCATCCACCATTTGCTTTTACATACTGCTTCAGCACCTGCTCGAAGAGCGATCGCTTATTTCCAAAAGCAGAGTACAAACTCGGTGCAGTAATCCCAATAGATTTGCTCAGCTCCGCTACCCCAACACCGTCGTAGCCCTTTCGATGGAACAGGTCTAGGGCAATTGCGATCGCATTATCGAGATCAAATCCTCGGGGGCGACCTCTTTTAGATATTTTTTTAGTGGCCACTAGCTTATTAATGATTTTGTCTGTTATGGTTATTTCTATAGTACTCGATATAGAAATGAGGAGATCAACTATGGCGACACTTGAAGGTAAAAAAGCATTGGTCTTAGGTGGGAGTCGTGGCATTGGTGCGGCTATCGTAGAGCGATTAGCTAAAGAAGGGGCAAAAACGACGTTTACCTATGGCAGTTCCAATGAGGATGCGGAAACTTTGGCCGAGAAGACTGGCTCGACAACCGTCCAGGCCGATAGTGCAGACCGCGTTGCCGTTAGTAAGCTAATTGCCGACCAAGGCGCACTGGATATTTTGGTTGTGAATGCTGGTATTGCCGTGTTGGGTCACTCACTAGAGCTAGACCCTGATGATGTTGATCGCATGATCGATATCAATGTGAGAGGGCCTTATCATGCGGCAGTGGATGCAGCTCGGGCGATGCCTGATGGTGGGCGGATTGTGATTATTGGCTCGGTGAATGGCGATCGCATGCCTTTTCCCGGTGGTGCAGCCTATGGCATGACTAAGTCGGCTGTGCAGGGAATGGTGCGTGGGTTGGCAAGAGATTTTGGCGAGCGAGGTATTACTGTCAACAGTGTACAGCCAGGCCCAGTAAATACAGATCTCAACCCAGAAGATGGGCCAATGAAGGATACAATGCATTCTTTTATGGCGATTAAGCGGCATGCGCAGCCCGCAGAAATTGCCGGTATGGTGGCTTACTTGGTCGGTCCAGAAGCGGCGATTGTCACGGGTGCGCAGCACACGATTGATGGCGGATTTGGGGCCTAAGGCAGCAGAAAATGACAAAGACCGCCGCCTGTTTAACTAGTCAAACAGGCGGCGGCCTTTGTTGATTATTTGTCGTGCGTTTTTTGATCAATCAATATATTCAACAATTTTCTCGGTTCCGTAGCGCACTTTTGCCATATCAGCAGTTTTGTCATCTTTTGCTCGGTATCCTGCCGTGCATAGCACAACCGCAGAATATCCTTTATCTTGCAGTCCTAGTACTCTGTCGTAGTCTGTGGGTACAAAGCCTTCCATTGGGCAGGTGTCAATTCCCAGTAGCGCTGCACTGTACATGAAAAATCCTAGAGCCAGGTATACCTGTTTTGCAGACCACTTGTCTGGCTGTAGGGGAAAAGGCGGTTCTTCTAGGTATCCTTTAATCGCATTGACTAAGCCTTCCAATTTTTCGACAGGAACATCTCTGACTTCAGACATGCGAGAAATGTATGGCTCTATATCGTCTACGCCAACGTCGTTTTTGATGGCAAGAACAACTAGGTGAGATGCCTCTGTTATTTGAGATTGGCCCCAAGAAAGTGGCTTGAGTTCTTCTCTCGTTTTAGGATTGCGAACGACGAAAAACTTCCAGGGCTGCATGCCAAACGAAGAAGGAGAAAGAACGAGAGATTGTTCTAGTGCTTTCCAGTCTTCGTCCGAAATCTTTTTGTCTGGATCGAACTTTTTAGTTGCATATCGCCAGTTAAGCACGTCAGTAATCTTTGCGGCTTCTAGGTTTGGCTGAGTCATAGGTGAATATTTGGAAGGGAGATTATGGTCAAAATATCAGAAAATATCTAGCTTGAGTATCTATCGATAGATACTTGTGGAGCCGCGATCAGTCACTTTTTGGTTTCTTCAATCAGGCTGTGATTTCTTTAGTCGCTATAGCCACAGTACGGCGGCTACTCCGACAATGGCGGGGAGTGTCTGCACATAGAGAATTTTCTTCGAGACGGTCAGCGCACCGTAGATGCCTGCAATCAATACAAACAACAGAAAGCAAATGGCTACGTTGCTCTGCCAGTGCAAGTCTTGAATGGTCAAAGACCAGAGCAGCCCTGCGGCTAAGAAGCCATTGTAGAGTCCTTGATTGGCAGCCATTGCTTTAGTGGGTTCAAATATCTCTTGGGGCAACGCTTCAAATATTCGCGGCCCGCGAGATACCCATTGGAACATCTCGAACCACATGATGTAGAGATGCGCGATCGCAATAAACCCAACAATGAGCTTGGCAATAATTGGCATAGTTCTGCGCCCTTTCAGTTGTTACTACTTACTGTAGTGCTTGCCCTCTATTTTGATGCGCTGACGACAGTTTTGATGCGCTGGCGACAGTTCGTTCCCGGCAAGCTCTGTAGAATTGAGTGGCTACGTGTTGCTTTCTTCTGGGTATCTCTATGCTTTCACAACTGGTACGGCCTATGGTGCGCACGCAAATTCAGCTACTGGCAAATAGCAATGCGACGCGTACCACTCTGATCACAACCATCGCACATTGGCTGGGTTTTCTGGGCGTACAGGCAAGCATTCAAAAGGTCGATGCCGTGTCTGACCAGATTCAGGTGTCGCTGACAGTGGGTAAGCCAGATGCTTGCCATGATCGTGATTGGGAGAAAATTCTCGAAAATCTTACCTCGGGTGGTAATGACCACGCACCTATGGTGAATCCTGCGCAAATGTCCGATCGGCAAAAGAGTAAGTTCTATCGCCTGCTGGCATACGTCGTACGGGTTGGCTATCTCGATCAGCAGATGCCTGATTGGAAGGAGATTGAGCCGCAGATTCAGACGTTGGGATTTCAGGAGGATGACCTAGTTGGCATTCATGCTGCGCTCAAGGTGCCTCAGGATATCGATAGCTTAACGGAAGACCTTGACCCGGATGTTGCTGCGATCGCACTATCAAAAGCCGTCAACCTAGCGCTGCTCGATCGCCAGGTTAACCCCACTGAAGACCATGCTCTAAATCTGTTGCTTGAGGCAATGAAACAAAACGCTCCAGCCGCATGAACAAAGGCTGTGAACTATTCATAGTAGACCTTCGAAGCGTTTATCTCTCAGCAAGATTCTATTGGGTTTGGCGGCGGGTTTGTTGTCCCATAACTACGCTGATAAGTACAACTAAGACACCAACGCTTTGAACAACAGAAAGCGTCTCCTGCAGAAAGAGATAGCCAATAAGCGTAGCCACCACCGGACTGAGCAATCCTAAGTAGGAAGCCGCCGTAGGGCTCAGCCGGTCGATTCCACGAAACCACAGAGCGTAGGCCAAGGCCGTTCCAATTAGGCCAAGGTAGATAAAGCCCCACAGGTTTGTTCTAGAAATTTCTGCGAAAGGCCCTTCGGCAATAAGCGCTATGGGCAATAGCATTAGCCCACCGATAGTCAGCTGCCAGGCGGTAAACACCATTAGCGAGACAGGCGGATGCCAGCGCTTTACCAATACGGTGCCCAGACCCATTGCCCCTGCCCCTGCAAGAGCAGCAATAATGCCGATAGTGTCTAGCTGGGCGCTGGGCCCCAGTACCAACAGACCGACGCCGATGAATCCTGCGATCGCTGCTGCTACAGAAAGTTTTGAAGGCTTTTGGCTCAATATTCCCCATGCGAATAGACCCACCAGCAACGGCTGAATTGCGCCAGTGGTAGCGGCTACCCCACCTGGTAAGCGGTAGGCCGCTACAAATAACAAAGCTTGAAACACGCCGATATTTAGCCCACCTAAGATGAGCATTCGGATCCACCAGATGCCCTGAGGTAGTTTTCTTAGCCCAATGGTGAGGAGCAGGCCGATGGGGAGCGATCGCATTGCTGCCACTAGCAGTGGATGCCCAGCAGGCAAAAATTCCGTTGCCACAATGTACGTTGTCCCCCAAGAGATGGGAGCCAGCGCAGTCAATAAGATATCCGACAAAGGAGATGCCGTCTTTTTCATGATTGTCTCGACATTAAGATGCTCGATATTGAGATGCTAGCATTTTATTTTGATAGTGAGATACTTTTTAGTGAGATACTTTGTACTGAGATAGTTAACGCTGAGATTTATTTGTCTTGATGCTAAGATAGCTGTCATCAAGGTTTCAGGTAAAAAGTTTGCGCTCAGATTCTTCTGGACAACAGTCTCAAGAGACGGACCCTGTCGATAAAATCCTGGCGCAGTGGCATGAAGAGCGTCCTGATTTGGACGTTTCGCCGATGGGGCTGATTGGTAGAACTACTCGGCTGGCCAGCTATCTGCGCAAGGCTATTGGCAAAACCTTTTTAGAATATGGCTTGCAGCCTGGAGAGTTCGACGTGTTGGCGACCTTGCGGCGGTCGGGTTCACCCTATCAGCTCTCACCGACTGAGCTGTTTAAGTCGATGATGGTGTCGTCTGGCACGATGACTAATCGGATAGATCGGTTGGAGAAGGCTGGGTTGGTGAAAAGGATTGCAGATGAACGCGATCGCAGGGCCATGCTGATTCGTCTTTCCGAAAAGGGGTTTAGCCTTATAGATGAAGCTGTCACTGCCCATGTGGCCAATGAGCACAAAATTATTAGCCCGCTCAGTGCGGATGAACGAGAAGCCTTGACGGGGTTATTGCGAAAAATGCTGCGATCGCTCGAAGATCAATAAAGCAGCATGAGAAAAATAACCTAGAGGCAGTGAAGACTAGATTGGAATCTTTGTAATCATAGGCAATATGCATCCGGTTACCGCTATAAAGGGTGCTAAACGCTGACAGTGCCGGCTTTATCTAATGGCCAAAATCGGAGGGCTGCTCTACCGATGACGTTTTCGATGGGTAAGAACCCCCACACGTGGGAGTCGTTGCTGTCGTTGCGGTTGTCGCCCATGACAAAGAGCTGGCCTGCGGGCACGGTGACGGGCGGCATCTCGTACTGGGGGGCTTCTAGAATGTAGCTTTCGGCTAGCGGCTCACCGTTGACATATACTTTGCCCTGGCTGACTTGTACCTTCTGGCCGGGAAGGCCAACAACGCGTTTAATGAAGGCTTGGCTAGCCTGGTAGCCGTATTCCTGTAGCTGCGGTGGTGGCTCGAAAACGACAATGTCGCCTCGGGTGGGCGGATGCAGATGATAGGAGACTTTTTCTACTAGCAGTCGGTCGCCGACAGCGAGGGTTGGCACCATAGATGGTGACGGGATAAAGCGCGGCTCAGCGATGAAGAAGCGGACAAAGATAGCGATAGTGAGTGCGATCGCCACGAGTCGAACGTTTTCTATCAGCGTTTTCTTCCAGCCTGACGTTTGCTCGGTTTGGTTCTTTGATTTGCCGACTGGACTGCTGTTTTTCCCGATATCGGTCTGAGGTTTGTCGTCTACCGCCATTACGTTCTGAGGTCTTTGCAGGGCTCACCTAGTGTATGGCTTTTTGGGCCGAGTGCTGCTTTGGCGTTGCGTCTCAACATTTGAGGTTTAATTCTTCTAAGGGCTGAGGCCGGAAATCGCTCGTTCCAATCGTCGTCTGTGATGTTGGCAAGTTTTTCTAGAGTCGGTGCAATATTTTGTTCGTAAGGTTCAAAGCCTGCAACGTCGGTAGGCTTCGCAAAGCGCTGATTCCACGGGCATACGTCCTGGCAAATATCGCAGCCGGCCACCCAGTTTTGCAAATTTTCTGCGATTTCGCTGGGCAGAGTTTCGGCTCGGTTTTCGATGGTGTGATAGGCAATGCAGCGGTTAGCATCAATGACTCCAGGCGTGCGGATAGCAGCAGTGGGGCAGGCTTCTAAGCAGCGGGTGCAGCTGCCGCAGTGGGCGGTGTGGGGTGAGTCGGGTGTGAGGGTGGTGGTGGTGATAATTTCGCCGAGGAAGACCCATGAGCCGTATTCGCGAGTGATGACATTGCCGTTTTTGGCATTCCAGCCGATACCTGCCTGCTGCGCCCAAAATTTGTCTTGGACGGGGCCAGTGTCAGCGTAGGGGCGAGCTTCTATTGCTGCGAGTGAATCGGTGCTTTGCTCGCGCAACCAAATCGCAAACTGCTTTAATTTTTTGGTGAGGATACGGTGATAGTCACGGCCCCAGCCATAGCGAGAAATTTTGGCGTATTGCTCACCGTTGGGTCTTTGGACGTCTGTGTAGTAGTTGAGCGCGACGCAAATCATGGATTTGGCATCGGGCAATATTTCTCGTACGTTCTGTCTTCTGGGGCTTTTCATCCAGTCCATGTCGGCTTGGAATCCTTGGCCTAGCCAGCGGTTGAGGGCGGCTTTGGATGCTTGCTCTCGTTCGGAAGGTGTGGGTTCGATGGCGGCGATGCCGACTTGGTGGAATCCGAGTGCGATCGCTTTCGCTTTGACTTGCTGGGCGTCAATCATGGCGATCGCACTCAGATAAAAGTCGCTCAGCCGAAGTATGACTAGCGGGCGCGCGGCTAGGTAAAAAGTCTGCGGAGGCTAGAGGTCGTCTCGCGGGTCGCATCATCACCACTCTGTGCTCTTTGGCAAAGCCGTAGCGAGCCTCGTGCTGCACAATGGCCGCAATTTCGGGGGACCATTGCTCGGCGCTCACTTGCCGAAAGCCTAGACGCTGATAGAAAGGAATATTCCAAGGTACGTAGCGAAAAGTGGTGAGCATCACCTGCCGCGCCCCTCTAGAAAGCGCTCCCACACAGCAAGCTTCTATTAGTGCAGAGCCAATCCCGCATCGACCGTAGTCGGGATGTACGCTGAGCTCTACTACAAAGCTGCTGCTGTGCAAGAGTTTGGTGACAACAAAACCGACGGGTTGGGACTTGAGTTTGCCGCTGGGGTCGCCTTCAGGTATGGCGACCCAGAGCCGCTGTTCGCGCTGCGATCGCCGCAAAAAATGAACTGGCGTCAGGCCTTCTAGCAGCTCTGCTGAAATTTCCAACTGCTCTAAATAAGGTAAAAAACGCTTCGCGGCGGTGCGCTCTACCCCAGGCAAAGCGTCAATATCTGTTTCCTTTGCTAAGCGAATGGTGTAGCGCTGCAAGATAGCAGACTCCCTAGGCAATTCCTTATGCCCAACCTGAATGAACAGGTTTTCATGATATCGCCTGATAAACGTACTTTGCTACATACAGTTAGGATACATACATTTACTCTACTGGCAGCATCACAATAAACCGGCATCCCTCGCCCGGTGCAGACTCGCAGCTTAGCTGGCCACTATGCCTTTTTTCAACAATTTCGTGACTAATCGAGAGGCCTAGGCCTGTGCCCTTATCGACGGGCTTTGTGGTAAAAAGCGGCTCAAATAAATGCTCTCGAGTGGCTTCTGTCATGCCAGGACCATTGTCTGTAATTTCAATACAAATCCAGGTCGTGTCTTCTTTGGTGACTGGGCGCGTTGTGATTGTAATCGTGGGCTCGCCGGTTTCTTCAAGTGCGTCGAGGGCATTGGCCAATATATTCATAAATACTTGGTTCATTGCCGAAGGGAAGCAGCGCACCGGCGGTAGCTCGCTGTAGTACTTCATAACATTGATGGTGGCCTTGGCATTTGCTGACTTGAGCCGATGGCCTAAAATCACCAGCGTGCTGTCGAGTCCATGGTGAATGTCGAAGTTGACGCGTTCAGCGCTTTCTCCTCTGGCAAAGTTACGTAGAGAGATAGAGAGATCTTTAATGCGATCAATGCTTAGCTCCATTGAGTTGAGCAGCTTGGGCAGGTCTTCGAGGGCAAACTCGATATCGCAATTCTCCCACATCTCCTGGATGTCGGGTGCTGGTGTCGTGAGGTGGATTTGGTAGAGCGCAATTAGCTCGCTCAGGTCTTGTACATACTCATGGGCAGGGCCAATGTTGTTGGCGATGCAGGTCATGGGATTGTTGATTTCGTGAGCGACGCCGGCCATTAGCTGACCCAGGGCGGCTAGTTTCTCTTGCTCTATGAGCTGCGTTTGGGTCTGATGAAGGGCTTGCGATCGCTCCTCCACCTGTGCTTCTAGCTGATCGGTAAGCTGCTTTAGCCGGAGGTGAATGTTGACCCGTGCCAGCACTTCTGCCTGTTCAAAGGGTTTGGCGATGTAGTCTACCGCGCCCAACGACAGACCCTCTACTCGGCTTGCTTTATCCGAGAGTGCCGTCATAAAAATAACCGGAATTTGGCTGGTGTCCTGGTCTGCCTTGAGCCGACGACAGGTTTCAAACCCATCTATTCCAGGCATTTGCACATCTAGCAGTATCAGCGACGGGCGAGCTTTACGCACCTGCGTCAGCGCACTAAGGCCATCATTGGCGATTCGAACAGATAGACCTGCCTGTTTTAGCGTTTGGGCTAATACCGAAATATTGGTAGGCGTATCGTCAACAATCAGAACAAACTCAGAAGACCCCGCGCACCCTGTCATCTATAATCAACCGCATTTTCTGTGTACAGCCATCACGCCCGGTAGCGCGGCTGCTTTTAGAATCCCCAAAAGGAGAGAGTCATCGCCAAAAGGAGATGCTATTCATCAAGATAAATCGGCCGGTGATAGGCCAGTGATAGACCCAGCGAGTGCGCGAATCAACAGCTTAGAGCTGGCGAATCTCTGTGGATAGGCTCTGGGTTGTCTGTTGCACTTGGTCAAACTGTTCTGCTAGGGGTGCAATGTTGGCGCGTTCTTGATCGACGTATTTGTACAGTTCGCCAAAGCTGACGGAGATTTCGTCGTAGATGCCTTGTAGCCGGTCGTTGAGCTGCTGGGAAACGGTGAACTCGAAGGTATCGCGATTGCGATCCAGCTCAGTCTCTAGCTTTTTGATCAGGCTACGACGCTTGGATACTAGCGTGCCGCCAGCCCACAAAACACCCAGCCCCAAGAAGGCAGTGGCAATGACATCAATAATGAACAGAGAGGCGACCCTAACGACGATGCCGCTAATAACGGCGATAATGCTACCGCTCGCAACACCCGGCCCTACGCTCTCGGCATTGTCTGCTAAGGAGTTGATGAAGGTTTTGTCGTTTAGCAAATCGACAACTTTGGCTTTTACGCCTTCGATCACTTCATAGCGATATTCCAGGAGTGGCAAGGATACTTCTGTTTGGCGAAGGCTGTTGTTCTGCAGTAGCGTCAGCTCGGCCAGCAGTTCTTTGATTAAGAGCTGAATGCCGTCTAGAAAACGTTTTGCGCCTTCCTTCGAGGTGGTATCGAGAGAGGCTTCTAGATCGTTTTGGGCCCTTTGTTTTAGCTCTTCGATCCAGGTTTCGATGCGCTGCTGCCGGTTGAACATGGAGAAGAAGGAGCGCTTGGCGAGCGTGAATAGAGAGAGCCCTTCACGGAATTCACTTTTGATTTGGTAGGTGGTGCGCTCGTATTGGGCCATGAGCCGTTCAACGAGGGTATCGACTTCGTAGCGCGATTGGGTTTCGCCCTGGCCAAGGCGATCGCGTATCTTTGCTACTACTGCTTCATCGGCCTTTAGCTGCTGCTGAATTAGCTGCATATCTTGGCCCAGCCGTTCCACAATTTGCTCTGCCGCACCGATGTTCGACGTGAGTTTTAGCCGATAGCCCTGCCCGCCGGTAATGGTGTTGCGTACAAAGTCCTGAATGGGTACGAAGCCGCCGTTGTCCTCGCCATCTTGTTCGCTGATGGCCAGCTTTGCTGAGGTGGCAAAGACCTGGGGCGACTCAATTTGTCGCTGCTGCGCTTCCTGGTAAATATATTGTCGGGAGGCTTCTAGCTCTCTTTCGTCGGCTAAGTCAGCCTGCTGGAGAACGAAGATAACGGGCTTTTTCCACTCTTGATTGGCAAAATCAACGAGAGACCAAGCTGTGTTGGTGTAGGGGTTTTTAGAAAAGAAGACGAAGACGACAAGGTCACTATTTGGAATAAATTCCTTGGTGATATCCTCATGTCGTTTCAGTGGGCTATTGGTGCCAGGCGTGTCGACGATGGCGATTTGTTCGAGGATGGGGACGGGGCGACCGATTTCGCGTAGTTCGCCGGGTTTGCTTTCGCGGCTGTAGCCTTCGCCCTCGGTGTAGACGATTTTGGCGACCATGTTGGTACGCGGGTCTGCGCCTACTTCGCAAATTTCGCCGCTGCCGAGTAGAGCGTTGATGAAGCTGCTTTTTCCGGCTTTTACTTCGCCGATGACGACGAAGAGAAAGGGCTGGTTGATGTTTTCTTGGAGGCTTTGGACGGTTTTGGTGAGGGCGGCGTTGTCGATGGCCTGGGCGAATTGTGCGAGCTGGGCGAGAAGCGCTGCGATGTCGCTTTTGTAGCGCTGTAGCGTTGGATCGATGATTGCTTTGTCCATGCCACTGATTGCCTCAGACCCGTTTTGAGAATAGGGCAATCATACCGAATTGAGAAGATGAAGGTCTATTTCCTCAGAACTACAACAGTGCTGCCGCCTGTGCTGCCAAATCAGAACGTTCTCCTTGATACAGCGTGATATGACCGGCCAATGGCTCATTACGGAAGCGCTCAATTACATAAGTAAGGCCGTTACTCGCCGCATCGACGTAGGGATTATCGATTTGCGCGGTGTCGCCTGTGAGGACGATTTTGGTGCCTTCGCCTGCCCGAGTCAATATTGTTTTCACTTCATGAGGCGTGAGGTTTTGGGCTTCGTCGATCACGAAAAACTGCTTGGGGATGGTGCGACCACGAATGTAGGTAAGGGCCTCGATTTGCAGTAGACCCAGCTGCATGAGGTCTTCGTGGCCGCGTCGCCAGTGGGCGGGTTTTTCGGTGGTGTCTTGGGTGTTGAAAATGAGGTCGAAGTTGTCGTAAAGGGGCTGCATCCAGGGAGTGAGCTTTTCGGTCATGTCGCCGGGGAGGTAGCCGATGTCTTTGCCCATGGGGACGACGGGGCGGGAGATGAGGAGGCGGGTGTAGCGTTTTTCTTCGGTTACTTTTTGCAGGCCAGCTGCGATCGCAAGCAATGTTTTCCCCGTCCCTGCTTGCCCCACCAGTGTCACTAGCGGCACACGGTCGTCTAGCAATAGCGACAGGGCAAAGCGCTGCTCACGATTTCGAGCATGGATGCGTGAAATGCCGTTGTAGGGCATTTTGGCCAGGGGCTCTAGCTGCCCGTCGGTCCGGATGAGTGCCAGTGCGGTGTGGGATGGGTTATTGATGTCTACTAGCGTGAGCGCCTGATTGGGGAAAAATTTACCGTCGAGGGGGGTGCTGGCCAGTGCGGTGCCGCCCGGCTGAAAGAGCTCGCTCATTTGCTCGGCGCTGACGAGCACTTCGCCCATGCCGGTGTAGAGGTCATCAACGTCTATTTTGTCGGTTTCGTAGTCTTCGGCGGTGAGCCCCAGTGTGTCAGCTTTGATGCGCATGTTGGTGTCTTTGCTCACCATCACCACAGGACAGTCGCACTGCTGTTTTACCTCTAGGGCTACGGCCAAAATGGCATTGTCGCCGCCATCGCCTTTGAGCTCTGCGGGTAAGTTGCTAAGGGTTTCTCGCTGGCAGAGTGCCACTCTAATCTGGCCGCCGTTTTTGAGCCCAATGCCTTCAATAATGCTCCCTTGCTGCCTGAGGCTATCTAGCATGCGCGAGGTCTGCCTGGCGTTGCGCCCGGTTTCTTCGGGACGCTTTTTAAAGCGATCTAGCTCCTCAATCGTTGTAATCGGCAGCACTACCTCGTTGTCCTCAAACCGCAGCATTGCATTGGGATCATGCAGCAGCACGTTGGTATCAAGGACGTAGATTTTTTTCATAGGGTATGCATTGAGGGGGGGTATCAATATCGGCTTTACTTGTGGGCTTACTCTAGCAGCTATGACTAGAGAGGAGGGTAGGGTGGCAGCCCAAATTTCTCAAAGTCCTGACTTTTGTCCGTGAGTGCAGCAGCAAGCGCCGCCGCTTTTTCAATCTTCTTCCTGCTGTCGGTTTAGTGCTGTTTGCTCTGGTTTTATTTGCTCTGGTTTTATTTGTTCTTGTGCTGGCTGTTCTCGTGCTGGCCGCTCTGGTACTGGGTCATATCCGCCAGGATGCAGCGGATGGCAGCGGGTGATTCGGCGCGCTGCCATCCAGCTGCCTTGCAATGAGCCGAATCGTTCAATTGCTTCTATGGCATAGCAGGAGCAGGTCGGCTCGAATCGGCAGGTAGGTGGAAATAGAGGTGATAGAAATTGCCGGTACCCTTTTATGAGCAGCAGCAGGGCGATTTTCATAGTTTGGTTTTTCTCTCAGTTTAGTGTTTTTCTAATAGGCAAGGCCTCAGGGTTTTGTTGGCTTCAAAGATACTTAGCTCGATGGACTCAGCTAAATCTATCGAGAGAGAGGCGGTGATGGCGCGATCGCACCCCTAAGCTTAAAAGAAATATCAAACCGATGTGAATGAACGTTTTACAAGGCCGTTATTTAAAGCCAGTCAATTCTAAAGGCGGCAAGCTTAAAGGGCTCAAAATAAAAACTGATAGCCATACGCAAACAGTGTACTTGCCGAAAGATCTGCGAGCGATCGCCCTGCAAGAACTCTCCCTAGGTGACCCGCTTAGAGTGTGGACAGAGACCAAAAAAAAGAGTAGATCATCGCTCTGGGCCCTACAGTTAATTCCACTAGCGCCTAAAGCGGCCATCACTCAGTCGCAGTCAAATCTAGATCATCCGAAGCCAGAGAAGTCAGACTCTAAAAAAAGCAGGGATAAAACAGTCAAAAAATCTAAGAAGAAAAAAGGCTCTAAAAAGACAACGGTGCAGCTGTGCCAAAAGAAAAACTGCTGCAAGCGCGGTGGTACCCAGCTGTGGTCTACCTTTGAATCCGCAAAAGACACAGCCGCTGCTAAGTCTTTCAAACTAGAAGCCGTCGGCTGTCTTGGCGGCTGCAAGCACGGCCCAAATCTGCGCTTCTTACCCGACAATGTCAAGCATTATCACGTTCAGCCTGAGGATGTGGATAAGTTGCTCGCTAAGTACGGGGTCAGTTAGAGGTGCTTGAATTTTGTAGAGGTGCTTGAAATTTGGCGTTGAGCTGCCGAGCTATACCTTTTGCCTGTTAGTGCTAGTTTTCTGGCGGTGAATATAGCTTAATCCAGCTGTAGCTTTCGCTAGGTTCCGAAGCTTTTATCCAGTCTGGTTTTGCCCAGCTGTAGGTATCGCCTAGCGTATCGAGATCTAGCGGCGGCAGCTCGGCTGTAATTGTTTCAAACTGCCCAGATTCAATCACCGTAGTGAGCATTTGCATGAATTCGCCATACACGGCTTGAGTGCGCTCATGATCTAGGCCCAAAGTCTGCCGAAATGCAGAAAGAACCTGTTGGTACAGCATTTCTGCTTTGCCGTAGTTTTCTAGATGTCGATGAATGTTTGCGAGCTGATACAGCGTCTCACTGTTGTTTGTCGGGTGCACAACCTGATACTGCTGCTGAATTTTGAGCATCTTCTCTAGCAGTGGTTGCGCTTGGCTGTAGCGCCCTCGAGAGTAATAAAATCTTGCTAGCTCGCTCAGATGAGGTTCGATTTCTGGGTGCGCTTTGCCAAAGTAGCGGCTGCTGAGCGAAAGGGCCTGCTGATAGAGTCGCTCGGCATCGTTGAGACGGCCCTGGCATTCGCACAGGTAAGCTGAATCAGATAGCGACTTGATGAAGTCGGGCCATTCATTTTTGGGTAGGTGGCTAGCTTCGTCTGCTTCAGCGTTTGGTGACTGGGCTGTCAAACGCCCAGAACGTTCGATTTTTCCGTGCTTGAGCGTGCGATTGAGGGTGTTGACGACTTCACTTCTTGAAAGGGTGAAGGCAATGTTATCGGGCGAGGATGGTGGGGTTGGCTGAGTGGGTGAATATACCCGTAAACCATTTTTCTTTTTTTTAGACGATTGCCAATGCCGTAGTCGGTCGGTAATAAGCCGAAGTAGTCGCTTAATCACAGGCAGAGCGTTGCAAAAGTATAAAGCAAGTTGAACGCTGAGTATTGCTCAATGAGAGTGACCTGACATACGATGCGATATCAGCCAAAAAGTAAGCAATACTAAAGCTTTGGTCTAGAATGCCCCGCCTCAGCAATCGACTTTCATCTACTTGCGCTCAATTTGCCTTCGGTTTGCCTTTTGGTTTGATTTCGGTCGGTAAGGCTTGGCCTAGAAATTTAGCCTGAGCGCTCGATTTTGGTACGAAGATATACTTACTGGTGCCTGTCGTTACCGTTCAGCTCCGTCTGGCGAAACGTCACTATCTATAGTTTTAAGTGAATACCTGTATTTTTAAGTGAATGCCTGTAGATACGAATTGTATTTGCTGCTTCATGCTGATTATTGGGCTGACTATTGAATCGATTGCAGCTAATTTTTCCTCTGGTTTTTCTGTGGGTCCTTTCCTCAGGCAGGAAAAGTTAATGGCAGTGTTCAGCAACTTTTGCTGAGTTTATAGATTCATGTAACTCAAGCGTGTTTTACTAAAGTTTTAATTGGGTTTATTTGAGGTCTTTGCCTGATCTCTTCACACAATGGCCCTAACCGTAAGCATTGTAAGGCTGCGGTAAAGCTTTCATGCGGATGTCTTCACTAATACGGGTATATCTATTCGCATATGCAACCATATATTTTGATATGGGTGTGCACTATTTTGGGATTAATAAAAAGTGCTTGATATAAAGAGTCAGGGTATGCCAGCAGTTCTTCAAATTGGTCAGCAGGTGCTAGACGCACCGCAACTCATCGAAAAGCTGAAGCAGTATCGCTTGATGCCTCAGCTGGTTCAAGAGTTTGTCATTGATACGGCGATCGCCCATGTCGAATGTGATTCATCGAAAGCGATGGAGAGCTTTTGTGCTAAGCGCGGTCTGTTCTCTGAAGAGCAGCGTCAAGCTTGGTGCAAGCAGCAGGGCCAGTCTCCTCAAGATATGGTCGCTGCGGCTGCTCGCGAATATAAGCTGACGGCTTTTCAGGAAGAGACCTGGGGAGCCCAAATTGAGTCTTACTTTTTGCAGCGCAAAACTCAGCTAGACCGGGTGTGCTACTCGCTGATTAGAACGAAAAATGCGAGCCTGGCGCAAGAAGTTTACTTCCGGCTAAGCGACGATGGGGCCTCGTTTAATGATTTGGCTCGCCAGTACTCAGAAGGACAAGAGTCTAAGACTGGCGGCTTTATTGGCCCAGTAGAGCTGAACGTCCCTCACCCTGTGCTGGCCAGAATGCTATCGGTGAGTCAGCCGGGTCAGCTGTGGGCCCCTACCCAAATTGGTGAGTGGCTGGTGATTGCTCGCCTAGAGCAGTTTGAGCCCGCGCAGTTTACCGATGCGATGCGCCAAAGACTGCTCACCGAGCAGTTTCAAACCTGGCTACGTCAGCAGCTGCAAGAAACCCAGGTCAGTGAGCTTCGCAGCGATGAGCTGCTAGGCAAAGACCCTTCAGGTGATGCTGAGATGTCTAGTGCTGAGATATCCAGCACTGACATGCCTAGCGCTGACATGCCGCCTGTGCTGAGTGCTGGGATTGACTGATGTTGGCGCCGGTCAGCAATGATGAATTTACGGTGAGTCTCTCACAGCCTATTTCATCAAAAATTCAGTGCTTTCTCACCCAAATACCTTCTCTCCATCCGATTCTTAACCTTAATGTCCGAAACTGATTCGCGTTAGCACAATATTCCTAGTTCTTAATCTAGATAGCCTTTTATTAAATATGGCGTTTCTCGCTTTGGCGTTTTTCTGCCCTTTGGCTTTTTCAGTGCGCTGCGCTTAGCCCCTATTTGCTATGACTTATACCGACGTTTCGCTCGACCAAACCCTAGGGGATATTTTCCCTTTTGACCAGCTGCCAGGGCCCGCCTTGCAGCAGCTAGGACGTGAAAGCCAAAAGCTGCGCTATCACATTGGTCAACCCATCTTGCGCCGAGAATCGATGCCTCACCAGCTGGTGGTGCTGGTGAAAGGGCGCGGACGGCTGCTGGGCTACGACCCCTATAAAAAAGCGCCCATGACGCTAGACCTGCTAGGCCCAAAGGCTGTAATGGGCCTAGCTAGCTTGGTTCGCGGTGTGCCCTGTGAAGGTGTGATTGCTTCTTCTGAAATAGAGGCGATCGCAATTCCTATCAGCACGGTGCGCAAGCTCATTGGCACAAATGAAGCGTTTGCCCAGGCCGTTACAAACTACGCTTACCTGTCGGAGGTATTCGACCTGGTGAGCCAGTATTTTCAAACCCAGGCGCGCACGGTCAGTGACCTATCGGCGACCGCCCGGCACCTTCAGGAAGACGCAACGACGCTGACCTTAAGAGCTGGAAAAATTGCGATTGATAACCCTGACGCCAATAAGCTTTGGTTTGTCAGCTCGCAGAGTATCAACAGCCATCCAGCGGGTAGCTGGCTGCTGCCGGAGATGATGGATGGCCGCATTTCTGGTGAGAAAAATACCCGATTGATTGGGATTGATATTCGTCAGCTGGCGACACAGTCTGCGGGCGCGGTTCAAGACACTGCTGGGCAAAACGACAGCGCCGCTACGAATGGGAATGGTTCACAGAATGGCAGCTCTCTGGCGACGACGAACGGGAATGGTGCCGGAACGAATGGCCTGACGGTGAGCGATACGCTGCCACAGGCTGATATTCCCTACGCGCCGGATTTACAGTACGACTCCAATATTGTTGAAGAAGGGAGTGCGCGCGCCAAGGCGATTAAGTTCCCGATCATTCGTGGCCGTGGTGAGGTGGGCTCAGCGCTGTCGGCGTTTGCCATGATTTCGCAGCAGCTGGGAATGCCCTTTAAGCGGGATGTAGTGCAGCGGGTGCTGGTCAATCAGCACGAGCGGCTGGGTCATCTGTCGCTGACGGCCTGTGGGGCAGTGGCTGATTTGCTTGGCCTGAAACCGCAGCTGGCGAAGGTGCCAGCTAGTGCGATCGCTCGCCTACCCAAGCTGGGCCTCATCCAATGGCGCGATGGCTTTGCGGTTATTTACGAAACCTCCTCTACAGAGTACGTACTCGGTGTCCCGGCTGAAAATAAGCTTGAGCGCCTCTCTCCTGAGGCCTTTGCAGAAATCTGGGGGCCAGAGGGTGAGATTTTACTGGTCGAGACTACCGACCAAACGCCGCAGCAAAAGTTTGACCTAGGCTGGTTTATCCCTTCGCTGAAGAAGTACAGGTCAACGCTCAGCCTGGTGCTGATAGCTTCGCTGTTTGTGCAGGTGTTTGGCTTAGCCAACCCGCTGATGGTGCAGGTGATTATTGACCGAGTCATTAGCCGAAACAGCCCAGATACGCTGCACGTGCTGGGTATTTTTCTGGTGGTGGTCGCCGTCTTTGAGGCGATTTTGACCAGTTTGCGAACCTATCTGTTTGTCGATACCACGAACCGGATTGACATGACGCTGGGGGCGGAAATTATTGACCATCTGCTGCGTTTGCCGCTGCGCTACTTCGACCGTCGACCGGTCGGTGAGCTGTCTAGCCGAGTCAATGAGCTGGAGAATATTCGTCAGTTTCTGACTGGTACGGCGCTGACGGTGGTAATGGACGCGCTGTTTTCGGTGCTGTACATCCTGGTGATGTTCATCTACAGCGTGAAACTGACGATTGTGTCGCTGGCAACCATTCCGCTGTTTATGGTGCTGACTTTCTTTGTATCGCCGATCGTGCGGCGGCAGCTACGGGCCAAAGCTGAGCGAAATGCTGAAACGCAGTCCTTCCTTGTAGAAGCGCTCTCCGGTATTCAGACGGTAAAAGCTCAAAACATGGAGCTGAAAACTCGCTGGAAGTGGCAGGAAAAGTACGCTCGCTATGTGAGCGATGGCTTTAAGACGGTATTGACATCGACGACTGCCGGGTCTGCCAGTGGATTTTTGAACAAGCTCTCTGGTTTGCTCGTGCTGTGGGTGGGTGCTTACCTGGTGCTAGAAGGCAACCTGACTTTGGGCGGACTGATTGCCTTCCGAATTATTTCGGGCTATGTGACTCAGCCACTGCTACGTTTGACGCAGCTATGGCAAAACTTCCAAGAGACTGCGCTGTCGCTGGAGCGTTTGAGCGATATCATCGACCATCCTCAAGAGCAGCTCGAAGAAGACCGCGCCCAGATTCCCATGCCAGATATCGTTGGCAATGTGAAGTACGAGGATCTTTCCTTCCGCTTTGCACCGTCTGGTCCTTTGCAGCTGGTGAATGTCAACCTGGAGTTTCATGCGGGTGAGTTCATCGGCATTGTAGGGCAGAGTGGTTCGGGTAAGAGTACGCTGATGAAGCTGCTGCCGCGTCTGTACAACGCGGAGTCGGGCCGCATCTTGATTGATAACTACGACATTCGCAAAGTAGAGCTGTATTCCCTGCGTCAGCAGGTAGGTATTGTGCCGCAGGACAGCCTGTTGTTTGAGGGCAGCATTCAGGACAACATTGCGCTGACGAACCCGCAGGCGAGTACAGAAAGCATTATTGAGGCTGCAAAGATTGCCGGGGCGCATGAGTTCATCATGAACTTGTCTGGCGGCTACAATTCTAGGGTGGGTGAACGAGGCTCGTCGCTCTCGGGCGGACAGCGGCAGCGAATTGCGATCGCCCGCACAGTGCTGCAAAACCCCAGACTGCTAATTTTAGACGAGGCGACCAGCGCGCTGGACTACGACACCGAAGCTCAGGTTTGCTACAACCTCAAAAAGTGGGCAGATGGACGCACGGTATTCTTTATCACGCACCGACTCAGCACCATTCGTCAGGCCGACCGAATTTTGGTGATGGACAAAGGCTCTGTTGTAGAGCTAGGCACACACGATGAACTTATGGCCCTCAAAGGTCGCTATTTCTGCCTATACGAGCAGCAGGGAGATTAACCAAAATGACGAGTACTTCTGATAGATCTTCAGTAAATGGCAATGGCCGGATGAATGGACAAGTCGCCAAAGTGGGCGGCCCTGTCAATAGCCGTACCAATGGCCGACAGGTGAATCCGGTTGACTCGCTCGGGGGCGGCGCGATGCCGCCGAATGGAAAGGGCCCCGAGGTGGATTCTTTTGTGCCACCGAGCTTTGACCAGCCAGTGATTTTGCGGCAGTCGCCAGGCTGGGCGAAGGGGATTGCGATCGCCATTATGGGCGTGACGGTCTCCTCGGTTACCTGGGCCTGCTTGGCACAGGTAGAAGAGACCATTGGCGCGCAGGGCAAGCTCGAACCTGAGGGCATTGTGCAGGTGGTGCAGGCTCCTGTGGGTGGTGTAGTCGAAGATATTTTGGTTGCTGAAGGCGAGCTAGTTGAGAAGGGGCAGGTAGTGGCAACTCTCGACGAGACCTCGACCGAAGCGCAGATTGAGGCGAATAAGGATATTGCGGATCGGCTAAATGCAGAGACAAACTTCTATCGGGGACAGCTGGCAGGGGCAGGTGATGCGCCAGCGCCTGAGGGCGTTTCTGCGGATCTAGTTCAGCGGGGGCGCGATCGCACTGAGCTACTGGAGAGCAACCAGCTATACCGGGCTCAAATCAACGGCGACACCTCAGGGCTATCGGGTGAGCAGCTCGACCGATTTAGAACGGCAGAGTCTCGATTGGGGGCGCAGCAAGGCATCAACCGCTTGCAGACCGATCAGCTCAGAGAGCAGCTCAGCCAAACCCGTATTCAGCTGACAAACGCCGAGAGTGAGCTGGCGACCAACGAAGATATTTTGGGTCGACTAAAAGTGCTCAATGAAGAGGGCGCGGTGGCAGAGCTAAACTATTTGCAGCAGCAGCAAGAGGTGAGCAATGCCCAGGCTGAGGTGAACACACTAAAGCAAGAGATTGAACGGCTGAATTTTCAAATCTCTCAGGCGCAGCAGGAAGTGGGGCGCACATCTTTTGAGGCGACAGAATTGCTGCAAGATCGCATCTCAGTGAATAATCAGCGGGTTGCGGATATTGATAGCCAGCTTACCCAGCGTATTTTGGAAAATGAGCGGCAGCTGGCTGAGCTGGCGAGCCAAAGGGCACAGCTGGAGCAAAGCATTCGGTATCAGGAGCTGACTGCGCCAGTGGCGGGTACCGTGTTTAACCTAAAGGCCAACCGGCCCGGCTATGTGGCCAACTCTACCGAGCCTATGATGGAGATTGTGCCGCAGGATGCTTTAGTGGCACGGGTGTTTATTTCCAACGCAGACATTGGTTTTGTGAAGATTGGGCAGAAGGTAGACGTGCGTATCGATGCCTACTCCTTTAGTGAGTTTGGCGATGTGGAAGGTACGCTCAAAAGTATCGCTACCGATGCTTTGCCACCGGACCAGGAATTTCCTTACTATCGCTTTCCCGCAGAAGTGGAGCTAGATTCGCAGGAATTTGTGGCGGATGGCGTAGCGCTGGGCCTGCGCTCTGGTATGTCGCTGAATGCGAACATCAAGCTGCGCAAGCGACGAGTGATTACGTTCTTGACTGACCTGTTTAAGCGAAAAGCGGATGCGGTGACGTCTGGAGGTTAGTGGGGATTGCTCCCTCTCTCTACAGAAAATGCGATAGCTGCATGAAAAACATGCAGCTATCGCATTTTCTGTGTATTTTTGTTTCAAACGGTAAAGTTAGCTACATCTACTCACTTTGAGAGTTGCGACAGTGTAGAAGTTGCAACTCTCTTTGCTATTTATGAATTACTTAGCCTCTTTGCTCTTGCCTGCTGCGTTGGGTCTGGTTGCCGGTATGGCGCATGGAGTGGCTTCTCATGTGATGGATTTGCCGATGTCATTGAGTGAGCAGATGGTAGCGCCTTTGGTAGAGTCTGATCCTTGGGGTCTATAGGCTGATCGACTTTAGAGTGCGAACTAGGTTTTTTGTTTGGGATAGTAATATTTAGTCAAGAAATATAAATGGTATCGGTTGCTACCAAATTTATTTGAGACGATGGGTTGTGTGGTAATTACACGTAAGGAACCGTCTCTCTATGACTTATAACTCTTCGACTCATGCTGGTGGGATGTCTCAGACTACTGGGCTTGACCGGGCGATCGCAGGCGTACTGGTAGCGGGCGTTACCTTTGTCTTGGGTTATACTGTTGTTCGTGCTAGCTTAGCGGCCTCTGCTCCCCAAACGTCTGTTGCTGCCGATAGCGATGTGACTGTTGTCATCCCTCACGAAGGTGCACTGTGGTCGGATGTCAGCACTAGCTTCTAAAGAGTGCTTCGAGCCTTGAAGTTAATCTGCAACAAAAAGAACAACGAAGTCTGCTGTTAGTGAACTTCGTTGTTCTTTTTGTTTAGTCTTTTGCAGTTCCTGATGCAATCTGTTGAAGCTGCTCTTATTTTTTGGAAACAGCAGGGGAATTGGTCAGATACCATCGCCAAGGAATATCTCCCCCTCTAGAAAGACCAATGCGAGTTGTTTGTGTTATCTCCAATTGTCTAGGGGTGGCAGACGCTTCTATCCAAATGCCAGATGTTGGCGCTATGACAACGCCTTTTAATGTTTCATCTATTTTGAGTTCACGACAAAGTTTTCCAGGGCCAGCAGCAACTTTTTCTAGCGAGTCTGGCTTTTTCTTAGGCACGTGCCAGCTGGGTAACTTTTCCATCTGAACCGCGCGGATCAAAATTGTGCTAGCAAAGCCATCGCGATCGGTAACGATGTTGAAGCAGTGGTACTGGCGATAGATGCGGTAAACGTAGGCAAACCCAGCTGGCCCAAAGACCACCGCGTTACGTTTGGTTTTGGTTTGGTACTGATGCATTGCTGGATCGCCCGCTTCGTAGGCTTCGGTCTCAACGATTTGGCAGCGAATAATCTCATCATCTATCCGTCGGACTAAAGTGTGACCGAGTAAATCTATCGCAACTTCTGTCGACCGGCGGTTGAACCAATCTGCGGTGATAGGGTTTGAAATGGCGAACGCTCCTCTGTTTGCTTAATCCAATGGTGAATATTTGGTTTTGTATGGCTAGCTATGTAACTAAGTGTAAATAAGATGAGAGACTAGGATGAGTTGCTCTGCTAGAGGCTCTCTACCTATGTCCCGAGCTTACAAAATTACCAACCGCATTCATTTTAGAAATATTCGCGGCGATTTATTCGGCGGATTGACGGCGGCGGTAATTGCCCTCCCGATGGCGCTTGCTTTCGGATACGCAGCCAATCCGCTCCATCCCGAATCAGGGCTCTACGGGGCGATTATTGTTGGCTTCTTTGCAGCGCTGTTTGGCGGTACACCTACGCTAATTTCTGAACCTACTGGCCCGATGACGGTAGTTATCACGGGTGTGATTGCGACTTTGGTCGCGGCAGAAGGGCCTGAAACAGGTTTGGCGATGGCCTTTACGGTTGTCATGATGGCCGGCATTTTTCAAATCATTATTGGTGCGCTGAATCTAGGGCGATACGTCACGCTCATGCCATACAACGTGGTGTCGGGCTTTATGTCTGGTATTGGTATTATTCTGATTATTTTGCAGATTGAGCCAACGCTGGGGGTGAGTGATCCAGACATAGGCGGTGTGCTAGGAACGCTGCGATCACTGCCAACTTTAATTGCGAATATTCAGCCGAGCGAAACAATACTCGCGCTATTGACGGTTGTGATTATTGTTTTCTTTCCCAAAGGCCTACGCAAATTTGCGCCACCACAGCTGGTGGCCATGATTATCGGTACGGTGCTGTCGCTGACACTGTTTGGCAATGTTGGCACGATTGAGCGAATTGGTGAAGTTTCCCTCGGCATTCCTCAGTTAACTATGCCTACCTTTTCTGCTCCTCAGCTTCAAATCATGCTGGTGGATGCCGGCGTGCTAGGGATGCTAGGCAGTATTGATGCCCTGCTCACATCGGTTGTTGCCGATAGCTTGACCCGCACAGAGCACGACTCGAACAAGGAGCTGGTTGGCCAGGGTATTGCTAACATCATGTCTGGCTTATTTGGCGGGTTGCCTGGGGCCGGGGCCACTATGGGGACGGTGGTGAACATCAAGGCGGGCGGCAAAACAGCGCTTTCAGGATTGGCCAGAGCAGTTATTTTACTCGTTGTTGTGCTGGGGGCTAGCCGACTGACTCAGCATATTCCGCTGGCGGTGCTAGCAGGCATCATCATCAAGGTGGGCATAGACATCATTGACTGGGGTTTTTTGAAGCGGGCTCACTACATTTCGCGCAAGTCAGCGGCGATTATGTACGGTGTGATTTTCTTGACGGTGTTTGTTGACCTGGTAATTGCGGTGGGTATTGGTGTGTTTGTGGCCAATATGCTGACGATTGAGAAGCTGAGTAAGCTGCGCGCAGACAAGGGCGTGACGGCGATTACCGATGACGATGACACGATTGATTTGACGGAAGAGGAGAAGGTTTTGCTAGAGCAGGGCAATGACCAGATTTTGCTCTTTAGCCTGAAGGGACCGATGATTTTTGGGGTGGCAAAGGCGATCGCACGTCAGCGCGAAGCGGTACAAAACTGCAAGGCTTTCATCCTAGACATCAGCGAGGTCCCTCACCTGGGCGTAACGACATCTTTGTCGCTAGAGAATGCAATTCAAGAAGCGGTAGATGGCGATAGGGTGGTATACATTGTGGGTGCTACTGGGCAAACCTATAAGCGCCTAACCCGTTTGGGACTGCTCGATATTGTGCCAGCTGAACGCTTCATTACAGATAGAACGGTCGCGCTTAAGCAGGCTTTGGCCGCAGTTACTCGGCAAGATGGAAAGCCTGTTGAGCGCGCGCAGCCATCGACGATTTGACTCGGGTTTATCTGAGATATTGGCCTATTGTCTATGGTTCTAGGACAGTCTGATGGATAAACTCAAGTTTGCTCTTGGGCCATACGAAGTGCTGGCGTCTATCATTGGCGGCTCGCCTTTAGTTTTAGCTATCTTTTTGCTCTACAATCCGTCGGGTAGTCTTCAAAATACGTTTCTCAACATCAAAGATGAGCTTTCGTTGACGTTTGTGTTTTTAACGGGGTTTTGCAGCTACATATTAGGTGGAACCATACAGGGAATCACTTGGAAGTACTTTTTGCTGCTATGTAGAGTTTTTCGTCAAGACTATAGATATTTCGGGAATATGATAGGGGTAAGAGATACTGCGATCGCACAAATGCCTGAACCAGTAGCTGTCAAAACGCTAGATTTTGAAGACAAGCTGGTTCTGAG
>ERZ1740067.659-NODE-659-length-26462-cov-18.121748_pt1 | contig 26462 bp, 20 predicted proteins | sample MGYA00581736_ERZ1740067 | MGnify/ENA primary metagenome ERZ1740067 (study PRJEB43018, sample SAMN04849236) | marine metagenome | isolation source: floating plastic debris | place: Pacific Ocean | collected 2008-08-27 | study: EMG produced TPA metagenomics... | reverse complement strand
CAATGGCGCTTTTCAACTTTCTGCACCACTCAGTGCATAAGTGGGATGCTCCCGGATACTCTTCAAACCTGGCGATCACCCCTAATTCTTTTTGCCGCGATCGGATGCGCTCTCAGTGCGGGAATTTTCTTCACCTTTTCCACTTTTGTCATGCAGGCGTTATCAGAACAGCCCTCAGCTTCAGGAATTTCCACGATGCAGTCAATCAATATCACGGTAATTAATCCGTGGTTTATAGCAGCATTTTTCCTGCCCGCAGTAGCTTCCTTTGCACTGACAGTTCTCGTATTAAAGGACTGGAATCAACCGAGTTCTATTTATTTACTGGCAGGAACCCTCCTGTATTTGGTGGGAACAATTGGCGTCACTGTGGCTGGCAATATCCCCCTTAACGATGCCCTAGCCGCTGTGCAGCCTGAAAGTCTTGAAGGGGCAGCCCTATGGACTAAATTCCTCAGCGAATGGACATTGTGGAACCACGTTCGCACAGGGGCTGGACTGCTTGCCGCAATATCATTTGTCATTGCCCTGTGATATTGCCTCATATCGCCCGCGCTTAAATTTCACTCAGTGCCCTGTGATATTGCCTCATATCGCCCGCGCTTAAATTTCACTCAGTACAGAATTTGACTGGGCAAGGATTAATAATCTACGACATCTACTCTCTGCCCAGTTCTTGTCACTGACCGTTGTCGTCAACTTATTTACCACTGGAATTAGGACAATGAGAAATTCAATGTCTTTAAAGATATTTTTGGGGATTTCAGGTTGTATTGCGATCGCGATTAGCCTCAGTATCTTAATATCCCCAACCGATTTCTATGGGCTTAACCACATTGATATTAACGGGAACGTGAACTTACTCAGTGAAGTTCGATCACCCGCGGCTGCCCTGTTAACGTACGGCGTACTTATCATCTCTGGAATATTTATTCCGCAACTAACCTTTACCTCTACCCTGCTCTCGAGCATGCTTTACCTTTCCTACGGTCTCGGCAGAGTAGTCAGTGTCGTTATTGATGGATGGCCGGTCACCACTTTAATCATTTCCGCCGGGATTGAAGTTCTTCTTGGGTTAGTTTCCCTGTTTTATCTCTGGAAATTTAGCCTCGGCAATAAAGCAGTGATCTATCTAAACAAAGTCTGAACTAAGGTTTAATCCGAGTCACCCAATTGGATGCGAGGATCGACCACTTTAAGCATTAAATCTGCCATCAAGTTTCCAACAATTAGCATGGTGGCTCCGATCATCAGCCCCGCCATCGTTAAATACAAATCCTGCACCTGCACCGCCTGCAATACTAATTGCCCCAGTCCTGGCCAATTAAAAAAATACTCGGTGATAAATGCACCGCTAAGGAGATTAGCAAACTCGAAGCCTAGCAAAACGATAAGCGGATTAACAGCGTTGCGGAGAGCGTGGATGTAAATGACGCGGTTCTCATCCAGTCCCTTGGCTCGGGCAGTGCGTACATAATCTTGGCGGAGTACGTCCAGCAATTGACCTCGCATTAGGCGCTGAAGTCCGGCAAATCCAGTGAGGCTTAGGGCGGTGACGGGGAGGATGGAGTGCCAGCCAATGTCGAGGAATTTACCCAGCAGGGTCAGGTCGTTGTGGTCGATGCTGGTCATGCCACCCACGGGAAACAGGGGGGAGACATTTTGAGCAAATAACAGCAGCAGCAGCGCCGCAATAAAACTGGGGAAACCTTGCCCGATATAGCTAAGGGTTTGGAGGATGCGATCACCCCATTTGTTATGGTTCACCGCCGCCAAGATGCCTAGGGGGATGCCGATAGCCCAGGTTAGCAGCAGGGAAGCGATCGCCATATACACCGTTGCCGGCACCCGCTCCAAAATCAAATCCGTCACTGATCGCTGGTACACAAAACTGGTACCAAAATCCCCCTGGGTTAAAATCTGCCCCACCCAGCGCCCGTACTGCACCCACACCGGTTGGTCCAGCCCAAACTGCACTTTGTAAGCTTCCAGCACATCCTCGGTAATGGTGGGATTCTCCCGCAGCACGTCCAAATAATTTCCCGGGGCCAGGTCCGCAATAAAAAAGCACAGCATCGACGTTAACGCCAGGGTAATCAGCGCCTGACCGACACGCTTGAGAATGAACTGGCTGGTGTTGCCGGTGGCGATCGCCCGGAAGCGGGGTAGAACCTGCGACAGCGTAGATTGGCTCATACGGGGAAAATCACTAAGTCTGAACTTTAAGACTTCTATAACTGAACGTTAACTATGGTTTGTCTGAGGATAGCTGAGATTGGGCTGCCTGCCATTTTTCGTATAAATCAGGACGGCGGCGGCGGGTGCGCTGAAGCTGCTGGTCCCGTCGCCACTGGGCGATCGCCTGATGATTCCCCGAACGCAACACCTCCGGCACCGCCAACCCATTAAACTCCGGCGGACGGGTGTAATGGGGATAATCCAGCAGCCCATCTTCAAAGCTATCGGCGCTCAAAGATTCCACCTTACCCACGGTGCCCGGCAACAGGCGAATCACCCCGTTGAGCAACGCCAGCGCCGGAATTTCCCCGCAGGTCAACACAAAATCCCCCAGGGAGACCTCTCGCGTCACCGCCGTCATCACCCGCTCGTCCACCCCTTCGTAGTGTCCACACAGCAACACCACCTGGTCGCAGTCGCTAATTAGCGCTTTGAACAAATCTTGGGTCATGGGTTCCCCTTGGGGTGATAGATAAATCACCTGGCGACGGGGGAACACTGGTAAGGAGTCTAGCGCGGCAAAAACCGGCTCTGGCTTGATCACCATTCCCGCCCCGCCGCCATAGGGTTCGTCATCCACTTTGCGATGGCGATCGCGAGTAAAATCCCGAGGATTCGTGCGATGGACCGTGGCAATATTTTTCGCCAGCGCCTTAGCAATCAACCCTGAGCTAAGGGGAGAATCAAAAAATTCGGGGAACAGCGTGACCAAATCAAACCGCATCGCAAAATCGAACCCAATACTTTACCTGTCACGCAATACAAGCTGTACAACACAAATCACGCGACCGTACCGGCGATTTTATCAAGTTCCCTGTTCACCCAATTTTGAAAATCCGGTTTACTGGGTTCCCCCAGTTCATCCTGTCGCCATTTCTCCAACTGTCCCCATACCAGTTCCAGGAATATCCACCTCACGCCCCCGAATCGTAAGGTCAAACACAGTTGACAATTGCGAAACCCCTTACAATTCCGTAGCTGTAACGTAAGGGGCAAACATTTTTAATTCTCCAAGGGTCAGTCCATTTATTCCGGATTACCGCCCCAATTGAGGTTCTGTCACCACCCTTTCGCTGTCATCAAATGTCCGTCAGGATAATACAAGTACAAATAGCCAAGAAAACATGGCCAAGAAAAAAGCAAAAGATTAAGTCTTAAATCTTAAATATTTATCGTTGCGGCTGTAATTTCTGTAACTAACCTTTGCCGTCAAAATACTTTTTAAAATAACTCTCTTAAATTAACTTTTCTGCGATTACCGGGTCATTACCCATCAGAAAACTCCCGAAGAATTCTCATTAAGAACCGCTGCCGAAGACATCAACAGACTATTTTCCCTTTCTTAACTATGCCTGCATCGCTCTTATCTGCCGCGCCCCAATCTGATCGATATAATGACGTGACCGTGGTTTCACCGATTCTCGATCTACCGACCAACTTACCCACAGGGCGCGTGCAACCGGCTATTTTTGCTTATGACGTGCAGATGACTTACCAAACGGGTCGTCGCGCAGTTCCCATTCTTAAGGGTGTAAATCTTGCTATTCAACCTGGCACCATTCAGTTATTAATGGGTCCCTCTGGCTCAGGAAAAACCACATTTCTGTCGATTTTGGCGGGCATTCTTACCCCAACGGGCGGCGCAGTGAAACTGTTGGGAGAGGACATTACCCAACTGTCTAAAAAGGCGCTGGCGGAGTTTCGCCTGGAGAATATTGGGTTTATTTTTCAAGGCTTTAATTTATTTCCGGCCCTGACGGCCCGGGAGAATATTGAAATTGCCTTGAATCTAAAGGGCATTAGCGGGCGAAAAGCGCGGAAAGAGGCGAAGGAGTTGCTGGGGCGCGTGGGATTGGGCGATCGCGTCAATAATCTACCGCGCGACCTGTCCGGTGGAGAAAAGCAGCGGGTGGCGGTGGCTCGGGCGATCGCCCAAAAGCCACCGTTGATCCTAGCGGACGAACCCACGGCCGCCCTCGACGCCCACAGCGGTCACCAGGTGATGGAGCTACTGCGGAAATTGGCAAAAGAGGACAACAGTACAGTGGTGGTGGTGACCCACGATCCCCGCATTGTGGATCTGGCGGATCAAATTGTTCATATGGAAGATGGACAGCTCAATATTCCTGATATTTGTCCCCAACACTCCCAGCCCCAGCACAGCAATTAGTGCAGAACCAACAAAGGTTGCCATCGGAGCACAATGAGTCTCGATAGGGACGGGGGGAGTGCCGTGCCCAGGACCGTTATCAGGCGATCGCCACCTCCGGCACCGGCAATAAAAACTGGTGGTGGTTACTTTCGGGAATTGCCCCCAATCGTCCCTCCGCCGCCAAAGCTTGGTAAATCATTACGGCCACCTCGGCTCGGGTCGCTGGCTTGTCCAGGTTGAGCCGATTGGGATTGTCACCGTTAGCGATCGCCCCCCGCACCAACGCCGCTGCGATCGCCTCCACTTCCTCGTCAAATACCTCGTCTCCGTCTTCCAACGATTCTAGTAGCTTGCCAGGCTGGTCTCCAGCAGGAATGCCCCACTTTAGCCCCTGGGCAACACTACGGATGACGGCGCGTCGGGTGATCATCTCAGTGGGCTGAAATTCAGCAGGGAAAAAGTCTGGTCCATTAATGGGTTCAATAAAGCCTGCACGGTATGCCTGCTGAATCGAACCGTTGGCCCAAAACGTATCGGGAATATCCTGGAATTTGATGCCAGGGCGACGGGCAGGAACGGGGAAACCTTGGACCACCGTCTGTACAAACTCCAGACGGGTCATGGGAGTATCGGGCGCAAATTCACCGGGACGTACCCCGTCCAGAATTCCCTCCAGCGCCAAACATTCGACAGGCGTTTGAGCCCAATGATTATCTAAATCGGCAAACATGCTTTGGGACAAGGGAGCCGATTCAGTGGCATCCAAAAGGGGCGCCTCCACGGGAGGGGGAGAAACCTGGGGCGAGTTGATCATATCTGCCGGGCGCACAATATTCGGGTGGTCCAGGGGGGGCACTTGTCCCTGGGTAAGCAGCGCCTGATATAAGGTAGCCGCCAGTTCCCCACGGGTAATAGGACGGCGAGAATTCAAGCGATCGCGATCGGGATAATTCACCACCAACAGGCGATCGCTGGCGGTAATCACCTTACTTTGGGCGTAGGCGGGAATCGCCGCCACGTCCCTATATAAAGCAGAAATATCTAAATTGGTGCCCGAGGTTAGGTTCAGCCCACTAACCAAAGCCACCCAAGTTTGGGCGCGGGTTAAGCCTGCCTGGGGACGAAACATCCGGTTGGGAAAACCACTTAAAAATCCCATTTGAACCGCTTTAGTAATCACCCCGTTTGCCCAGAAAGATGGGTTGATATCGTTGAAATTTTTCGGCGATCGCCCCAGGGGTAAATCAAACGCCTCCACCAAGGCTGCGGCAAACTCAGCCCGAGTCAGCCCCGCATCAGGGCGAAAAGAACCGTCAGGATACCCCTGCAAGGTGCCCCGAGATCGCAACGCCTCAATAAACGGCGCCGCCCAGTGCCCAGTTACATCGTCAAGGGCAGGGCTGGAACCGCCGCCGCCGCCGCCCGGATCCAGCTTGTCCGGACGCATCGCCAACTCAAAGGCATTAAACGTTCGAGACTCTTTGTAGCCGACGCCGTACAAGGTGGGCAATTGTCCCGTAGCTGCCAGCACCTGCTGCACATCGCGATTTTGCACCGTAGATAAGGCTCGGTTTTGGGTTAGGGCGATCGCCGCGCCAATGCCCACTCCCTGTCCCACCCCACAGTTAAGTTCCACAATGCGTCCCGCCGCCGCCGCCACACCACTAAATCCAGAAGCAGGGCTAATCAAAGCCAAATTACTGGTGCTGCGCGGCAGGGCATGATCAATGCCGTAATTAAACGAAGGCACCACCTGGGAAAGAAATTTTAAACTGCTGTAGTCCTTCGCCGCCGCCTTAGCGCCCAGCCCCGAAATCCCACCACGCACGTCAAATTTGTAGGAAAACGTGCCCAGCCCCTCCCCGCGAGCCACCCCCCCTGCCAACATTTGCGCCCCCGACAGTGGTCGCCGAGGATAAGCCATTCCGCCGGTGTAGCGAATATAAAGTTCGGGAGCTGCCTCCACCGCCGTCGCCCCCAGGCTTAGCATCCACCGGCGCACCCACTCCATTTCCTGGCGAATCCAATCATTGGGCTGGCTGCGGTTTTGGGCCAATACCCCCGCTTCCGTGGCGTCCACATAACACAGCAGGGCATTCCAGGACAGCCGTCCCCCCGGCAGCCGCGCCACATTAGCCACGTCAAAAATTGCGCCGCTGCTTTTCAGATCCAGCTGGGTGCCCCGATAGGCGTGGTACAAAATCGACAGGGCATGGCAGCGCACGTCGATAAAGTCGCGTCCTACGGCCATTTTCAGCGGATTGCCATTGCCGTCCGCCATCCGCCCTCGCCAATAGTCAATTTTTCCCTGATTAACCTGCCCGTTGGCATCGGTGGCAGCGGCGCGCAGGTAACCCTGAGCTTCGGTGTCGCGGGGATTTAAAAAGCGGGCGATCGCCGTCAACTCCGTACGCTGCAGCAACTCCACCGACAGCCCCTGGGTTTCGAACACCAACGTTACCGGCAGAGCCGAATCGGGTAATCCCAAGGACGAAAACCCTGGCGAGACCTGTCCCCCCGCCGCCTGGAGCAGTTGCCCATTCACCGTCGAATCAATGAAAACTTTTCCCTCGTAGGTGTTGCCGTTCCGCAGCTGCACACTGGCGATCGCCCCGCCATCTTGCGACACCTGGGCCACCTCCACTTCCCCCAGCAACTCCGTTCCCGACTCTGCCACCATTGCCCGTAGCGCTCGATCCGCCTTGCGCCAGTCCAAGCCAATATCCAGCACCCCGGAACGCTCTAAGAATTCCTCGTACAAACTTGCCGGTGCCCCAAAGGTTTTGAGTCCATACCTTTTACGCAAGCTAGGGTGAACGTGGCTGCGGTCTAAGTAGGACAGCCGCCCCCGCACCAAGTGCCCTCCCAAGCCCAAATCCAGCGATGACGGGCTCATGATTAGCGATCGCGGTGTGCGTCCCGTGCGCCGTCGAAACTCCCGCACTGCCGCCACCACCGCCAAAACGCCTGGAACCTCGTCACCAAAGCCAATGACATCGTAGGTGCGCACAGCACTGCCAAGAACGGTTCCAGTCATAACGCTAATCCACTGTATTTTCGCCGCCACCTCCTATGCTGGTGCAACGATTCAAGAGCGTCAACCAGGTCACAAAAGATGCCCTGGGGAGGGGACAAAAAACCTCACTTTGACAACAAAGAAACACGCGAAAAATCACAGAACATCAAGGTTGCTCCGGAAAATTTCTTTCTGGAAATTTTGCACCACTAATCAAAAAATTTTTACCTGATTTTGCAACTTAGCGATGAAGAATAAACCACCATGAGGATTTCCCAATGAGGACGCCCTTGGCAATAACATCAGCCCTGAGGCTCAAGAGCAGTCAAAACAAGGACTATAGACCCTCACCGAGATGTGGCGAGTGGAGACAGGTCTATTCAGTTCTCTTCAATATTTTTCCTGGAAGGGGTTTGCTTTATTGTCTGATAGGATATTTTTGACATTGATTAAGATTTTTTAATATTTTTAGTCCCCCGTAAGCCTTGAAAACACTGGCTTTAACTGTTGTTTTTGTGGGGTATATCAAAGTAACTTTTACTACCAAAAAGCAGGTACTTTGTCTCAGGGTACTCGCTTCGCGAGAACAGGAATTATGATCATGCGATCGCCGAGTATTAGTTGTCCAACGCCGCCAGCCGCTGTAGCGCGAATTTATGAAGCGAAGGAAACTGGCGCGAGGGGTGTGGATTTAGCCGATCAAGGACTAAAGTCCATTCCTGAAGAGCTAAATGTCCTGCCAGAACTGCTGTGGCTAGACCTGTCCCGTAACGAGCTGACGGAAATTCCCGAGTATTTATCGCAGCGCGCTAGCCTAACGTCCATACATTTGTCTGGCAATGAGCTAACGGAAGTCCCTAAACATTTCGCGCAGCTGAAAAATTTGAGGACGCTTCACCTTTCCCAAAACCGGCTGTCGGAGATCTTAGAGTTACCCCCGTTAGAAAACCTAGTTGAGCTAAGTTTGTCGGGAAATCAACTGGAAAGCTGCCCAGATTTATCAGCCCTAGAAAATCTAGAAATACTGGATTTATCTGACAATAAACTAGTTAGAATTCCTAAGCATTTATCGCGGCTACAAAGTCTAACGACCTTGCACCTTTCAAATAATCATCTGACAGAAATTCCCGACCATTTATCGCAGCTACAAAACCTAATCGAGCTACATTTAGCGGTTAACGAGTTCAAGGAAATTGGTGCGCCTATATCACAGCTTAGTAAGCTGAATTCGCTGCGCTTAGAAGGCAATAAAATATCGGAAATTCCCGAGCACCTATCGCAGCTACAGCAATTAACGTCTCTACACCTATCCCACAATCCCCTGACAGAAATTCCCGAGCACTTATCACGATTAGAAAATTTATCGGCGCTGCACCTTGAGGGGAATCCCCTAACAAAGATTCCTCGCCATTTATCACGGCTGAAAAATCTAAGTTCGTTGCATTTAGCCATGAATCAGCTAACAGAAATTCCTGAGCATTTATCAAACCTAAAGCGGCTAACGTCTCTGGACCTATCCTTTAACCAACTGACGGAAGTGCCTGAGCACGTTTCAAATTTACACAATCTGGTGTGGCTGGGGCTATCTTTTAATCGCATCACCAACGTTCCTGAGCATCTTTCGAAGCTAAAGCATCTAACGTGGCTAGGACTGTCTGACAACCCCATTTCCACGCCACCCATAGAAATTTGCGAAAGGGGGATCGACGCGATTCGCGACTATTATCGGTAACCCGGTCGGCTAAGCCTGTTTAGTGTCTTGCAACTTTCGCGCTGGTGCCAAACGCTGGTGCCAAGCAACGGTATCAGTCTGCTCCGTCAACTCTGATTCTCGCCGTCCGCTTAAATTTGCGGTTCAATATGAATTGATAGGCTCGGCGGACGGTGAATTTTGGCGATCGCAAAAAAAGCAGATCCAATTATTGAGGCGCAAGATAAAGCGCAGGTGACACAATGGGCGCGACCGGAGTTGTTGGCTCCGGCGGGGGATTGGGATTGCGCGAAGGCGGCGGTGGAGAATGGGGCGGACGCGATTTATTTTGGGCTAGATCGGTTTAATGCGCGGATGCGGGCGCACAATTTTACCGAGGCGGATCTGCCGGCGTTGATGGAGTTTCTGCATCGGCGAGGGGTGCGGGGATATTTGACCGTGAATACGCTGGTGTTCAGGTCAGAGCTGGGCGATGTTCAACAGTATTTAAAGACGGCGATCGCGGCGGGAGTTGACGCGGCAATTGTGCAAGACGTGGGGCTGTGTCGCCTGATTCGGGAAATTTCGCCGGATTTTCCCATCCATGCCTCAACGCAGATGACGGTGACCAGTGGCGCTGGGGTGAGGTTTGCGGAGGAGTTGGGCTGCAATCTGGTGGTGTTGGCGCGGGAGTGTTCTCTAAAAGAAATTAATTCGATTCAGGATGATTTGGCAGCAAAAACCGGCAGCCGTGATTTGTCGATGCCGCTGGAGGTGTTTGTTCACGGGGCGCTGTGTGTGGCTTATTCGGGGCAGTGTTTGACCAGCGAGGCGCTAGGCGGGCGATCAGCGAATCGGGGGGAGTGTGCCCAAGCCTGCCGCATGACCTACGAGTTGTTTGCTGACGGGGAGCCGGTGGATCTGGGGAGTCGCCAGTACCTGCTCAGTCCCCAAGATTTGTCGGGATTGCCGGTGTTGCCAGATTTGATTCGGTCGGGGGTGCGATCGCTAAAAATTGAGGGGCGGCTGAAATCGCCGGACTATGTGGCGAGCGTGACGCGGGTGTATCGTCAGGCGCTGGACCGGGCGATCGCCACTCTAAAGGGAAATCCTGGGGTTAACGTTCTGCCGCCGCAAGCCGAGGAACGCTACGAATTGGAAATGGCGTTTTCGCGGGGCTTGTACACGGGCTGGTTTGAGGGCATTGATAATCAGGCGTTGGTGCACGCTTGGTTTGGCAAAAAGCGCGGGGTATTTTTGGGGCGGGTGGTTCAGGTGCGGCGCGATCGCGTACTGATTGAAGATTGTGGTCCGGTGGTGGCGGGGGACGGCATTGTATTTGAGCTGCCGCGCGGCAAGGAAGTGGGCGGTCGAGTGTACGGCGTGCAGGAAGACGGACCGGATACTTGGTTGGAGTTTGGTCGTGATTTGCGCCTGGGTCCCCATTTTGAAGATGCTGCCCTTTGGAAAACTAGCGATCCCAGTTTGGAAAAAAAAGTACGCAAAACCTTTGCCGGGGATCAGCCGAGATTTCAGCGTCCTGTTCGTTTTGAAATCCACGGGGAGATTGGCACGCCCCTAACGGCGATCGCCCGAGATGAGCTGGGCAATGTGGCGGAAGCGTCGTCGGAAATGGCGCTGGAACCGGCACACAATCAACCGCTGAATCGTGATCGCCTGGAAGCGCAATTTGGGCGGCTGGGTAATACGCCGTTTTGTCTTGTCGGGCTGGACTGTCAGCTAGGGGAGGGCGGGATCATTCCCATGGGGGAAATGAATCGCATGCGGCGATCACTCGTGGAGCAGCTAAAAGAACGGCGATCACAACCAAAACGCTGGCAGCTCAATCCCGACGCCACTTACAAAAAACTCCTCCCCCCTTACCAAGGGGGGAACGAGGGGGGAGCCCTACCATCCCGAGCCCCCACCCAGTCCTCGTTGGTGAGCGCAGCCCCTGGGGGATCCCCCTTGGTAAGGGGGGCTCGAAAAGAGGTTCGCTGTGGTGTTTTGATTCGCCACTTACGCCAATTGGATAGTGTCCTGGGGGCGGTTGAATCGTTGGCAAAGGACGCCAATCCCTTTGACTGTATTTACTGCGATTTTGAAAATCCCCGCCATTACAAACAGGCGGTGCAGGCGGTGCGCGATCGCCATCTGCCCATAGAAATTTGGGTTGCCCCACCGCGAATCACCAAGCCAGGGGAGCACTGGATATTAAAACGGGTGCGCCAATCCAATGCCGATGGGTATTTGGTGCGTAACTATGACGAGCTAGATTTTTTTGCCGGTGATCGCTGCATCGGTGATTTTTCCCTCAACATCGCCAACCCCATCACCGCCGACTATTACAAGCAAAAATTTCCCCTGGAACGCCTCACCGCCTCCTACGACCTCAACCTGGACCAGCTCGCCGATTTAATTCGCCCCACGCCCCATTGGTATGAAGTGACGATCCATCAGCATATGCCCATGTTCCATATGGAGCACTGCGTCTTTTGCGCGTTCCTCTCTGACGGCACCGACTACACCAACTGCGGTCGTCCCTGCGAAGAGTATGAGGTGAAATTGCGCGATCGCACTGGCGTGGACCATATTCTCGTGGCGGACGAAGGTTGTCGCAATACGGTATTTAATGGCAAGGCCCAGACTGGCGCGGAATACCTACAGCCATTGTTAGACCTCGGATTGCGGCGAGTGCGTATCGAATTTGTGAATGAGTCCGCCAGTGAAATTGCCGAGACGTTAAAGCAATATCGACGGCTGTTGCTAGGGGAAATTCAGGGGGGGGATCTGTGGCGATCGCTCCAGCTCCAAAACCAACTGGGAGTCACTCGCGGTCAAATTGCCCAAGCGGAAAAGGTGCAAGTCAAACGCAAAAAAGCCCACAAATCTCCCCAAAAACGGCGGGGATCAAAACCAAAATCCCGAAAGAAGGGGTGATCACAATAAGGTCCGCCATAAGAACCAAAAGCGCTCCTAAAATTTGAGCCTTAAATGGTGACGCGCCCTAGCCACCAATCACCATCCATAAACCACAATAAAACCACTCCGAACGGATCACAGTAATTGGGAGCGATCGCCCTTCTTCATATCCGCCAGCTCCGCATCCCCCATCAACTGCTTAAGCTGATAAACCGACACCGGACGTTCAATCCCTTTAAAATAATGCTCCCCCATCTTTGACCAGTGCTGACGCTTTAGTTCTGGCAATAAATTGTAGGTGGACTGACTAATTACACACTGACCCGGTGGACACATCGCTTCCATTCGCGCCGCCAAATTAACCGTTCCCCCCAGTACCGTATATTCCATACGCTGAGAACTACCCACGTCCCCCACAAATGCCCGCCCGCTGTTAATAGCAATCCGCAACTGAAGCTTTTCCCCCAGTTCTCCGTCCGCATTCAGCTGCTCCAGCCGCCGCAACATTCGATAGGCTGCCGTTGTGGCTCGCAAAGCGTGGTCTGCCAAGGGTTCCGGCGCGCCGAAAAACGCCATAATGCAGTCGCCAATAAATTTATCGAGGGTGCCCCCCAGGTCAAAGATCTCCGTCAACATTTCCTCAAAAAAATTGTTGAGCAAATTGGCTACGCTAACGGGATTAAGGCGTTCCGACAGGGACGTAAATCCTACGATGTCAGCAAAAACCAAGGTAATGTAGGCATCTTTTGGGGGAATTCGACCGTTTTCAAATTGCCCTGCCGCCATCATTTGCTGCACAACGCTGGGGGAATGGTAACGTCCTAGCTTTTGGCACAGTTGTTCCTCCCGCTTCAGCTTGCGGCTTAGTAACCATCGCTGCACACTGGCGGCCACCAAATTTGCCAGTGCTGAAAAGAAGCTTAAATCCTCTTCCCCTTCCTGCATCCAGGTCTCAGACGACAGGTTCGCATCGGCGTAAAGTACGCCTACCACTTTGTCCTCGTCCCACAGCGGCACCGCCATAGCGCTAAGAATTCCCTTTTGGAGCATGCTTTGCTCCTGTCCATATTCCTGTTCATTTTGGGCGTCGGCAATTTGGATCGCAATTTGTTCGCGAAAAGCTTTGTTACAAACGCTGCGCCCAATCCAGCTGGCGTCCACCGTTAGATCATGGGACTGGGCGTCGTCTCGTGCCCCTGCATTTAAAAGCCGCAGCCGCTGGGACCCGTCAATATCCACCAGGAGGGCAATGCGCTGAATATGAGTTAGGTAGCGGAACACCACCTGCTGTACCTGCAAAAAAATTGCCTCACTTGACTCTGCTAAGGTCAACGCCTTGGCGATTTTTACCAGCTCTTGAAGTCGAGCGATGGTCTGTTCCTGGTCCGCCCGGGTTTTGCCGCCCCGCTCATCGGCTCGCAGCCACTGGTCTTGCAGCGCCTTGGCATTGCGAGCGATCCCCATTTTGCCGTTGGGCAAAGACGAAATTGCCGTGTATTGTACATGGGGACTTTTCTCCACCATAGGAGCGCCCGCAGCTTTCAGCGGCTGCCAGCCATCGACTCTGATCCCGTCTGGTAAGCGGGTAATAATATTGGTCTGGGTGGGGGGGCTACTGCGAGTAGAGCTGGTGCTGTTACCGGCACGGATATTGGCGGGGGTAATTTCCATAGCGCTGCCAGCTTTAAGCAGCACCACGAAACATACGGTTTCAACAACGATGCGATCGCCATGGTTAATTCCCTGTTCGCCAATGAGGGGAGACTGGTTTAACCGCGTACCGTTTTTACTGCCCAGATCCTGAGCCATCCATCCTTGCTTCTCATGGGAATAGGACAGGCGCAGGTGTTGGCGGGAAATGCCATAGGACGAAACCACAAAGTCACACTCGCTAGAGCGGCCGATTCTAAAATCATCCTTATTAACTGTCACGATGCGATCGGCAGTGCCCGGCATCTGAACGCGCAACTGTAGCTCAGTCATACCTTAGTCAGGTTGCAGTTTCGCCCTGTGGAGTGGCTTACGTCGGGTCCGCTTGGGGGTTGGGTCACCCTGAAATCCCATTCCAGCCCCCCAGAAAAGAAATTTGTGCGTACTTTCAGCGTAACCTGTCTAAGCTGAAAACGCCGCGACAAACGTTGCACCCAGGGGGCTGGGGCGAAATTTCGTTGGGTGTATATTCCCCACTGTGACTACTCCCTTCCTGGGGCACTCAACTCAGGAAAAGTGTCTTTTTTTACCCGGTTTTGTTGACAATTAGTCTCCGTGCACGGATAAAAAGCTGCCAGGGACCATGATCGCCGATGCCCCAAATCCCCTACTCCTGCCTCCCTAAAGGGAAAAAGAGTCACTGTGTGTAAAGTGTGCCCAAGAATGAGCGCTGCTCAAAAATCCGCTCACTTGGAAATTTATCTCGCTCATTATTTGCTGACCGTATGTTTTCCCAGGCTTGATCCTCCCGTCATCTAAATTTTCTAGGGTTCAGTTCGCGGCGCACTCAGCCAGGGGGACACTAACGGAGTCTTCGGCTAAGGGATGTGATGGATGGGTAGGTAAACGTTTTCTGACTACTTTTGTCTAAAAGTTTTTCGCAAGTAGAAAGCTTTTATAAAAATTTCTCCCTTTCTTTAGGGCATTTCTCCGAAGCATTCTAACGGGGCAAAAAATAGCCCATGCCTGATTTTTTGAGGGACAGCATGATCCCCAAAAGGAAATATCAAATGCTCGATTTTCTTGCCGGTTAAAGTCATCCCTTAGTTAATGCCCGGTAAGTACGGCACTCGGCGCTTTTTCAGGGCTTCCCCACATTTACTTCAGCGTTGAAAGGTCCCAAAAATCTATTCGCTACGATAGAACCGTTGAAATCGCCTCCATACCTCAGGGTTGGAGATGATTTTAAATTTAGTGGTCTCAAACCCACAGCACTCTCATCAGCACTTCTATTTGCCGCGCCGTTATTGCATCAACACGGGTTTATTTCGCCGCGATCGCCTCTACCTTTCGAACCAAATTTAAGCCCAACACCGTGGGGATCTTCCCATAGACCGATCCCTCCGCTAGTGGCTCCAGGTCACAGTCGAGGAAATCGCGATCGCCAAACCGTTGCTTCAGTTGTGCCTTTCAAGTCGTCACTAAATAGGCAACAGCTACCAATGCAATACCAGCGTCCTAAAAATTTTGCCCGGTTCTAAACCAGCCAGCAAATAAGCCAGCAAAACCTAATCTCTTAAACAGGCAAGCCGGCAACCAAACAACACTATTCACCTTAAAAACAAAACAACACCGTACCCACCCTGTTCAAGCAGGAAACAAAAAAGGAAACATAAACATATGAAACGCACTTTTGGTCTAATCGGTCTTGCCGTAATGGGCGAAAATCTAGCCTTAAATGTGGAGCGAAACGGCTTTCCCATTTCGGTGTATAACCGCAGCCGCGAAAAAACCGACGCCTTTATGGAAAACCGAGCAGGGGGCAAAAATATTCACGCCGCCTACTTCATTGAAAACTTCGTTGAGTCTCTCGAAACTCCGCGCCAAATCCTGGTAATGGTAAAAGCCGGCGGTCCCGTTGACGCCGTTATTAACCAGCTCAAGCCCCTTCTGAGCCCCGGCGACACGATTATTGACGGCGGCAACTCCCTATATGAAGATACCGAGCGACGCACCAAAGATCTGGAATCCATGGGGCTGACCTATATCGGCATGGGGGTCAGTGGCGGTGAAGAGGGAGCCCTAAACGGTCCCAGCCTAATGCCCGGCGGAACCAAAGCTGCCTACGATTCCATTGAGCCCATCGTCACTAAAATTGCAGCTCAAGTGGATGACGGTCCTTGCGTTACCTACGTGGGTCCCGGCGGCGCTGGGCACTACGTAAAAATGGTGCACAACGGCATTGAGTACGGCGATATGCAGCTTATTGCGGAAGCCTACGACCTGTTAAAAACCGTTGGCGGGCTTGATGATGCTGCCCTCCACGAAATTTTCAAAGAGTGGAATACCACCGAAGAGTTGGATTCGTTCCTGGTGGAAATTACGGCGGATATTTTCAAGTACGAAGACCCCGCCACCCACACTCCACTGGTGGAAATGATCTTGGACGCGGCGGGTCAAAAAGGCACCGGACGCTGGACCGTCGTTAGCGCCCTGGAACTGGGTGTATCGATCCCCACCATTACCGCTGCGGTTAATGCCCGAATTATTTCCTCCATCAAGGAAGAGCGGGTGGCTGCCTCCCACGAGCTAGGAAATCCTCCCCAGGCTGTGCACCTGAATGGCAACCTAAAAGGCTTTATTGACCAGGTGCGAGACGCCCTGTACTGCTCCAAAATTTGTTCCTATGCCCAGGGAATGGCCCTGCTGGCTAAGGCTTCTGAGGAGTTTAATTACGATTTGGACCTGGGCGAAACCGCTCGTATTTGGAAGGGGGGCTGCATTATCCGGGCGGGCTTCCTAAACAAGATTAAGAAAGCCTTTGACGAAAATCCCAAGCTGCCTAACCTGTTGATGGCGCCAGAGTTTAAGCAGTCCATTTTGGATCGTCAAAGCGCTTGGCGTTCCGTGGTGGCTCTGGCGGCTCAACAGGGGGTGGCGGTGCCTGCCTTTAGCGCGTCGCTGGATTATTTCGATAGCTATCGTCGCGATCGCCTGCCTCAGAACCTTACCCAGGCTCAGCGGGACTACTTCGGCGCCCACACCTACAAGCGCATTGACCAGGAGGGTGTCTTCCACACCGAATGGGCTAAAGTTCAAGGCTAGAGCCCGTTCAGTGCTTGATTGACGGTTATTAAGCGTCAGTGAAAGTGCCAAACTAAACAATCAATAGCCAGGAGAATTCCATGGGGTTGCCGCCAACGTTTGTAATCAAAGCGGGACAAACCCTGTGGAATTCTTTATGGCACACCATGATGGGCAGCCTGGCGCCTAGGGATGGTCAGGGCAGTTACCAGCGCCCGGCAAGCCAGTTTCGCCAATGGGTCGACGCTAACCCCAACTCAAAAATTCCCGCAGAGCCTGGGCGATATCGGTTAATTGTGGGGCGCAGTTGTCCCTGGGCTCACCGGACGCTGGTGGTCCGAGCATTGAAGGGTTTGGACACGGTGATTCCGGTAACTTGGGCGATCGCCGATCCCAGCGTGGGCGGCTGGCGACTGTCCACCCCATTCGAAGGATGCGACACCCTAGCCGCTGTTTACCAAAAAGCGTCTCCCCAATATGACGGTCGAGCAACAGTGCCCATGTTGTGGGATGACCGTCAAAAGCAAGTTATCAACAATGAAAGTGCCGATATTATTCAGATCTTGAATAGTCAATTTGATGATTTTGCGAGCAATTCAAAGCTGGATTTATATCCTGCAGAACTAAAGGAAATGTGCGATCGCTGGAACAAAATCATCTATGAAACGGTGAATAATGGCGTCTATCGCTGCGGGTTTGCCCAATCCCAATTTGCCTACGAAAAAGCCTGCAACGAGCTGTTTGAAACACTGGATTTAGTGGAAGCCAAGCTGGCAGACAGCACCTACCTATGCGGCGACCAATTAACATTGGCAGACGCGCGATTATTTCCCACCCTAATTCGATTTGATCTGGTTTATTACCACCTATTTAGATGTAGTCGTCGCCGGATTTATGACTACCCTAATTTATGGAATTACCTCAAGACTTTTTATGGTCAGCCAGGCATTGCAGAAACCTGCGACCTACAGGGTATTAAACAGGACTACTATCAATCCCTATTTCCTTTAAATCCCGGGGGAATCGTCCCCCTGGGACCTGACTTAGACCCCATGCTATCCAAAGTGAATTGAAAGACTAACTCCGTGAACTTATGAGAAAGCAGCGGCAATTTTTCAAGGCATTTTCTAATCACTGGGTTTACGGGGCGATCGCCTTTTTATTGAGCTATTTAGGCATATTTCTTTATCGGGCGATCGGCGGAAACCTAGAACTACTAACAGCATTAGAAGTAGACGCCACAATGGGTGACCTATTTACGATGCCCATTGGTGCGACAATCATTGGTGCAATTCCCTACTTGGCTGGACGAATTACCTATGCAGCGTTGGGAATAATGGCGCTAATTTGTCTTATCCCCAATCCAGTGGTTGATGCTGCCCCCCAAGATGCCGTTCTAGTTTTATCAATGTTAAGTGGCTTAATGGCAGGGCTTAATATTCGCCTAGGAGTAGTTGACGACATTCTTTAATTTTATTGAGTTCTCTGGCGGTTTCAAAAAACGGAATCCATATTGAAAGGCAAATAGTCATCAATATCCATCAGTAAGTAACCGCTTTTATGTTGATTATTAGCGCCAGACGACACTTTAGTAATGCCGATTATTTTTCAGACCAAACCTATGCTGTCAGCGATATTGATTTACAGTCTGACACGATAATTGCTGAGAATATTGCAATTAATCAGTTTGTGGAGCAGGTAAAGGATAAAAGGGTTTTACTGCTGGTTCATGGCTACAATACGGAACAGGATGAAGTTTATGATGCTTATGCGGTAATTGAACGAAGAATTGACCACCATCTTAAGGATACCTACGACTTAGTCCTGGGCTATTCTTGGCCGGGTGGCGATCAGCTTTGGGAGTGGAAACAGGCAAAATCTCGTTCTAATGGCGCGGGGCGACGGCTAAGGTTTCTTCTTGAATCAATGCCCTGCAAAACTATTGATATTATGTCCCACAGTCTTGGGGGAAGGGTCGTTTTGAAAGCCCTTAAATACTCTGGGAAAAAGGAACTCATTCGCAATTATTACTGCACCGCTGCCGCCGTTGATGATGAATGCTTAGAACCAGGCGAGGAGTTTTTTCGAGCCGTTGAATCTTGGCAAAAAATATTTATCTTTCACTCTAAATATGACCGGGTTTTAGCAACGGCTTACGTCATGGCGGAGTTTGATTCTGCCCTGGGATTGAGGGGACCAGAAGATAAAGACTATATCCAGAATGAAGCGAATTCTATTCACATTATTAACTGCAAACACAAGGTTAAAAGCCACGGCGGCTATAAAAACTCATCTGAAATGTACCAATTTATTCGCCAATATCTAACAGAGTCTCCTCCCAAAATCGTCACTTTTTAATTTACTTCTTAAGCTGGTTTTTCTATTCCCCTTTTTTATTTCCCATGAAGCCTTTAAATTTTTCTCGTTTTCTAATCGCCCTATCTCTATCTTTGACATTGGTTCTCGGAGGGTGCGCTCAGCCTCCCGGGGAAACAGGCGCAGAGCCGATTCCGGCTGTTCCCGCAGAGGTGAGTGCCCCAGAGGCTCCCGCGGAAGTTGAGGCGATCGCCCAGGAAGAGTCCGTTAAGGGCGGCAGCTTAAATACATTTTTTCCCGGCAGTGAAGGCGACTTTGAACGGGTTTTTGTTCAGGAAAAAACAGGGTTTTCCCAGGCAAAGCTTAAGGAAAATGGCGAAGAACTGGGACTTCTATCCATTAATGACTTGGCGAATAATCCTAAAGCCATTGAGAAGTTTAAAAGGTCTGATAAAGAATTGATGGGCTATCCTTTGGTTACCGTGGGTAAAACCCAAACGGCATTGCTGGTAGGCGATCGCTATCAGGTGAAAGTTAAATCAAATTCAGAGGCTTTCACACCAGAGGACCGAGAAGTATGGCTACAAAAATTCAATTTAACGGGTCTTGAATCCTTAGAGAACTAAGGGCAAACATTCCAAAATTCAGACTATTTCAAGCTTAAGCATTGTCGGAAACTGTCATCAGTTAGATTATCGAAGCGAAATTTTCATCAAACAAATTCATTAGGCGCAGGTTATCAAAATGGCGAAGAAAGTAATTACTGAATTAGTTGATGAGCTCGATCCCGGTGGTTTAACCGTGGGTATTTTGCGCGGTTTAGACTTTGTTGCCCCCGGGGAATGGGTTAACATCACTAACTTTGATCGGATGATTAGCACCGTTACCGGTGAATCAGATGAGGACTTAATCGAGCAGGTTCGCGATCGTGCTCTGGAGCTTTATAAAGACGAATCGGAGGGCTACCAACGAGCAATTTGGATGTATCAAACCGTTGATAATGCCGCCAGTGCGTTGGGAACAGCGGCGATGGCCAACAAAATTGGACAGGATACGTTCTTAAGTTTTTTAAGCAATGTCACCCCCAAGCCGGAAAAAGCCCAATCTATTGACCTTGCTTTAAAAGTGGTGGTGGAAATATTAGCCTTCTGTCAGGTTAATGGAATTCCTGGAGACAGTATTGGCGATTTTCTTAAGGCATTGGGAGAATATGGCGGCGAAGCCAAAATACGCATGGCGGCCCTTGTTTGTTTGGACGGATTGATTCCCTTGGGTCCCAACTTTATTAAAGGCGTAGGTTCATTTTTATCAGAAATGTCCCCGAAGCAGCTTGAGGAGAATCAGGCGTTTCGTAGCTTGAAAAACTTTATTCCCGGTGGTGATCCCACGGAAAAGCTTGAATTTGTGGGGCGCGGCTTTTCTTCTGTATCAGGATGGATGAATAATCTAATCGACTCGGAAGGGCTAACCCAGCGAAAGGTGATGGACAATATCCACGGCTTTATAGAAATTGCTGACGATAAGCTGGATTATGTGGGTGCTTTTCTTGATATGAGCACTAATTATTACTATCACACCGGCGTCCAAACCACGGCCAAGCGGTTAATTGATCGAGCTTTTGCCGAGATTTAAAACGGTATTTTCCGCGTAATTTTTCTCGCCAAGTCTTCTGCGGTAGAAGGCTAGATTTTGCAGCGGTATTATGATCCTATGCCATTCCATAGGTCCTGATACTGCTGCTTTGTGGCGTCACTTAAAGGCAGTAGAAACTCGCATTTTTTCAGGACGTTGGCATTAGGAAATCGAATGCGATCGCTTGTGGAATTTCGATTGTCGTTTTCTAATGCCCCCCAGTCGCCCCCCAAAAACTGAGGTGCAGCTCCCGTCGTTTGCAGGGTTACCCGCCGGGCAATATCGGAGGTCCAGCAAAACCGGATCCACTCCTCTCGCAGCTGAGACATTTCCAGGAAATTACCGTCAGAATTTTCTTCAGCCGTTGCCGGTTGAGAGGCGGAAGAGGAAGCGGTCAACTCTCGCTCAATGGTTGGACGCACCCATAAATCTGCCCATAGAGCGCTGCCGGACTGGGGCACCACCGCCGCCAACTTGCTGCGCCGGGGCAAAATTGGCAGCACATCGCGGGACCAGCCCATTGCCACCCAGGCATCCCCTAACAACAGGGGCTGTAAGTAGTTGGTGCTGCCGTAAAATAGCGCCTGCTGGTGCAGCGCCCTCAGCCGTTCCTCCAGGTCACTGACCACCGATAAATTGTCCTCGTCATAGGAGCGTCCCAAGCTTTTTAAAACTGCCCCAATCACTTCCCGCGCCTGGTCCAGCAGCACCACTTTTCCCTGTAGTTGGGGTCTCCATAAATCAGACCAGTCGGTGATCGGTCCCCCCATTTCATCTTCTTTATCCTGGCGGTATACCAGCACCGTTGTTCCCCAGCGGTAAGGCATCCCGAAAGTATCGCCAAAGGTGGCATCGCCCGCCCCGCCTGACATTACCGCCGCCCAACGCCGATCCGCGATCGCCTCGGTCCTATCCAGCTCCATCGCCAGTGCCTTAATCCAGCCCTCCCGCGCCGCCGTAGGCAGCCAACGGTCCCCCAGCAACATCAAATCCGTTGGTGCCACCTCCCGGCGCCCAAAAAACGGCACCCAGCCGGGCAAACCAGCTGGAGGCTGTCCCGCCGCTGTTGCCTCCCACTGCAAAAACGTACGGGCGATCGCCTCCCCTGCCCCCAGGGACTGCACCTCCAGTCCCACATCCAGCGTGCTTTGCTCTTCCAGCGCCCGCACAAATCGCCGAAATGCCCCGGGCAAATAGGCAGGCACCGACCCGGTTACTGCCCCCAATCGCAGTACTTGCCCTGACGATTGCCCACACCCGCCCAAAGTCGTCGCCCCTAAAGCCAGCGCCCCTGTTAAAAACCGCCGTCGAGTAACCGATTCCAATGGTGATTTAGATGACTGACTTGGTGACTTAGGCAATTCCTTAACCCCAGGCGATCGCTTTTGCGTCATAAGTTCCCGTTAAAAACCAGTTACAGACGAAATAATCAAAACACATCGCAACGTAACGTCACAATCCATGAAACGGTTACCATCACCTAATTTCTCGGATTTTCGCCCAGAAAAACCACCCTTATTTCTATCTATTTATCATCCTAATCGTTAAATGAATCAGCAATCAATAACCGTTTTATAGATGCTCTTACTAGGATGAGGACAGCAAAAGTTATTAGAGAAAGGTCGATTTTATGGATGAACTACATGAGCAGGTGGCGACCCTGGATCGCAAGCTCGATTCTCTTTATCAAGCCATTGAAATCTTAACTGAACGGATTGCCATTGAGGAAGCAAGCCAACAAAATGGTCAGTCATTTTCTGGAGCCGGAGAGGATATCCCTAGAAGTCGTGATTTGACCTATCACAACGGTTTTGATTCAGAGATGCTTTACGGCACCGAAGACGACTATAAGGATGTTTTGTTAGATGATTCCCGACCGGAAACGGCTAACCCCAGCGGCGGACGTCAGCTTACTCCTGAAATTCAAATTCAGCGGCTTATGGCCCAGCTGACGGCAGCCTACAACCGCATTGCGGACTTGGAGGAACAACTGTTATCGCGGCGGATTCACTAGAGGTTTTGCCGCTTAAGGGTTTTCTATCCACGATGGGAATTCTCATATAAACGTCCCGGTTCGGGGTGTTACATCAACTTCCCCAATGGCTTTCTAACGGTGGTTTTGATGATTTATCTGAGTCACTAATTCAGCTCACCAATTCAGTTCGTTAGCTAGATTATTAAGTCTAGGGTAAATCCTTATTACGCTGCCAAGCCCCTTCACCGCGAATCAAGTTGAGTCGCTGACTAGCTCTATAAATTTCGTTAACGTTTCAAGGTTTACAAGTTCCTGGCGACATATCTTGCCCCACGTCTACCGCTTCAAATTATGCGTGGTACGTGCCAGGTTTTGAAGAAGAGAATCAGAATCTATTTTTTCTAAAGGTTGTCGCCACAACATTTACCAACGATCTCGTTAGGGGATTTGGTTTCTATCGACCATTACAAGGCAATTGCAAAGTCAATACACAGAGCAACTGTGAAAGTGAGTTCCGCCTATGTCCCCAATTTCAACGCTTATTTTTCGGTAACCAACTTTTATTGAGGTAAGTTCAGGAAATAGGTGTAAGTTTATTCACGCTATTTCAGCCAAATTTACGAAAATTTTATTCTACGGGGTCCCATGGCAATGTGTTGGCATGGGACCCCGCAGTTTAGAGACTTTGGTGAAAATTTTACGCAGCGTCTGCCCCGGCCCGTAACCAGGAAAACCAGTAGTTGAGTCCGGGCGGAGTTGTTCGCAAGGCGTTGATCAAGCTAACGGGGCAACGATTTTTCAGACGGCGATCGCCCTCAGCTTTTAAATTGGAGCCGCTTGGTGAAGCTGATCATTAGGACGTGTCGTCAATTAAGTGCCAGAAGCCTGACACCGTGGCGAGTCCATGCCCTTGCAAAACAAAGCATATTAGGGGCTGAACCCTTTGGGATTAATGGCTTTGAGATTTGAATAATGACAGCCCCTAGTGCAAGACATCTATTGTGTTTCCGTAAGATTCGTGCGATTTCCACAGGTTAGATATTCGCAGAATCTAGCCTGTGGCTAAGCGCTCAATAATGTTTAAGGCGTCCTTGGGGATCAAACCACCGTATAGGCTGGCGGCGATCGCACTAGCCCCAGCGCCGACGCCCTCTTTCACAAAGCCCTTTTCGTATACCTGTAAAGCGGGAACGGTGGCGGTGGAAAAATTTAAATCAGCAGCAAAAAACGGTGGTCCGTTGGGATCGTTCGAAATCAGTCGCTGGGGAAGCTGGTGGGTTTTAGCGCTGGCATCGGCGGTGACCCAGCGAGTGGTGCCAACGGCGATCGCTCCAGGATTCCAATTCAACTGATCCCAGGTAGCCCAACAATGTGCCAAGGCGTATACCGCCAGCATTTGGGTGCCGCCTCCCAACAAAACGCCAGTGTGGGCACTAGCGGCTAACGCCATCGCAGCCACCGCCACCTGCATGGGATCTCCCACCGCGGCCACCACGTCGCGGGGATGGGCTTGGTTGGGCAGTTGGGCACGCTCCAGCCCCTGGCGCACTAAGGCAAGTTTTTGTTGGTGATTGCACTGGGAATGGCTGCTGTTGACCAGTCCGTTACCATTGATCCCCAACCCCAAAAGCACCGCTAGCGCCGTGCTGGTACCCCCCACCACACACTCGCTTAAAATCACATAGCCATCACGGTTTTCCCGTCCCAAGGCATCGCCCAACGCCCAAGCTCGATTAAATAACTCCTGCACTGCGTCCCTATCCATTGCTGCCCCGGTGCTTAAACAGCGGGCAGGCTGCCCTTTCAAATCAATGCAGTGCACGGTGGGGGCGATCGCCAGCCCCGCGTTAATCCCCTGAATGGGAATCTCTAACTGGCTCAGTAGCGCTCGGGAAATTACGGCAGGGGAGACGCCAGCGGTCAAGGGCGGCAGAGGGTATCGGGGATCGGGGCGAGGACCGTTAATTAAAAATTCCAGGTCAGCTAAGGCGGTGGTGCGGCGATCGCTAGGGGTAGCGCCAGCGGCGGAAATACCAGGAATAAGCGCCGTTTCCGTAAAAGCCACCACACAGAAAAAATGAGGCTTTTTACCGCGATAGGCATTCAGCCAAGCACTTCCCCGCTGGGAATCGCCGTAACACAAAATTGGGATCGCTTCAGTGTGCCCCATACTGCTGTTTTGCCTAATGGGATTTACTGCCGTGTTTACTGATCCCCATCAGTCATCCATATCTAAGATCACCTTTACCCAGCGCGGGGGATCGGGAATGGTCACTCCCAATCGGTCAAAAACAACCCACGCCACCAAGTGCACTGCCGCCATGTAGATGATGTTGTTAACGAGCACCATGGAAATAACGCCCGTTTCCACCCAAAAAACCGACGGGCGCACCAGCAGGCCGAACCAGGAAAACACCCAGTCCAAAAATCCTGTCACCTGGGCAATCAGGTAAACCCACAGGTCATCCCCCAAAAGTACCGATAATAGCCACAGGCGGAAAAACACCCCAAAAGTGCCCAGCAAAGTGCCTAAGGTGACGGACCAGCGCCATCGAGCTCCCCGCCGCCACAGCCACCCCAGCAGCACCCCTCCCAGTCCATAGGGCATTACGTACAACACACTACGGCTGGGACCCATCAGAACCATTAGCAGTAGCCCTGAGGTTAGGGCCGACATCCATGCCGCCCGACGATCCCAGCGTAGGTACACCAACGCCACGGGAATGGAGAAGAAAACCCGCAGTATGGGTCCCAGCGGAAAATAGTAATTAACCAACCAAATTAAGCTAGCGGCGCTGGCGAGAAAGGCTGTCTCCACCAAAGCTAGGGGGGCGATCGCGTCAGTGGGGGGCGATTTTAAGGGCAGCGATTCTGAAAGCTCTTGTGGCGGGGATTCCATGGGCGATTGCGAAGAACCGTCACTCCCTTGATCAGGAGCAGGATTCGATGGAGAACTGTCGTCAGAAGACCTTAGGTCGGGAGCCATAGAAGAAGCGCAGCAGAAAGGCGAAGCACGTAGCCCAGCTTACTTTATTAATTCCGTTGTTTTTACCCTACGACTAATCCTGCTTGATCGGTTTCGGCACTTTCGATCCAAGTCGAACACGTTCTGTTTACATTGGCTCTCAATCTCTAGGGCGTGTGCTCGTTAGGCGACAGCAGCATTACACCGTGGAAAGTACAAGTCTTCTCAAATCAAACACGCTAGGGGGTGTCCCCCTCGTCATTATCGGATTTGAAGCTTAACTGAGCACGGCTCCTAATCCCAGTGCCGCCACCTGTAGAAAGAATAAAACAGACAGAATCAATAGTTAGCTAGCGAGAGTTAGCCAGCGATCGCACGCCCTATCGATGAACTACAACGGGAGTACCGACGGACGCCCAATTGTAGAGCCAACGGGCATGATTGGGAGCGACGTTGGTGCATCCGTGACTGACGGGGGTACCAAAGCGGCTGTGCCAGTATGCGCCATGGATGGCGTAGCCTCGGTGATAGTACATGGCGTGGGGCACGTTGGGGATATCGTAGCCTCGACCGCGCATACGCTCTGGATGCTGCTTGCGATAAATGCTGTACACCCCAGAGTAAGTGGGCGTAGCAGGCTTGCCAGTGGACACAATAACGGCATAAACAGGTTTGCCCCCTTCCCAGGCAATAAGCCGTTGGGTAGAAAGGTTAATTTCCAACCACTTTCGCTGCCCCTGGCGCAGCTCACCCATGCGCCGAATTGTGTTGGGGAGCATCCCACTTATGCACTGAGTGGTGCAGAAAGTTGAAAAGCGCCAT